>Ga0105106_10001710_pt1 | contig 15749 bp, 13 predicted proteins | sample PPLLaktember2015_5_FD_79109 | JGI IMG/M metagenome (GOLD analysis project Ga0105106, IMG submission 79109) | Freshwater sediment microbial communities from Prairie Pothole Lake near Jamestown, North Dakota, USA - PPLs Lake P8 Core (1) Depth... | ecosystem: Environmental > Aquatic > Freshwater >...
TATTGAAGAGAACGGCAAACCGGAAGTGATAAATGTACACGCAAGAAGCTGAGGGGGAGAGTGGGTGAGTAGGTGAATGGGCGAGAGGGTGAGAGGGCGGGAAGGTGAGGAAGATCTAATGAAGGAAAGTTACATCGCCGATTTTATTGAAATATTCGCCGTCGGCATAACGGCCGATAGCTTTCCAGACATAGACTCCCTGAACTGCAAGGTTTCCGCTCCCAAAATATCCGTCCCATCCTTTGTAAAGGTCGTTGCTTTCATAGATTAGTACTCCCCACCGGTTAAAAATCATCAGATGATATTCTATAACATTTGTAAAGAATGGCCTGAAAATTTCATCAGACAGTTCGAATTCCTTCCAGTAACCTCCGGTTGGTCCCGACTGATTCCATCTGAAAGCATTCGGGAATTTGATTTCACCTTCCTTATATTCCACATTGATAGGGGATATGTATCTGGAGGAATCAATGCATCCATCCTTCGAGATCGCGGTCAACTTAACATCATATACTCCTTCGGCTCCGTATTTATGCCATGGATTCTCTTCAGCAGATGTGATACCATCCCCGAATTCCCATAACCAGGTAACCCCATACAAGGAATGGTTCGTAAATACCACTACCTGAGTATTATTAATAACGTCGGTCGGGTAAGCATCGAAAATCGCAGCCGGATTCTGATAAACCTGGATCAGCCCTTTATATGTTGATCCTCCGGAATAATTTGTAACCGTGAGCATTACAATATAATTACCGGGAACATAGTAAATATGTTCAGGATTCTTCACATCCGAAAATGTCTTATCCCCGAAATCCCACAAATATGATTCACCGTGAACACTCAGATTTCTGAAATGGACGGTGAGCGGAGTGCATCCCACGGTGTCAGGCTTAAAATAAGCTATTGGCAGGGGAGGCATTATCACATTTATATGGATCGTATCTGTTCCGGAGCATCCAAACCGGTCCGGCGGAGAGTGATAACTTATGATATGCTTTCCGACCCCGGCAGTTGGTGGATCAAATGAATTACCGGTCACGCCCGTTCCCGACCAGGTACCCCCGGGTGGAGCAGCTGTCATGGTGACGGGCGGATCGGTGACATAAAGTCTGCCGACCGCATCGATGGTTGCCGGCGGAGAAGGCATGACCGTTATTGTAATCTGGTCAGCATCAGTGCATCCGTACGAATTGGTAACTTCATATCTTACGACATGATTTCCTGGTCCGGCAACAGAAGGATTAAATTTGTTCCCGCTCACTCCGGTGCCCGACCAACTTCCGCCGGAATCGTGTGCTCTTAATGTGACCGGAGCATTCTGTACGCACAGTGTATCAACCGGGGTAATAGTAGCATCAGGGTAGGGAACGATAAGTATCTTCGCTGTCGTCACAACGGGAGGGTGATCACCGTTAACCTGATCGGCAGGAGGACCGGCAATATCCGGATCATCATAAGGATTGCAATAGTTCCAGTTCCGCAATGTAACTTCGAAATATTGCCCAATCAGTTTATCATTGGCTACATTTATAATTTCAGAATAAACACCCGATCCGGTCACCGGTCCGGGAAGTGTGATCACGGATCCTCTGTAGGGATAAGTTACACCGGTTCCGTTTATTGTCACCGGTATGCCTGTCATAGTTATATGGGTTCCGTAGATCCATTGTATCCAGCGGGTATACAGATTGGGCACATCTCTCTCCTGCGGTGGCACGCAATTAAACTGCGTAAGATCCCTGAACCTGACATCTGCACCATTTCCGAAACAGATGGGATATATATCCGGATTAATATGCATGTGCCCCCCGTTATGATCGTCATCATCCCAGACCGTAACTATCTGTTCCTGGGTGGATGAAGTACACAATACCCCATTGACCACCAGGGTGGATTGTGGCCGGTAATTGCATTTATCTCCCCTGGATGTATAAGTATGATTTGCCGTAACCTGATAAGATCCTGCCGATGTTGCTGTTGCCGGAAACCTCTCAACAATGCCGTCATCCCAGTTAAATTGAATTGCCACACTGGTTCCTGCATTATTGACTCCGGTGTAACTTACATTCCAGCTTGCAGATACAGGGGAGCATAACTTATCAGGTGTAATCCTGTTGGCTTTGGTTAATATGCTGCAATCCTGACCAATGGAAAACAATGAGATAAGGGCAAATACTAAAGTTAAATACAGGATCCTCATAAACATACAACAATGCAGTAACTGCTTTCTTTCACATTTACTTTTTAACGTTAAATTTCGTATAAAGTTATACTATAAGGCAAATCTTTAAACAAATCCTGGCAATTTTTTGTTTTTCCCTCTGCGTCTCTCTGTGCCTTCTCAGGATTTTTCCGTGTAACCTCTTAATTTTTTGTTACACAGAGTTCCACAGAGTTGACACGGAGAGACACGGAGAGTTTATCTCTTCGGGTAAACAAAATTTTCATAATTTTAAAAGGAAATTAAACATACACCGGGATGAAAAGAAGAAAATTCCTTGAACTAGCATCAATGGGTTCCGCCACACTGGCTTCCTCATTCTATATTCCATCGCTCACCCAGGACCGGAAACTCCGGATCGGACTGATCGGTGCCGGCTGGTACGGTATGGTGATCACTTCCGCAGCACTCAAAAGCGGGGGAGTTGAAGTTATAGGGATCTGCGATATCGATTCCGACCATCTCCGGAACAGCGCCGATGAAGTGGAAAAACTACAGGGAAGCTGGCCAAAAACCTTCAAGTATTACAACGATCTCCTGGAAATGAAAGGACTTGAAGCACTTTTCATCGGAACGATGCCTCACTGGCATGCATTGCCGTTTATTGCAGCCTGCAACAAAGGGCTGGATATTTATTGTGAGAAGCCTCTTTCGTATGATGTTATGGAAGGCATAGCAATGGTCAATGCAGCAAAAAAAGCCGGTAATATAGTTCAGATAGGTTTTCAGCGGCGACAAAGCCAGGCGTTCATGAAAGTTAAAGAGCTGATTGAAAACGGGACAATCGGAAATGTTCACCAGATTGTTGCTCAGATACATTATAATCCCGGACCGCAGGACACAAGAATCCAGGCGCCTCCGGCTTCACTCGACTGGGAAGAATGGTGTGGTCCGGCTCCGAAGCTTGACTACCGGCCCAGTATCGGACACAAATCATGGAGGCTGGAAAAAGAGTATGGAAACGGGCACCTGGTGGACTGGGGCATACATCATATTGATATTATAAGGAAGATCATGGGAGAGGGTATGCCTTATGAATTTCACACAACGGGAGGAATATATGCCCTGAAAGGCCAGATTACAACACCTGATACACTTACAGCTAAAATGTCATTCAGGAAAGCACCTGTCCTGTGGCAGCACAGGTTATGGGGTAATGGTGATGTAACAAGGGAATTCAACAATGGAATTTTCTTCTATGGAGAAAAAGGGACTCTGTTTGCCGAGGATTCAAAAGTGGTAAAATTTATGACGGGGAAGGAGAATAAGAGAGAAGACCTTTCCGTTCCGACACCGTTAATGCAGGATAACCATGTCAGGAACTTCCTTGATGCGGTAAGAATGAAGGATAAGAGCCTGATTAGTTGTACCCCTGAGGATGCATTCCGCTCAACAGCGACTGTTCAGCTCGCAATGATTTCATATTATACGGGTTCAACAGTAAAATGGGACGAGGGAAAGAATGAGATCACAGGAAATCCGGGAGCTTCTGCACTTTTGAAAAGAGACTATCGCGGGAAATACAAACACCCTTAACCGGGAATAGTTCTCCTTTAAGTGTGATCATTTTCCACATATCCGGTTCAATTCTTCCTCAGCAATATCAAATCCAAGTTCTCTTGCTTTTCTGACGTCAAGACAAGCGTTCCTGCGGCGATGAAGTTCGCTTTTTACCAACCCTCTGTGAAAATAATACACCGAATATCCCGGATTATACCTGAGCGCCTTAGTTAAATATGAAATTCTTCAGCAGGTTCACCTGTTCACTGGCAAATAATATCGCAATCAATTCCTATATTTACCATAACTTTAATGCAAAACTATTAAACAATGAAAGATCTCAAAAGTAAAAATAAAACAACAGGGCGAAGAGAATTCATCTCATTGATTTCAGCCGCAGCAGCTATTGGACTCGTTGGTGCCCACGGTGTTAAAGGAGCCTCATTAACAGACCACCAGACCGGCATTAACGGGCAACCGGAACCAGCAATGCCCATGATTAATCTGGGTCCGCACCGGATCAGCAGGCTGATCTGCGGTTCGAATCCGATACTTGGTTATTCCTATCTTGGCCCTCATACCGACACACATATGAAGGAGTATTTTACAACTGAGCAGACTGTTGAATTTCTTCTGAAATGTGAACGGGCAGGTATCACAGCACATCAGTGTTCCTCCAGGCAGGAGTATCTGAGCCCTTTACAGGATCGCGGTTCCAGGATGAAGTTCATATGTCTGCACCAGGACCGTGAAAAGATTATGGAAACAATCGGAAATGTCAGACCAATAGCAATGGTTCACCATGGTGGTGTAACCGACCGGTTATTTGCGGCCGGGAATTCCGGGATCGTACATGACTATGTTAAAGCAGTAAAGGATGCCGGGTTGCTTGCGGGTGTCTCAGCACATAATCCGGACGTTATAAAACAGATAGCCGATGCAGGATGGGAAGTTGATTTCTTCATGACCTGCTTCTACTACCTTACACGTAAAATGGACACACCGGAACTGACAGCAGCCCTTCCTGTGGGCAGCTATACCTTCTTTAAGGACGATCCGGCTGCAATGACAAGGGTGATCCGGCAGGTGAAACAACCTTGTCTGGCATTCAAGATCCTGGGTGCAGGCCGTCAGTGTTCAGACCAGAAAAAGGTCCGGTCAGCTTTTCAGTATGCTTTCGAAAATATCAAGCCGACAGATGGAGTAATCGTGGGTATGTTTCCCTGGTTCTTCGATGAGGTTACAGCCAACTCTACATATGCACGTGAGGTTGGACAATTAACATAGAATCATCGTATACCCGGGATTCTTAAATGATGGGGGATGTCTCAAAAGCCCATTTCTGATAACCCACCCCTAAATCCCCTGAAAGGCAATAAATGTCAGTCCCATTGCTTTGATTACCCCGCCATAACCATTTGGTAAAAAAGGACTGAATGTTGTACGCCAGTCCCCTTAAGGACTTCGGGAAAATAAAAAACTCCTGACCTTCACCAGGGGATTTATTCAATTCCGGATTAGTTTCACTGAACCGTACTGGCCAAATCTACTCCGGCTTTGAACTTGATCACTCTTTTCGGCGTGTTCGACAGAAATTGAGAGTATTACCTGCCACAGTTCGAAAATGTGTGAATGATGTAACTTTTTGCAAAATTTATGTAACACTCAAAAGGGTATAGGGGTTTAACTTAAGCCCTTCATTTTTCATTAATGCTTATCAAAGAAGATATCTGGACTTTGGGAGCATTTAATGCGTGATATCCAAAATCCAAACAAAAGGAAAAGGTCAATGAATATTGGTAACATTAAATTAAACAAATAAGTAGAAAATTATGAAATCACCAAGAATTCTTACAACAATCAAAGTAGCATTTTATTTAATCGCGTTTATGGCAATAATAGTGGCTTGTGATTCCGAACAGGGAATGATGCATGGAGGGAGTGGGTCAATGAACTCGGGAAACTGGAATTGGATACTGATTCTGCTTGGTCTAATCATATTATTCCTGCTGGGATATCTGGTCGCCAGGAGACGTAAGTGATCTGGTTGATAATATAAAATGCGTGCAATAGAGGTTTATGATTATTAACAGAGACCAAAATATAATATAAATATATGGAACATGAAAACAAAAAAGATCAATAAAGTATTGATAGCGCTGGATTATAATCCAACTGCACAAAAAGTGGCAGAGTTGGGCTTTTCAATGGCAAAATCCATGGATGCTGAAGTAATATTGCTGCATGTAATAACAGATCCGGTGTTTTATTCCACCGCAGGATATTCTCCGATAATGGGATTTAATGGTTATGTGGATATGGGTCCTGTCCAATTGGATAGTGTCGATGGACTGAAAAATGCATCTCTTCAATATCTTGAGAAATCAAAACAACACCTGGGCGATAACGACATTCGAACCATGGTAAAAGAAGGTGATTTTGCAGATACTATTCTGGAGACTGCAAAAGAGGAGCATGCAAATATTATAGTTCTTGGATCTCACAGCCGGAAATGGCTGGAAAATATAGTAATGGGAAGTGTTACAGAAAAAGTTCTGCATAATACTTCTATTCCGCTGTTAATTGTTCCAACTAAAAAGAACGATTAACTCCGACTCTGGCATTAATTAACGCCATACATGGTTTTGTTTTTTCCCAAGTTGATGGTGAAAATTAAATTATATGCCAAAGAATTTTGAAAATTCATTTATGAGAGAAAAAACAAACATAAGAAAACCCGTTTACAGTTTATTGCCATCAGATATCGAAGGGGTGGATTCTCTTGCTAAGCTTGCTCTCGATATGCGATGGTCATGGGATCACGGAGCCGATCAGATCTGGCGGCAACTTGACCCTGCGCTTTGGGATCTTACACATAATCCATGGGTAGTTCTGCAAACAGTTTCCAGAGACCAATTTCAGAAGGTAATGTCCGATCCTGTATTTCGTAAAGAAGTAGATGATCTCTTACAATCCCAGAAGTATGATAATACATCTCCCTCCTGGTTTCCGCAGAACTATCCTAAGTCTGCACTTACTTGTGTAGCATACTTTAGTATGGAGTTCATGTTGAGTGAAGCTCTGCCTATTTATTCAGGAGGTCTGGGCAATGTGGCCGGCGATCAGCTTAAGACTGCAAGTGATTTGGGTCTACCTGTAGTCGGAATCGGACTTCTGTACCAGCAAGGTTACTTTCGTCAGGTTATCGACAAAAATGGTAAACAACAGGCACTCTTCCCATATAATGATCCGGGGCAGCTACCTGTTATTCCGCTTCGTCAGCCAAATGGAGAATGGTTACGACTGGAGATTGAATTGCCTGGTTATTCTGTCTGGGTACGTGCCTGGCAGGTTCAGGTGGGAAGAATCAAACTTTATCTGCTAGATAGCAACGATGCAGCAAATTTTCCTGCTCATCGTGGAATAACAAGTGAATTGTACGGCGGAGGACATGAGCTTCGGCTTAAACAGGAACTGGTGCTTGGCATTGGAGGATGGCGACTGCTGAATGCTCTTGGTATTCATCCACAGGTATGCCATCTCAATGAGGGACACGCAGCATTTGCGATATTGGAACGTGCTCTTGGTTTTATGAAAGAAGCAGGGCAACCATTTGATGTTGCCATTGCCACTACAAGAGCCGGCAACCTCTTTACTTCTCACACAGCCGTTACTGCGGGATTCGATCGTTTCTCACCTGAACTTATCGGACAATACCTTGGAGAATATGCTGAACAGAAACTTGGAATTTCACGTCATCAATTGTTAGCATTAGGCCGTGAAGATCCCGGAAATGAATCTGAGAAGTTCAATATGGCCTATCTGGCAATTAGGGGAAGCGGAACAGTAAACGGGGTAAGCCGTCTCCACGGAGAAGTCAGCCGTCATATCTTTGAACCGCTATTCCCAAAATGGCCGGGAAATGATGTACCTGTTGGGTATATAACAAATGGCGTACACATGCCATCCTGGGATTCCAAAGAATCAGATGACATCTGGACTGAAGCCTGTGGGAAAGACAGGTGGTTAGGTACAATGGAAAATCTTGGACAGGAGATCAGAAAAATAAATGATGAAAGGCTGTGGGAGATGCGTACTAATTCCAAAGCTGCACTAATTAAATATTCCCGTGAACGATTATCACGACAGTTGGTGGCTTCAGGAGCGTCCTCTGGGGAAGTTGAATATGTAAATCATTTGTTTGACCCAAATGCATTAACCCTTGGTTTTGCACGTCGTTTCGCAACCTATAAAAGACCTGATTTATTGCTGCACGACCCTCAGCGTCTGATTCGTCTCCTATCCGATTCTCAACATCCGGTACAACTTATCCTTGCAGGTAAAGCACATCCTGCTGATCAGGCTGGTCAGGATCTGATTTCTAAATGGATCCATTTCATCCGGCAACCCGAAGTTCGTCCTCATGTGATATTTTTAAGTGATTATGATATGCTCCTGACGGAACGGCTTGTCGAGGGTGTGGATGTATGGATTAATACTCCACGACGCCCATGGGAAGCCAGCGGCACAAGCGGTATGAAAGTACTTGTAAATGGAGGCATTAACCTGTCAGAACTCGATGGTTGGTGGGCTGAAGCTTATACGCCTGAAGTTGGATGGGCAATAGGTGACGGAAAGGAACATGGTGAAAACCCTGAATATGATGGTATAGAAGCCAATGCCCTTTATGATCTGCTCGAGCAGAAGGTTATCCCTGAATTTTACAATCGTAACAATGAAGGCATACCCGGCACCTGGGTGGAACGAATACGAAAAAGTATGTCACAGTTGACTCCTCAGTATTCTGCAAACCGGACAGTAAGGGAGTATACAGAAAAATATTACCTGCCGATGGCTGCGACTTACCAGTCTCGTTCTGCCAATAAGGGCAGGATTGGAAAAGATATCGTGGCCTGGCAGAATCTTCTGAAGCAAAAATGGAACAACATTCGGTTTGCAGAGGTAACGGTAAAAACGGACATGGATAAATACTTATTCAATGTTCAGGTTTATCTTAATGGACTCAACACCAGCGCTGTATTAGTAGAACTTTATGCAAATGGAACTGATGGTGGAACTCCGGCAAGGCAGGAGCTAAAATTGATCAAACAGGGAACAGAATCTGATAAACCACACCTTTATCAGGCAACTGTGTCTGCATCTCGTCCTGCAGCTGATTATACTCCCAGGATTATTCCAAACTTCCAGGGCGTTTCAGTTCCTCTTGAGTCTTCTTTGATCCTTTGGCAACGTTAATCAATTTATAATGGAAAATAAGAATTTAAAACAACTATATAAAGTTGGAATGGTGGGCTTAGGTGTCATGGGACGTAATCTATTATTAAACATGGCAGATCACGGTTTCTCTGTAGCTGGTTATGACAAAGATCTGTCGCAGGTCGAAGCTCTGCGAAAGGAAGCAGAGAAAAGGGATATTAACTGCACAGCCAACCTTCAGGATTTTATCTCTTGCTTACGTTTACCCCGTACAATAATCTTACTTGTTCCGGCAGGAGCGCCGGTAGATTCAGTAATAAATGAACTGTTGGTTCATCTTCAGAAGGAAGATCTTATCATTGATTCAGGCAATTCATATTTTAAAGATACTAATCTGCGTACCATCAGGTTGAAAGAAAAAGGAATACTTTTTATGGGAATGGGAATATCAGGAGGAGAGTAAGGGGCCAGACACGGTCTATTACTACACGACCTGGTTATGCCTGATTTTCAAAACTATAAAGTGAATAATGAATAAGCTAAAACAACTCTGGAGCAATGGATAGTCAGGAGAATCAGACAGGGCTCCCCCTTACGGAGCGAAACTGGCAGGCCGTTCACGCAAGGAGGAATGGTTACATACAAAGCGTGGATAATGCAGCGCTTTTGAGTTTAGCGCGGAAGCACAAGACCGTCGTGCGGATGGAAATCGGCATTGACCATTTTGTGGTACAAAACGAAACGCTCGCCTCACTCACTCTGGAGGGCCCGCTCGAAAAAGATATCATCGCAGCCTGGCACATGTGCGTAAGGCATTCGATTGATTTTCATTAAAATCAGGGAGGTATATAAGATGAATTTAAAAGAGATTATAAAAACTACAAAAACATTGGTAGCCGACGACAAAGGCCTGCTGGCAATTGATGAAAGTAATCCAACCTGCAATAAAAGATTTGCAGCGGCAGGGATTCCTCAAACCGAGGAGTTCCGGCGTTCCTATCGGGAAATGATCATAACCACACCCGGTCTGGGTGAATGTATTAATGGTCTTATCCTCTATGATGAGACAATCCGTCAGCAGAAGAAAGATGGGACTTCATTTGTTAAAGCCATCACCGATACAGGAATCATTCCGGGAATCAAAGTTGATACTGGCGCAAAGGATATGGCATGTCACCCGGGAGAGAAAATAACCGAGGGGCTGGACGGATTGCGTGACCGCCTGAAGGAATATTTTCATATGGGCGCCCGTTTTGCCAAGTGGCGAGCTGTTATTGCAATTGGCGATGTCAATCCCAGCCGCGGTTGTATAGAGGCTAATGCACATGCGCTGGCCCGGTATGCTGCCTTGTGCCAGGAGGCAGGATTGGTCCCTGTCGTTGAGCCTGAGGTACTCATGGATGGCGATCATTCCCTGGAAAAGTGCTTTGAAGTAACTGAGGAAGTGCTTAGAACGGTTTTCAAACAGCTTTATATGCAACGTGTAACACTGGAAGGCATGATTCTGAAACCCAATATGGTGCTTCCGGGATTGACCTGTCTTAAACAGGAATCAGTGGATGATGTAGCCGACATTACGGTAGAGTGTCTTTTGCGGGCAGTCCCTGCTGCAGTTCCGGGGATTGCCTTTTTGTCGGGGGGACAATCCGGTGAACTGGCCTCGGCTCGTTTGAATGCAATGAATGTCAGATTTAAGTCGCGATTGCCCTGGGCATTAGCATTTTCGTTTGCACGTGCGATACAGCAACCGGCTCTGGAGATCTGGCAAGGAGAAGAAGCTAATATTTCAGCAGCCCAACAAGCACTATATCATCGGGCAATTTGTAACCGGGATGCCCGACAAGGTAAATATACTGCAGAACTGGAAAAGTCATGATATGGAACGCTGTGAATGCTGCAAAATTTTTGAGGGAAACAAGTGCTTTCCAGGCAGCCCCATGATGAAAGCCTGGAGAATCTGTCAATCCTCCCCGGGAGGATGCCAGGAACACGATCGCAACAGCTCTTGCAATGGGCGTAAAGATTAAAATGGTAACTGGCGATGCCCTGGCAATAGCACAGGAAACTGCTAAAAAGTTAAATATGGGCACGAACATCCTGGATGCCATCAGGCTGGGCGACTCAAAGCAGAAGGAGACAAACTCAGTGACAGAATCTATTGAGAAGGCCGATGGTTTCGCCCAGGTGTTCCCTGAACATAAGTTTCACATTGTGGATGTTTTGCAGAGGCTTGGCCACATTGTTGGCATGACAGGAGATGGAGTGAATGATGCTCCTGCGTTAAAAAAAGCCGATTGCGGTATTGCTGTTTCGGATGCAACAGACGCAGCTCGTGCTGCTGCCATTGTACTGATGACACCTGGCTTGTCGGTAATAATTGACGCAATAAAGGAGAGTCGTCGCATCTTCCAGCGTATGAACAGTTATGCGATCTATCGTATTGCCGAGACCTTACGTGTCCTGTTCTTTATGACGCCGCCAGGTTGGGGTTGGGCAGGGGTCGTTTGGGGCTATGCCCTGGTATGGTTTCTTTTTAATGACCGTGTGACGACGAGATTACAGCCGACTCTACATATGCACGTGAGGTTGGAATTTAAGAGGACAATAGCCGGCACTCTGAGCACTGACGAATTATTGACTAACACTAAGTTTATTCCTAACGCCCCGTGCCGGCTTCCTTTTGTTGACGGTAAAACTATTTTGTTTAACGAAAACATGGGCTATTTGTTGCAAAGTGCAACAGAGTTACTTTCCTATACAGAAATTCCTGAAAATATTCCCAAGGATCTCATCATTTGTAATTTCTCCGGTAATCTCTCCAAGGTAATGGATGGCCTGCCTGATATCTATCGCAATTAGGTCTTCCTGCAGTTTATTCTCTAACCCGGACTTCACTCTCCTCAGACTATCTGTTACTTGAAGTAATGCTTTATAATGTCTTATATTTGATATAATTACATTTTCTGAATTAAGCCTGCTACTATCTACACTTTTGCTTAACTGCTCTTTCAATTCCTCAATTCCTTCACCTGTCTTTGCTGAAATGAATAAAAGGACCTCTCCCGGGTTTAAAACAATGTCTTTTTCGTATTCTCCTTTGGAATTTAATAAAGCTTTATCTATCTTATTTACAAGTATAATAAACTTTTTACCTTCAGTATCAGTTTGGTGATGTATTTTTATCAATAACTGTGATAGTTTCTCACTTCCTTCGTTTATATCGGCAACAAGCAGGATGATTGAAGCTATCCCAATTTTCTCCTGAGTTTTCTTAATCCCAAGGTTTTCAATTACATCACTTGTATCTCTTAATCCGGCAGTATCGATAAACCTGAATTGAATTCCATCAATAACAACTTTATCTTCTATTGCATCCCGGGTAGTACCAGGGATCTCCGAGACAATCGACCGTTCTTCCCTGAGCAAACGGTTAAGAAGAGTGGATTTTCCTGTATTGGGACTTCCCGCAATAACCACAGGAACACCACTCTTAACAGCATTACCTAAACTGAAAGAAGATACAAGTTCTTCCGAAACTGAAAGAACCTTATCGACGATTTCCATTAGTTTATTCCTGTCGGCAAACTCAACATCTTCCTCACCGAAATCAAGTTCCAGTTCAATAAGGGAAGCGAAATGGAGAAGATCAGCCCTCAGGAAGTTGATCTCATCCGAAAATGCACCTCGCATCTGGTTTATCGCAATTTTATGCGCAAGTTCCGATTCTGAAGCAACCAGGTCTGCTACTGCCTCAGCCTGTGACAGGTCCATCTTTCCGTTCAGGAATGCCCTTTGCGTGAATTCTCCCGGTTGCGCCGGAACTGCTCCATTCCTGATTAACAGCTCGAGTATTTTTTGCTGAATATAAGGCGATGCATGACAAGATATCTCAACCGAATCCTCACCTGTGTAAGAATGAGGGGCTCTGAAAATGCTTACCAGGACATCATCTATAACTTCCTCTCCTGATCTTATTTCCCCGAAAACTATTGAGTATCCCTTCTGTTCTGTAAACTTTGTTCGGTTATCGGCTGGTATTAAAAGTCCGTCACAGATCTCAATGCTGCGCGATCCGCTCATCCTGATTAAAGCAATGGCACCTCCTCCCGAAGTTGCAGGAGCACAAATAGTTTCCTCTTTTCTGATCATATATACACCATATGCTCCGCAAATTTAGGAAACATTGTTACCTTTCTGTCATTAATTATGTGTTAACTTTATTACAATTTTTTAAATCCAGACTCGCAAATATGGTGAACTATAATCGCAGGAATTTTCTTAAAACTTCACTGATGGGAGGGGTTGGATTTGCATTTTATAATCCGCTTAAAACAATTTCATCAGTACCGGGAAATATAGATACAGGCACTTCTGTATCAATCACTTCAGGAAATGACAGGGCTGACATGGTGTTCAGGGCTCTTCAGCCTTTTGCAAAACAGATAAAACAAACCATTGGAAATCGCCGGATTGTTCTTAAGGTAAACAACGTGCTTATTCATGTTCCGCTCGCCTGCACCCATGTTGAAACCCTTGAGGGAATCCTTGAATTTCTGAAATCAATAAACAAAATTAATAATGTCATAATTGCCGAATCATCAGCCAGCAGTCCCACACTCGAAGGTTTCGATAATTATGGTTATTTCAGGTTGTTATCGAAATTTCCCGTGAAGCTGGTCGATCTTGATGATGAACCATTTGAAATGATGTATGTGGTGAATGAAAGAGTTTTCAAGCCCCAGCCAATAAGGGTATCTGGTATTATCCTCGATCCAGATTCATATATTGTATCGGTAGCCAGGATGAAGACACATAATACAGTGGGAGCCAGCTTGTCACTCAAGAATATTGTGTTCGGATCCCCAATCAAAGACAAAGGTTTCACTCTCTATAATGAAGATTTAAGATTTGCACCATCGGAGGCGAAAGAGTCTAAACCAGGCGCAGTAAGCTATAAGCGGGCTATTCACGGCAACGGTTTTCATGCCGTAAACTACAATATGGCAAATCTTGCTCAGCGCCTGCACCCGGATCTTGCAGTGATTGACGGCTATGAAGGAATGGAGGGTAATGGTCCAACACTCGGAACTGCAATCGACCACAGGGTATGTGTTGTGAGTCAGGACTGGCTGGCTGCCGACAGGGTTGCAATCGAACTTATGGGCATTGACTTTACAAAGATTGGATACCTGAATCATTGTTCACAGATGGGTCTGGGTATCAGTGATTTAAATAAGATAACAATAGTAGGGGAAACACTGAGGGATCACATCAAACCTTACAAACTTCCGGATAACTTTGAAAGGCAGGGTATCTGGATAAAACCTAAAACATAATTTAATCCGATATGAAAAAAGACAAAACTCAAACTGAATTTAACCGGCGTGATGCTGTTAAATTATTAACAGCAGGTTCGGCTGCAGGATTACTGGGATTATTCGGAACGAGGGAATCCAGAGCCGAAACTCATCAGACACCTTCCTGGGCATCAGGATTGCCTCCTGTCAAAATAAAAAGTGTTAAATCGATTACTACCGCCCCTGAAGGATCAAACCTGATAATTGTAAAAGTCGACACAACGGAGCCGGGGCTGTACGGATTGGGCTGTGCCACTTTTACACAGCGTGCTGTGGCAGTTCTGCCGGCAATTGACAGCTATCTGAACGATTTCTGCGCCGGCAAGGATGTCGACAATATCGAGGATATGTGGCAATCTGCCTATGTGAGCTCCTACTGGCGAAACGGACCGGTACTCAATAATGCTCTGAGCGGACTGGATGAAGCTTTATGGGATATAAAGGGTAAAAGAGCCAATATGCCTGTATATCAGCTTCTTGGTGGCAAATGCAGAATCGCGGTTGATTGCTACGCTCATGCCAGCGGCCCGACATTTGAGGTACTGGCTGAACGTGTTCAGCAATACATAGATCAGGGATTCCGGCACATACGTATCCAGCAAGGCGGCTATGGAGGAGTCGGCACAATGGAAAAACAACCTGATTTCAAACAGGCAGGATTTGGCAGAGATGCAGATCAATATATGGATCAGCGTACATATCTTAAAAGAGTTCCGCAAATGTTTGAATATATCCGTAAAAAATTTGGGGAGGATATAGAGCTCTTACATGATATCCATGAGAGGGTGGAACCCATTGATGCGATCAATCTGATCAAAGAGCTGGAGCAGTATCGCCCGTTCTTTATAGAGGATCCGTTTTCTCCTGAAAATATGCAGTGGTTCAACCATCTGAGAAACCAGACTACTGTCCCGATTGCGATGGGAGAGTTGTTCAACAATATTAATGAGTTCAGGGATTATATGGTCGGCCAGTTGTTCGATTATATAAGAGTTCATTTATCTCAGATAGGTGGCATCACCCCGGCAATGAAAATTGCACGCCTTGGCGAGTGGTTTAATGTTAGAACAGCCTGGCATGGGCCCGGGGATGTTTCTCCTGTTGGACATGCAGCCAATGCACATATTGACCTTGCAGTCTGGAATTTCGGCATCCAGGAATCACACTTCTGGAGCGAAAAGGCGCAGACGGTATTCCCCGGTTGCCAGACTTACAAGAACGGTTATATGTACATTAATGAAGCTCCCGGTCTCGGAGTGGATATTAATGAGAAAGAAGCAGCAAAATACCCGATCGGTACAAGATCGAACTGGACACTCAGAAAAGGAGACGGAACGATTATTAGACCCTGAAGGAAGCCGGAAGCCGGAAGCCGGGAGCCGGAAGCCGGAAGCCGGGAGCCGGAAGCCGGGAGACGGGAGCCGGAAGCCGGAAGCCGGGAGCCGGAAGCA
>Ga0105106_10001711_pt1 | contig 15740 bp, 11 predicted proteins | sample PPLLaktember2015_5_FD_79109 | JGI IMG/M metagenome (GOLD analysis project Ga0105106, IMG submission 79109) | Freshwater sediment microbial communities from Prairie Pothole Lake near Jamestown, North Dakota, USA - PPLs Lake P8 Core (1) Depth... | ecosystem: Environmental > Aquatic > Freshwater >...
AGGAGGCCGTGCAGCATCATTTGTTGTAATACCGTAAATTATCAATGCTATCCAGATTATTCCCATAGATTTCTGTGCATCATTTCCGCCATGACCCAGACTGAAGGCTGCAGCGGAAACAAGCTGAAGCCTCCTGAAATGCTTGTCAACCCCGAATGGACTATGGTTTCTGGCAAGATACTGAACAATGGTGGAAATTATAAAACCGAAAATCATCCCCAGCAACGGTGATATAACAATAAATGCAACAATTTTGATAACCCCTCCGGTGATTATTGCCCCTGGACCGGAACTGACAAGTGCTGCCCCAACCAATCCGCCAACAAGAGTATGAGAAGAGCTCGATGGCAATCCCAACCACCAGGTTATCAGATTCCATGTAATTGCAGCAATAAGTGCTGCTCCTATTACAGTAAGGGTTAAACCCTCATGGTCAACAACACCTTTACCAATGGTCGTGGCAACGTGAAGCGGGAAAACGGTGAATGCAATAAAGTTAAAAAATGCTGCCATCGATACTGCAGCGAGGGGTGACAGCACTTTTGTTGAAACGACAGTTGCTATTGAATTGGCCGAGTCGTGAAAACCGTTAATGAAATCAAACACAAGTACCAATGCAACAATAATATACAGAAATGTCATCCAGCCTTGATTATGGAGATTGCGTTTTGGTTCGGGTCTTGTAGGTTAAATACTTGTTTATCAAATAATTACAACAATGCCTTTTTCTATGCAATAATAAATATTATTAATATAAATACAATGAAAACCCGGAATTATTTTTAAAAAGATGTAACCGGCAGGTTGTATGATGTCGATAAATTTAGAAGTAAAAGCTGAGTACAGGCTATTGATTCCCTTTATGGCTTAACAGGAAATCCCTGTGAGATTTCACCATATTGATTGCATAAAGCACCAGATTCTTGCTTTCAGCAAGCAGATTCAGGTAAAGCAGCGTATTTCTTGTACCTACAAGCTCTCCTTTAATATATTTAACCTGTTTCTTCTTCATCCTGACTATCAGTTCAAGAATCGAATGCTGCTGCACGATGAGTTTTTCCAGATCCCTGAAGGACCTTTTTTTAATAATATTTTGAATCTCATCATACAATGCTGAGATTGATTCATTCAGCTCATGCAGATCCCTTACCTGCTCGGGGATCGGTGGAGGGTGATTATTGTCGAGATGTTCATATATGGGATCAGCGATATAATTAAGGCAGTGGGCAATCTCCCTTATATAGTCGAGTATCTGAACATAATAAGGGCCTGTATCAACTGAATCCTCTTCAAGTTTTTTCAGAATAGGATAAATGTTGTATTTCAACTCCTTTGAATATTGATTCAGATCCCCTATCTTTTTCATAACTCCTTTCATCTTCTTCCGGTCATCCTTTATAAGGTTCAGTATTGTTGAAAAATAGAGTTTTGAAACCGAACCGACAACCCTGATAATGGATGCATTGCATTGCTGAACAATGTTTTCTCCGTTGAGTGTTTCATTCTCAGGAAGTTCATCTTTCCTGGCCTGCTTTGCAGACCTCATCTTATGAACGACGTTTGATCTGATAATATAAAATACAGCAATTCCTATGGTTATCATTGCCCCGACAAAACCGCTCCAGTTTAAAAACAGGGCCATAAGGAAAGCGACTGTAAATGCCGTAATTGCCGTAAAGAACCATCCTCCGATTACAGTAATCACTCCTGTAATGCGGTAAACAGCACTTTCTCTACCCCAGGCACGGTCGGACAGTGATGTGCCCATCGCTACCATGAAAGTTACATATGTGGTTGAAAGAGGAAGCTTCAAAGAGGTGGCTGTGGCAATTAATATACTCGCCACGAACATATTAACCGAGGCTCTTAACAGATCAAATGATGATGCAGCCTGCCTGGTTCTTGATTTTTTTCTGAAAGCATCCGGGTTAAACCTTCTTTCAACGAAACGGACCGCTTTGTTAGGGACCATCCAATCGATAATCTTTGCCATACTCACCGAACCCCTGACAATGGCTCTTGAGAACTTTGATGAAGAGAACCTTTCAACCCCTTCACCCTGCCGTGCAAGGCTTATTTCTGTCTGCGACACTGTCCTGGCTTTTCTTGAGAAAAAGAGAGTTACGACCATGACAAACCCAGCCATAAGGAGAAATGTTGTTGGTGTTTTTACGGACTGCCGGAGCGATTCCATCAGAAAAGTGTCAGCGGTTAGAGACGGATCGCTTGTGAATTCAATGTATGATTCAAGTCCGGCCAGCGGGACACCGATGAAATTAACCAGGTCATTTCCTGCAAATGCCATTGCAAGCGAAAAAGTTCCGACAAGAATTATAATCTTGAGAATGTTTACTTTAAAAATTGTGATCAGGAATTGAAACAATATTGCTACACCCAGAAATGAAAATAAGAGAAGCTGCCAGGTATGGTTTTCAAGCCACGAAATAGATTCTGCCGTCATGAATGAGGCACCCCTCGCTCCCTTTACAAGCATGAAGTATATGATCGCAGTAATTGCAATTCCGCCCCAGAGTGCCCCGAAATACTTCATGTAACGTTCATAGCTGAAAGAAAAAACAAGCCGGGTAAAGAACTGGACAATCATGCCACAGGTAAATGCGATAACCACCGACAGCAGTATCCCGGAGATAATTGCAAGGGCTTTTCCGGTATTGATATAGGTTGTCATAGCTGCAATGGTATCGGCAGAATTCATAATCTTTACCATTGAAACCGCCACAGCAGCTCCCAGCAACTCAAAAACAATTGAAACAGTAGTTGATGTGGGGAACCCGAAAGTGTTGAACGTATCGAGAAGTACAACATCAGTGATCATGACCGCAAGAAAGATTACCATGATCTCGGAAAAATAGAATTTATCCGGATGAAAGATTCCCGACCGGGCAACCTCCATCATTCCACCCGAAAAAGTTGCACCGACAAGCACCCCAAGCCCTGCTATTGCCAGTATGGCTTTGAGGGGAGCCACCTTTGATCCTATTGCCGAGTTCAGAAAATTGGCTGCATCATTCGTAATGCCGACAACAAGGTCTGAAACGGCCAGCAACAGGAGTACGATTACAAATATCAGGTAGATAGACAATGACTGGAGGTTCTTTGTTCAGGTTATTTGATTATTGATGTTTTGCTTTAGGTTTTGGTTGAAAAACAGGGGGTGAAATTAAAACAAATAGCAGGAAATTCAAACGATTTCAAATGTTAAGTTTTTGCTACAATGCGGGGAAAAACAGGATTAAGCCTGGTTTTACATCAATTATAGTTTTTTATTCAGGTGGAATTATCTAACTTTAATGATTATTTACTTAACAACCAGTCCTATGAACGATATACGCAAACTTGAACCCAAACCGGTATGGAATTATTTCCATGAGATTACGCAGATTCCCCGTCCTTCCAAAAAGGAAAAGAGAATAATTGAATTTATCAGGGATTTTGGAAAAAAGAATAATCTGGAGACTGTTGTTGACAAGGTTGGAAATGTCATAATCCGTAAACCCGCGACCAAAGGCATGGAGAACAGGAAATGCGTTATTTTTCAGACGCATCTCGACATGGTTCCGCAGAAGAACAGCGAAAAGAAGCATGATTTTGAAAAAGATCCGATAGAAACCATCATAGATGGTGAATGGGTAAGGGCAAACGGGACTACCCTGGGATCGGATAACGGCATCGGAGTTGCCTCTGCTCTGGCAGTGCTTTCATCAAAGGATATCGCTCACGGCCCGTTGGAGGCTCTTTTCACAATTGATGAAGAGACCGGGATGACGGGTGCCTTTAATCTTAAAAAAGGATTGCTCAGGGGTGATATCCTGTTAAACCTTGATTCTGAAGATGAGGGGGAGCTTTATGTCGGTTGTGCCGGCGGCATTGATGTCGGAATTACCAAAAATTACGGACAGGAAAAATCGCCGCAGGGGATGGATGCCTTTAAGATCTTGGTTAAAGGACTCAAGGGAGGCCATTCAGGGGTGGATATCGCCCTTGGAAGGGCAAATTCGAACAAGATCATGTTCCGCTTCCTTATGCAGGCAGAATCGGATTTTGGTATAAGACTCGCCGAAGCAGCAGGAGGCGACCTGCGGAACGCAATTCCCCGCGAGTCATATTCAGTTGTACTGGTTCCGGAGATAAAATCGGCCCAGTTCAAAAAGTTCGTCAAGGGATATGAAAAAATGTACCGTGCAGAGTTTTCCGAGACCGAACCGGATCTTTCATTCACGGCAAAGAAAGTTGATGTCCCGGCCAAAGTCATGAAGGAAGCCGACCAGTACCGGATCATAAGGGCTCTTTTTGCCTGTCCCAACGGTGTGCAGAGAATGAGCCAGGCCATGAAGGGACTAGTTGAAACGTCAAACAACCTTGCTATTGTCAGATGCATCGACGGTAAATTTGAGACATACTGCCTTACAAGGAGTTCAGTAGATTCTTCAAAGGAGGCCACTGCCTGGAAAATTGCAGCCGTATTTCACCTTATCGGAGCTGAGGTTAAATTGTCAGGCAGTTATCCCGGCTGGAAGCCGGATATGAATTCGCCCATCCTGAAAACAATGAGCGATGTATACAGGAAAAAATTCGGAAAGACACCTGAAATAAAGGCCATTCATGCAGGGCTGGAATGCGGGATACTCGGGGGTGTTTACCCGAATCTTGACATGATATCCTGCGGACCTACAATCAAATACCCGCATTCCCCGGATGAAAAGGTAAATGTGCCATCAGTAAGTAAATTCTTTGATTTTCTGGTTGAGACACTGAAGCAGATACCTGTAAAATAATCAGGGGGCTTAGGGCAGAGGGCTTGTGGAAAAATAACCAATAGCCCATTGCTCCCCGCTCCCCGCCATAAGCTATTCCACCTTCAGTTCAATAAGCAGATCATCCTTCATGACATTTGAATTCGGCTTTGCATGAATACTGATGACGTGTCCGTTAACCGGCGACTGGATTTCATTCTGCATCTTCATTGCCTCGAGTATCATAAGCGGCTCTCCGCGAAGGACGATTGATCCTTCACGCACAAGCACATCGATTATTTTTCCGGGCATCGGGGCTTTCAGTGATTCTTTTTCAGTCTTGCCCTTAACGGTGCTGAGAACCTTCATCCTTTTCATTGAAAAAGGAGTCTCAACCGTAAATGTGTAGCTTATATCATTGAAAAGGATCTCATATTTATTCTGCCTTGCCCTGACGATCTCAACGGGAAATTTCCTGTTCTTCCACAGGATGTAGGTTCCGTATTTCTCATCCGACTTGAGCTGAACAATGTAATCTCTTTTCCCGATCCGGATGCTGTTCTTCAAAGGGAGTGGAAAACACATTTTCCTGTTCTCTGAAGAGAGGATAAAGAGTTTATTTATCCGGAGTTTATCATTCATTGTAATCCTCCTGATTAAAATTGATTTATTCTTTTATTGAGAAGCCATGGACTCATATCACTTTTGTTCAAGGGATCTTTGCTTGTGCCGCTATCCCGGAGATTTTCCTCCGAGAACATCTTCGTGGCGAGCCAGGCGGCAAGCATTTCCTCATATTCGCTGTTGAAATAATACTTATCCAGTTCGTCAATGAATGCGGTGGTAAAGGTTCCATCCTGGAATTTCTGATTACGGACCAGTAATCTGAAAAAGGGGAGGGTCGTCTTTGTTCCCTTTATCCAGACCTTGTCGAGGGCCATCTTGCAGTTCTTTATTGCTTCCTTCCTGTCCCTTCCGCTTACAATCAGCTTTGCAATCATGGAATCGTAAGTTGAAACAATCGATGATCCGGCCTGTATGCCTGTGTCAATCCGTACGTAGCTGTCGGACGGCATACTCAGTTTCTCAATTTTTCCGGGATCCGGGGCAAATCCGGCCTGGACATCCTCGGCATTTATCCTGCACTCAATGGCCCATCCCTTTAACCTGACATTCTCCTGCCTGATCTTAAGTTCCTCACCATTGGCAATCCTGATCTGCTGCTCGACTAGGTCAATGCCGGTAACAATTTCAGTAACCGGATGTTCCACCTGAATTCTGGTGTTCATTTCCATGAAATAGAATTTCTTTTCGGAGTCGAGCAGAAATTCAACGGTCCCGGCGGAATAATAATTCACTGCCTTTGCTATCTGGACAGCCATCTTTCCCATCCTCTTTCTCAGTTTGTCATCAAGTGCCGCGGAGGGTGACTCCTCAAGCAGTTTCTGATGCTTCCTCTGGATGGAGCACTCTCTCTCTCCAAGATGTATTATATTCCCTTTAGTATCTCCGAGTATCTGAAATTCAATATGTTTTGGATTTTCGATATACTTCTCAACAAAAACTGATGGATCATTGAATGCCTTTTCCGCCTCCTTGCCGGCAATAATGAACATTTTTTCCATCTCATCAGATTTCCTGACAATCCGCATTCCCCTTCCGCCGCCGCCGGATGCTGCTTTGATTATTACAGGATAACCTATTTTTTCAGCAATTTTAACAGCTTCCTCTTCATTTGAAATATTACCTGTGCTTCCCATTGCCATCGGGATCCCGATTTTTAATGCAAGTTTCCGGGCAATGGTCTTGTTACCCATTTTGTAAATGGCGTCAGGTGAGGGACCGATAAAAATGATCTTGTTATCAAGGCATTTTTGGGCAAAGTAGGCATTCTCGGCAAGGAATCCGTAACCGGGATGCACAGCGTTGGCTTGTGTTTTTAGGGCAATGGATATAAGTTTCTCAATATCAAGGAATATTGGTATCTCAGATACATCTTCGGTATTATCATATACTTCATCTGCGAAGGAGAGATACATCGCATTTGGCTCAGCGGTTGTCTTTATGGCAACAGTGCTGATTTTCATCCGGCGTGCAGTTTTCATTATCCGGATCGCAATCTCGCCTCTGTTTGCTATAAGTATTTTTGTGATCTTCATGATAACATTTTAGTCATGCGGTTATGCGGTTTTGCAGTTGTCCAGTTGTTAATTGCCTTTACGCCGTTACGCTTTTACGCCTTTCATAACGGCATATTTCCATGCTTCCTGGCCGGCACCTTCACCCATTTGTTGCTCAGGGCGCTGAATGCCGAGATTATCTTCTTCCTTGTAACTGCCGGATCAATTACCTCATCGATGTATCCAAGTTCATCGGCAATAAATGGATTTGCCACTTTATCGCGGTACTTTTTCACAAGGGCTTTTTTCATTTCTGCCGGATTCTTTGACTCAGCCAGCTCTTTGCGGTAGAGTATTGCCACAGCCCCGTCAGGTCCCATAACTGCTATTTCTGCGGTGGGCCATGCAAAGCTGAAATCGCCCCCAAGACTCTTGCTGTTCATCACAATGAACGCACCTCCATATGCTTTCCTGATAATTACGGTGATCCTTGGAACGGTGGCTTCACTGTAGGCAAACAGCAATTTTGCCCCATGTCTTATGATTCCGGCATGTTCCTGGTCAGTTCCCGGAAGGAATCCCGGGACATCTTCCAGGGTGAGGATTGGTATGTTGAATGCATCACAGAACCGGATAAATCTTGCACCTTTTGTTGACGAATCAATATCCAGAACTCCGGCGAGTACCTTTGGCTGGTTTGCGACTATACCAATCGTTTTACCCTTCAGCCTGGCGAAACCCGTAACAAGATTAGGGGCATAGAGTTCAGCAGTCTCAAAAAAACTGTTTCTGTCAACTATAAGCTGTATGATATCCTTAACATCATATGCCTTGTTGGGATCATCGGGTACTATGTCGCGAAGCTTCTCGTTGATATCCGGAGTTGATCCGTCGTCAGGCACTACAGGCGGATTCTCAACATTGTTCGACGGCAGGTAAGCCAGGAACTTCTTAAGTGCCATGATTGTGTTTTCCTCATCGTCATATATCATGTGAGCAACACCGCTCTTACGTCCGTGAACCTCGGCGCCTCCGAGCTCTTCTGCAGTAACGTCTTCATTAAGAACCTCCTTGACAACATTTGGACCTGTTACGAACATGTAACTGGTATGGTTGACCATGAAAACGAAATCGGTAAGGGCAGGGGAGTATACTGCTCCCCCGGCTGCCGGTCCCATTATTATGCAAAGCTGTGGGATTATTCCTGAGGAATGAATAATATTGTTGAAGATGGCAGCATAACCGCTTAGGCTGGCAACGCCCTCCTGTATCCTTGCACCTCCCGAATCCATCATCCCGATGATGGGAGTGCCCATTTTCAGGGCCATTTCCTGGATTTTTGCGATCTTCTTGGCATGCACGTACCCGAGCGAACCTCCCATAACGGTGAAATCCTGGGCGAATGCAAAAACAAGTCTGCCGTTTACTTTTCCATGCCCGACAATTACCCCATCGCCATAAGTGCGGTCAACTTTTCCGAATTCAACAGGCTGGTCAGCCGGAGTGACAAAAGCATCCAGCTCTTCAAATGTGCCTGGATCAAATAACAGCGTTATCCTCTCCTGTGCTGTCAGCTTGCCTTTTGAATGTTGTTTTTCCGCTTGCTTCGGACTGTACTGTTTTTTTAATGCTTCCTGCCGTTCAATGAAGGCCTTGTAGCTTTTACCAGATAGATCCATGTTTCCAGACGGTTTTTCAGAGCGTAAAAATAGTCAATCCCGCTTTAATCGCAAATTTTAATCCGAACGTGATTTATTAACCAGTTGTAAGTAGTTTAGATACAATATGTTATATAATATTTAATTTCGACCCCCTAACTACCTGGGTTTAAAAAGACCTTCAGGTTTCGAACCAAGCATTCCGGCAGCCAGCATTGAAGTGCTTGCAATGCTGAGCCTGCTGATCATTTTTTCAGATAAAACCGGGAAATGATGCAGTGATTCTATCCTGTCGCCTATATATTCAAGGTCCTCGTCGGTTGTGGTCCAGTTTCTGTTGTTAAAGGTAGACAGATCAAAGGGAAGCGAGTAGGACCGCAACGATTTTTCGCCGTTTATATTGAAGAAAAAATCAAAATATGACATTATAAGCTCACGGAGTGAACGGTAGACAGGTTCACGGAAACGCAGGGAAGTGAAATTGGATTTTGCCACGGCTCCCCAGTATCCCTCTTCCCTGAATATTGCAATCACATGGTCATCGTCGTTAAAGGCTTTCATATCGACAATCTGAGGCTTGTATCCGATGAACTGCAATGCTGCGGCAGCAAAAAGGGCACCCTCGAAACAATGAGCTGACCTCTTTCTGATTACCCATCGCGGCGACCTGCATTCATAGTCTGGATTATAATCGATCGAATCGAGAAATGCCTGTATCCTGTCCGGATTGTTAAGCGTCATCAGGAACCTTATCTCATCATCATTCCAGCCCATCTCAAAGTTTTAGATTAAATAAGCCCGTCAATTATTTTCTTCATTGCCCCGTGTTGCTCCTCCATGGTTTCCAGCAGCCTTATCTGTGCACGCGTACGCTGAAGGTTATGATGGCTATGGTGTATCCTGTAATAAATGTCGCCGTCAATATAGTCAGTCAGGAACCGCATGGCCTGTTCATATGTCATAAGCATGGGGGCGAAAGACAGGTAATCCTTTTCGACAGAATTAAGGGTATCTTTTGTTTCGGAGAGGTAGCCTTTCGCATAACCACTAAAAAGGTCAATATTCATCCCTATTTTTGACAGGTCTTCCTCATCCTCTGCCGCCTCATTTGCACCGGTTCTTATTGCATCTCCGAAGTCGGAATGGAAATAGCCCGGCATCACGGTGTCGAGGTCTATAATACAGAGCGATCTGTCGTTTTCATCGAAAAGGATATTGTTGATTTTTGTGTCATTGTGTGTAATCCTGACAGGAATTTTACCTTCACCGGCAAGCTTCTGAATTATCATCATATCATCTGCCCTGCTCAGGATGGAATCCGTTTCTCTTTCTGTTTCCTTTACTCTGCCGGCAGTATCCTTTACAATCGTATTCCGGAAACTGTTCAATCTTTTCCCTATGTCATGAAATGAGGGGATGGTTTCATGAAGGGGTTTTCCCGGCAGATCTGACAGGAGGGCCTGAAACCGTCCTATTGCCTTACCCCCCTCGTATGCCTTGCCGGTCGAATCAACAATATCGTATGTTCTGTGATTTGAAATGAACACAAACATCCGCCAGAAGCTGCCGTCATTGTCTTCAAACCAGCTCCTGCCATCCATTGCACGGATCAGGGTAAGCGATTCACGTTTGGGATCAGCTCCCGGAATTGAACGAAGCTTATAATGAATATGTTCTGTGACCCTTTCAATATTCTCCTGAAGTTCCGGAATATTCCTGAAAACATTATTATTGAGCCTTTGTAGGATATAATCATCCTTATCCTTTTCATCCGTTTTTACCCAGAATGTGTCGTGAATATGCCCGTTTCCGCATGGCGCCGCCTCTGCAAATGATCCATCGGCAGAAAAGGAGCCAAAAATTCTGATCAGGTCGGATCGCATGGATTATTTGCCCGCTTTATGACCAATAAATGCGTAATACATTATTACCAGATATCCGGGTACGCATATCCAGTAGGCTGACTGTGTCGAAAAAGCCATTGCCAGTTTTCCGTAAACCAGGGGAAGGATTGCCCCGCCGGCAATTGCCATTATGAGCATTGCGGATGCTGTCTTTGTAAATTTTCCGAGACCATCAAGAGCAAGTGGCCACATTGCAGGCCAGACAAGTGAATTGGCAAATCCAAGCAATGCGACAAACAATACGGTTACGGGCAGAACAAGCTGAAGCGGCTGGAATGTTACAAGGTCAATGAAGGGCATTGTGAAAACCTTGTCGGCAGGGGTAAATATTGCTCCAAGGGAAAATATCACTCCGAATATTGTGCACAGCTTTAATGCATTTCCCTGTTTTAAGTATTTTGGAATCAAGGCAATACCAAGAACATAGCCGATTATCATTGCAAGCATCGTAAGGCTGGTGTAGTATTTTGCAGAATCCATCGAAATCCCGAGAGATTGTCCGTACCTGATTATTGTGTCGCCTGCGATCACCTCCACTCCGACATAGAAAAACAATGCGATAACTCCGAGGATCAGGTGAGGGAACTGCCAGATGCTTGTCTTCTTAAGATTTGCCACACCAACGGCTTCGTCTTCAGCTTCGGTATCAACATCAGGAAGATGTACAAATTTAAGAAGGAGACCAAGAAGCACAAGTACAATAGTCATTACTATATAAGGCATGATTACGGTTCGTGCCATTTCGTCGAGGAGAATTGCGCGTGATGCAGCGTCTGTTGCCTGAACCAGTTTTTCTTCCAGGATGTGGGAATCTTTGAGGATAATGCTGGCTAGGATTATCGGGGCAATGACCCCGGCAAATTTGTTTGCTATCCCCATTATGCTGATTCGCTTGGCAGCACTTTCACGCGGGCCGATAATTGTTACATAGGGATTTACAGCGGTCTGAAGCAGGGCAAGGCCGGTTCCCTGCACGAATAAGCCTGTAAGAAAAAGCCAATAAGCTCTTGAAATCGCTGCGGGAATAAAAATAATCGCACCAATGGCCATTACCCAAAGGCCCAGCGACATTCCGATCTTGAAACCGGTCTTTTTAAGTATCATGGATGATGGAAGCGCCATCACGAAGTAGGAAATATAAAAGGCAGCAGTTACAAAATAAGCCTGAAAGTCATTCAGCTCACAGGCTGTCCTGAGAAAGGGGATCAGGACTCCGTTAAGCCAGGTCACAAAACCGAAAATAAAGAAGAAGAGACCAATAATGGTTATTGCAAATACATAGTCTTTTCTGCTGATGTCGCTCGTAGAAGCATTGGTAGCCATAATTAAAGGTTTAGGTTAGAATAATATAGTCAATAGGGTCAAAACTAATCTTTTTTAATTTTGCTGCAAAGAAAAATCATTTCCCGTCAGAGTGGTTCCCCGATTTTTCTCTTGATTTCATTCCCAGATAACCTCCGTGATGACGTTTTAAATAATCTTCAGGTGTGAATCCGATCTTTTCCATCATAAGTACGACAAGTGCGTCGCCTATAGCGGTAAAGACTGTAGTTGATGTTGTGGGAGTAAGGCCCAGGGGACAAACCTCGGAGGGGGATCCTGTTGAAATGAAATAATCAGCCTTGAGTGCAAGGGGGCTTTTCTCATTTCCTGTTATCACAATTACCGGGATCGATGGGAAAAGGTTCTCCTTCAGATCAATGAGCTCCAGGATTTCCCTTGTCTTTCCTGAATTTGATATTGCAAGCAGTACATCGTTTTTTTGCATTATTCCAAGATCCCCGTGCTGTGCCTCGCTTGGGTGAAGGAATACCGCCGGAGTTCCCGTTGAACTAAAAGTGGTGGCTATGTTATGTGCAATCTGGCCGGCTTTTCCCATACCGCTGGTGATCAGTTTACCATCTCTTTTCTGAACATGTTGATAAATAATTTCAGTAATCCTTTCATAGCTGTCGGTTACTGGTATGCTCCTTATTGCAGATGCCTCACTTTCAAATATCTTAGCGACTTTGCCCTTCATGTTTCAAAGTAAAATTCAGTGCCTAAATGTACGAAAAAAATGGCCTCTGTTAATTCCGGAGCACCATTTATAGGATTTCACGGCACAGTTAATCAAAGATATTCTAAATTTGTATAACAGCACATATTTGAAAACCTGACCTCTCCAATGGAAAATCCTTCTGCTGCTAACCTGGAAAGATCCCATTTTTCCAGTTCAAAGCCATTTGTCGTGGCCACGGCATTTTTTTCGCTTTTTGCCATCGTAGGGTTTGCACTGTATGGATTGCCGTTTTTCTACGATTTCTTTGTAAATGAGTTTGGATGGTCACGAACAATAGTAACCTCCGGTAATGCAATAGGGAAGCTTATTGTTGCCCCTTTATTCGGATTTCTTGCCGGCTGGCTGATAGATCGCTATGGCCCCAGGAAAATGATGCTGGCGGGATCGCTCCTGGCAGGATCAGCCATAATCGGCCTGAGCATGATGAACAACCTTGGGCTCTTTTATTTTTTCTACATTCTGAACGCCATGGGTTATGTTTTTGGCGGACCGCTTCCCTGCCAGGTGCTGATATCAGGGTCGTTCACAAAGAACAGGGGCAAGGCAATGGGCATCGCATATCTGGGTATAGGAACGGGAGGTGCACTTGTACCTCTCGTCTCGGCTGCACTTGAAAATAAGCTTGGATGGCATTTAGCCCTGACCTCAATAGGTATAATTGTAATATTGTTCTCTTTCCCGATGGCATTTTTCATAAAGGATAATCCTGCCCGGAAAGAGGCCGTAATTAAAAATGAGCCAGGCGTTCCGGTAAAAGAGATTCTGAGAAACCGGAATTTTTATCTTCTGGGAATAGGCAGCATGTGTTCCATCGGCGCCGTCGGAGGTGTCAACCAGCATCTGAAACTCTACCTTAGGGACATAGATTTTTCCCAGTCGGCTGCTGCACAAATAATGTCGCTGGTGCTTCTTTCGAGTCTGGCAGGAAGAGTCCTTATGGGGATGCTTGCCGATTATTTCCCCAGGAAGTACGTTATGATCCTGATCTACCTGATCGTTGGCTCTTCAATCCCTTTGTTGCTTGTCCCCGATTTTCCAGGCCGGATGTACCTTTTTGCTGTTTTATTCGGAATAGGCCTTGGCGGCGACTACATGATAATTCCGCTGATGGCCGGCGATCTTTTCGGAATAAAGACTCTTGGCCGTGTCATGGGGATAATACTCGTGGCGGATGGAATTGCGGAATCCCTCTCTCCGATGATGGTGGGGGCCCTGTACAATGACGCTTTCAAAAGCTATTCACTTGGTTTCACGGTACTGATTTGCATAGCCTTGACCGGAGCACTGATTGTATCATTTCTTCCAAAACAAAATAAATCATAAACAATGAAACCCACATGATTAAAATCAAACACAAACACATAACGAATATAATTATTAATCATGTGCGGTTCCATCATTCCGTTAAAATCTAAATTATATTATGATGAAAAGAATTTCACAAAAATTGTTGCTGATATCATTATTGCTTTTAACCGGGACGCTTTTTGCACAGATCCCGGAGCAGATGATCAAGGTTATCGTGTCGCCCGATCATGATGACTGGCAATACAAAACCGGTGAAAAGGCAAATTTTATGGTTCAGGTTTTTTATCATCTGAATCCGCTAAAGGATGTCAAGGCTTTTTATGAGATAGGCCCGGAAAAGATGGATCCGGTAAAAAAGGATTCTCTTGTGCTTAACGGGAAGCCCTTTGTTCTGGATGGGGGTACTTTATCGGTGCCAGGGTTCCTCAGGTGTGTGGTTACCGTTGATTTTAACGGCAGGAGATACCGTGGACTTGCAACTGCCGGATTCAACCCGGAGGCAATAAAGCCTACCGTTAAGCAACCATCAGATTTTACGTCGTTCTGGGAATCTGCGAAAGCAGAACTTGCAAAAGTTCCTTTAAATCCCCGGATGACCCTGATGCCTGAAAGATGCACCGAGAATACAAACGTTTATCTCGTAAACCTGCAAAATATAGGAAATTCAAAATTGTACGGGATAGTGTCGATTCCAAGGAAGGAAGGAAAGTACCCGGCGGTTCTGGAAGTACCGGGGGCAGGAGTCAGGGCATATTCACCCGATGTCGCTCTTTCGGAGAGGGGAGTAATTACATTCGTTATAGGCATCCATGGGATTCCGGTTACGCTCGATCCGGGTATATATATGGATCTTGGGAGCGGATCGCTGAGAGAATACTGGACTTTCAATATGGATAACCGCGACAGGTATTATTATAGGAGAGTATACCTGGGATGTGTCAGGGCAAATGATTTCATAACCTCCCTTCCTCAGTTTGACGGGACGAACCTGGCGGTAATGGGAGGCAGCCAGGGCGGGGCATTGTCAATAATCACGGCTTCACTCGATACAAGGGTAAAGTATCTGGCGGCATCATATCCAGCCCTTTGCGATGTAACGGGTTACCTGTTGGGCAGGGCAGGCGGATGGCCTCACTTCTTTGACAGGAACAATGTCAGATTCCATAATATTAAGGAAAAACTTGAAACCATACCTTATTATGATGTTGCTAATTTTGCAATGGAACTTAAAGTACCGGGAGTTTATACATGGGGTTTCAACGATGAAACATGTCCGCCTACCTCAATGTACGCGGCCTATAATATGATTCGTTCTCCAAAGACTCTGAACCTGGCACTTGAAACCGGACACTGGACCTATCCTGAACAAAATATCATTATGCAAAACTGGCTGTTGGAAGTTCTGACAAAAAAATAAGATCAAAGGATTTCAGAACCAGGTTATTTAACCGGATGGAGAGATAAATAACATAAAAATGTTTTTTTTGATGAATGGGGTGTTATCAAGTTTAAAACAAATCATATCGATGACATACGGACTGAATTATCAGACGACTCAGGCTAAGATGGCTCAATCTGAGGCACTTTGGAGGGATGTCAATTTTTTTGTTTAAACTTTATATGTTAAATTTGGTCAGAGTAAAACAATAAAAACCGCTGTTAAATATTCGCAGCTGAACAAATCTGAAAAACTAAACCGGGCAGATGTCAAACAATTTTCCTGAAATAAGGGAATTTTTAAGAAAAATAATTTCTGAAATATTCAGAAAGCATTCTATGCCGAGATGGATGCTTTTCCTGCACGACACTGCTGCTGTATTTCTGACTTTTCTGTTTGCCTATCTTCTCCGATTCAACCTGGCTCCCGGTGATTTTGAAATGAACCATGCAATTATCCATGGTTTGATAGCATTGTTTGTATATACGGTCTTTAT
>Ga0105106_10001713_pt1 | contig 15723 bp, 15 predicted proteins | sample PPLLaktember2015_5_FD_79109 | JGI IMG/M metagenome (GOLD analysis project Ga0105106, IMG submission 79109) | Freshwater sediment microbial communities from Prairie Pothole Lake near Jamestown, North Dakota, USA - PPLs Lake P8 Core (1) Depth... | ecosystem: Environmental > Aquatic > Freshwater >...
CGAAGCGCACAACATGCTGCTTCAGATCATGGAAGAAGGCCATCTCTCCGATGCACGCGGCCGCAAGGTGGATTTCCGCAATGCCATCATCGTGATGACCTCCAATGTTGGCGCGGATATGATCAAACGCCAGGCAGGCTTGGGCTTCACCTTCAAGAAGGATGAAGCCACCGAGGAACGCCAGGCTTACGACGAGATGCGCAAGAAGCTGCTCGATTCGCTCAAGCGGGTTTTCCGCCCGGAGTTTATCAACCGCCTGGATTCGGTGATTGTGTTCCGCTCGCTCAGTAAAGACGATATCAAGACCATCGTGGAGCTGGAGCTGGATAAAGTGGCGCAGCGCCTGGTGGAGCACGAGATCAAGCTCACCGCCACGCCCGCCGCGCTGGAGCTGCTGGCAGAGCAGGGCTACGACCCCGATATGGGTGCCCGCCCGCTGCGTCGCGTCATCCAGCAAAAGGTGGAAGATCCGCTTTCCGATGCGCTGCTCTCTGGCGATTTCCAGGACCGCGATGCGATTCTGGTGGATGTCGCCGAAGAAAGTGTAGTGCTGCGCCGCAGCCAGCGAGAGACGCCGCCCCCCTCTGAAGAAGCTGTACCTGCCGCTTGATCCTGAAACCTGTGTAGAATCGGGGCGGCGTGTGGGCATTGCCCGCACGCCGCCCTGTTTTCAGCATTATAATACCCCCCATGCCCAAGACCCAAACCCAATACGTTTGCCAGCAGTGCGGGCGCACCGCAGTGCGCAATATGGGCCGCTGCCCGCAGTGCGGCGCCTGGAACAGCATGGTCGAAGAGGTGATTGCCGCGGCGCCGGCTGCCTCGCCGCTCACTGCGCGCGGCCTGGGCGGTCGCTCAGCCCCTCGGCGCCTGAGCGAAATCGGCGGCGATGTCGATGAGCGCCTGCCGCTCTCGATTGCTGAGTTCTCGCGCGTGCTGGGCGGAGGTGTGGTGCCTGGCTCGCTGGTGCTCATCGGAGGGGATCCAGGCATCGGCAAATCGACCCTGCTGCTGCAGGTAGCCCTGACCATGGCGCTGTACAGCCGGGTGTTGTACGTTTCGGGTGAAGAATCGGAGCGCCAGATCAAGATGCGCGCCGCACGGCTGCAAAACAGCGATGGTGGTCCGGCGCCTGCCTTTCCGGACGACCTGTACCTGGTGACGGAGACTAACCTGGACGTCATCTTGGAGCATGTGAACGAGGTCAAGCCCCAGCTCCTGGTGGTCGATTCCGTCCAAACCACTTTTATGCCAGCGCTCGAATCGGCGGCTGGCTCGGTATCCCAGGTGCGGGAGTGCGCTTCACGCCTGCGCGAGCTGGCAAAATCTTCCGGCGTGGCGGTGTTCCTCATTGGACATGTGACCAAAGAAGGCTCGATCGCCGGCCCGCGCGTATTGGAGCACATCGTGGACACCGTGCTCTACCTGGAAGGCGACCGTTTCCAATCCTACCGCTTGCTGCGCTCGGTAAAAAACCGCTTTGGGGCTACCTCGGAGGTGGGGGTCTTCGAGATGCGCGAGCGCGGCATGACCGAGGTGTCCAACCCATCCGAAGCCTTCCTGGCGGAGCGCATGGTCAACGCTCCTGGCTCCGCCATTGCCGTGACCATGGAAGGCACACGCCCGCTGCTTGTGGAAGTGCAGGGCCTTACCAGCCCAACCTCTTTTGGCAACCCGCGCCGTACGTCCAATGGCGTGGATTTTAACCGCCTGTTGTTGATTGTGGCTGTGCTCACCCGGCGGTTAGGACAGCGCCTTGGAGAACAAGATGTATTTGTCAACGTGGTGGGAGGCTTGATGGTGGATGAGCCGGCTGTCGATCTTGCGGTGGCGGTAGCTATAGCCTCCTCGGCGCGCAATGCCCCGGTGCGCGCCGACACCGTGCTGATTGGCGAAGTGGGCCTCTCTGGTGAGCTGCGCATGGTGGGGCAAATGCCGGCGCGTTTGCGCGAAGCCGCCAACCTGGGCTTCAAGGCTGCCATCGTGCCGCGCCGCATGCAGCGCGGCGAGCCCTGGCCCACCGGGATCAAGATCATCGAAGCGCGCTCGCTGCGCCAGGCTTTGGATGAAGCTTTATTGTCTGCGCCCTCCGAATGACCTCCCCCGCCATTCAGCACGCTTCCCTTCCGGATTAGACCCCGCTTCTGCGGGCGCCTTCACCCGATTCTATAGAAAATCTACGTAAACCTACATTGAGGTTTTCTGCATTTTTTGATACAGTTGGGCAGAATTTATTGGGGTTGCCCCTTTCATCCAGCAGGAGACCACATTGTTATTCAAACGCATCCAACTCGGCCTGATCCATGTGGCTGTAGCCATGACCCTGGTGCCGATCAACAGCACCTTAAACCGGGTAATGATCAAAGAGCTGGCAATTTCTGCCACGCTGGTTGCCATTTTGGCATCTCTGCCGTACCTGTTTTCTCCGATCCAGGTGGCGATCGGCTCTTACTCCGACCGCCACCCCGTGTTTGGGTTGCGGCGTTCTCCGTATATCCTGGCGGGTATATTGCTGTGCGTCCTGGGTGTAGTGCTCTCCCCGCAGACGGCGTTCTTGCTTGCGGAGAACCTCTGGGCGGGCGTTGTTATGGGGGTAGTCACTTTTGGCGCCTGGGGTATGGGATACAACCTGGCCTCGGTCTCTTATCTCTCATTGGCTTCCGAGATCTCCGGCGAGAAAGGGCGCGGGAAGACCATCGCCATCATGTGGTTTATGATGATCACCAGCATCATCATCACCGCCATCGGCCTCAGCCAGATGGTAGATCCGTATACGCCGGCAGCCCTGGTGCGCTCTTTCTGGGTGATCGGTGTGGTGGCTTTGATTATCGGCGGGTTGGGGTTGGTCCGGCTGGAAAGCAGAGATCATAGATTGCCTGCCAGTAGAGAGACCTACACCTGGGGCGCCATGTTTGGCGCAATCCTGCAAAATCGCCACGCCACGCTGTTTTTCTGGTATCTCATCATCTTATTGGCTGCCATTCTTGGGCAGGATATCCTTCTGGAGCCCTTTGGGGGCGAAGCCTTTGGCATGACCGTGCAGCAGACCACGCGCATCACCTCGCTGTGGGGTGTGTGCGTTTTGCTTTCCCTGCTGGTTGCGGGCGTTCTGGAGGGACGTGTTAACAAGCGTAAGGTAGCGCGTTGGGGCGCCTGGGGAGCGCTGGCGGGTTTTCTGCTGGTGGTCATCAGCGGCATTGTGACCAGCACCGGTGTATTCTATCTGGGCGTCGTCTTGTTAGGGCTTGGCACCGGGCTTTCCACGGTCTCCAATCTTTCCCTGATGCTGGATATGACCACCGCGCAAAATGTGGGTTTATTCATGGGCGCCTGGGGCATGGCGAATGCCATCTCGCGCCTGCTGGGCACCGTCCTGGGCGGAGCGCTGCGCGATGTTGTAGCAACTTTATCCCAAAACGCGGTGCTCGGTTACCTGGTCGTGTTCGCAATTGAAGCGTTGATGCTGGCAATATCCCTGGCGCTGTTGGGCCGCATCAATGTGAGCGCTTTCCAGGATAGCGCTATTCAACCTTCCCTGGTGGAACGCGCCGCAATTGCCAGTGAAGCAGGGTAAGCCACTCTATAGTTTAAAGGCCAGGCAAAACAGGATGAATATCAGAAAATCTAGCCAGTGGTTAAGTCTCAGCGATGTCGCGGACCTTCTGGGCGTGCATCCCAGCACCGTGCGCAATTGGTCGGACCAGGGCGTGCTGCCTGTACACCGCACCCAAGGGGGGCACCGCCGCTACCTGTCCAGCGAGCTGGACCTTTGGATGCAATCCCAATCTACCAATGGGCACAATGACGCCACCCTGGTGGTACAAAATGCGCTCAGGAGCACCCGCTTCCAGATCAGCGAAGGGCGATTGAGTGCCGAAAGCTGGTATGCCAAGCTGGATGATGAAGCCCGCGAGCAGTATCGCCGCAGCGGGCGCACCTTGTTGCAGGGCATGAATGATTATCTGATGGCTGACTCCAAAAAGGCAGAAGCCGAGGCGCAGTCGCTGGGCTTCGAATACGCCTCACGCGGCCATCGCTATGGGCTGAATATGACCGAGGCAGTCAACGCCTTCTTGTTTTTTCGCAACGTCTTAATGGAGTCAATGCTGGCGGTGTATGAGGCTGCCTCGGTGCAATCGCCAGTGGCATGGAGCGGAATGTTCCGCAAGATCAACGCGTTCACCGACCAGATCTTGATCACCTTGCTGGAAACCTATGGAGCTTACGAACGCGGAGGTGCCCGGTGAGCCTTTTAGGAATTGACGCGCTTGCGTGGGGTGCTTAACCCGTGGATAAACGTTCCAGCAAGCGCTTTCGCCCCACGGCCTGGACCGAGCGGTTGGTGCCGCTTTTCCTGGGGCTGCTGGTGCTGGCGCTGGTGGCAACCCTGATCGTGATTGTGCTGGCTGTTCTCGGGTTGACCCCCGGAATCTAACCCACAGCCTGAAATTCTGCTCCGGAGGAAGAGATGCACTATCTTTCTATTGTGTCAACCCTGGTGACTTTTATCTTTGCCGTAGCGGTTTTTAATCGATACCGGTATAAGCGCGGCACACACCTGCTGCTGTGGGGCATCGGCCTGATTTTTTATGGTCTGGGCACCCTGACGGAGGTGGTCCTGACCTTTACTTTTAGCCCGCTGGCGCTCAAGCTGTGGTATTTATCCGGGGCTATGCTCACTGCAGCCTGGCTCGGTCAAGGAACCGTGTATCTGTTGGTGCGCCGGCGCGGCGTCGCCTCGGTTCTCACCGTAATCCTGACCCTGGTCTCCCTCATCTCTCTGGCGCTGATCCTGGCCGCACCTATCTCTCCAGCCGCTGCAGCCTTTGATACCCATCAGCCCGCATCTGCCCAATACAAAGACATCCTGGTGCGTAGCGGTATCATCACGCTGCTGACCATTTTGCTTAACATCTATGGCACGCTCACCCTGGTAGGGGGCGCCATTTACTCGGCGTATCTGTTTTGGCGCAAGAAAGTACTGGCGAACCGCATGGTCGGCAACCTGTTGATTGCAGCAGGGGCGCTGATGCCAGCAATGGGTGGCTCTTTCCTTAAGGCGGGGCTGGGGGATTGGTTGTACCTGAGCGAGCTGTTGGGGGTCATCATTATGTATGCGGGATTTCTGCAGGCTACTGCCGGCCCGGCGCCCGCCCAAAGCCGGGCAGTACCCGCCTCGATGGATTGATAATAAATGCGACGCACCGTAAAAGTGCGCCGCATTTATTTAGAACCTAACCGGAAATTCGGGAGAGTGGGGTATGTGGCGGCGCTTTGCGCCGCCACATACCCCAACCCCCTTTATTTTTCGGACTGATACCCAGTTGTTCCATTCAGGGGTCGTGGCTAAGGGCACTTTGGATTGCGGGCCTTGGGGTTATTCTTCGGCTTGCAGGCTGCCGCGGGAAGCTCTTTCTTATCCTTATCTTTGTCTTTGACCACAGGCTTGTTGGCGGGTTTCTGAGAGGCGGGGTTGCCATTGCCCAGCGCGCTTTCGGTGTCAGCCGCGCCGTCATCTGTGCCAATGGTGGAGTCTGCCGGAGGCTCTTGAGCAGCCTCGGCAGCCTGTTTGAACGCCTTGCGGATATGCCCAACACCCAGGTGGGCCGGCTTGGTGTACTTTTTGAATAACTGGCCCATTCCTGTACCGGTGCGGAACTCGGCGACCAGGTCCTCAACGCTCACACCGCACTCGACTGCTGCCGGATCAACTTGCTCAGCACAGGCCGCCTGGGATTCGGCTGCCATAGCATACAACTTGACCAGCACCCCAAAACCCATCCCGTCATCGTGGTAGGCAGCAATCTGGTCGCTGACCTGCACCACGTCCCCGACAGATAGATCCCAGGTAACGGTCAGGGCGTGCAGCGCCTGGGCGATCGTTTCGGCTACAGTTGGATCTGCAATCGCGACAACGATCGTTGTTCCATCTGCGACCTTTACTGCCGTAAAGGTGCCATTCTCGTTGTTTACGCGCACCTGAATGGGCTCTGCGCCGGGGGTGGCGCAATCTGCCCACACCCAGCTGCTGGTGTCTTCCAGGTACAGCGCGCAGCCTTGAGTTTGTTCCACATCTGGGGCAAAGCTGCCAGGGTCGATATCGCCGAAGTACAGGCCCAACAGCGCCACAATGGGGTGGTCATAGGAACCAGAGAGTGTGACCGTGCATAAGCCGGTCGCGGTCTCAAGAGTCAGCGTGCCGGTAGCTTCGTCGACCGCCACAACCAGCCCTGAAACTTGGTCTCCGCTGCAAGGGGCAATGGGGTCCACAGGGTCAGCGGCTTTTGCGCTGAACACCTGCCCGAAAGCAAGGCCTAACAGCAAAAATAGCACAGTCGCGTTGCGTCTAATCGATTTCATGGGGGAATTCCTTTCCTGTTTATCCAATAAATGAGCAGAGGGTAAGGCGGAGCGGAGTGTCTGTTATGGATATCGAATCAAGAGAACTTTTGTTACACTTTAATCGGGTGGTACAATGGACGAATGACTACCCAAATGAAGGCTTCAGATTATTCAGTCATCGGCCTGGCTTCACAGGCAGCCGCGTTGATCTCGCGCGTGCGAAGAAATCACGGATTGGAGCACGCTACCCTGCACATCCTGGCTCGCCGTTTTCCCCAGCAGGGTTTAGCCGGGCACTCGGATACACGGGGATTTTGGCTGGTTGGAGATGTCCCCAGCCATGAAGTGGAAGCCGCAGTGCGCGAGGCGCTGGCGCGTATGCGCGCGGGCGAGAGTGGATTAGCAATCCATCCCAATTGCGGCACAAATTTTGCTACATCCGGTATTCTGGCAGGAGTGGCGGCTTACCTGGCAGTGATCGGAGTTGGTCCCCGTTTTCGGGATAAGCTGGAGCGCTTGCCGCTGGCAGCGACCCTGGCAACCCTGGCGTTGATCATCTCCCAGCCGCTGGGAACGTTATTGCAGGCGCGTTATACCACTTCGGGTGTACCGGGCAGCCTGGAGGTCGTTGCAATCCACCGCCGCAAGCGCGGTAAGATGATGGCTCATCGCGTGCAAACCAGGGGTTGAGCTTGGTCGAAGAAAAGCCGGGTATATACCTGTTGTTCGGCGAGGATGATCTCTCGATAGCGCAGGCCATTGCCGAACTGCAGGCGCGCCTGGGCGATCCTACTACGGTAGCGTTGAACCGGACCATCATCGAAGCGCGTGAATTTGACCTGGATTTGTTGAAACGCACAGCCAGCGCCATGCCTTTCCTGGCGGAGCGCAGGGTGGTGGTTGTTAAGAATGCGGCACAGAAGATAACTACGCCCGCGCAGCAAGAAAAATTCGGGGCCTTATTGTTAGATTTGCCCTTGACCACGGCTGTCTTCCTGGTCGAGGATAGATTACTGCGAAATGATCATTGGTTGGTGAAATGGGCAGAGGCGCATAAAGGGCGAGTATTTTTGCGCAAATTCAGCCATGAAAATACCGCTGATCTGGCAGCCTGGATCCGAGATCAGGCGCAGCGCCAGGGTGGGCGCATGACTCCAACTGCTGCGTCGGCTTTAGCTGCGATTGTGGGGAATGATACCTATTATCTCAATCAGGAGATCCAGAAGCTGCTGGCTTACGTGAATTACAGTCGTGCGATCGACGAAGAAGATGTCAACGCGGTTACTGTGGGTCCGTTGCAGTCGAATGTGTTTGCGATGGTCGATGCGCTCAGCCGCCAGGATGGAAAGCAGGCGCTAGGGGAGCTCCAGCGCCTGCTTGATATGGAAGATCCGATTCAAATCTTAGGTATGATTGTGCGCCAGTTTCGCTTGCTCATCATGACCGTAGAGGTGCTTCAAGGCGGCGGTAGCTTGGAGGATGTGGTTCGCAGGGTTGGGGTGAGAGATTTCGTGGCAAAAAAGTTGATCCCTCAGGCGCGGCGTTTAAGTTCGGCAAAATTGGAGCAGGTTTACCACCACTTATTGGAATTGGACCGGGATATAAAAACTGGTCTGATCGAGGACCGGGTCGGCATGGATGTGTTTGTCGCTGACTTTACGACTCGCTCGGAATGACCGTCCCATTGATTCCCATCCAAAAATGATTAGGCAGTACGGATGAACTTGTACGCACTTCGATCTTGCTTGAATTGCGCGCACTTTCGGGTCCAGGGGTTGTATCCTTGGGAATCATGCTGGGATGTATAAAGCACACATTCGGGTCTTTTCCGTACTTGGTTCGATAGTACGCCGCGGCCTTTTCAATCTTGGCGCCGATGGCGGATTTTGGGTCATTGTCGTACCAGAGCATTCCAATGTTCATAATTGCCTCCAGGAAAAAACCTGTCTTACATATTCGGCACCCAAAAATTTACCTGCTCGCTACCGAGGAGCGCAATGAAATTACCTGTGTTTAGCTGAGGAACTCTTCCACTAAAAATCCGATCGGAGATTCGCTCTTTGGATGCATGGCCAAGCAACCGAGTGCCAAATTCGTCAAGAATCTTGTTATCGACCTGATGGAGCAAGCAGGGATCCAGTGTGACGACAGGCCAAATACCCAGTCGTGGGCCATTTCTTAACAACCATCGCAGGTGGCTGTTTACTTCGTATTCATTATAGGAGAGCAATCCTGCCAGGTCATCTACCGCAAGCAATGTGATCGGACCACGTTCTCGACCGCTTTTCCGTTGCTCGGCAATTGCAGCTAATTCAATGATGAGTTCACTCGATGCCCGATCGTAAGTGGATATCAAGTTTTCGGTGTGAGGCAGGCTGGCGACCAGATCGAATTCACCCGGATTAGCACTGATCACATTGATTGCTACCCGGTTTGGAGGATTTAATGCCGCGGCGGAGGACAATATCGTCAGCAACAATTTGCTTTTTCCGGAGAGCGCATCACCGAGAATGAGTACGGATCCCGGTTGTGGATCAGAAAGGTCAAACAAGAAGGGCAATCCATCGGAGCATTGCCCCATGAGAGCTGAATAAGGAGGCAGGGGTCCGATTCTCTGAAGGAGCGTTTTCAGTTCTGCTGGTGTAATAGACGGTGCCGTTGGAAGTAGTGGATGTGACTCGATATCTTTTTGGGGGATCAGATTATCCTGCGTCGGCCTTGAATACCTCTCGTATAACTCTGGAGCAATGCGTTGTAATACTTCCATCACCATGTCAATACGTTCATCCTGTTTGATCATCTCGCACCCTTCTTCTCAATAAAGGTGAATCCCGGCATCACCAGTATAATAGAACATTAGTTCTATGTCAAGAACCAATTGTGTTAAGATCTCCAATAAATCCAGGTTTCAGGTTTTTATCTTCAGTAATTTTAAACAGAGCGAGTCTTTCCCCCATTCACCCACCGCAATCTTCTCTATACTTTAGCAGCGAAAAATACTAATACTCTCGATATGACCTGTTTGGGGAAACATATCGAACGGAGTCGACTCCTCCAATTTGTATCCAGAATGAATGAGATTCCTAGCATCCCGAGCAAGCGTGGTAGGATCACAGGAAATATAGATCACCTGTATCGCGCCAAGTTTTCCGATTTGATCGATCACCTTGCTCCCCACTCCGCTGCGGGGCGGGTCCAGTAATATCACCTGGGGATCAACGGATATGGAATTCAATAAGTCTTCAACTCGCCCTTCATACAGCTCAACATTATCAAAATCGTCCAGGTTGAACACGAAATCATCACATGCAGCCTCCGACGATTCAACAGCAATCAGCTTCTTTACTTTTCCCGCAAGAAATGCCGAAAAAAGCCCAACCCCGCTATAAAGCTCTAACAGCGTCGTATCCTCCGTCGCTTCAACCTTTTCCAGGACATACCTGACCATCTCTGACGCAACCTGTGAATTGACCTGAAAGAAAGCCCCGGCTGAGACCCTGAATTGCCGCTCGCCTAACCCGAAAATTACCCATTTAGAGCCTGCCAGGACCACACAATCATTTCTCACCAGGTGAACCACCGATACGGGGACATCTTCTACACTTACATCAGGCGTCTCAGGCGTGGCTCCCTCCAGGATCACCTGGACATCTCCCATCTGCCCTTCTCGGATGCCAATCCGGTCAACCGGCAAATCAGCTTCGAAGATTAACCCGGGCCACGCATCTCGAATTCCAGCTTCAGGCAAAAAGCACTCCTCAATCCGAATCACCTTCTCGGAGCGGGCCATGCGAAAACCCAGGTGTCCTAGATTATCCAGGTGGAATTGCAGGTAATTTCGGTAATTCCAAACCGCCTGTGATGGGACGCAGTCCCGGATATTTGCATCGGCTATCCCAGCGATGCGCTGAAGCTGCTCCCCCAGGAGCGCTTTTTTGATCTCGAGCTGGCGCGCATACGGAATATGCTGATAATCACATCCCCCGCAAGTGCCGAAATGACGGCAAGGAGGCTGGATGCGGTCCGCGGCTGGTTCCAGGATCTCCATTAACCGTCCGCGCGCGTACCGGCGCTTTTCTTCCAATATTTCGATTCGCACAAGTTCGCCAGGCAGCCCATACGGGACGAATACTGAACGCCCATCTGGCAGAGTCCCTACAACTTCTCCGCCAAAAGCAAATGACTTCAATCGGACATCAATGGGAGGCAATGAACGCATCCAAAGCCACCAACAAGAGCTCGATATCTACCATCTGGATTTCGCCCATATGAGCAACCCGAAAGGTCTTGCCTTTCAAAGGGCCATAACCGTTGGCGATGCGCATCTCACGCTGCAGCAAGAATTTGTTCAGCTCGGCGATTTCCCATCCGTCTCGATTTTCCACCGTGGTAACGGTTTGCGAGCGGTAGCCTTCGGGCGCATACAGCGCCAGCCCGCGCTGTAAAGCCCAGGTCTGCACGCGCTGCGCCATGGCGCTGTGGCGTGCAAAGCGCGCCTCCAACCCTTCCGCCAGAATACGCTCCAATTGGCGGTCCAGAGCGTAGATCAGTGAGATCGCTGGAGTGGCAGGCGTCGAGTCTTTCAAGCGGTGTTTTTCCATCAATACCAGGTCGAAATACCAACCACGCTGAGGCACAGTTTCGGCGTAAGCCATGGCCCGGTCGGAAACTGCCGCCAGGCCCAGCCCGGGCGGCAGCGCCAGGCATTTCTGCGAGGAGGTGAGCAGCATGTCCAGATCCCAGGCATCCATCTCGATCTTCGCGCCGCCCAGCGAAGAAACCGCATCCACGCAAATCAGCGTATTGGGGCTCACCTGGCGCGCAGCTGCAGCGATCTCCCGGATGGGATTCTGCAAGCCGGTGGAGGTCTCGTTGTGCACCACGGTGATGATCTCATAGTGCTTCATTGCCAGCGCGTCGGCTACTGCCAGGGGTGAAATGGGCTGGCTCCACTCACTCTCCAGCAAATCAGCCTGTTTTCCGTTGGCAATTGCCACGTCATACCAGCGGCGGGCAAAAGCGCCATTGACGCAGGAGAGCACGCTCTGGTGTGCAAAGTTGCGCACGGCGGCTTCCTGCAGCCCGCTGCCAGAAGAAGCCGTAATGAAGACGCGCTGCCGAGTGTAGAACAAGCGCCGGGCCTGCTCAGACACCCTTTGGAAGATGGCTTCAAAATCCTTGCTGCGGTGAGGCAGCATCGGCTGGGTTTGTGCAGCCATAATTTCCGGATCGACGTCCACCGGTCCGGGGACGAACATACGGGGCATAGAGATACCTCCAAATTGGATTGGGTTTGTCGCTCTAATTGTACCAGCCTGCATCCAAACCGGTTCTTTGGGATTTTCCGGGGGGCTATATGTGAGGGTTGTTGGCGGGCGAAGCCCGCCAACAACCCCCACATCTTCCCGTCACCACGGCGACTCCCAATGATCGTCCAAACCGGGCGTACGCAAGCGGCTATAATAGGCACTATGCGCCGCATTCTTCCTATTTGGATTGTGATCTTGACCGGGCTGTTCGCCTGCCGGGCGCTGACCCTCTCGCCAGAGCGCCAGGCTGCGCCCGCTCCCCTGATTACCGCGCCGGCCTCGCGCACTCCTTTCCCAACACGTACCGTCACGAGCCCCCCCGCTGAGGTCGCTACTGCCGAGCCGCCCTACAGCCCTGCGCCTCAAGCCACCCAGGCTCCCCCGCCTGCGGGAGCCTTCGATCTGCGCGTGCATCCCGACGGCGGTCTGTTCGTTGGCGACCAGGTCAGCCTGGAGGTGATCGCACCGCGCAGCGCTAATCTGAGTGGAAGCGAGCTTTGGCTGGAAGCGCCCGGGGAGCCGGCACGCCTTGGCCCCTACGAGTTCGGCGCGTATGGGCTGGCTGGGCGCACCCAGGCGACACTTTATTGGGCCTGGGACACCAGCGGGCTGGAGCCAGGCGCGTACACGCTGACCTTTTCGGTGGAGCCGGACGGTCCCACCTGGAACGAGACGATCTCCCTGGAGCCTGCCAGCGCTCCGCCGCTTCCTGAGCCGCAGGCGCGCTGGGTCCACGCCGAAAGCGACTGCTGCCTCCTGTATTACCTCACCGGCACCGAGGCGGAGCGCGACCTCCAGGGTATCCTCGAAATTGCTGATGTGCAGGCTGCCGACGTCAGCCGGCGCATGCAGGCCAGTTTCGATGAGCGGCTCACGCTGGTCATGCTCGGGCGCGTCCTGGGACATGGCGGCTTCGCCAACAGCGAGATCTCAGTCTCTTACCTGGACCGCAACTACGCCGGCAATGACCTGGCGATCGTGCTGCACCATGAGATGGTGCACCGGCTGGATGCCCATCTGGGCGGCGAGCTGCGCCCCTCCCTGCTGGTTGAGGGGCTGGCGGTGTATCTGAGCGGCGGGCATTTCAAACCCGAAGCACTGCTGCCGCGCGCCGCCGCTTTACTGGAGCTGGGCTGGTACCTGCCTCTGAAGCCGCTGGCGGATAGTTTCTATCCCTCCCAGCACGAGACCGGCTATCTGCAAGCGGGCGCGCTGGTGGAATACATGGTCGATCGCTGGGGATGGGAAGCTTTCAACCGCTTTTACCGCGATATTCACCCCGATCCCGAAAGCGGTGGGCAGGCGGCCTTCATCGATAGCGCTTTGCAGCGCCATTTTGAATTGTCCTTCGCTCAATTGGAGGCGGATTTTCAGGCCGCCTTGCGCTCCGAGCTGGTCTCCCCCGAGGTACTGGTGGATGTGCGCTTATCGATCACCTTTTTCGATACCCTGCGGCGCTACCAGCAGTTGCTCGACCCGTCCGCTTACTACCTGACCGCCTGGCTGCCGAACGGCGCCGAGATGCGCGAGCGCGGCATCGTCGCGGATTTCCTGCGCCGGCCCTCGGCTCCCGCCAACATCGTGCTGGAAAAGCTGCTGGTAGCGGCGGATGCACGCCTGCGGGCAGGAGATTTTGCCCTGGCGGGACGCCTTCTGGAGGCAGTAAACGCCGCGCTGGACGCTCTGACGCAAAATCCAAATCCTCAATAAAAATGATCACCGCAGCGCCGCAGGGGGGAGCGGAGGAATAAGTTAAGCTCTGCGTGGGAGCCCACAGCAGTTGACCATACGGTTGAAGACCTCGAACTAATGTATAATCTTATTAAGAGGTAGCGATGACTTTAGCGGCACCCACGGTTGACGAGCGCATGCGTATCCCGGATGAAGTGATCCGGGATTTGGTAGCGAGAATTGCCGAACGCTTTCGCCCGCGGCGGATTATTTTGTTCGGCTCCTACGCCTATGGTCAGCCGCGCCCCGAGAGTGACGTCGATCTTTTAGTGGTCATGGATACAACCCTGCGTGAGACGCAGCAGGCTTTGCAAATTCGCCAGCACGTCAACCCACTCTTCGGCGTAGACCTGCTCGTTTATTCGCCAGCCAAATTGGAGCAGCGCATCAAGCTTGGGGACTCCTTCCTGCAAGAAGTAACAGAAAAAGGGCTTGTGGTCTATGAATCCCCTGACGCTTGAATGGGTTGAAAAAGCCGAGGGAGATTTCCGCACTGCCGGGCGAGAATACCGTGCCCGTAAAGCTCCCAATTTTGATGCAGTTTGTTTTCACGCTCAACAGGCTTCAGAGAAATATCTAAAGGCCATATTGCAGGAGAACGGGAATTCTATCCCGCGCATCCATAGCCTGGCAGAACTATTGGCAATCATCGCGAAGAGTGAACCTGCCTTCCTCTTAATCCAGGAAGATCTGACTATAATGGAAAGCTATGCGGTCCAATTTCGCTATCCTGGGATATCTGCAGATAAGGGGGAGGCCAATACTGCTCTCCGGGCTGCCAGGCGCGTGCGTTCATTTATCCGAACAAAGCTCAATCTGAAATAGTTGTACTTCCGGGCTTCATGCTCAGCGCTGGACGCTCTGGCGCAAAATCCAAATCCTCAATAAAAATGATCACCGCAGCGCCGCAGGGGGGAGCGGAGGAATAAGCTTAGCTCTGCGTTCTCCGCGTCTCAGCGGTTCAAATTAACTCGGAGAGTGCGAAAATCGTGCGGTCGAGCGTTTTTTATCCTATTTTTGAGAGAGCTTCTAGTCAACTGCTATGAATCAACGAGACCCTTCGGGTTCCAAAACCGAAGGGTCTGAGTACTGTGCGCTCGAATGCGTTTACTGGCAGGGGAACAGGGCGTCGAAAGGCGGGGTGCAGTACAGGTTCAGGTAATCGAAGGCGAACACCGCCACCACCGCGATGCACAGCACCACCAAAAGGCAGCCGCAACCGGCATACAGCATGGTGCGGTTGCGTTTCTTCCCTTCGGGGGCCGCCTCGTAATAGGGCTCAGCCGGGCCGGAGGGGATTTGCCCGGAATAAGCCGGCGGGCCGGGCATTTCAACTGGTTCGGCAGGCGTGTAGGTGCTGCGCACCGCCGGCTCGGGCGGCGCATAGCTGGGTCTTTGGGCTGGCATGGCTGCCACGGTGGCGTCGGCGTCGTAACCCGCCTCCACCGCCAGGCTGACGTTCTCCCCCAGCATCACGGTCTCGCCAGCGCGCAGCACGTGCGGCCCCATCAGGCGCTGACCGTTGATAAAAGTCCCGTTAGTGGAACCCAGGTCTTCCAATACATAGCCGCCGGCTTGCAAGATCAGCCGGGCATGCTTGCGGGATATCTCCGAGTCGTTTATCACGATATCGTTGGTGGTGTCCCGCCCAATATACATCTCATTCTTTGAAAGGTCAAATACCTTCCCCGGATTAGGTCCCGTGCGCATGACCAGTTGATAGGATTGTGAAGCCATGATCTCCTCCTGACCGCTGAAGTCGTTTTGCGGCGCATTCCGTACAGGATGTTTCGGTGGACCGGTGCGCAGATTACACTCTGCCCATAGTGTACTGATTTTTGGCGCTGGTGTCAAACGGTAAAAGTACTAGAACTCGTCTCAATAATGGTTATTGGGGGTGTGTACGGCGAAGCCTCCACACACACCCCAAGACCCTTTATTTTTGAGATACCCTCTAGGGGGCTCCTGCCAGGAGCGGCAGGTACAGCCTCCACGGCGATAGCAGCAGCTTTACCTCCCGCACGGCTGTGGAACAAGGATTGTGGGCGCGCAGAATGGTGGAATAAGAGCGCTCTTCCAGGGTGACCGGGAAAGTGTGGGCGATCCCTTCCAGCCCCACTCCGCCGACCGGCAGCGTGCTGTCGCCGAAATCCCAGGAATACGTAACCGGCAGGGAGCCTTGCTCGATGGAGGCGGTGAAGGTGATCACCTGTCCCATGCGCGGCATATCCGGGGTGTAGCTGAAGTCGAGGCCCGCCAGGCTCAGGCAGGCATCGGTCACAGTCAGCGTCACCGGCAGGCTCACCAGCGGGTTGTGGGCATCGTTGCTCGAGATTTCCAG
>Ga0105106_10001714_pt1 | contig 15723 bp, 12 predicted proteins | sample PPLLaktember2015_5_FD_79109 | JGI IMG/M metagenome (GOLD analysis project Ga0105106, IMG submission 79109) | Freshwater sediment microbial communities from Prairie Pothole Lake near Jamestown, North Dakota, USA - PPLs Lake P8 Core (1) Depth... | ecosystem: Environmental > Aquatic > Freshwater >...
CTGTGCGCCACACTGTGCGCAATTCTGGTTGCCGGCGTCCAGCACATCGAAACATCGCAGCGACCTCGGGCTGGCCTGCCCGCGCGTCTGGAGAGCTATCTAGCCAATGTTGTCAGGCCAACACCGGCCGAGCGCAGGCAGCTTGTCGCGGGGATGCCCATCACCAGGTTGCTCGATGCCGACGAAGGCAAGGAAATGGCGGTGTTTGGCGCCATCTGGATCAACGCACCCATCCGGCGGTATGTCGAGGCGGTGAAGGACATCGAAAACTTCGAGAGCGGCGGCGGCTTCCGGATAACGAAGATCATCAGCGATCCCCCTCGGCTCGAGGATTTCGCCGCGTTTCGCCTTCCCGACGAGGACTTCACCGACCTGCGGTCGTGCCGCGTCGGGAATTGCGAGGTGAAGCTCAGCGAGCGCGCGCTCGAGAGATTCCGGACGGAAGTCGATTGGACCAGCATTGGCGCCCGGGCGGTGGCCGATGCACTCATGCGGCGGCTCGCCCTGGAATACGTCGCCGGGTACGTCGAGGCGGGTAACGAGAGGCTCGCCGTGTACCGAGACGACTCGCGGCCGACGTTTGTCGCGCAAGAGTTCCGTGCCATGGTCGATAGCATGCCGGAGCTGTCGTCGGACATGCCGAATCTGCGCGAATACCTCCTCGGCTATCCCAAGGTGACCATGCCGAATTCCACGTCCTTCCTGTACTGGCAGGAAACGGAGTTTGGCCTCAAGCCTACGCTTCGCATCAGCCACTTGACCATCCGCGAGGGCCCCGATGATACGGTCGTCGCGTCGAAGATGCTGTATGCCAGCCATTATTTCTGGACGGGCCTCGAGCTGCGAGCGCTTGTACCGGATCCGTCGCGTGGCCCGGGGTTCTGGTTCGTCATCGTCAATCGCAGCCGATCCGATGGTCTCAGCGGATTTACGGGCATGATCGTCCGGCGTCGCGGGCGAAGCCAGGTACGGAAGGGAGCGTTGGCCGTGCTGCAGGCGACCAAGAAGGCCCTGGAACAGTCCAAACCGCGGTAAGCCGATGACGGGTGGCACTCGCCCGCTAATACGGAACGTCGATCAGTCGATCGCTGTTGTGCATGTCCTCGTCGAGCAGCCGAAGCAGGGCCGTGGCGACGGGGCCTGGCTTGCCGTCGCCAATCACATGATCGTCCCATTGAACGATCGGCGCCACCTTCACGGAACTGCCGATGAGCAGCATCTCGCGGGACGCGCGGGCCTCTGCCACCGGAATGTCGCGGACCGCGATACCGTTCAGCAGCCCCTGGTTCATCAGCACCTTGGCGAGATCCAGCAGCCGGATCGACGTGCAGCCCGCAAGGATGTGATCGAACTTCGGGTGAGCGAGCACTCCGTCTTTGGTCACGAACGCGACGTTCATGTTGGAGCTTTCACCGACATTGCCATCCTCGTCGAGGAACACCCCGTTGTCGAACCCGGCTTCCTTCGCTTCCATCTGCATGAGGACGTTCGGCAGATAGTTGGTGGCTTTCGTGACGGCGTAGATCGGCGCCTTGATAGGGTAGGTAGTTGTCATCACCCGCGCGCCCTGCGAGAGCCATCGTTCCGGGTACGAAAGGCCGGCGAATATCATCACGAAGAAACCCGGCTCGGCGCCGGCGGCCGGGCTCAGCTCGAGGCTGCCCGGTCCGGATGACAGCCAGTAGCGGATCGAGCCGTCGCGCTGACCGCTCGCCGCAGTGGTCTTCACGATGATGTCGCGCATCTCCGTACGCGAGCCGGGAAGCCGCAGCTTCGACCGCTCGGCCGACAGGATAAAGCGTTCAAGGTGCGCTTCGAGATCGTAGATCTTCCCGTTGACCAGCCCCGCAGTGTCGAAGATGCCGTGGCCGCGGTGGACCATGTGATCGTCGAAGGGAAGCACCATGAGCGCAGGATCGGTGACAACGCCGCCAAGCTGGCTCGAGTAGAACGCGAAGTAGTTCACCGGCTGCCGCGAGCGCAGCGCCTTGAGCCGTGCCAGCACCTCGTCGCCGGTCAGCACGTGCAGGGTGGTATGAGAGACTGTCATAGCGCCAATGTAGCACGGGCCGGCGAGGCCCTCGAGATTGTCGCCAGACCGCTGAACGACTCCGCTGTGCCGATCACTGCGCTCGACCACCTTCAATTGGCGATGCCGCCCGGCAGAGAAGATGACGCGCTTGGAACTCCTTGACGGAAGACCGTAGGGATTCAGTTCAGTACCCCACGCGCCTGCAGTAAATCCAACCACGCTTGCGTCCCAGTCGCAGCACTCTCACCCGCGCCTTGCGGCACGCTTCGTGCTGCCTTAAGCGTCTGCACCATCGTGCGGTTCAGGTCTGTGCGCCATCGGTGCAGATGGGAGGCTGAATGTACCACCACGTGAAAAGGCTGATGTATACGGTGCGTGTTGACACTCCGGACCCGAAGTTCGGCAACATGCTCCTGGAACAGTTCGGCGGCGCGAACGGAGAGCTCGCCGCGGCAATGCAGTACTCCGTGCAGGGGCTCAACTGCGAGGACCCTGAGCGGAAAGACCTGCTGATGGACATCGGAACAGAGGAATTGAGCCATCTGGAGATCGTCGGAGCGCTCGCACGGCTCCACCTGAAGCCTTCGAAATTCGATCGGGAACACGCAGAAGCCGATCCCCTCATCGCGATCGCCGGAGGCGGCGGTGTGAATCTGTTCAATTCCCAGGGGAACCCCTGGACGGCCGATTACCTGAAGATTACCGGCGAGCTCGACGTCGATCTTCGGAGCAACATCGCGGCCGAGGCGCGGGCCAAGATCGTCTATGAACGGCTCATCAACTTCACGACCGACGCCGGAACCAAGGACGCGCTCCAGTTCCTCATGACCCGCGAGATTACCCACATGAAGGCGTTCACCGCGGCGCTCGAGAGCATGAACAAGCCACGTTTCATGATCGGACGCATCCCGCCAACACCCAAGCTCGTCGATCAGTTCTTCAACACCTCGACCGGCGAAGGCGAAGACGGAGAGATCGACGCGCGCGGCCCGTGGAACGAAGGCGAAGACCTCGAGTTTGTCGAGGCTCCGGCATTCCAGACATTGACCCAGTCCCGCGGTGACCGACGCGATACGCAGGTCGATGACAAAACGACGAGCAGCTCGAGCGAGCCCGAGCTGATGGAGCAGCTTCTCGTCGACCAGCTCCGCGACCTTCTGCATGCCGAAGGACAACTGGTCAAGTCGCTGCCCAGAGTCTCCAAAGCCGCAAGATCCGAACGATTGAGGTTCGCATTGGAGAACCACCTCGAAGAGACGAAGGCGCAGGTGGAGCGACTGAAGGAAGCGTTCGGTCTTGTCGGCGAACAGGCGAAGTCGAAACCGTGCAAGGGAATGGCGGGGCTCCTCGAAGAAGGCGACGAGGTGATCGAGGAAGGCAAGGAGCAGGACGAAGTGGCGGCTGACCTCGCGCTGATTGCAGCGGCTCAGAAAGTCGAGCACTACGAGATTTCGGCGTACGGCACCGCACGAACTCTGGCCGGCCAGGCGGGCCTTCCAGGGATTGCCGAATTGCTGAACAAGTCGCTCGCCGAGGAAGAGGTTGCCGACAATCTGTTGACGCAGATCGCGCGCGAGCTGATGTCGGAAGCCAGAACCGGCGCCATTAAGGCGCCAAAGCGGTCCAAGGTGCGATCGGAAGCGAGCGAGTAGCGTTTTCAAGCGTTCAGGCCGGGTCTGTCCTCCAGACCCGGCCTACAGGCGGTAGAATGGCGGGACCCAAGCGAGGTCCACCATGAACAGAAGTGCCGCGACCGTCGCTCTCCTTTCGCTCGCGTTGGCGTGTCCACTGGCGGCGCAGCAGTCCGACCCGGGTGCGTACCGCGTGACAGGCAGAGTCGTCATGGAAGATGGCTCGCCCGTTCCCGACCCGGCGATGGTCGAGCTCATCTGCAACGCGCAAATCCGCAAGCGCGTCAAACCCTACGCGAACGGCGACTTTGTCGTGGCACTGGGAACCGACAGCTCCGATTTCGGAGACCTCACGACCCCCCGCAGTGCGGCGTCGGCCGGCGGCGTCCCTTTCAGCACGAAAGAACAGAACCTGGGCGGCGAGGACGTCGGCCGGTTCGACTTCAGCGGCTGCGAGCTGCGCGCGACGCTGGCGGGCTTCCACTCGAACCGGATCGCAATCGGCCCGCGCAGGCGCCTGGACAATTCCGAAGTCGGCCAGCTCGTGCTGCGCAACCTGTCGGGCGTCGACGCGGTCATGATCAGCGCCAACACGCTCGCTGCACCCGCTCAGGCGCGCCTGGCGTTCGACAACGCGCGCAGGGATGTCCAGAAGGAGAAGCCCGACTATGCGAACGCCACGAGGGAGCTGAAGAAGGCGCTCGATGCGTACCCCAAGTTTGCTGCCGCGTGGCACTTGTTGGGCATCACGCGGCTCGCACAGAAGGACTTGGCCGGCGCGCAGGAGGCGTTCAGGCAGGCAATCGTGTCAGACGCCGGTTACGTCGAGCCGTATGTGGAGCTCGCATCAATGGAGCTGGTGCAGCAGCGCTGGGCCGAAGCGGCGAAGTGGATCGATCCAGCCCTGAAGCTGAACCCGAACATCCCGTATGCCAACTATCTTGCCGCATCGGTGCACTTTCAGCTGGGCAACCTCGAGGCGGCCGAACGAGCGGCAATTGCGCTCTGGAAGACGCGCGATGTCGACCGTTTTCCCCTGACGCACTACATTCTCGGCGGCATCAAGGCACAGCGCGGCGACTTCGAATCGGCCGCCGCCAGATTCCGCGACTATCTGGCCACCCAACCGGACGCGCAGATGGCTCAGACTGTGAACCAGATGCTTTCCGAGTGGGAGCGCGAGAACAGAATCACGAAAGTGCCCTGAAACGGAGGCGCCGATGCTGCGTGGATTCAAGGAGTTCATCCTTCGTGGAAATGTCCTCGACCTTGCCGTCGCAGTCGTCATCGGCGGCGCGTTTGGCGCGGTGGTCAACGCGATGGTCAAAGATCTCGTCACGCCGCTGATTGGCGCCGTGGTCGGGCAACCCGACTTTTCGGCGCTCGTCGTGACCGTCAACGGATCGCCGTTTCTCATCGGAGACTTCCTGAACGCCGTCCTCTCGTTTGTGCTGATTGCCGCCGCTGTGTATTTCTTCATCGTCGCGCCGGTAAACGCGCTCGTCGCCCGGCGCAGGCGCGGCGAGGCGCCCACCGATCCCACCACGAAAAAGTGTCCCGAGTGCCTCAGCGAGGTGCCAGTCGCCGCGCGCCGCTGCGCGTTCTGCACGTCAGCGCTGGCCTGAGAGATAATCACGCCCTATGCATGACAAACCCGGCATCAACAGGCGCTCGTTTCTCTCTACCGGTGCGGCCGCCGCTGCAGCGACGATGGTCGCGCCGACTTCTTTTGCGCAATCCCAGCGGTTGCCCATCGGACCAGAGCCGAGCCGCTATCCCTCCGGCGTCTGGAAGGTGCTCGACGAGCGCTTCAGGAAGTACATGATCGGCAACACCCCGCTCGTGCGCGAATGGACAGGTTCGCTGTGGGCCGAAGGGTGCGCGTGGAACGGCGTCGGTCGCTACGTCGTCTTCAGCGACATTCCCCATAACGTCCAGCTGCGGTGGGACGAGGTAACCGGACAGGTGACGCCGCTGCGGACGCCCGCGAACTTTTCGAATGGCAACACGTTCGACTGGCAGGGCCGGCAGATTTCGTGCGAGCACCAGACTGCGCGTGTCGTCCGCTACGAATATCAGGGAGAGCCGACGGTTCTCGCCTCGACGTTCGAGGGCAAGCGCCTGAACGCGCCGAACGATGTGGTCGTACATCCCACGAGCGGCGGCATCCTGTTCACCGATCCGGGTTACGGCAGCCATGGGTATTACGAAGGCAACCTGCGCGAGCTCGAGTTGCCGACGAGCGTCTATCACATCGACGCGCAGAGCGGCCGCCTGACGAAGCTCACCGACGAGATCATGAAGCCGAACGGCCTCTGCTTCTCGCCCGATTACCGCATCCTCTACGTGGCCGATACCGCGCCGACCCATTTTCCCAATGAGAAGGCCAGAGTCATTGCGTGGGACGTACAGGACAATGGCGCACGGCTCACGAACCGCCGCGTGTTCGCAACACAGGAGGTCGGGTTCCACGATGGCATCCGGGCCGATGCCGACGGCAATGTGTGGTGCGCGACCGGCTTCGGCGGCGAAGGTGTGGATGGTGTGCACATATATGCACCCGATGGCACGAAGATCGGCCAAATCGTGATGCCCGAAGGCACCGCAAACCTGTGCTTCGTCGGCGCAAATCGTAATCGGCTCTTCATGACGAGCAGCCAGTCGGTGTACACGCTGTACACGGGGGCAAAAGGCGCCCACAACACCTGAGGTCATCGGGCCGAAACCCTTGGAAATATGGTAGATTGCAGGCGAGCACTCGGGGCCCCCAGCTCCGTCACATACCCGAACGCATCAGGCGCTCGGAGATTGGGGACTCTATGTTCAGTCTCACGCTGCTCGATCACCTGAACCTGACCTTCAGCCAGGTCGCCGATCGCCACAAGGCACACACCAACGCTGCAGAGAAGTACAGAAAGTGGAACCGCCGCTTGCGCGGCAGCGAGGCGCTTCTCGTGGGCGGCGTCACCATTGCCGCCGCCGGTGCGGCATTCGGCCACGGCCAGGTGCTTGCCGTTGTGGCCGCGTCGCTTGCAGGCCTCGCGCTGGTCGTGCTGCTCGTCAATCTGACGTTCGACTTCGAAACGTCGGCTCACGCGCACACGGCCTGCAGTACGCATCTCTGGTCGATTCGCGAGCGGTACGGATCGCTCTTGTCCGATCTCCGCGAGGGCGCGGTCGATTTGCAGGAAGCGCGTTTCCGCCGCGATCAGCTCATGGACGAGCTCAGGGCGATGTACGAGAAAACCGCCGTGACCCCGCTGGGCGAAATCGAGCCGCCGCAGCAACAACAGCCGCACGTGAACGCTCCGGCAGCGTGACAGAGCTGAAAGAGCTGACCGAACAGAAGATCAGAAGATCAGAAGATCAAAAGATCAGAAGGTCGAAAATGGACTGTTGTTGTTCTTGCAGAACGTGCTGGGGTCATGCGTCTCCTGAGCTCCCGATCTCGTGTTCCCACACGGAGGCAGGTGCGCTCAGTAAGACAACTCGAACTTCTGATCTTCAGATCTTCTGAACTTTTGATCTTCTGATACGGGACTCAGAACGGCGGGCGCGCGTTGAACGCGAACACCCACCCGCCGCGTGTGCGGTCGAAGCGATGCGCCGCCGCTGCCTCGAGCACGAAGTGAGCGAGCCGAACGCGAATGCCGCCACCGGCCGACCGTGCGGCAGGCCGGCCGCCGCCGAACCACGACGGCGCCTGGTCGCCCCACCAGACGAGGCCCGCGTCTGCGAATCCGAATCCCTCGATGGGGAACCCGCCCCACGTGAGGTGCTTTGCCAGCGCCCCGAGAAGCGGGAATCGAAGCTCGAGCTGGCCCACCATCATCTTGCTGCCCTCGAGCGAGTTGTCTGAAGCCACGCACCGTCCGGCCTGCGACGCATCGCAGGGCAGCGCGCGCTCTGCTTCGGCGCCTCTGACGTACGCCTGCCGGCGAAGTGACATCGGCAGTAATCGCCGATCGTCGGCTCCGCTGCCGTAGCGGCCGCTGTGAAGTAGACGCAGCGCGAGCGTGTACGGGCGACCGGGCAGCAGCCAGTATTTGCGGTAGTCGCCGAGCCAGTGCACGTAATTCAGGTCGCCGCGAGCCGAGACAATCTCCAGGCGCATGCGCGTGCCGAGTATGGGGCTGACGGCGCCGAACACTGCGGTGTCGCGGACGAGCGCCGCTCCTGCCTCGAAGAGTCGAAGCGGCTTCGGCGCGAGCGCGTCTCCATCGCGCTCTTCTGTGAGCAGCCGGCCGTCCGGCAGGCTGAAGGTGCGGCTCTGTGTGGCTCGGTGATAGTGCGCGGTGTGGAAGCCGGCGCGCATTTCGACACGCATTGACCGGTGAAACGGGTACGCGACCAGTCCCGAGAGCACGGTATGCAGTTGTCGCTCGCGGCGGCTGTTTTCGATGAGCAGCGACCCTGCGTCGGTGGCGCCGAGCAGCCGGTCGCGCTCGGCGTCGATATAGGGAAGCAGCTCGACGGCGACGCCATAGGTCCATCGAGAGGCGCGATTGGTGTAGCGCGCCTGCACCGCCAGGTCTTCGAGCCGCTTGCCTGCCTGGAAGGCGATGCCGAGCCGACGGTCGCCCAGCATGTCGGCAAAGAGAAATGACGTGCCGCCACGGATGAAGTTGCCGCCGCCGCCGGCGCCCATGGAAAAGTGCGGCTGTCCGATTCCGGCAAGCGATAGTTTCGAGACGTACGGCTTCGGCGACGCCGCGGATGTCCAGGTGGGCGGTGTTGCCGCCTCCATTCGCCACCCGGGCAACGAGTGGGGCACGCGCGCAAGCAGCGCGCCAGGCTGCGGCCGGTCAGCTTCGAGCGCGTGTGCTCGCTCGTCGAGAGTCCGGATCTCGAACTGCCCATCCCTTAAGACCGTAAATGCGAGTGCGCCCGTCGCGCGCGCAACAGACAATGCAGGGCTGAACGGTGTTAGGCCCGTCACGCCAATGCCGTCGCTCGTGATCTGCGAGATCGAGCCATCGGCAAGCTCTACGCGAAACACGTTCGTCGCGCCATCGACAGTGGTGCGGTAGGCCAGGGCTCTGGCGCCAGCGGCCCACACGGGATCGCTGCCCGAGTGCCCGGCGGGCTGCACCGAGGTCACCTGTCGCGAACCGAGGTCGAGTATCGCGAGTTGCGGCGCGCCAAAGCGCAAGGTCTCGAGATCTGTCGTGAAGCGGTCCGTCGCAAACGCCAGTCGCGTGCTGTCGGGCGACCAGGCCGGTTGCATGTCGGTATACGCGTCGGTCGTCAATCTGCTGACGCCGCGCTCCACGATATCGAAGAGGTACAAATCGCTCGTCCCTGCCGTGAGCCCCGAGAAAGCGATGAACCGACCGTCGGGCGACCATGCCGGCTGAAAGACTTGATCCACGCCGTCGATCGGGATGTCCGATTCATGCGAGCCGTCCGCCACGTCGTAGATGCTGAGTACGGGCCGGCCCTTCTTCACGAGCGACAGCACCACCTTCGCGCCGTCGGCGCTCCACGAGCCTGACGACCGAAGAAACCCCAGGCTTTCGACCTGCGGCTCTTCCGCCGTCGTCACGAGTTTCATGTCGATCCGTTCGGCGCGCACGTCGTAGACGAAGACGTCGATGGAGAGGCGATCACGCTCTGACATGAACAACAGGCGCGATCCATCGGGGCTCAGCGCCGGAGCGATGTTCAGCCGCCCTCCATTGTCTCCGCCGACCAGCAGGTTGCCGGCGGCACGAGTGATGGGGGGATTGCCTGCCGTGGCGCGAATCGATTTGTGCCACTGTTGCGCGAGCACGTCGATGTTCGTTCGAGTGACCTGCTCGATTCGTTTGATGACGTCACGCGGCTTCGCCGAATAGATGCGGCGGACGACGGGATCGCCGTAGCTGGAGGCGAGCCACGCCCACAACGCCTGTCCGGAGCGGTACGGCGACATGCGCGCTCGCGACAACTCGCGGATCGCCGGCAGACGGTCGTGGGCGGTGGCGTCTCTCAGCAGCATCGCTGTGAACTGATCGTCCGGCCCGACCGACAGGAACTCGGCCATCCCCTCGATGAACCACAAGGGTACGCCCGCCAGGCTGCGGCCTTCGACCGAGGCTATGTCGTACTGAAAGGCGTGCACGAGCTCGTGGCCGATGACATGGTCGGTCTCGCCCAGTCCGGCGTCGAACGGCAGGATGATGCGCCGCATCATTCCTTCTGTGACACCGCCGATGCTCTCGCCGAGCATGCCACCGATGACGTTCGTTTGTTCGAAGGCCGAATGGCTCGAATAGAGCACCAGGGGCTGGCGGCTCGTCAATTCGTGGGAAAGCGCCTTCGACAACCGCCCGTACCATCGTTCGGCCAGCCGGCCCGCCAGCCGGGCCGCGTCGAGCGCGTCAGGACGAAAATAGATGTCGAAGTGCGGAGTCTGTATGGTTTGAAACGCGGTCGAGTCGTAACGAACCTTATTGCGCCCGAAATACTGCGCGTCGGCGGAGCTTGCCGTGAGCAACGCACCAAGAAAAACGAGGATAGACACCCGGACGCCCATGGGTCACCCAGCGAACATAAATTTGTAGAGTTGTGGAGGAGGCTCGAGTCGAACGAGTCCCCATCATACTCCTGTGCCGCTCGGGTGCGTCATGTGAAAAACAAAAAAAGGCGGTCGTCAGTACGACCGCCTTTGCGAGTTGATCCGGCAGGCGACTACCAGCGGAACGACACACCAACCGTCGAGCGCCAGAAGCTGACATTCTCAGTCAGGTCGTTCAACTGATCTGCTTCGAGCGAGTCAAAAGTGTCGTCTGTGCCGATGCCGGTGAAGTAGCGGACGTCGGCGCGCAGCCCAATCTGGTTCATGAAGCCCATCAGCCCGAAGCCGAAGTTGCCGCCGAACTGATTGTCGTCCACGAGTGAGAGCGAATTGTCACCTGACAGTTCGAGGTCGTTGCGGAGAGTTATCGCTCCAAGACCTCCCGACACGTACGGAAGCCAGTTGTCATCGAGTCCGAGCGGAAGGGCGCCGATGGCGTTGAACATGTACGTATTGACTTGTGTATCACCGGCTGTCACCGCGCCCGCGGTGTTCAGGTCGAGATCGGGCGTGAATGTGCCGAGAAACTCGAATCCGTACGCCCCGCGGTAGAGATGGTCGAAGGCGCCGTCGAAACCGAAGCTGCCGTCTTCGGTGTCACCGCCGAATGCGCCGCCGAACGAACCACTCACGATGGAGTAGTTGGTTGTCGAGTAGTCAGTCGCCGCCGTCTGGCCAAAGGCGCAGAGCGGCGCGATGATCAAGGCCGCCGTCACGATGCCTGAAATTACGTTGGGTCTGTTCATGGGGACTCCTCCCGTAGGGTAAAGAACGATGGGTATTTACACGCTTGGGAGTTGCAACGATGGTGCCCATTCGCCGAAAGAGCCCGAACTCACCCCTGTGCGGACGGGCGCCGTGCGGAGCGCGAACAGCGTTTGAAACCGATCGCAGAAAACAGACGTTCCGGCGATGACATGACGTGCGGCACATCACCCTCGCGTGTTGCGATCTGCCTTGACATCCAGGCATCCGGGGAGTAGAACCGAGCCAGGAAAAAGCCTGTAAATAATGAGATTCAGCGCCTTCGCCGCCGTCCTCGTGGTCGGTCTGTCGGGAGTACGTGTCATTGCTCAAGCGGCGATTTCTCCAGCGCACGATCTGCCCAATCCGTATCAGGCTGCGGTTCGAAACTGGGGCGTGCTTCCCGATAACCGCACGTGGGGTTCCACTGCGGGCGTCGAGATCGGGCCGCACAACGAAATCTGGGCCATCGATCGCTGCGGGGTGAACACCTGCGATGGCTCCAATCTGCCATCCGTGCACCTGATGGATCTCGCCACGGGCCGGCCGACCAGGAGCATCGGCGAGGGACTCTTTGTGTTTCCGCACGGCTTGCATGTCGACCGCGATGGCAACATCTGGGTCAGCGATGCCCAGGCCAGCAAGGACGGAACCAAAGGTCATCAGGTGATCAAGCTGTCGCCCGACGGCAAGGTGCTGATGAGGCTCGGCACAGCAGGAGTCGCAGGAGGCGGCCCCGCGCATTTCAACGAACCATCGGATGTGGTGACCGCGCCAAACGGCGACATCTTTGTCGCCGATGGCCATTCGGGCCAGAATCCGAAGGTGCCGCCCGACTACATCACCCGCGTGATGAGGTTTTCGAAAGACGGCAAGTTCATCAAGCAGTGGGGCAAGGTCGGCACCGGGCCGGGCGAGTTTCGAAACGCCCATGCGTTGGCCATCGACTCGCAGGGGCGGGTGTTCGTGGGCGATCGCGGTAACTCGCGGCTTCAGATTTTCGACGCCGATGGGACGTTCATTGCCGAGTGGAAGCAGTTTGGGCGCCCGAGCGGCCTTTACATCGACAAAGACGACAGGTTATACGTCATCGACGCCGATTCGAACCCCACCAACAATCCTGGCTGGAAGAAGGGTATCCGCATCGGCAGCGCGAAAGACGGCAAGATCGTAGCGTTCGTGCCGGGCCATCAGACGGACAACCCGGACGGCGCTGCCGGGGAAGGGATTGTGGCCGACCCTGCAGGAAATCTCTACGCCGCCGAAAACACGTTGCGCGGTGTGACGAAGTACGCCAAACGATGATCCGCGTGGGTTGGCGCCCCGCGAGACAAGAAACGAGGAGAGCATGAGCACCCGAGGCAAATCCAGACGAAGCTTTCTCATTGAATCGGCGGCGGGGCTGAGTGGCGCCTGGGTCGCGGCCAATTACTCGGGCATCCTGTCGGCCGAGCGGTACGTGCTGAAGGCCGCACAATCAGGGAAGCCGGCGGCCTTTCAGTTCTTCACACCGGATCAGGCAGTCGAGATCGAAGCCATGGCCGCCCAGATTATCCCGACCGACGATACACCCGGGGCGAAGGAGGCGCGCGTCATCAACTTCATCGACCGCGCCCTCTCCACGTTCGCCAAGAACAGCCAGGGGCAATACACGAAGGGCCTGGCCGAGCTTCAGGCGCAGACAACGCAGATGTTCCCGACCGCGACCAAGTTCTCGGCGCTCTCTTCGGACCAGCAGATTAAAGTGATGACGGCCATGGAGAAGACGCCGTTCTTCAACACGGTGCGCACGCACACCGTCATCGGCTTCTTCGCGAGCCCGGTGCACGGTGGCAATCAGGACAAAGTGGGCTGGAAGCTCATCGGCTATGACGATTCCCTCAACTTCAGACCGCCTTTCGGGTATTACGACGCGCAGCAGCAAGCCAAGTGATAGGCCAAGGAGACGAATATGAGACAGTACACGCCAAATACTGAAGTTGATTTCGTCGTCATTGGATCCGGGGCTGCTGGCGGAATCATGGCCAAGCAGTTGTCGCAGGCCGGCTTCTCGGTCGTCGTGCTCGAGCAGGGCGGTTGGGGCAAGTACGGACGTGACAGCGAATACAACAAGGACGAGTGGCTGAACCGGAACCTCAGTCAGGCAGACCGCCTGTTGAGCGATCCAACCCGCCAGCGCAACACGTTCCGGCGCAACGACAAGGAGAAAGCTGTTCCCGGCACGCACAGCTATGGTTGCGTCATCGGTGGCGGCACCGTGACATACGGCGGCAGCAGCTGGCGGCACCTTCCCTACGAGTTCAACGAGCTCTCGAGCGATCACACGATTCCGTCGGGCACCGGCATGGCCGACTGGCCTATTACGTATGAGGAGATCGAGCCGTACTACGTGCAGGCCGAGTGGGAAATGGGCATTTCGGGCCAGCGCGTGAACTCGCCGTTCGTGGCGCCGATGTCGAAGGACTATCCGGTGCCGGCTGTGCCCCTGAAGAGCTCTGGTGCGCTGTTCAACATCGCCGCCAAGAAGCTGGGGCTCACGGTCGTGCCCGGACCTCTCGCCATCATCACGCGGCCGTACATGGGCCGCGCCGCGTGCGTGAACTGTGGCATCTGCTCGGGATATGGCTGCCATGTGCGCGCGCGTTCGAGCTCGGCGGTCTCCGTGCTTCCGCTGGCGCAGAAGACCGGCCGCTGCGAGATTCGTGCGAACAGCTACGTCCGAGAGATCACGACCAACAACGCAGGTCGCGTCACCGGTGTCGTCTACTTCGATGCGCAGAAGCGCGAGATTCAACAGCGCGCCAAGGCTGTCGTCCTGTCGGCCAACGGGACCGAGTCGGCGCGCCTGCTGCTGCTCTCGAAATCGGCGAAATTTCCGGATGGTCTCGCGAACTCGAACGGCGTGGTCGGCAAATATCTGATGCTCGGCGGCGGCGCGGGGGCGAGCGGACTCTTCGAGCATCCCCTCAACGAATACAAAGGTGTCATCTCGGGCGCGGGCATCGTCGATTTCGTGCCCTCGGACCCGAAGCGCGGCTTCTACGGCGGCGGCCGCATGACCGCGCGCGGGTATGAAACCCCGCTCACCATGGGCCTCAACGGCCTCTCGCCGGATGCGCCGCGCTGGGGCGCAGGCTACAAGAAGGCGCTCAGAGAAGAAGCCAATCACAAGATGACGATCACCTGCTTTGTGACGCAGATGCCGCTCGAGACCAATCGCGTCGATCTCGATCCCGACGTGAAGGACGAGTGGGGCCTGCCCGCGATGCGCATCACCTCGACGAGCCATCCGGACGACATCAAGAATATGGAGTTCTTCCGGCAGAAGTCGATTGAGGTGCTGCAGGCGGCGGGAGCGACCAAGGTGTGGGCCAACCCGGTCAACGACAGCCGCGGCGGCGCGCACAACCGGGGCAGCTGCCGCATGGGCAACGACCCGAAGACCTCGGTCGTCGACAAGTTCCACCGCGCGCACGACGTGCCGAACCTGTTCGTCGTGGACGGCAGCAACCTCGTAACGGGCGGGCGCAACCACCCGACGATGACGATTCAGGCGTTGGCGTTCAGGGCGGCCGAGCACCTGATCAAGGCCGCCAAGACCGGCATCCTTCGCACGAGCGCGTAGTCTTGAACAGAAGATCAGAAGGTCAGAAGAGAAAAGGCTTCTGACCTTCCGGTCTTCTGCCTCCCTCCCACGCTGCACTCCAGCATCAATGTAGGGCGTGTCTTGTAAGACCCGCCCTACGTTGAACCGTGAAAAAATGCTTGGTCTTGGTTATTACCCGCTTCGCGCCCGCGCCGACCGGTTATCTGCATGTCGGCCACGTGCTCAATGCCGTCTACGTATGGGGCATCGCGCGTGCGCGCGGTCCCGACAGCCGTGTGCTGCTGCGCATCGAAGACCACGATCGCACGCGGAGCCGGCCCGAGTTCGAGGCGGCGTTGCTCGAGGATCTGCAGTGGCTCGGCTTTGCGGCCGACGGCAAATTAGTGCGCCAGAGCGAGCGCGGCGCCATCTACGAACGCGCACTCGACGGCCTCCGCCGGCGAGGGTTCGTCTACGCCTGTGAATGCTCTCGATCGGAAACAGGCTCGGGTCCATATCCAGGAACCTGCCGAAACAGGGCCTTCCCCGAGGCCGTCGGCCTCAGCCTGCGCGTACGCCTCGAACCGGCGACCGAACGCTTCAACGATCTCCGCCTTGGGCCGCAGGAGCAGCGGCCATTCGAGCAGTGCGGAGACCTCGTGGTGCGCGATCGCCACGGAAACTGGACGTATCAGTTTGCCGTCGTCGTGGACGACTGGCTCCAGGGTGTGACACTCGTCATTCGCGGGGAAGATCTCCTCGACTCGACCGGACGCCAGATTCAGCTTGCGCGCCTGCTCGGACGCGACGAGCCTCCGGCGTTTCTGCATCACGCGCTCCTGATGAAGACGGCGACGCAGAAGCTGAGCAAGTCGGATGGAGATACCGGAGTGCGAGACTTGCGGTCGAGGGGATGGACCGCCCAACAGGTGATCGATCGTGCAATCGCCCTGGCCGGCCTCTCACCGGATGACCTGCTGCGTCAGGCGCTCCACTTCTGACTTTCGACTGACGACTATCGACTTTCGACTATCGACTTTCGACTATCGACTTTCGACTATCGACTTTCGACTATCGACTAGGATCCTCCCCCCGCCAGTACTTTTCTTCGATCTCCTCGATTTCCTCTTCGCTCAGCCCGAAGTAGTGGCCGAACTCGTGGATGACCGTC
>Ga0105106_10001715_pt1 | contig 15717 bp, 17 predicted proteins | sample PPLLaktember2015_5_FD_79109 | JGI IMG/M metagenome (GOLD analysis project Ga0105106, IMG submission 79109) | Freshwater sediment microbial communities from Prairie Pothole Lake near Jamestown, North Dakota, USA - PPLs Lake P8 Core (1) Depth... | ecosystem: Environmental > Aquatic > Freshwater >...
GCTCCGGTCAATGACGCGCACCCGCTCGAGCACGTCCGTGGAGTGACACTTCGTACAAGTCCGGGACTCACGCATGTTGCCTGTCTCCTCATCTCACGCGGCGCCGGCCCTCGCGTGGCGGGTGCGGCTTGCGTTACCTTCCAGCGGGCATCAAAAGCCCAGGCTGTTCAAGTAGCCGTTCGTCCCCGCCGGGACCAGCGCGCCGCAACCGCAGTTCCCGCGGCCTGCCGCTATCGCCAGGCCGATCACGACCACGGTCATCTTGCCCAGTGCCTTAACCCCGGTCTGGATGTCCTCATTGTCGCGAAGGCGCTGCTCCTCGACGATGCGCGCCTTCACCTCGTTTCTGAGACTGGGCATGCCTTTGCTCTACCAACGATGGGTGGATCGTCTGGCCTCCGGCCCGCGCTGGTCGGGGAGGTGCTGGGCCGAGTGGCACGGACCGTAGGGAGCTTCGGCATGCTCCCGCCAAGGCGCGTCGAAGGCAATGGGAGATGCTCCTGCCTTGCCACGCGCTCATTCTGGCGGGGGCCCGCCTACCGGAGCATTGGCATTTTGATCCCGTGTCGATGAGCGGCGGCGATGGCCTCGGGGTATCCGGCGTCGGCATGCCGGACGATGCCCATGCCCGGATCCGTCGTCAGCACGCGCTCCAGGCGGCGGGCGGCCGCCGCGCTCCCGTCGGCCACGATCACCTGCCCGGCGTGCTGGCTGAAGCCGATGCCGACGCCGCCGCCGTGGTGGAACGAGACCCAGGTCGCCCCGCCGACCGCGTTGAGCATGGCGTTCAGCAGCGGCCAGTCGCTGACCGCATCGCTGCCGTCCTTCATGCCTTCGGTCTCGCGATTGGGCGAGGCGACCGAGCCGGCGTCCAGGTGATCGCGGCCGATGACGATCGGCGCATTGACCTCGCCGCTCGCAACCAGTTCGTTAAAGATCAGCCCGGCGCGGGCGCGCTCGCCGTAGCCGAGCCAGCAGATGCGGGCGGGCAGCCCCTGGAAGGGCACCTTCTCACGCGCCAGCTTCAGCCAACGCCGCAGATGATGGTCGCCCGGGAAGAGTTCGAGCACGGCCTCATCTGTGCGATAGATGTCCTCCGGGTCGCCGGACAAGGCCACCCAGCGGAAGGGGCCCTTCCCCTCGCAGAACAGTGGACGGATGTAGGCCGGGACGAAGCCGGGGAACTCGAACGCCTCACGCACGCCCCCGTCATACGCCCGCTGGCGCAGGTTGTTGCCGTAGTCGAACACCTCCGCGCCCTGGCGTCTGAATGCCAGCATGGCTTCAACGTGGCGTGACATCGATCCGACCGATCGGCGGGCGTACTCATCGGGGTCCGTCCGGCGCAGCGCCTCGGCCTGATCCAGCGACAGGCCGTGCGGGACATACATCAGCACGTCGTGAGCCGGGGTCTGGTCGGTGACCACGTCGACGTGGACGCCGCGCAGTGCCAGTTCGGGGTAGACGTCGGCGGCGTTGCCGATCAAGCCGACGGAGAGCGGCTTCTCGTCGGCGCGGGCCTCTTCGACGAGCGTCATGGCTTCTTCCAGGTCGTCGACGACCATGTCGACATAGCCGTGCTCCAGCCGGCGCTGCGCGCGCGCCGGATCGACCTCGACGATCAGCCCGACGCCCTCGTTCATGGTGATGGCCAGAGGCTGGGCGCCGCCCATGCCGCCCAGCCCGGCGGTGAGCACGAACTTGCCGCGCAGGGAATCCCAACCGCGCTGGCGGGCCAGGGATCCAAGGGTCTCATAGGTGCCCTGCAGGATTCCCTGCGTGCCGATATAGATCCACGAGCCGGCGGTCATCTGCCCGAACATGATCAGGCCGCGGGCAGCCAGGGAATCGAAGTGCGCCTGGGTGGCCCAATGTGGGACCAGATTGGAGTTGGCCAGCAGCACGCGCGGCGCGTCCGGGTGAGTGCGGAAGACGGCCACCGGTTTGCCCGATTGCACGAGCAGGGTCTCATCGTCTTCCAGATCGCGCAGCGCGGCCAGGATGGCGTCGAAGCATTCCCAGTTGCGCGCCGCCTGTCCCCGCCCGCCGTAAACCACCAGATCCTCCGGGCGCTCGGCAACCTCCGGATCGAGGTTGTTCTGGATCATGCGATAGGCGGCCTCACTCAGCCAGGACTTGCAGGTGAGTTGGCTGCCGCGTGGAGCGCGCACCGTGCGGGGAGATGGCATTCCGGCCTCCGCAATCTGGTTCCGACGGTCAACGGATGGCGGGCGCGGCACTCACTGGAGCGTGAGCGACTGAATGACCTGCTCGAACGCCGGCCGATAGTTCGGGTAGACACCCTGCTCGGCTTGAAGTGCCATTTCGATCAAGTGCTCCCCGGAGTGCAGGATCACCAGAGTCGATTGCAGGGTCACCTGGGCGGCGTCGAGCGTGGTCAGCTCGAGCTGCCAATCGATCCGCCCCGCCGGTTGGCCGTTCAGGTCGGGAATGAGCGTACGGGAGAGGATCTCGGCTCCGGGAACCATGCTCTCCAAGGAATTGGCGGTCGTCTCCAGAAGCAAGTCCAGGGGAATCTCAACAATCTCCAGGGCCACCAGCGTAATCGAGGCCAGAGAGTCCGTGTCGCCCGCAACCAGATCCGAGTCGAGCGCCGTGAAGCGGATGCCCTGCGCGAGGTCCTGCCCGAACCCCTCGAGCATCCAGCGCAATTCCGGATTCGCCTCGCCGGCTGCCTCCAGGATCGCTTCCGTTTCTTCCGCGCCCGGGTTGAGCACGATCCAACCGGAGGGCAGGGTCAGGGTGTAGCCGATGAGCGAGTCCGTCAGTTCGATCGAGCCGTCCGCCAGCGTGCGCGTGGCTGGCCGGCCGCCGGCGGCGGACGAATCGGCCGTCGCACGGGCTGTTATGGTTGGAACTGGCGTACGTGTGGCCGTCGCTGTCGATGTCGGGGCGGGCGTTTCCGTCGGTGTCGGCGTGGCCGTCGGCGGAGCCTGGAGCAGGCTGCAAGCGAGCGTGAGAATCAACGCCGATCCCAAAGCCAGTAGGCGCGCGCGTTTGCGGGTTATCACGATGGTAGCCCTCCTCTCTCGCCGAGCCAGCGTTCGAAGTACACAGTTTCGTCTAGCACGCGTCGCCCGCCGCGAGCCGGGGCGCTGGTCAACCTGGAGGCGTCGGCAGGGAACCCAAATGAGATGGCGACGTGGGCTTGCCAATCGGAGGGGATAGCCAGGAGCTCCCGTGCGACGTCAGGCTCGTACAGCGTGGCCAGGCATGATCCAACCCCCACTTCCCAGGCGGCCAGTTGCATGTAAGCGGCCGCCTGCCCGGCGTCGAACAGGATAGACCAGCGCTGAGACGGGTCTGGCGTGGCAATGACGATGCCCATGGCTGCGCCGGCCAGGTGGCCGGCGTAGGTCCCCAGGCGGGCGAGCTCCTTGAGCGATTGTGGATCTCGCACGACGATGAAGCGCCAGGGCTGGGTGTTCTTGGAGGATTGGGCGCGCCGGCCGGCCCAGAGTATGCGGTCGACGACCTCCTCCGGGAGGGGTTGCGGCGCGAACTCGCGCACGGCCCGCTTCATCCGAATAGCTTCCGAAACGTCCATCGCCAGCTCCTGCACGGGCTGACCTGATTATAGGGCATGCCGGAGCGGAGGGAGCGGCCGGGCTGCCCTTCTCGGCGGCGGTCGACGCCAGGAATCATCAGCGCCTGGGGGACCAGGCGCTGATCTGATGATCGCGAAGTGGGCCGCTGTTTCGGTGCGGCTCAGGAGTCTTTGCCGTTGTGCCGCTTCTGCAGGAGCAGTCCGAAATTGGTCTGCGACAGCTGCCGGACCATGTCCGCCTGGGCCTGGCACCAGATGTCATGCACCGGGCAATCGTCCTGATACACGCAGGCCGTGGCGTCGGTGACGCACTCGTTCAGCGTGATCGGGCCATCGATGACCTCGATGACTTCCAGGAGCGAAATGTCGCCCGGCTGGCGCGCCAGAGAAACGCCGCCGCGCGCGCCGCGTGAGGTGTGCAGCACGCCGGCCACCGACAACTGCGAGACGATCTTGGCCAGGAAGGACGGCGGGATATGCTGCTTCCGGGCGATCTGGCTTGTCGGGGCTCGGCCGCTGTCGCCCAGTTCCGCCAGATAGAGTACGGCTCGGACGGCATAGTCGGCCTGTCGGGTAATCTGCATTGCCCCTCCTTCTTGGCCCTTCGGGACAATAAATGTCCCCTTCTACTGAATTAGTCTACGGCCCCGGCCTGGGGCCTTCAAGTGAGAAGTGTCATAAGCGGTGCATGACCTTCGGCGAGCGGCGGGGGCGCGGCGCCTGCGTGGTATCATTCCGGACTACCTGCCGGGGAGGGAGAATGAAGGACATTGCGGTAATCGGCGTGGGCTACGTCGGCCTGGTGACCGGGACCTGTTTCGCCGATCTCGGCAACCGGGTCGTGGCGCTGGACATCAATGCGGAGAAGGTCGCCGGGCTGCAGCGCGGCGAGATGCCGATCTACGAGCCGGGGCTGGAAGAGATGGTCACTCGAAACGTCGCCGCCGGACGGCTGCGTTTCACCCCTTCCTACCCGGAAGCGCTGGCCGAGGCCGAGTTCGTCTTCATCGCCGTAGGCACGCCCTCCGGCGTCGACGGTGAGGCGGACCTCAAATACCTGCGCGCCGCAGCCGAGTCGATCGCCCGGGCGATGACCTCGCCGCTCATCATCGTCAACAAGTCGACTGTCCCGGTCGGCACCGGCGACTGGGTCGCCGACATCATCCGCTCCAACCAGCCCAAGCCGATCCCCTTCTCGGTGGTTTCCTGCCCCGAATTCCTGCGCGAGGGTTCGGCGATCGCCGACTTCATGAGCCCGGCCCGGACGGTCCTGGGCTCGCTCGAACGCGAGGCCGCCGACCGCGTCGCCCAACTGCACCTGCCGCTGCGGGCGCCGATCGTCATCACCGATCTGCGCACGGCGGAGATGATCAAGTACGCCTCGAATGCGTTCCTGGCGACCAAGATCTCGTTCATCAACGAGATCGCCAACATCTGCGAGGCCCTGGGCGCCGACATCAAAGAGGTCGCCGCCGGGATGGGCTACGACCCGCGTATCGGGCGCGAGATGCTCCAGGCCGGATTGGGCTACGGCGGCTCGTGCTTCCCCAAGGACGTCAAGGCCCTGGCCTACATGGCGGCCGAGAAGGGGCGCCACCCGCAGCTGTTGCAGGCGGTCATGGAGATCAACGCCGACCGCCGTCGTCAGCTGGTCGACAAGCTGCGCGGCGCGCTGGGCGGCCTGCGCGGCAAGACCATCGGTCTGCTGGGGCTGACCTTCAAGCCCAACACCGACGACCTGCGCGAAGCGCCGGCGCTCGAAGTGGCCGGGCAGCTGCTGGCCGAGGGCGCCCGACTGCGCGCCTACGACCCGGTCGGGATGCCCGGGGCGACGGCCCTCATGCCGCAACTCGAGATGACCGACAACCCCTACGAGTTGGCCGAGGGCTGTGACGCCCTGGTCGTGGCCACGGAGTGGAACGAGTTCAAGCAGCTCGATTTGCCGCGTCTCAAAGAGGCCATGCGCCAGCCGGTGATCGTCGACGGCCGCAACATGTATGACCCGTCGAAGATGTCCGAGCTCGGCTTCCTCTACCGGGCCTTCGGACGCGGCTTCGAACAGGAAGGTGCCCCCGCCGCCGAGGCCGCCGCCCGATGACCGTCGAACGTCAGGGCATGCTGCAAACCCGACTGCGCAACGGCCTGGAAGTCCGTCTCAAGGAGATCCACACCGCGCCGCTGATCAGCAGTTGGGTGTGGTACCGCGTCGGCTCGCGCAACGAGCGCGCCGGGCTGACCGGAATCTCGCATTGGACCGAGCACATGCTCTTCAAAGGAACGCCGACCTTCCCGGCCGGCGTGCTGGATAAGGCGATCTCACGCGACGGCGGCGCGTGGAACGCTTTCACCTGGGTCGACTGGACCGCCTACTTCGAGACGATGCCGGCCGACAGGATCGACCTGGCCCTGCGCCTGGAATCTGACCGCATGGTCCACTCACTGTTCGACAGGTCCGAAGTCGAATCCGAGCGGACGGTGATCATCTCGGAGCGACAGGGGAGCGAGAACGAGCCGACCTTCCGTCTGTCGGAGGAGGTGACCGCGGCGGCCTTCCGCGTGCACTCCTACCACCACGAAGTCGTCGGCGACATGGCCGATCTGGGGACGATCTCGCGCGACGATCTGCACGCGCACTACCGCACCTACTACGTGCCCAACAACGCGCTGCTGACCGTGGCGGGGGACTTCCGCATCCAGCCGATGCTCGATCGCATCCGGTCGCTGTTTGGGCCGATCGCCCGATCCCCGCAGCCGGTGGTCCGCATGCGGCCCGAGCCGGACCAGCTCGGGGAGCGTCGCGTCACGCTGGAAGGGCCGGGCGAGACCACCTACCTGGAGGTCGCCTACCGTGCCCCGGCCGGCGGCGATCCCGACTTCTTCCCGATCACGGTGCTCGACAGCGTCCTGGCCGGGGCGTCGAGCCTGAATCTCTTCGGCGGCGGGCTGTCGAACAAGACCTCGCGGCTGTACCGGGCCTTGGTGGAGAAAGAACTGGCGGCCTCGATCAGCGGGAGCCTCTCGGCGACCATCGATCCCTACCTGTACGTCCTGCGGGCCACGGTGCGCCCGGATCGGACTCCCGAAGCCGTTCTGCAGGCCCTGGACGGGGAAATCCAGCGCGTCCTGGATAGCCCGCTGGAATCCGCAGAGGTGGCCAAGGCTATCAAGCAGGCCCGCGCGCTGTTTGCCTACGGAAGCGAGTCCATCACCAATCAGGCCTTCTGGTTGGGCTATAGCGAGATGTTCGCCGACTACGACTGGTTCGAGGGCTATGTCGAACGGCTGGCGGCGGTGACACCAGAAGACATACTGCGCGCCGCTCGCAAGGTTCTTGCCCCCACCAATCGCGTGGTCGGCATCTACCGGCCGAATGGCGGAGGCGCCCGTGGCTAAGCGCCGTGACAGGCCCGCCGCGCCTCGCCGGTCGACGCGCACGCGCCGCGACCAGCCCTCCTCGCTTCCCGGCCCGGAAACCATCCGGCGCGAGACGCTCGCCTCCGGCATCGTGGTCCTGTGCCGCGAGAACTTCTCCAGCCCCTCGGTCGTCGTCTCCGGCTACCTCCCGGTCGGCGCTCTGGAAGAGACACCCGAGCAGGCCGGGTTGGCCGACCTGACCGCTTCGGCGCTCCTGCGCGGGACCGCACATCACACCTTCAACGAGATCTACGAAGCCCTGGAAGCCTCCGGCGCCAGCCTGAGCATCGGCTCGGGGAAGCACTTCACCTCTTTTCACGGAAAGGCGTTGGCTGAGGATCTGGGCCTGGTGCTTGGCCTCCTGGCGGAAGCTCTGCAGTCGCCGGCCTTCCCCGAAGCGCAGGTCACGCGCCTGCGCGGCGAGAAATTGACTTCGCTGAAGATCCGCGATGACAATACTGGCGCCGTCGCCGGGATGACTTTCGACGCGCTGGCCTATCCCGGACATCCCTATGCCATCCCCGAAGACGGGTACCTCCACACCGTCGGGAACCTGGCGGTAGAGGACTTGCGCCGATTCCATCGAACGCACTTCGGCCCGCGCGGCATGGTCCTGGCGATCGTCGGGAGTGTGCCCGCCGAAGCGGCCTTGGACGAGGTCCGGCGGGCACTGGGCGGGTGGGCCGACCCGGGGCGGCCGGAACGGCCTCCAATGCCGGACGTCCGACCGCCGCAGGGGATCGTCCGCAAAGACGTCTCGCTGGCCGGCAAGTCACAGTGCGATATCGTCGTCGGCTCGCCCGGGCCTTCGCGCTTCGAGCCTGCCTACCTGGCCGCGGCCTTGGGCAACAGCATCCTGGGGCGCTTCGGCCTCATGGGCCGCATCGGCGATGCGGTGCGAGAGTCGTCCGGGTTGGCCTACTACGCGTACAGCAGCATCGGTGCCAGCCCGGGGCCGGATCCCTGGGAGGTGCTGGCGGGCGTCAATCCAGCCAACGCCGGCCGGGCCATCGGGCTGATCCGGGAAGAGTTGCGCCGCTTCACAACGCGCCGCGTGACGGCCGACGAATTGAGCGACAACCAGGCCAACTTCATCGGGCGGCTGCCCCTGCAGCTGGAAGCCAACGAGGGCGTCGCCGGCGCGCTGCTGGCCCTGGAGCGCTTCTCGCTGGGTCTGGACTACTATCAGCGCTACGCGGATCTGGTCCGCTCGGTCACGCGGGATCAGATCCTGGAGACGGCGGCGCGCTTCCTGGACGCGGACCGGTTGGTGGTCGCGGTAGCCGGCCCCGGGGAGGCGGCGAAGTGATCTGTTCGGGTGTCGACATTGTCGAGGTCGAACGCCTCGACCGGGCGATCCTGCGCCACCGTGAGCGCTTCTTCGACCGTTTCTTCACCATGCAGGAGATGATCGACTGCGGCGGTCACACGCCGGCGCTGGCGGCGCGGCTGGCCGCCAAGGAAGCGGTGGCCAAGGCCCTCGGCACCGGGATAGGGCGGGTGGGATGGAAGGATATCGAGATCGTGCGCGGCGCGGCGCGTGAGCCGCAGGTGCGGCTGCACGGTGAGGCGCGCCGCGAGGCCGAGCGCATGCGGCTGAGGCAGTGGAGCGTCAGCCTGACGCATACGCACGAGCATGCCGTGGCGATCGCCGTGGCGGTCGGGGACGAGCGATGAGCGTAGAAACGCTGCGGCCGGGCCTGGCCGGGGAGACGAGCGAGCTGGTGACCGAGGCTGTCAGCGCCCGGCACATCGGCAGCGGCGACTTGCGCGTCTACGCCACGCCGGCGATGGTGGCGCTGATTGAGCGGGCCAGCGTGCTGCTTCTCGCGCCGCATCTCGCGCCGGGGCATTCGACCGTCGGCACCGGCCTGACCGTCCGCCATCTGGCGCCGACGCCGCTGGGCAAGACCGTCCGGGCCCGGGTCGAGGTGGTCTCCGTCAACGGCGGGCGCATCGGCCTGCGTGCCGAAGTGTGGGACGAGGTCGAGAAGGTCGGCGAGGCCGAGCACCAACGGGCGGTGATCGACGTGGAGCGCTTCCTGCGCCGCGTGGAAGGCAAGCGCGCCTGAGCTCCTGACGGCGGCCTTTGACGGGCCGCTCCCGAAGTGGTACACTTCTCAGTGCTCCCGCCAGCTCATGGCGGGAGAATTCTGCCCCGCAAGGGCATATCTCACACGCCTCCCGACCCGATCGGGCGTGCCGGCCGGCCAGCCGGCTCCGGTCGGGGTAGACGGAGGCGGAGGCACAACGCGAAGGAGGCTCTGACCCCATGGCCGTTATTAGCATGAAGGCGCTGCTCGAAACGGGCGTCCACTTCGGACACCGGACCCGCAAGTGGAACCCGCGCATGAAGCCGTTCATCTTCACCGAGCGCAACGGCATTCACATCATCGACCTGCAGCAGACGCTTGAGGCGCTCGAGACCACCTACGCCCTGATCCGTGACCGGGTGGCCGCACGCGGCGGCGTGTTGTTCGTCGGCACCAAGCGCCAGGCGCAAGAGACGATCGAAGCCGAGGCGCTGCGCTGCTCGATGCCGTTCGTCAACACCCGCTGGCTGGGCGGCACGCTGACCAACTGGCGCACCATCCGCAGCCGCATCGACGAGCTCGAGTCTCTCGAAAGCCGACGTGACGCGGGCGAGTTCGAGAACCTGACCAAGAAGGAAGCCCTGACCCTGACGCGCCGGATCGAACGGCTGGCGATGCGGCTGGGCGGACTGCGCACGATGAAGGCGCTGCCGGCGCTGCTCTTCATCGTCGACGTGCGCCGCGAAGAGACCGCCGTGCACGAGGCCAACCTGCTCGGCATCCCGGTGGCCGCACTGGTCGACACGAACTGCGATCCGACCGGAGTCGACTATGTCATCCCCTCCAACGATGACGCCATCCGGGCCATCAAGCTGCTGACGGCCAAGATGGCCGATGCGGCGCTGGAAGGCATGGCACTGCGCAAGGAAGAAGAGGAAGAGGCCGGCATGCCGTCCGAAGAAGGCGCCCCCGCCCGACGCGCGGCCCCCGAAGTCGAGGAGCGCACGGACGAGGAGCTACTGGGTGAGGCGACCCTGGCCAAGCTTCAGTCCGGCGCCTACGGTGAAGAGGACAAGGCTCAGGCGGCGCCGGAAGCCGGCCAGACTCCGCCCCCGGAGGGGGCGGCATGAGCGTCTCGGCCGATCAGATCAAGACCCTTCGGCAGGCCACCGGCGCCGGGGTGCTCGATTGCCGCAAGGCGCTGGAAGCCTCGGGCGGCGATTTCGACAAGGCCTCCGAATGGCTGCGCGAGAAGGGCCTGGCAGCCGCCAGCAAGCGCAGCGACCGGGAGACGCGCGAGGGCGTCATCGACATCTACAGCCACGGGGAAGGCCGGGTGGGCGTGATGATCGAGGTCAATTGCGAGACCGACTTCGTCGCCCGCACCAAGGAGTTCCGCACCTTTGCCCATGAGCTGGCGCTTCAGGTGGCGGCTGGCTCGCCGAGCTGGGTAGATGTGACCGCCATCCCGGACGAGATCCTGGAGCAGGAACGCGAGAAGGGCCGGCGCATGGCACTGGACGAGGGCAAGCCGGAGAAGATCATCGACCGTATCATAGACGGCCGGTTGGAGAAGTTCTACGAAGATCACTGCCTGCTGCGGCAGGCGTATGTCCGCGACGACAGCAAGAGGGTCGGCGAGCTCCTGCAGGAGATGATCGCCACCACCGGAGAGAACATCACCGTCCGGCGCTTTGTGCGCTGGGCGATTGCCGAGGAGGCCGCCTAACGACGACGGGCCAACCGCAGGTTGGCCCGTCGTTTTCTACAGGGGAGTAGGAGAGCAGGGGTGGGGAGATGACTGAACCGGCGTATCGCCGTATTCTGCTCAAACTGGGCGGGGAGTTCCTGGCCGGGCCGCAGGGCTACGGCATCGACCCCCAACGGGCGGAGGAGGTCTCGGCCAAGGTCAAAGAGGTGCGCGACCTGGGGGTCGAGGTGGCGGTCGTGATCGGCGCCGGGAACCTGTGGCGCGGCCGGGAAGGCATCCAGCACGGCATGGAGCAGGCCACGGCCGACTACATGGGCATGCTGGCGACGATCATGAACTCGATGGCGCTCATGGATGCATTGGAGCGCGGCGGCGTGGTCACCCGGGTCATGTCGGCGATCGAGATGCGCGCCGTGGCCGAGCCGTACATCCGCCGGCGGGCGATGCGGCATCTGGAGAAAGGGCGGGTGGTCATCTTGGGCGGGGGCACGGGCAACCCGTACTTCTCCACCGACACCGCCGCCGCGCTGCGGGCCATGGAGATCGGCGCCGGGATCGTCATCAAGGCCACCAAGGTCGACGGCGTCTACGACAGCGACCCCAAGCAGGATCCCGGAGCCCGGCGATTCGAGCGATTGACCTATATCGAGTTCCTCAACCGGCGGCTGCGGGTCATGGACAGCACCGCCATCTCCTTGTGTATGGATCATCACCTGCCTGTGCTGGTCATGGACATGTGGCCGGCCGGGGCGCTGGTGCGGGCCGCCTTGGGGGAGCCGGTCGGGACGATGATCGCCGACTGAGCCCCGCTCCGGGCGCGCCGCGCCGGACCCGCCTTCGCAAATCGACCGATTTGCGCTATCCTATGCAGGCATCGTCCTCCGAGGAGCGACCGACCCATCGGGAGTGCTGGCATGGTCAACGACGCGCTGGCCGAGGCAGAAGCCCGCATGAAGGGCGCCGTCCGGGCCCTTGAGGAAGACCTGATGACGATCCGGACCGGGCGCGCTTCTCCGACGCTGGTCGAACGGTTGATGGTCGATTACTACGGGACGCCGACCCCCCTGATGCAGCTGGCGACGATCTCGGCTCCTGAGCCCCGCCTGCTCACCATCCGACCCTTCGATCCCGGCAGCCTGAAGACGATCGAGCGGGCTATCCAGGCCTCCGACCTGGGGTTGACCCCGGGCAACGACGGCAAGCTCATCCGCCTGGCCATCCCGCCGCTGACCGAAGAGCGGCGCCATGAGCTGGTCAAGATCGTTCACAACCGGGCCGAAGACGCCCGCGTGGCCGTGCGCAACGTGCGCCGCGATGTCCACAATGACCTGCGCGAGTTCGAGCGCGAGAAGGTCATCTCGGAGGACGACCTGCACCGCGGCGAGACCGGGCTGCAGAAGCTGACCGACCGCTACGTCGAAGAGCTCAATAAGGTCGCCGAGCGGAAAGAGAGCGAAGTCCTTGAGGTCTGAGTCCGCATCCGTGGCGGAGGCCAGGGAGAAGGTCCCTGGGCTGCCCGAACGCGTACCGGCGCACGTCGCCATCATCATGGACGGCAACGGGCGCTGGGCGCGGGCGCGCGGTTTGCCGCGCCTGGCCGGCCACCGGGCCGGCACCGAGAACCTGCGCCGCATCATCCGCGCCTCGGTCGAGTTCGGAATCCGCTACCTGACCATTTACGCCTTCTCGACCGAGAACTGGGGCCGCCCGGCGGATGAAGTGCGCGGTCTGATGAACATCCTGGAAGAGGTCATCGACCGCGAGCTCAAGGAGCTGCACGGAAACGGCGTCCAGCTCCGCCACATCGGGCGGCTGGAGGGGATCGACCCCCTCCTGCAGGAGAAGGTGCGCCAGGCCATCGAGCTGACCAAAGACAACGCGCGCCTGACGCTGAATGTGGCCTTCAACTACGGCGGGCGCGAGGAGATCGTCAACGCCGTGCGCCAGATGATCGCCGACGGCGTCGCCCCCGACCAGGTCGACGAGGAGACGGTCCACCGCTATCTGTACACGACCGACTGCCCCGACCCGGATCTGATCATCCGCACTTCGGGCGAACTGCGGGTGAGCAACTTCCTGATCTGGCAGGGCGCTTACGCCGAGCTGTACGTGACCCCGACCTACTGGCCGGATTTCGACCGCGACGAGCTGCTCAAGGCACTGCAGGAGTACGCCCGGCGCGACCGGCGCTTCGGCCGCGTCTGACCAGACGCACTGTCCGCTCCCATGTTCCGAGACCGCCTCGCCATCGTGCTGTTGCTGCTGCCGCTTCTCATCGGCGTCATCGCCGTCGGGGGGTGGCTGTACATCGCCGGCGTCTGCCTGGTGCTGGTGTTGGCCGCGGCGGAGTTCGGCCTGCTCTTTCGGCGCGTCGGACTGCGCCCGTCACTGCCACTGCTCGTGATCGGGGCAGCGGCACTGGTCGTGGCGCGCACCTCCGACCTCCTGCCCGTGGAGGCGGCTCTGACGGCCTTGATCCTGGCCAGCATGACCTGGCATCTGATCGACTTCGAGCGCGGCGCGCCGCGCTCGGGGACCGACTTCGCTGTGACCGTCGGCGGACTTCTGTACGTCGGCTGGATCGGGGCCTACCTGATCAAGCTCCGGCAGCTGCCCGACGGCCTGTGGTGGCTGATGCTGGCGCTGCCGGCGGTGTGGCTGGCTGATTCGGCCGCCTACTTCGTCGGCCGGGCCGTGGGCAAGCACCGGCTGGCGCCGCGGCTCAGTCCGCACAAGACCTGGGAAGGCTACCTGGCCGGCGTCGTCATGGGGGCGCTGAGCGGCGCCGCGTTCGCGGCCCTGTGGCGCATCGGCGCCGGCCCCGGCTCGGCCGTCACGCCGCTCAACGGGATGATCCTGGGCGCAGTCGTCTCGGTCCTGGCTCCGCTCGGCGATGTCGGTATCAGCATGTTCAAGCGCGAGGTCGGGGTGAAGGACTCGGGGAATCTGCTCCCCGGCCACGGTGGGGCGCTCGACCGTATCGATTCCTGGATCTGGGCCGCGGCACTGGGTTACTACCTGGCCCTGGGACTGGCCGGCTGACGGCGAATTGGGCTGCCGCCCGGCTTGCGCCCCGCAGGCGGGCATGCTATAATCTCGCCCGTTCCATCGTTTCGACACAAGACAACCCTCCCCGTTGTCTGGCCCAGTTACCGCCTTCGAGACAGCCTCATTTGCGATCATCGCGGTTGCCATTCTGAGGAAGCTCAACGCTGAAGTCCAGGGGAAAGTCCGCCGCGCAGCCTGATTCCCGTTCGGGAGTTGTTGCATGAACATCGTGCAGTTGGAAGCCATGACCCTCACGGATCTGCGTACCATGTCGCGTGACCTCGAGATCCAGGGCGCCAGTCGGCTGAAGAAGGAAGACCTGATCCTGCGCATCATGCAGGTGGACGCCGAGCGGCGCGGCCTGGAGCTGCGCGGCGGGATCCTCGAGATCATGAGCGAGGGCATGGGCTTCCTGCGCGCCGACCACTACCTGCCCGGCTCGAACGACATCTACGTCTCCCAATCGCAGATTCGCCGCTTCGGCCTGCGCACCGGCGATATGGTCATCGGCCAGATTCGCCCGCCCAAGGAGTCGGAGAAGTACTACGGCCTGCTGCGTGTCGAATCGATCAATGGTCTTGACCCGGAAGAGGCCCGCGACCGCCCCAAGTTCGAGGATCTGACGCCGATCTTCCCGCTCGAGCGCTTCGACCTCGAGACCGATCGGCACACGCTCTCCACCCGTCTGCTCAACCTGATCGCCCCCATCGGCAAGGGGCAGCGCGGCCTGATCGTTTCGCCCCCCAAGGCGGGCAAGACGACCGTCCTCAAGGAGGTCGCCAACGCCATCTCGACCAAGTACCCGCAGGTGCACCTGATGGTGGCCTTGATCGGCGAGCGCCCTGAAGAGGTGACCGACATGGACCGCTCGGTCGACGCCGAGGTGATCGCCTCGACCTTCGACGAGCCGGTCGCCTCGCACGTGCGCGCCGCCGAGATGGCCCTCGAACGCGCCAAGCGGCTGGTCGAGTGCGGCCGTGACGTGGTCATCCTGATGGACTCGATCACGCGCCTGGCGCGCGCCTACAACCTGATGGTCACTCCCTCGGGCCGGACGCTCTCGGGCGGCCTCGACCCCGTGGCCCTCTATCCCCCCAAGCGCTTCTTCGGCGCGGCGCGCAACATCGAGGAGGGCGGATCGCTGACCATCATCGCCACCTGCCTGGTCGATACCGGCTCGCGCATGGACGACGTGGTCTATGAGGAGTTCAAGGGCACCGGCAACATGGAGCTGCATCTCTCGCGCAAGCTCCAGGAGCGGCGCATCTTCCCGGCTTTCGACATCGATCGCTCGTCGACCCGGCGCGAGGAGCTGCTGCTCGGCCCGGACATCACGCCGCGCGTCTGGCTGATCCGGCGCATGTTCTCGCATATGATTACCCCGCCGCCCAACGGGGCGGGGATGGATATCACCAATGCCACCGAGGCCATCATCCAGCGATTGGCGCGCACCGAGAACAACGTCGAGTTCTTGGAGCGTCTGACGGAGTTGGCCGAGTGACGGTTCGGCGCGCGCCCCGGCGGCGCAGTCCGTGGATGCGCTTTGGCCTGCCCATCGCCCTCGGGGCGCTGGGCGTGCTGGCCGCGCTCTGGGCGACCTGGCTCAATCTGGGTGAGGCCCAGGCCGCCGGCTTGCTGACGGCCGCACCGGCCGATCCGCCGGCAGCCGCACCTGCCCTGCCGCCGGAGGACATCGACCTGCCCGCCTACGTGGCCGTCAGCGACAACGAACTGGCGCGCCTGGCCAACCCGCTCACCATCGTTCCCGGCCGGCCGCGCATGGACGTGGTCCGCTACACTGTCCAGCCGGGCGATTCAGTCTTCGGCATCGCCGAGGCCTTCGGCATCAAGCCCGAAACGGTCTTGTGGGGGAACTACGACGTCCTGGAAGACGATCCGCACCTGTTGCGGCCGGGACAGGAGCTGAACATCCTGCCGGTGGA
>Ga0105106_10001716_pt1 | contig 15696 bp, 15 predicted proteins | sample PPLLaktember2015_5_FD_79109 | JGI IMG/M metagenome (GOLD analysis project Ga0105106, IMG submission 79109) | Freshwater sediment microbial communities from Prairie Pothole Lake near Jamestown, North Dakota, USA - PPLs Lake P8 Core (1) Depth... | ecosystem: Environmental > Aquatic > Freshwater >...
CTCGAAAAACTCGGTTTTCAGGGGGGAGTTGCCACTATCCACTTGACCAGCAATGTACTCTCCCGCGGAGGGGGGAGGCTGTGCAGATGGGCAGTATGATAGAACTGAAAGGAATCCTGACAATGAAACACAACAAAATTGCCATTCGCCTGGTCCGCAGCCTGCTTCCGCTGGCGCTTTTGCTGGGTGCGTGTACTGCTCCCACGCAAACGCCTACCCCGCAGCCCACAGCGACTCAATCGCAGCATACCGAGGTTGCTGCCAATCCCACAGTGGATGCTACGCCCATCGCCAGCCTGGAGCCAACGCCGACCACGGAAGCAGTACCTACCACGGTGACGGCTACCACCCAACCTGTATCCGGTGGTTCCCCCCAGCTTATGCTGGATTCCGGCAGCCTGTCCAGCGGCCTGCAGATTGAGACGGTTGCTGCGGTGTATGCCAGCAATGAAACCCCCTTCTGGGAAGTGCTGCCCGAGCATACCCGGGTCACCCTGCAGGGCTACCCGCTCAGCGGCTATCCCCTCAGCAACCCTCCGATGCAGCCCCACATTTACATCTATCCCGTGGAGGAGCTATGGAAGGTGAATCGAGATGCAGGCATCATCGCCGAGTCGCTGAAAACTCTGCTGCAGTCGCCGCAGGAGATCCCGCAGATGCCCTTCTTGCCGCTGGTGAATGCCGCACAGGTGGTGCATGCGCATATCCAATACCTGGATTTCAAGAACGGCCAGGGTCTGCGCTACCTGGCGGAGTTTTCCCAGGGCATCGAGCCGGTCAACAACTCCGGGCTGGTCTACACCTACCAGGGACTAACCTCTGATGGGAAATATTATGTAGCCGCGGTGCTGCCGGTCAATCATCCCAGTCTGCCGGCGGATGGAAACATCCGCGGGGATGAGCCGCCTGAGTTTATCAACGACCACGCGGCTTACCTGACGAATGTGCAGTGGAGCATCAACCAGCAGGCGGCGTCCAGTTTTACCCCGGATCTTACCCTGTTGGATGCCATGCTGAGCTCCCTGGAAATCAAGTAAAATCGGCCAGACCAGTAACCTGATCAGGATTAACAAGCCAGTTCTGTACTCGATAGATAGTCCGTGGAAACCAATATACATGGTTATTCAGGATAGACAGGATATAACACTCTCCGGCCGATCAAGAGTGTACGATCAACATCCTGATTATCCTGTCCATACATGTCAATTAATCGGATCTTGCAGTGTCCATTGCCAGTCTTATGTGTAAAATTGCATTCGGTTGACCACAAAAACGGTGAAAAACAATATGAACATCCTGGAAAATATCATTGGGGCAGTTCAGGTGAGCGGGACGCTGGCGCTCTCGCCCTTCTTGCGAGGCTGGTACAACACCTGGGGGGCGACACCCGCCGAAGTGCAGCGCGCCCTGGCAGGCGATGAACTGGTAGCGGAGCCAATGCTCGGCTACACGCGCGCCATCACCATCCGGGCCGGGGTAGAGCAGGTGTGGGCCTGGCTGGTGCAGATCGGTCAGGGGCGCGGCGGGCTGTATAGCTACGATGGTCTGGAAAACCTGGCGGGTTGTAAGATACACAGCGTGGATCGCATCCTACCGGAGCAGCAAACACTGCAGGTGGGCGATGTGATCCGCCTGGGACCGCCGGGCTATCCGTGCTTCGCGGTGGCGGAAATTGAGCCACCCCGGGTGCTGGTGCTGCTGGGCGCCGACCCCAAGAGCGGGAAAGCGCTGGCATACCAGGGGGAGCTGGGAAAAGGGGTTGCAATCTCGACCTGGCAGTTCATCCTGGAAGCCATCGATGCGCACAGCTCACGTCTGTTGGTGCGCCAACGCCTGATGTACAGCCCCGAAATGGGTTGGATCTGGCGGCTGACTGAGCCGGTGGGTTTTGTGATGGAGCGTAAGATGCTGCTGGGCATCCGCAAGCGGGCAGAGGGAAAAAACTAATGGAATTAGTACGCAATCTTATCCTGATCGTGGTGGGCGTTATCCTGGTGCTGCTGTTGCTGGGCTGGCTGGGCTTGCAAATCAAGCCGCAGTCCTTTGCGGAATACGCCGAGAAAAGCCCCGAGCTGAAAACCATGCCGCTGCCTGGCGGGCTGCCGGCGCCGGTGGAGCGGTTTTACCGCACAATTTTTGGCGATGAAATCCCGCTGATCGAGACGGCGGTGATCCAGGGGCGGGCGGTGATCCGGCCTTTTATGAATATCCCCTTTCCGGCGCGCTTTGTGTTCGTGCATAACGCCGGTCGGGATTACCGGCACTATATCGAGGCGACTCTGTTCGGCTTGCCGCTACTGAAAGTGAACGAGGGCTATGTGGATGGGAAGAGTTTCTTCGAGAGCCCTATGGGCACGTACTATGACGATCCGAATACCAACCAGGGCGCTAACCTGGCGCTGTGGGCGGAGGGGGCCTGGTTCCCGTCGTTGTGGCTGACCGATGCACGCGCCTACTGGCAAGCAATGGACGCGCAGACGGCGCGGCTGTACGTGCCATTTGAGCAGAGCGAGGAGAGTTTCGTGGTGCGCTTCAATCCCGAGACGGGGCTGGTCGACAGCATGGAAGCTATGCGCTACCGCGACCCGGGCGAGGGCAAACCCAAGATCCTGTGGATCACGCGCAGCGACGCGGGGCCGACCCTGCCAGGCAGCGTTCTCGGTTCAGTAGGCTCGGCAATCTGGCAAGATATGGGCAGGCCCTGGGCGACTTTCACACTGGAGGAGCTGGTTTTTAATGTGGATGTGAGCGAGTATATCCAGCAGAGAGGGCGGTAGGATTGGCTCGGATTGAAAAAAGTGGGATGCAAGATCGCTTCGCTTGACGCCGGGGCGAGGGAGGTAGATGGACAAGCTAAAGCTTATCCTACGTGGGCGGGTTAGCGGCTCTCGCTCATCAAGATGCGGCGCAGGTGCTTGCCCACCATGGTCTTGGGCAGCGAGTCGCGCACTTCCACGTAACGCGGGATTTTGTAACCGGATAGCTTCTCACGGCAGAAGGCGCGCAGGTCTTCGGTTTCGAGCTGGGCGCCAGGCTTCAGGACGATCCAGGCTTTGACAGCCTCCCCCTGCTGCGTGTCGGGCACGCCGCCCACGCATACTTCCTGCACCGCCGGGTGCATGGCGATCACTTCTTCCACCTCGCGCGGCCAGACTTGAAAGCCGCTGGGCTTGATCAGGTCCTTTTTGCGATCGACCAGGAACAGAAAACCATCCTCGTCCAGGTAACCCACATCGCCGGTATAGACCCAGCCATCCCGGATCATCTGGGCAGTTTCTGCGGAGCGATTCCAATAGCCTTCCATAATCTGCGGGGCGCGGATGACAATTTCGCCAGGCTCATTGGGGGGCAGGTTTTCCCACCCACTGTCCAGATCGACAATGCGCAGCTCGACGTCGGGCAGGGGCAGGCCGGTGGAGCCTTCTTTGGTCTCGCCGTGCGCCGGGGAAACCACCGCAGCGAGCACGGTCTCGGTCATGGCATAGGCGTCCAGCAGGCGCCCGCTGGTCAGCTTTTCGAAGCGCTCTTTGGTCTCTTTGAGCAGTGGGGCAGCGGCGGAGTAGCACACCTTCATGGATTTGAAATCCATCTTGCCGGAGATGACATCCGGGTGGTTGATCAGGGCGTTGAAGAGGGTTGGCACGCCGTGCAAGACCGCCGGGCGCTCTTTGCGCAGGGTGGCTACCAGATCGTCCAGGTCGCGCGGGTTGGGCACGATCACCATGGGCCAGCGCCCGATCAGGGAGGTATTCATCGCCATGTTGCCGTAGACGTGGAACATGGGCATCACCAGGGTCAGGCGGTCGTCCCAATCGGTGAGCACGGTGGCGGCGTAGGCATGCAGCTGCATGGCTGAGATGAGTAAGGAGCGGTGCGAAGCCAGGACGGCTTTGGGCTTGCCGGTAGTGCCGCCGCTGAAGAGCAGTATGGCGGGTTCGTTGGGCTGCACCGGGACGGGCGGGGGCGGGGAGCCGGCATAGCGCGCCAGCAGGTCGCTAAAGCTGCGGTCGCCATCCCGTAACGTGATGCGGTAGCCCTCTTTCTTTTCTTTGACCAGGGTGAACAGCAGGCTGAGCACAGGCGGCAGGAAGTCTTTGATGTGGGCGGCGATCACGCGCTGCACGCCGGTGCGGGGTTGGACGTCTTTGACCTTTTCGTAAAATGGGTTGAGTGCCACCACGGACGCGGCTTCACATTCATTCAGGGCGTGCTCCAGCTCCCATTCGGTGTAGGTGGAGTTGATCGGGCAGAAGATGGCGCCCGCTTTCCAGGCGCCCAGCTGGGCGATGATGGCCTGAGGCGAATTGGGCAGCAGGGCCGCCACGCGCTCGCCGCGAGCCACGCCCAGGTCGAGCAGGGCAGCCGCAAAATCATTGCTGAGCGCCTCCAGCCTGGCAACGCTGGTGTGCAAACCTTTGAAGATCATAGCGGTGTGGTTGGGGCGCTGATGGACGGTATCGTTCAGGACATCCAGCAAGGTGCGGTCGGGGTAGGGCTGTAAGGTTTGGGGCAGCAGGGGGTCGTAATTTTTTAACCACGGTCGGTCGCTCATGCGCTTGGCTCCTTTTATCGCAGAGGCAATACCCTGGATGAGTGCATGATACATGAAAAAGCGGAAAACCACAACGGGAATGTGGGGAGGGAACTGCAGTCAACGGATTTTGGCACGGATACCACGGATCAGGTGTCGATAGCCAGGCGTTGCAGGCAGGCAATGAGTTCTGCGAAACCTGGATTCCACTCAGATAGAGCGCTCATATGTAGGTTGAGCGAGCCTAAACTGCAGGCTGGCTTGACTCTGGCGCTGTGCGCCAGGCTCCCGAATTTCATGATAGACAGGAGGGTGGATGTGACTGGAGGAGGGGCGCAGCGGGAGCTTTTCCGGTAGTGGTCGTTTGATGTACCGCTGCGCCCGTACAGGGGAGGGTGGTCAAAGCCTGGCTCGGCTGGGAGAGATTTTTTCAAGATATTTTGGATATTTTACCGGTTGTAACTAAATTAATATGACGGAAGCGCGGCCAATCGGTATAATTAAGAAGCACTAGAATCCAGAGCACCCAAGACAGGCGGGGTTACTACGCTCTCTGGAACAGCTCGGATCAACCGCTGAATTCTGTTCAGCGGTTTTGGTTTTAATTGATTTTATCTCCAAAAGAAGGGTAAAGATCCAATGGTGAAGATTCATTTTCTCACCTCTTCTGGCCTGGGTGTATGCCTGAGAGTGACTGTACGATCGCCTGCCGGAGCCAGACTCGATGTGAATACTTTAGCGAGAGAAAATTACGACAGGAACTTGTGTGAATCTATGGATTGGGAACAGCCAAATGAGGAGGCTAGCCATGAAAATCAAAGCATTGTTTGTAGCGCTAAGTATGGGTTTAATTCTGAGCCTGGCAGTGGTAGGAGGGTGGCAGGCTCAGGACCGGGCAGCGGCGGCGGATGACAGCCCAAGCGCCGATCCCGTCCAGCCGACCGACCATCCCATCTTGAGCGATCTACGCGTGCGCCAGGCGATCGCCTACTGCACCAATAAAGACACCCTGGTATTGTCTGTTTACCCGGCGCTTACTCCCACCGAGCGGCAGGCGCTGATCCTGGATACGTTCATCCCGGAGAGCAGCTGGGCGTATTCAGAGCCGAGCATCGTCTATGATTATGACCCGGTGGAGGGGCAGGCGCTGTTGGATCAGGCTGGCTGGCTCCAGCCAGCGCCGGGAGAGTACCGGGTAAAGGATGGTAAAGAGCTGTACCTGGAGCTGAACACGACCGATACCGATTTCCGCAAGACCTTCCTGGCGGTGTTTGAAGCGCAGATGCAGGCCTGCGGCATTCACGTGAAGCGTAACCATATGACCAGTCAATGGCTGTTTGCCGCAACAACCGGGGTTCAGGTGCGCGATTTTGAATTGGCGGACTTTGCCTGGATGAGCGAAACGGATGACCCGGGCGGCTACTCGCTGTATGCTTGCGAGCAGATCCCGGCGCCTGAGAATGGCTGGGGAGGGCAAAACTACATGGGGTGGTGCAATCCAGAAGCTTCGGCGGCGATTGAGATCGCCAGTGACACCAGCCAGCCCCAGGATGTGCGCGCTGACCAATTTGCGATCGTCATCGATAAGCTGGCGGAGGACATTCCAACACTGCCTTTATTCCTGCGCGAAGGTACTACGACCTGGGAACACATTGATTTCAACCTGCAGACCTATGCCCAGGACGAAGAGCTCAGCCCGCTCGGGACGGATGTCACTGGCAACCTGAACTACACGGATTACCAGGGCATCCAGCACACGGTCACCGCCCCAGCGGGGGCAGTCAGCGAGGCGCTTGACCTGCGCTATTATCCCCTGGTCGCCAATTTCGAGCCTTTAGACGATAACGACGAGTTCCTGGAGCATGCCTTCCGCTTAAATGCGGTCGAGGATGGTGTTCCGGTAGAGGGTTTCACCTTTACAGAGCCGATCACGCTGATTGTGCGCTATGATCTGGCAGATGTAGTGCACCACTATCGCGAAAATTCGCTGCGGTTATACGCCTGGGAAAGCGCAAGTGAGACGTGGATCGCAGCGGTGGAGACCTGCCCGGTGGCAGATCGCTACGAGTACCTGGACATGACCAACAACCTGTATGCTGTGCATGTCTGCCACCTGAGCGAGTTTCGCTTTTCGGGCGAGGGCGCCAACAGCCGGATGGGAGTGGATTATGCCTGGGACCATGCTGCCGGCATATACGAGGTCGGGCATATCATCACAACCACGCTAAAGGATAGCCTGGGGCAGGTAAAAGCGACCGCGATCGAATTGACCGAGGCGGGCGGAGAGGGCACCGGCACGGGAGAGCTTTTTGCCTGGTCGGATGGTTTCTGGGTGCAGCAGGACGAGTGGTCCGATCCAAATATTGATATCGTACCGGGCGATCGGGTGGAGTTCGTGTCCGATGACGGCTTCTGGGAGACGTTGGCGGTGGGGCAGATCGAGGCGGAGTTTAACACGTACACGGCAAGCGGATGGGGGATGATCACTGCCCCGGATGCGGAAGGTCCGTTGACGGGCAGCGCCGGATGGTGGGGCTTGTTCTGGAATGATATCGAGCTGGCCCCGGATGGCAGCTTTACGGTGTCATTTGGGCCAGCTGATCTGACCCCGGGAATGGAAGTCACAGTGGTGTATAGCGAGGTGGATGGAGATGCGGTAAAGAATCACTTTTCCTTTCCGGATTACCAGCTCACTCTGCCTGTGGTGGTGGTGAGGTAGGCTGCTGGCGGGCACAGGGAGAGACTACGGCTCAGTGTGTCTGGAGGAAGGGCGCAGCGGGAGCTTTCCCGGTAGTTGTCGTTTGATGCACCGCTGCGCCCGTACGAGGGAGGAAAGAGGCCGTCAATGAATGGAAAACAACGAATAATCGAATATGGGCGCTCATTCGTTTATGCGTTCAGGCATTCCTTGATGGTTGGGTGGCAGGGAGGACGGTCCATGGGGGGAGGTTAAGACCCCCGGTTTTCAAGAAAAAACCGGGTTTTTAGTGCACATGGATTGAGGTTAAGAAACCGGGTGAACTCAGAAACCGGGTGAACTCAGAAACCGAGTTTTGAGCTCAAAGAGCGAGCGAAATTCAAAGAGCGACTTTTTTAAAAACTCGGTTTTCAGGAGGAGGGGCGCGGGGTGATATTAATCTTCTTTGACTGATTTTGGATATATTATAGATAACATAGCAGGATTTCTCACCGCGGCCTGAATTGAAAAACCAGTTCGTCCTCTCTGCCAGCATTAAGTCCATTTTGCATGTGATAAATTTGTGGCGCGGCCATTTCGAAGACCTCATTCAGGGTGGAGGGCTGACCAATGACCACTAAAAAATATCACGGGATTCCATATCATGTCTGGAACCAGGCCACGGATATGGATGAATTCATGCAGTATTTCGGGGTCGGCCCGCAAATCATTGTGAGCGGCAGCGGGCCGTATGTGTACAACTCGCGCAAGCAGCGCTATCTCGACAGTATCTCGGGGATTTGGAATGTGGCTGCTGGGCTGGGCCGCACAGAGCTGGTGGAGGCAGCTGGTAAGCAAATGGCTGAGCTGGCCTTCTGCGGGTGCTGGCAGATGGCGCATCCGCGCGCCATCGAGCTGGCGGCAAAGCTGGTGGAAATCACCGGCGGGCATTATCAGCAGGTGATGTTTGGATCTAATGGGAGCGACGCGGTGGAGGCCGCCCTGAAAATTGCGCGTCAGTACTTCCGCCAGAGTCTCAATCCGGCCGAGCGCGGGCGCTATAAGATTTTCTCGCTGCGCGATTCATACCATGGCTTTTCGTATGGCTGCCTGAGCACTTCTTGAGCATTAGTGGACTCCGATAAGTTCGGACCCCTGCTCCCAGGCTTTGTGCAGATCGAGCCGCCGTATTGTTACCGCTGCCCATACGGAAAAGATGGTTATCCAGGCTGCGAGTTGGCCTGCGCGCAGGCTCTGGAAGAGAAGATCCTGGCCGAAGATCCAGATACCGCAGCGGCGTTCATCCTGGAGCCAGTGATGGGCGATTTCAGTGTTGTGGCTGGACCGGACGAATACTACACCCGAGTTGGAGAGATCTGCCGGCGATATGGGCTTTTGTTAATCGCTGACGAAGTCACCACTGGTTTTGGGCGCACCGGGAAATTGTTCGCCACCCAGGATTGGGATCCGCAACCGGATATGCTGTGCCTGGGTAAGGCGATCACGAATGGGTATGTGCCGCTTTCGGCAACCCTGGTAACACAGGCGATCTACAGCAGGTTTTTAGGGAAAGGCAATTATTTCTCGCATGGGGTCACACATGGCGGGCATCCGGTGAGCTGCGCGGTAGGGCTGGCAGCTGTTGATCTCATCCTGCGTGAGAATCTGGCTGAGAATTCCAAACAGGTAGGGGTTTATTTAAAATCACGACTGGAAGAATTAATGACGCGCCGCCCAATTATTGGGGAAGTGCGCGGCAAGGGGCTCATGCTCGGCGTTGAGTTGGTGAAAAATCGCCAAACGAAAAAACCGATCTCGGATAACGAAATGTCTGACTTGAATGTAGATATTGTTCTGTTGGGGCTTTTGATCTCCACGCGGGGGAACAATATCCGCTTGCTGCCGCCGCTGATCTTTGACGAAAGCCTGGCGGATGAGATTGTGCGCGTTCTCGACCAGGCGATGGACAAAAAGCTCTTGAATGAGCTGGGTAAGAAGGGACGACTTATAAAAGAAGTATTGCGTACAAAAATATGGCCTTAACCGGTAAGCCGGAAGGTAGTCAGAATGGGTGGAACAAAAATCAGGTCCTGTTTGTAGACAATTGCTGGTAAGATTGCCAGGTAGGATATGATACAAAGTTGGCCCATGTAAACCCTTGGGGAGATAAACCCCTGGGGTTTTGATTGTGGAGCAACGGGCCTGGTATTGTGATTATCGTTATGCCAGAACGCGTGTGGAAGGTTACGGAGATGTGTTTGAATGTTTAAGAATGCCAAGCTGATGACGTTGTTCTTCACCATGGTGGTGGTGATGATCGGGTTTGGGATCGTAATCCCGATCATGCCCTTCTATGTGGAGCAGTTCGGGGTGGGTGGCACGGGGCTGGGGGCGATGATGGCGCTGTTCAGCGTGATGCAGTTCATCTTTTCGCCCTTCTGGGGTAACCTGTCCGATCGCTACGGGCGCAAGAAGATCATGCTGCTGGGGGCGTTTGGCAATGCGCTTTCGATGATCTTGATGGGCCTGGCGCCGAATTTCTGGCTGCTGTTAGCGGCGCGCTGGTTGGGGGGCATTCTGTCCTCAGCGACCATGCCGACGGCGATGGCCTATATTGGCGACAGCACCGACGAGAAGGGTCGCGGCGGGGGGATGGGCCTGATCGGGGCGGCGATGGGCGTGGGCATGGTAATCGGGCCGGGGCTGGGCGGCTGGCTGGCAGGGGATTCGCTGGCCACACCGTTCTTCCTGGCAGGCGGGCTCTCGCTGATTGCGGTGGTGCTGATCTGGCTGATCCTGCCCGAGTCACTGCCGGTGGAGCAACGCTCTGCGGAGCGTACGTCTTATCGCGGGCCGCAATTGGGCATCCTGTGGCAGGCGCTCAGGGGTCCGGTGGGCTTCCTGATGTTCCTGGCTTTCCTGGTTAATTTTGCTCTGGCGAATTTCGAGGGTATTTTCGGGCTGTATGCCGATGCGCGCTACGGGTATGGTCCACAAGAGGTAGGCACGATCCTGATGGTGATCGGGATCGTGTCGTCGGTGGTACAGATGGGGCTGACCGGTCCGGCGACGCGCCGCTTTGGCGAGGGCTGGGTGATCAAGGCTTCCCTGCTTACCAGCGCGTTTGGTTTTGTGCTGATGGTGTTTGCGCAACAGACTGCTGTGATTCTGCTGACGGTAGGTTTCTTTATCTTCGCCACAGCTATGCTGCGCCCGGCGATCATGTCGCTGACGTCGAAGATGGCGCAAAGCGGGCAGGGGACGGCGATGGGGCTGAACAATTCCTTCCAGAGCCTGGGGCGCGTGGCGGGACCGTTGTTTGCAGGGGTGCTGTTCGACTGGAACATCAATCTGCCATACTGGTCGGCGGGTGTGGTGATGCTGGGGACATTTGTGTATGCGTTGTGGGTAATGCATCCGTCCAGGCAGAGTCGCGTGGCGGAAGCAGCCCCGCAGGCGCTACTTGCGCATGCGGGGGATGATTAAGGCACATTATTGCTCCAAATGCCTGCGAATTATGCTTCAGCTATTGTCAGATAGTGGATTTTGGTATATAAATCAACCAAGAAGATATGCATTGTCATGTCTATTCTGATTCTAAGCAGGAGGAAACACGATGGAATTCGAAGGTTATTGTGTCAAATGCCGCGAGAAGCGAACGGTCACGAATGGCGAAGTGAAAAAGTCGCCCAATGGACGCCGTATGGTCCAGGGTACTTGCCCGGTGTGCAAGACGAAGGTAACACGCTTTCTGCCCAATGAGGTTGCCAAGAAGTAATCTGGCAGCCTTGCAGAGAGTGCTTAGATGCGCAAGCCAAACAGGGAGCTCGCCTAGTGCGAGCTTCCTCCGTATATGGGTAAATGCGATGTGTTGATGCAATATAAACAGGCGAGAGATTTTTATTAATGGAGTACTGATGAAAACTAGTTTACTAGTGTGGGTGCTGCTCGCAATGCTGCTTAGTGGGTGTAACTCAGGGGATGATCTCATCATAGTTGGCTCAAGGGTGATTAGCAATTATGGAGACGATCTGGTTCTTAATGCTCAACGGGTGGCCAGTAATTCTGCTCTGAACTCTGGGGATGATTATGCGCGCGGAATTTCACACTCGCTGGATGAAATCCTTCTAAACAAACGGATGGGGCAGACTGTGGATGATATTGCTCGCCAACTAAAAGGTGACGCAGGTAATATCTTTAGCCGAGGGTCGACAGTCCTGGACACACCCCCGCCCAGAGTGTTGTATTCCATACCCACTAGTCAATGGTCGGACGTGCAGCGGGACATATTAGCGGATATCGGTGTATGGCTGAGTTATAACGAGGAAGAGGCCGGAGTATTTTTAGAAACAACCTGCTGGGTGGCAGATTATATCCAGATCAACGGTAATTACCCAAGTTCCGAATATTCTCAATTCTATGTTCAGATGCAGGTAATTCTAGATCAGTTTACACCACCGCAAATGGATGCGGCTGAATTTGCGGCGAAATCAGTTGAGTTTGTGGTTGCGTTGATCAAGGGTCAGGGTGAAGTTGCTCCGCAACAAGCAGCCGGTATTGTGTTTGACGGAATATGCTTATTACCTGATTAGAACTGATTCAGTAGGAGGTTGGGATGGATGCTGAGATGATGGCCTATATCAATTCGGTCAGCGACGAGAGGCGGCAGCTGTATGTACGGCTGGAAGGGCTGGTGCGCGAGCTGTATCCCGAGGCGGAGCTGGTGAAGTCGTATGGCATTCCGAAGTACCAGATCAAGACTGGCGGGGTGTGGCTGAACTACTGGAAGGGCGGCGTCTCAATGCACGGCGGCGGGACGGATTTTCTGGCGGAGATTCAGGCGAAGTATCCCCAAATCAAGACCGGCAAAGGCGGGATCAACTTCAAGGTGGGGGATGAGCTCCCGGAGGCGGAGGTGAAGGCGTTTATCACTAACGCCATGCAGCGCAAGGGAGCGCCAAGTAAATAGGCTTAACCAAGGGCGGGCCTGCAGGTCCGCCTTTTGATTTGATCAGTCAGCGGGTGGTTTGATTTGGATTGATGAGGATCAGCGGGGCAAAACCTGGGGGATTTCTTTTTGTAAAGGGAGGGGAGCGGGGGAAAACTACCACAGATCTACACAGATTCACACAAATATACAATATATTTGACATAAGTCAAAGATTTGTAGATAGATTCTCCATAGAATATGAGTAGTGGTTTTCTCATCTTTCTCTCATAGTTCAGGAGGATCGCATGTTACTTTCTACCCCCAAACAGACCCGTCAAATCGTGGTCGGGATCATCATCGTGGCTGCACTGCTGATGATCTTTTTAATCCCGTTCCAGGGTTTCGATATGGTCAACCCGATCGTAAAGGCCCAACAGGCGCGCATTGAGAAGTTTTACGCCGAGAACAATCCGCAGGCGCCACTGCTGGAGCTCACCGTATGGCTGGTCAGCTTCTTCTACCCGTTCTGGAGCACCATGTCGTTGATCGCGGGGATTGGCCTGCTGGTGATCGCGCTGCCGCTGTACCGCGGCGAGCGCTGGACGCGCGGGCTGGCTTTGATCCTGCTCTCGTTTCCGGCCATCGGCGGCGCGTACATGATCGTGCCGTGGATGAACTTTGTCGGCTCCGTTGAAGGCGGCTTCCCACCATCGGTGATCATGATGATGGTTGGCTTGGTACCTTACTTTGCCCTGCTGCTGATGGAAAAAGTGGATACGCACCAGAAGATCGTGGACTTTGCCGTGTTCCTGATGCTGGGCGTGACGGCGGCAGAGAACTTCGCCAATGGGCACGCCGCGTTCCGCATCCTGTACGGGCACCCCGGGCGCCCGCTCTTTGCGGAAGGCATCGCCATCACCTACTTTGGCTGGCTGGGCCTGTGGGTAGCGTGGATCCTGCTGACGATTGCCATCTATCAGCTGGGGATGAAGCGCATGTCGGGCTGGTATATGGCCATGACCGCCGGGCTGGTTACAGTGGTCGCCAGCGGCGCCACGCACTATGTGCGGCATGCCACCAACGACTACCTGTACGGGGCGCTGATGGGCCTGAGCATCGTGGTCATGCTGGCGCTACCATACTTCAAGAACCGCCTGGTAGATGATCAGGTACCGGCTGCCAAACCGGCAGCGGAGTTTAAAGCTCACCTGGGAGCCAGCGCGGCGGATTGACGCGGCGATATTGCTAGGCACAAAAAAACAAACTGTCATTGGATCTGTGGAGTCTGCGATGAAAATGCGAAATTCACTGTTCGCGGTCGTAATGCTTCTGGCTATGATCCTGAGCGCTTGCAGCCCGGCTGCGCCTGTGGCTGAAGCCCCGGTGCAAGCGGCTGAAGCGAGTGTGTGGAATTACGAATATATCACCCAGGTGCCGCCAATCATGATGCGCGACGCATTGATTGAGATGCTGGGGCAAACCAATGAGCCGATCCCATATTATTATGAGGAGGCTGTCAAGGTGTCCGGGCATTCCTGCATGGTGGTGTCTTCAGCATGGATGATGACCAAGCTGGCATTGGAAGAGCTGTATCCAAATGGGGAAGTGCCTGTACGTGGGCAGATCAGCATTCAGATGCCAGGCGCTGAAGATGAATGGAATATCGGAGTCTTCGGTGAAGTGATGACCTTTATCACCGGTGCAGCGCCGAAAACCGGTTTTTCGGGATCGGTGTTTGCCAAAGGCAACCCCCTGACCACCCGCCGCAACCGGATGACCTATACTGAAGAAGCTGTGGGTACAGCGCCACCAGCCATGCAGTATGTCTTCACTCGCATCGATACGGGCAAAAGCGTGGCAGTATCCTGGAATATTGCCAAGGTCATCCCGCCGATCAACGAAAAAGTGCTCACCGAGCCCGGTAATGCACTGGCTTCGGGCAGCGCCACCCCGGAACAGGCCGCTGAGTTCATCAAGAATTGGAATGACGCCGCTCTGTATATCCTGGAGAATGCCGGTAAGGTGGAAGGACTGGTTACGGTAACGCCGGTCAACTAACAACTGAATAGCCGATTGGTGAGGTTCGATTCTCCCCAAAGGGAGGCATGGAGATGGTGAGCTTGACACCATCTCCATGTCCTATTTATCACTCGGGCAGGCTTGCCAGGATATCTTGCAGGCCGGCTTTGTACGCGCGGTAGGCGAGGCGGCCGGCTTCGGTAAGGCGCAACATGGAGTAGGGTTTTTTATTGCGGAACTCTTTCTCGATCGCCACATAGCCGGCTTCTTCGAGCTTATTTAGATGGGAGGCCAGGTTGCCCCAGGTCAGGTCGGTGAGGCGCATCAGGAAGACATAGTCAGCGCTATCCACCACGTAAAGATAGGTCATCAGGGCCAACCGGGCAGGGGCGTGGATGATAGGGTCCAGGCTGGTGAGCTGCTGTACCATCTGGCGATCAGGCTCGGTGTGGGCCATGGGTTTCCTCGGTGTCAGGGATCACGGGCAACGGGTAATTGCGCAGGAAGCGGGCGAATAAGAGCGAGCCGATGAGCAGGATGACTGCTCCGGCGGTAATGGTGGGGATGGTGCGCAGGGCAGGGGTGGGGATCAGCTCGAGGGTGGTGAAAACCGCCACGAAAAACAGGCCATACAAGTACAGGCGCGGAAAGCCGAGCAAGTAAGCGGCAACGCTGAAACTGCCTAAAGAGAGTACCACCCACAGGATGACGGGCAGCAGGGATGGGGTGGGGACATTCAGCAAGCTGGTGGAAGCCCACCACATCCCCAGGCCAACCAGCACAGCCAGGCCGATTAACCCGGCGATCACGCGCAGGCTGTTTTTACGACGGGCGCCAAAACGCACCTTGCCCAGGCGCGGCTCGATGAGGTATTTACGACTGGCGTAGAAAAAGATCAGCACCGGGATCATTAAACCAAGGAACCATGCGCTGGAAGAGCCCTGGCCGAGATCCTCGAACAGGGCCGATAGCCCCATGGCCAGAAGCAGGCAGCCCAGGTAGATATCCCATACGCCATGGTCGATGGAGAAGCGAAAGACTTTGCTTTCGGTTGTGCGGAGATCGGTTTCCTTCATCCTGTTTTCCCTTTTTTAATATCAAACTGTTTCATAGTACTTTGAAATACAAAGTACTATGGATAATATAGCATTAATGCAGAGGGGAGTCAAGAGGGAAAAAGGGGCGGACTGGCGAGTGATTTTCTCGCCAGTCCGCCCTACATAAGATCCGGTCGAAATCCAATCACTCATCTACTGGGGCGGCGCAGCGGAAACCGAAAATGTCACCCTCATAGGCATAGTAGTCTGGTTCCCAACTAGAACGATCCGCAAGACGTCCAAATAATCCACGGAAGCTCTTCTCTACGCCTGTGTCTGGCCCGGTAGGATTGGGTGGCCAGTCATCCGGCGGGTAGAGGCTGTAGTAGCCCCCATCGTACCAGTCGAATACCCATTCTCCTATGTTGCCAATCATGTCCATAACACCGTACGGGCTGGCTCCCGCCGGATGGTTGCCAACCGGACTGGTATCACCGAGACA
>Ga0105106_10001718_pt1 | contig 15676 bp, 14 predicted proteins | sample PPLLaktember2015_5_FD_79109 | JGI IMG/M metagenome (GOLD analysis project Ga0105106, IMG submission 79109) | Freshwater sediment microbial communities from Prairie Pothole Lake near Jamestown, North Dakota, USA - PPLs Lake P8 Core (1) Depth... | ecosystem: Environmental > Aquatic > Freshwater >...
CGGAGGTGAGGGTGATCATCGTCCGGTCATAGAGGCCGAGGGCCTTGAGCTTCGCGACGAGCCGGCCGATCAGGGTCTCGTCCGTGTAGCGAATCTCGCCGTCGTAAAGGCTGATGAAGTCTCCGCGCGTCTGCTCGGATTCGGGCGCGAACCGTTTCCGGTGATTGAACAGGAGCTGCGTCATATCGAAGGCGCTCGCCGGGGCCCCTTCGCGGAGGTAACGGTGGTTCCACGGCTCTTCCGAATGATAGGGATTGTGAATCTGATAGGTGTGAAGAAAGAGGAAGGAATCCCGGTCGGCGTTCTTTTCGATCCAGCGAGAAGCCTTCTCGCCGAGCTTCGCGGCGGCGTCGCTGTCCGTGACCCCGCCCAGGACGCGAAAGCTGTCGAAGCCCTTGTGGAATCCGAAGAACCCGCTGACGAAGCCGCCGCCGGTGAAGGCGGCGTTATAGAACCCCTTCGCCTTCAGGAGCTCGGCCAGGGTCGGCGTCAACGGGTTGAGTCGGGCGTCCGTCGTGAAAACACCGTGGTTGATCGATTCGAGCGCGGTCATCATGGAAATGTGGGACGGGAGCGTCCAGGGGGACGGGGAGCGGGTCTCCGCGAACAGGACGCCGTCCCCGGCCAGAAGGTCGATGTTGGGGCTGGTGTCCCTGCCGTAGCCGTAACAGCTCAAGTGGTCGGACCTCAGGGTATCCAGGGAAATGAGTATGACGTGGCGCGCTTCGCGCCGGGACCTGTAGACGACGGGATTGAACCAGAACGCCAGGGCACGCGCGTCCCCTTCTGTGACGAGGCGGAAGGAGACTTCGCGGCCGGCGAAACGGGAAAGGTCGATCGTCTTGGCGCCGGACGCAAGCAGCTTGCCGGGCTTGAGGCGGACCGTCCTGCGGAACAGGACCTCTTCTGTCCCGCCCGAGGAAGCGGTCACGGCAAAACCGGCCTTCCGCTCCCCTTTCGCCGCCTTGAGGATCTCCTCATCGCACCGGATCCCAAAGCTCAATTCCATACGGGCGTCGGGCGGTACCTTCGCATCGAAGGCGATGGTGGTCGGGGGCGCCGCCGCCAGGGCGTTCATGTCGGAGGGCCCCAGATGGAGCTTCATCTTGATGCCGAGCGGGTTCTCCCCCATGCCGAGCTCGTTCATGCCGAACTTGCCTGCCACCTCGGCCAGAGATGGATTCGCGGGGTCGGGGGTCCGGAAAGGCGATGCGAGGACATTCTTCTCGTCTATGCGGTCGATGATACGAAAGATGCCGTCGTCATCCTTCGCCCTTGAACAGGCGTCAGGAAAGGAAGCCACGAGCAGGAGAAGAACGGCTGAGAGGACTGCCGGTCGTCGATGCAAACGTTTCATGGATCCTCGGAGGCGCCCATTCTAGCCGAGGCCCCGCTCCCTGTCAACGCGCGACGGGAGGGGGATCGAAGGCTCAGAAGGGGCGACGATCTCCGCGTAACGATGGTATCACATATCGCCGCGGGTGAAGAATCGTTTTCGCCCCGCGGCAAGAAAAAATTCCGGGGGACTTGATTTTATCGGGGAATCCGCCTATATTTCAGCGATCGACGGGGGCCCGATGGGGCGCTGCCCGTAAAAATCTCATTGAGGAGTTATAAGAATGGCAAAAGCGATGACGAAGAGCGCGATCGTGGCGGGAGTGGCCGAAGCCGCCGGGATCACCAAGAAGCAGGCGGACGCGGCGATCCGGGCCCTCGTGACGATGGCCTGCAAGAACGCCAAGGCCGGATTCACGGTCCCCGGGCTGGGCAAGCTCGTCCTGGTGAACCGCAAGGCCCGGATGGGGCGCAACCCAGCCACCGGAGCGACCATCAAGATCGCGGCCAAGCGCGTCCTGAAGTTCCGCGTCGGCAAGGCCGCCAAGGACGCCGTCCTCGGCTGATCCGATTTTCTTCGAAGAACGTAGGGGCCGCGGCCTTCGGGCCGTGGCCTTTTTTTTGGTTCTTCTCCCAATTCCGGGAAATCGTATTTTCCGTTTCTTTTTATGCCTGAAGGAATTCCGGGTCGGGGTGCGCGTCCCGGGGTTCGGAGAAGATCCTTATGTTTGCCGCCCGGCTGTCCGCTCGACGCCGGGGCTCCACGACACCGCCGTTGCCTTGCTCTCTCCTGACCGAGGCGGGCATTGACACTCTCGGGGATCATCGCTATATTGGTCTCCGGCACCAAGCTCGGAAGGAACCTAAGGAGCCGCTATTAGCGTACATTTGAGAAAGGGTTTCGCGGTCCTGTTGCCCCTCCTCTTTCCTCTATTCCCCATGGCCCAGGAGCCGCAGTCGCTCGATCTGGACGAGATCATCCGGATCGGGCTGATGAACAACCTCACGCTTCTCGCGGAAGCCAGGGAAGTGGATGCAAGAAAGGCCGCATTCGAGGCTTCAACCCCCTTGTTCAATCCCGAGCTCGAGTTCCAGGCGGGGAGCGGGAAAAGCCATGATGGGGAGATTTCGCGCAATACCAAAGGGATCTCCCTCACCCAGAGCCTCGAGAATCCACTGAAAAGAAAGTACCGCCTACAGATAGCCGAGAGCGACTGGCATGCCGCAGAGTATCATTATCAGGCGCTGAAAACCGCCTTCGTCTCGGACCTGAAGGGGATATTCCACAGGATCCTCCTCATCCGGGAAGAGATCGGGCTCGCCGAAAAGAACGCCGCGTCCCTCGAGGAGATCCAACGACTGACGGAACGGAGGGCCCGACTTGGAGAGGTCAAGGAGTTGGAGGGCATCAAGCTTCGCGTCGAAGCCCTCAAGACGCGAAACGGGCTGGCCCGGCTCCAGGCGGAGCTGGAACTGGCCCGCGAGGACCTCAACAAGAACCTGGGGAACAGCCTCCCTCCGGAATACTCCCTCCAGGGGAACCTGGAATATGTCCGCTCCCCTGTCGAAGAGAGCGCCCTGGTGGAGAAGGCGCTCCAATCGCATCCGCGGATCAAGCAGCGGGAAATGGAACAGGAGCTCTCGGAGAATCGTTGGAACTATGTGCGGTGGCAGAGATTCCCGGACCTGAAGCTTGCCGGATTCATGAACGATGAACTCCACGGCAAAGTCAAGGGCGTGGGGATTTCGCTGGAAATCCCGCTGTGGAATTTCCGGACCAAGGAGATCGCCGAGGCCCGGAGTCTCTACGAGAAGAAACGGACGGAACTGAACGCCCTGAGGCAGGAGGTCGGCACCGACGTCCGGAGCCGGATCAGCCGCCTCAAGCTCTCCGAAAAGACCATTGAACTGTTCGAGGAAGAATTACTCAAGCAGGCCGACCTGAGCCTGACGATAGCCGAGGTCAGCTACAGGGAGGGAGAGATCTCGCTTGTCGATTACCTTGATTCCCAGAGGACCCATTACGGCATCATGAAGGATTATCGGTCGTCTCTCTACCAATGGGCCCTGGATAGATTCGCCTTGGAGAAATCCGTCGGAGCTGAACTCAAATGAGAAAGAGCCTGCTTCTCTTCGGTCTCGTATCAATAGCGCTCCTGTTCTGCTGCAGCGGAGGGGATCGACCCGAAGCCGCCGATGCCGGTCCAACGGCATCCGGGGCCGCCGATCATGATGCCGCTCAGGAGGCCACGCATGATCATGCCGAGGAACATGATCATCATGATGCCGCTCAGGAAGCCACGCATGATCATGCCGAGGAACATGATCATGGCCATATAAAGGTCCCGCCGGAGAAGCAGAAGGCTTGGGGCATCGAGATCGGTCCGGCCGTCGAGATGGCACTTGTCTCGGCGACTCCCCTTCCCGGCGTCATCAGCTTGAACGAGAACAGGACTGCCCACATCTCATCCTTCACGAGCGGAAAGGTCGCCGTCATCCGTGCCGACCTGGGCAAGGATGTCGATAAGGGGGAGGTCCTAGCGGTCATCAAGTCCCCCGAATTTGCCCAAGCGCAGGCCTCGTTCCTGCAGGCCCATGCCCGAGCGAACCTGATGCAGAAGGAATACGAGCGGGCCAAAGCCCTGCTCGAAGAGAACGCCATAGAAAAAAAGGAATATCTCCGTCGTGAAGCCGAGTTTGACTCCGCGGCTACGGAGCATGGCGTTTGGGAATCCAACCTTCGCTCCTATGGGATGACCGCCGGTCAGATCGCGGGGATATTGAAAAAGCGCGAGGTCCCGGTCAAAGAAAACGAATCCGGTATTCCGGACCCGAACCTGGCTATCCGGTCCCCACTGAAAGGCAAGGTGATCTTCCGGGACGTCATTCTGGGGGAACACGTCGGCCCCGAAAAAACGCTGTTCACCGTCTCCGACCTGTCCAGCCTCTGGGCGATCGTGGACGCTTATGAAAAGGACCTCCCCTCCATCCATGAGAAAAGCGGCGTGAAGGTCCTTTCCCCGCTCTATCCCGGAATTGACTTCCCTGGGAGGATCGACAACATCGGCAGCACAGTTGATCCGAAGCTGAGGACGATCAAGATCCGCGCGGAAATCGACAACCGCAAGCGCCTGTTGAAGCCCAACATGTTCATCCAAGCCGTCATCGAGTCTCCCGCCGGAACGGGGAAGGACCTGGCCGTCCCCGAGGAAGCCGTCCAGGTCCTCAACGGGGAAAAGATCGTCTTCCTGCTGGAAGGGAACGATGTCTTCGCCGTCCAGCATGTCCAGACCGGGGGGAAGTTCGGAGAGATGCGGGCCGTCACCGGAGGGATCCGCGCCGGCCAGATCATCGTCCTCAAGGGGGCTTTCAACCTGAAGGCGGAGCTCAACAAGGGAACGGCCGGCCATGTCCATGTCCATTAGAGGACGGTGCTGAGATCCAGTTCCCGGGGGGATCAGACCACATGCTCTCCAAGATCATCCAGTTCTCCTTGAAGCGGAGGATATTCATCGTCCTGGCCACGGCCGTCGTCGCCGCGCTGGGCCTCGTCGCCTACAGCCGGCTGAATACGGATGTGTTCCCTGACGCTTCCCCTGCCCTCGTTCAGGTCTTCACCGAGGCCGAAGGCATGGCGCCGGAAGAGGTGGAACAGCTCATCTCCTACACGATCGAGTCCTCGATGTTCGGTCTCCCGCGGATCAAGAACATCCGCTCGCTCTCCACGTTCGCCCTCTCCATCGTCAACATCTATTTCGAGGACAAAACGGATCTCTATTGGGCCCGGGAGCTCGTCTCCCAAAGGCTTCTCGAGGTCAGGCGCCAGCTGCCCGCGCAGGCCGAACAGCCCATCCTCGGCCCTATCTCGACCGGTCTGGGCATGGTCTATGTCTATTATCTTGAGGGAGGCGACACCCCCCTGCTTGAACTGAGGACCCTTCAGGATTGGGTAGTGAAGTTCCAGATCAAGTCCATCCCCCAGATCACGGAGGTCAAGAGCATCGGCGGCGACGTCAAACAGTACCAGGTCCTGATCGATCCCCACCTCCTCCTGAAATACGGCCTGAACCTCTCCGACGTCCTGGCCAGGATCCGTGAGAACAACCAGAACACGGGAGCAAGCTTCATCACAAAGGGACAGGAGGAGTACGTCGTCCGCAGCGTGGGCCTGATCCAGTCCCTGGATGAACTGAAGGCGACCGTCGTAGCCAGCCATGGAGGCACCCCGGTCCTCCTTGGCGATATCGCCGAGGTGGTCACGGGCCCCGCCATCAGGAGGGGAGCCGCCCTGGCCAACGGCGGGAAGGAGAAGGTCGTCGGGCACGTGCTCAAGCTGTACGGGGCCAACACGGCGGAGATCATCACCGCCATGGAGCGGAAGATCGGCGAGATCAACAAATCGCTCCCGCCCGGAGTAGAGATCGTTCCCTTCTACAATCAGGCCTCGTTCATCGAGCAGACCCACCGAACGGTCACGATCAATCTGGTCACGGGCATCGCCCTGGTGATCATCGTGCTGTTCATCTTCCTCGGCAACTTCTCGTTGGCCTTCATCCCCGTCATGTCCCTGCCCTTTTCCATCCTGTTCGCTTTCATCATGATGCAGAGGACGCATCTCCCCGCCGACCTGATGTCCCTCGGGGGCGTGGCCATCGGGGTCGGGCTCATCGGCGACGCCTCGATCATCATCGCGGAGAACGCCTATCGGCACGTTCAGATGGGCGGCCGGGACCGGATGGCCTCCATCCTGGCGGCGGGTGTCGAGGTGGGCAAGCCCGTTTTCTATGCCATCGCCATCATCATCCTCGTCTTCCTCCCGATCTTCACCCTCCAGGGGATGGAAGGCATCATGTTCCGGCCGATGGGTTATGTCATCACCTTCACCCTGGTCGGTTCGTTGCTGTTCGCCATCGTGGTCTCGCCGGCCTTAGCCTCCTTTCTGATAAAGAAAAGGAAGACCGCGGACAGGGAACCCGGCTTGATGCGCTCGATCCGGAAAGGTTATCTCCGGATGTTCCTGGCGGCGCAGAAGCGCCCGTTGGTCATATTCCTGATCACGGCCATCGTCCTCCTCGTCGGGATCGGCCTCGTTCCGTCTCTCGGGAGGGAATTCATCCCCTCCCTGGAAGAGGGGACGATAATGCTCGAATCCGTCTTCGATCCCAACATCCGCCTCGAAGAGACCGTAGGCCGGCTTTCGGCGATCGAGAAAGAGCTCATGAGCTTCCCGGAGATCACCAGCGTCCTGACGCAGATCGGCCGGGGCGAAGCAGGGACCCATGCGCATTTCGTTAATAATGCCTTTACGATGATCCAATTGAAGCCCATTCGGGAATGGCGGAATTTCGCCAACAACGACGCATTGATCGAAGCCATCGAACATAAGCTCCAGCGGTTCCCCGGGCTCAATCTCAATTTCACCCAGCCCATAGCCCACAATATCGATGTCCTGGTCACGGGGTCCAAAGCTCGGCTGGCCGTGAAGATCTACGGGAATGATTTCGACGTTCTCACCGACATCTCCGCCAGGACGCGGGACATTCTGTCCTCCATCAAGGGGGCGGCGGACATCCAGGTGGAGCAGTTCGCAGGACAGAACCAGCTCAGGATCTCCCTGCACCGGGACGTCATCGGCCGCTATGGACTGGGCATCGCGGAAGTCCAGGAAACCGTGGAGGCGGCGGTGGGAGGGATCTCGGTCGGCGAGGTCTTCGAGGGCCAGAAGCGCTTCGATATCTTCGTCCGTTTCCGGGAGGAGGACCGGAAGGGCATGGACGATATCGGGAACCTCCTGATCAGCCTTCCCGACGGAGGCCGGGTCCCCCTGAGTCTCCTGGCTTCGATCGAGGAGGTCATCGGCCCTCGCGTGATCAGCCGGGAGAACAACAACCGATACATCACGGTGCAGGGCAACGTCCGTAAGAGGGACATCGGGAGCTTCGTGGACGAGGCCCGGGACAGGGTCGACAAGGAGATCGCCCTGCCTCCGGGATACACGATCACATGGGGGGGGCAATTCGAGCTTCAGCAGAAGGCGAACCGCCGCCTCATGATCATCACGCCCATCACCTTCGCCCTGATACTCGTGCTTCTGTACCTGAGCTCGGGCTCCCTCCGCGACATCCTGATCATGCTCATCAATATCCCCCTGGCCCTGACCGGAGGGATCCTCGCGCTCAAGCTCTCCGGTCAATATCTGAGCGTTCCCGCTTCGATAGGATTCATCTCCATCCTGGGGATATGTCTCGAGGACGGGCTGGTGCTTCTCGCCCATTTTCGGGATTTGCTAGCCGAAGGACGGGAGCTCAAGGACGCGATCGTCGAGGGAGTGAGCATGAAGGTCAGGCCGGTTCTGATGACGCAGTTCACCGCGGTCTTCGGAATCCTGCCCTTGGTCCTTTCCGCGGGCGTGGGGGCGGAGATCCAGAGACCCCTGGCGACCGTGGTCGTCGGGGGCCTGATCACCTCGACCTTCGTCACGCTCTTCGTCCTCCCGCTCGTTTACCAACACCTGAAAAGGTCAAAGTGACGGGCTCTCCCGCTATCTTCCCCGTCTTGAGGCTCGGTCCGGGGTCGGCGGCGGCGCTTACTCGTTCATACCCGAGAAGACGGCGAGCATTCCGGTTCCGTCCTCATAGTTGAACATAAGGTTCAGGCCGATGCCGCCCTTCTCGCCGGAGACGTATCCGGCCGTCCCCCCCGGGGCATTGATGTCCGCCGGCCAACCGGCTTCCTTCAGAAGGTCAACGTACTGCTCGATCCCGCCCTCCTCGATGTCATGATAGAAAATGTTGAACTTCATCATTCCGCCTTCTTTGCCTTTGCTGACGCGTTCGATCTTTCCGAAGGTGAACTCGGGCACGCCCTCGTACATATCGGCCGGCCACTCGGCTGTTTCGGCGAATTCGTGCGTGAACCCCTTCCCCTTGATCTTGACCGACTTGCCGTCTATTTTGACATCGGCGTCCTTGCCGGTCGCCGCCTTCAGAGCCCGCTCAACGGCCGCTTCGGCCTGCCTGTCGGCGGCTTTTTCCCCTCCCCCGCAAGAAAAGAAAACGAGAAGGGCGGCAAGGCTCCCGACTGTCACAACAATTGTCGAAATCTTCATTATTCTCATAGTCCCTCCATCGCCGCGAAGCCCGATCGCGGCATCGATGAAATGCACATTTGACCAAGACTATATCGCCGCCCGGACGGCAATGTCAATCGCCGCCCAAGGGACGAAAATGATCGAGGGCGTTACGCGAATCGTGGAGCCGGGCCCATCAGGGAAAAGCCGATGCCGGAGGAGGGGATCGAACCCACACCCGAGTTGCCCCGGACGGGATTTTGAGTCCCGCGCGTCTGCCAGTTCCGCCACTCCGGCGCGCCGGACAGAATATAGACGAAATCCCCGGCCTTTTCAATGCTCCGTTTGACCTTCCGGTCCCTTTTTGATTACAATCCCTGCGGTAAGGACAAATGCGCGCACTCAAGGCGGAAAGAGACAAGCTCCTCGGATATGTCGACAGGTTCGAAGGCCTGAGGATCGGCGTCTGGGGCGACCTCATCCTCGACGAGCATCTCTATGGAACGACCCGGCGCATCTCGCGCGAGGCCCCGGTCCTCATCCTGAGCTTCCTGGACCAGGAATATTCTCTGGGCGGCGCGGGCAACGCCATCCAGAACCTGAGGGCCCTGGGGGCATTCCCGGTTCCCGTCGGCGTCGTCGGCCGTGACGCGGCGGGTCGCAGAGTGCTGGGACTTCTGAGGTCCCAGGGCATTCCGACCGATCGGATCATCCCGGAAAGGGCGTACCGGACGCCCGTGAAGACGAGGATCATGGCCGGCGATGAGAACACGCGTAAACAGCAGATCCTGCGCATCGACCGTGAAGGCCGGGTTCCCGACTCCGCCGCTCTGGCGGGGAGGATCCGCAACGCCGTCGGCTCCGCCATCCGGGATTGCGCGGCCCTCCTCGTCTCCGATTACAGTTATGACACCGTCAAGGAAGCCATCTATGCGGGATCGTTGCCCGAGGCAGCGGCGGCCCGCGTCCCCGTCGCCGTCGATTCTCGATTCCGGCTGATGGATTTCGCGGGGGCGACGATCGCGACCCCGAACGAGTCCGAGCTCGAGGCGGCCTTCCGCGTCGCGGCCGGCGGGAAGGGCGCGTCCCTATTTGAGGCGTCGGCGAAGGTCATACAGAAGCTCCGGTCTCCCGCCCTGCTCGTGACCCGCGGCTCGCGGGGCATGGTTCTCTTCGAGAAGGGAAAACCCCCTTTCCCCATCCCCATCCGGGGAACGACCGACATCGTCGACGTGACCGGAGCCGGGGACACCGTCATCAGCGTCCTCACCCTGGCCCTGGCGGCCGGGGCATCGTTCCGCGAGGCCGCCGAGATTGCCAACTTCGCCGGGGGCGTCGTTGTCATGAAGAAGGGCGCCGCCGCGCTCAGCCCGCGGGAGCTCAGACAGGCGATCCGATCTTGAGACCCAAGAAACTCCGGACCCTCGCCGAGCTCGGGAGGATCATCGCCGCCGAAAGGCGCCGCGGACGGAACATCGTCCTGGCCAACGGCTGCTTCGACCTCCTCCACGTCGGTCACGTCCGGTACCTCCGAGGCGCCGCCGGCAGGGGCGACGTCCTCGTCGTGGCCTTGAACAGCGATGCTTCGGTGAGGGCCCTCAAGGGGCCGGGGCGGCCCCTCATGCCGCAGACCGAGAGGGCCGAGATCCTCTCGGCGCTCGAATGCGTTGACTACGTCACCATCTTCCCGGAACGCAACGTCGAGAAGGTTCTCCACGCCCTTCGCCCCGACGTTCACGCCAAGGGCTCGGATTATACGGTCCATACGGTCCCGGAACGGGAGACCGTCAAGGCCCTGGGAGGCGAGGTCTGCATCGCCGGCGGGCCCAAGGTCCGCTCGACGCGGGACGTCGTCAGGCTCGTCGCCGGGCGGAAGGACACGCATGAATAACAGCTTCCTCATCATCCGGCTGAGTTCCCTGGGGGATATCATCCATGCCCTCCCCGCCTTTGCGGTCCTGCGCAAGGGATTCCCCGAGGCCCGGGTCGCGTGGGTCGTCGGGAAGGCCGGGGGGGAGATCCTGAACCTCGTGCCGGGAATCGACGAGATCGTCGTCCGGGGCGACATCGGCTGGTATCGAAACCTCAGGCGGCGGGACCGGACCGCCGTCGATCTCCAAGGTTTGTTGAAGTCCGCGATCCTCGGCCGGCTTTCGGGAGCGCGCCGCCGACTCGTGTTCTCGGGAAAGAACCTCAAGGAGCCGGCGGCTGCGATCTTCTACACCGAAAGGCTCGACGCGTTCGAGGAGACGGGCCACGTCATCGCCAAGAACATCCGCCTGCTCGAAAAGCTCGGCCTGCGCCCGGGAGCGGAGGACTACGAATTTCCCCTCGTCATCCCCGAGACCTCTCGATGCCGCGCCGCGGTCGCCCTCGAACGACTCGGCCGGACGCCGGAGCAGAAGGTCGTCCTGTGCAACGTCGGGGCCGCATGGGAAAGCAAGCGGTGGCCTGCCGAACGGTGGATCGAGCTCCTCCCGGCGATCGCCCGGAAGGACCTCTTCCCCGTCCTGCTCTGGGGGAACGCGCCCGAGAAGGCGACCGCCCTCGCGATCGCGGATCGAACGGGCGTCCCCGCGGCCCCCTTCTTCACAATCCCGGAGGTTCTGGCTGTCATCGCGGCCTCCGGCCTGCTCATCAGCGGGGATACGTTCGCCCTTCAGGCGGCCTGCGCCCTGGACGTTCCGGTCGTCGCCCTGTTCGGCCCGACCAATCCGAAGCGCAACGGCCCGTTCCGGGAACGGGACAGGACAGCCCAGGTCCCTATGGATTGCCGCCCGTGTTGGAAGCGGGATTGTCCGACCACCGCCTGCATGAGCGGCATATCCGCCGCGGAGGTCGCGAAGCTCGTCGGGGAGGTCCTGGACCGGGATGTCTGACCAAAAGCTCCGCGGGATCCTCTATCGCTGGCGGGTCCGGGCCGGAACGCCCGCGCTTGTCGGAGCCCTCGTTCTTGCCCGCTCGACATGGGAAAGCCTCGCCGCCGGGATGAGCCTGGGCCTCCTCGGGCTCTGCCTGCGGGCCTGGGCGGCGGGACACCTCCGGAAAGAAAAGGAGCTGGCTGTCTCCGGGCCCTACCGGTTCACCCGTAATCCGCTCTATCTCGGCACCATCCTCATCGCGGCGGGCATGACCACCGCGGCCCGATCGTGGGGAGCGGCCGTTCTGTTGGCGGCCTATCTCGCCGTATTTTATCCGGCTATCATCTGGGAGGAACGGGACCGGATGAGAGCGCTCTTCCCGAAAGCCTATGAATCCTTCGAAAGGGCCGTGCCGCTCTTTCTACCGGTCCCCAGCAGGACGGGTGTCGGCAACGGGGCCTGTTTCGACGGGATGCTCTTCCGCAAGAACAAAGAGGTCCGGGCCATCCTCGGGACCGTCGCCTTTTGGGGCCTGCTTGTCCTGAAGATGCTCTTTGTCCGTTGGCCGCGCTGACCCCCGGCGGTTGCATCCCCCATCCCGGTCTGCTATAACGTCCCCATGGCGACCGACAGGAGGATCGAGAGGATCGAGGGCGTGCTCTCCCGACGCCAGCCCGACCTCCGGGTGGTCCTCGAGGGAGTGACCATCGCCCACAACGCCAGCGCCGTCATCCGGACCTGCGACGCGGCGGGCATCCTCTACCTCGATCTCATCTCACCGAACCCCGAACTCCTCCATTTCAACGAGGCCATCACGACGCGGACGGAGAAGTGGCTCGAAATCGGGGTCCATGCCTCGGCATCGGACTGCCTCTCCGACCTCAAGGCGCGGGGGTTCTCGATCGTCGCAACGCGATTGTCGGACGACGCGGTCCCCTACAACGAGCCGGATTACGGACGGCCGACGGCCCTTGTCTTCGGGAGCGAGTCCAATGGGATCTCCGACGAGGCCCTCGCCTTCGCCGATCGGGTCATCCGGATCCCCATGGTGGGCATGGTTCAGAGCCTCAACCTCTCCGTCTCCGTGGCCATTGTCCTCTACGAGGCCTTCCGGCAGAGGCAGGCCCTGGGCCGTTTCGACAGGACCCGCCTCGAGCCGGCCGCGTTCGAGGCCCTCAAGGCGAAGTGGATCGAGAATTCGAAGCCCGCGAAAAAGTAGGGGGACGGGAACTCACGGTCCCCGTCCCCCTTTTGAGAGATGGATACAGGAGCAGGCGAATTAGCTAAATCCTCCTCACCGCCCGGGTGAAGACGGATCTCAGGTTCCTGGCGGCCGACCTGGCCTTTCCGGCCATGTCGGCCAGTTCGGCGTCGAGTTTGTTCACGTCCCGGTTCGCTTCCCTTGAGAAGGCCTCGCCCAGCTTGTCGGCGTAGGCCCTCGCGGATTCACTGTAGGCCATGAGGCGGTCCCGGGAATCGCCGGGCATCGCCCAGCCGATGACCCCGCCGCTCTCCTCTTCTTCGACCTCGACGTTGATAGAGACGGGATTCTTATCCCGGAGGACCTCGAGCTTGATCTTATCGCCCTTCTTCTTGTCCTGGACGGCCCCGCTCAGCCCGCTGACCGTTTCCACGCGCCGGCCTTCGGCCTTGACGATAACGTCACCGACCCTGAGGCCGGCTTTTTCCGCGGGGCCCTTCGCCGTCAGCCGGTTGACCAGGAGCCCGGTCCCGTCCTTGACCCCGAAGAAGGCGGACATCTCTTCGTTCAATTCGTCCAGATAAACGCCGATGTACTTCCGGCGTTCCCACGAGAACTCGCGGCTCTTGGGCGCGAGGGGGGCCTTGGGCGCGATCCTGGGCCTGGCAGGAGCGGCGAAAGGCCTAGGCGCACCGGGGGGGAATAGCCCCGGGAACTTGAGCTCCATCTCGCGACGGGCCTCGTTCTCCGGATATTCGCCCAGCTTGACCTTCACGTCCATCGGCTTCCCGTCCCGCACGATCCTCACGGTGACGTCCTCGCCGGGTCTCTTCTTCCGGATCTCGGAAGCCAGCTTCGCCGTGCTCAAGATCTCTTTGCCGTCGAGGGCGAGGATGACGTCCCCTTCCTTGAGCTTGGCCATTTCGGCCGGGCTTTCGTCGTCGATGCCGACGATCTCGATCCTTTCGTCTTCGTTCTGCCCGATGGACAGCCCGATCCAGCCTCTCTGGACCTTACCCTTGTCCCTGATCTCCGAAGAGACCTTCCTTACGATGTCCATCGGAATGGCCACGGCCATCCCCGAGGAAGGGGCTTCCGCCTGGCTGAATACGAAGCCGGAGCCCACCTGTTCCCTATCGCGGAACTCGAAGACGACGGGCCTGTCCTCGGTATAGATCCCGCGCAGGAGACCGATCATCCGGCCGTACTCGTCGACGACCGGTCCGCCGCTCGAGCCCGGCGTGACCCAGATGTTCAGCCTCAGCCTCTCTTCGGAGACCGAGCTGACGATGCCCTGGGTGACCGCGGGCGTCGTCTCCGGCGAGACGCTGACGACCGAAATCCAGGCCCCCGGAACGACCTCCCCGGCCTCCCCCATGGCCAGGGGCGGAAGTCCCTTGTCCTTGGCTCGGACGACCGCCAGATGGGTCTCAGGATCGAACCCGAGGAATTCGGCCTCGATCTTTCGCCCGTCCCCCGTGACGACGGAGACCTTTTCGTCGCCCGGAGAGATAAGGGCCGTCGTCAGTATGAGCCCGTCCCGGTCGATGACGACCCCGGTGGCGACCCTGCGGGTCCCGTTCCGGGCCTCGACCCGGACGACGGACGGATAGACTTTTTTGGCGAGGGCGACGATGTCCCTCTCCGCGACGGGGCCGCCGGCGGCGCCCGCCCCCAGGTTCATCACGAGGGAAGCGGCGGCCGCCATGACCAGCCCGACGGGTTTCATTCTCATGTTCACGGCGCTAAACCTCCTCAATAGGTGATCTCCCGAGGCGAGGCCTCGGAGACCTGCTCCAGTATGTAGATCGTTCGCGGCTCTGAGGACGCGTTCCGGTATTCGGACGAATAATCCAGGGTCTCCATGACGGGGATGGTTTCGGACGGCCTTCCCGCGAGCCGGACCGCGGCGGCGGGGTCCTTCCCGCCGGCCCGGTCGAGGACAAAGACGCCCCCGAGGACGACGGCCGCAAGAAGCACGGCGGACCCGCCGGCATACGCGAATCGCCAGGTCCGCCGCGAGCTCCGCCGGAGGTCCTTCCGACGGGCAAGCTCGGTCAGGACCCGGCGCTCGAATCCGGACGGAGCCGCGACCCTATCCGCTTTTTCGAACAGATCACGCACTTCCATGTTGTCTCACCTCTTTTTCCGCGGGACCGGCGCCCCCGCCCCGAGCGCTCTCGAGCATCTTCCTCAGGTGCTCCCGTCCCCTGCTGATCCTGGCCTTGACCGTCCCCACCGGCCTCTTGATGATCCTGGCGATCTCCTCCTGGGAAAAGCCCTCCATATCCTTGAGGACGACGGGGATGCGGTATCTCGGATGCAGGGCTTCCAGGGCCTCCCGGAGGTTCCGGACCAGGCCCGGGTCCGGCCGGTCCTGGGAAAAAACGCCGGCGTCGTAGCTGTTCGGGACCTCGTCGAGCGGGACCGTAGTCATTTTCCGGCGCTTCCGGGCGTCCGTCTTGGCCAGGTTGGAGGCGATGGCGTAGATCCATGAGGACAGGGGAGCGATGGGCTTGTATTTATCGGCCTTGAAGTAGACCCGAAGGAACGTCTCTTGGGAAAGCTCGACCGCCCTCTGGTAGTCGCGCGTGAATTGGTACAGATAGTTCACAATCCTGTCCTTATAGGTCTCCATGATCCTGGCGAACGCCTCCTCGTCTCCATCCCGCACCCGCAGGATCAGCTCTTCTTCATCCATTCTCGTTCCTTTAAACTCCCGCCCCAGGGGAATCGTTGCATGCCCGGGGGGCCGGACTGGCTCAAATTCTACTCCCCCGAGGGGTCAGGTCTCAACATTCAACATTCGGGCCCGTTTCTTATCGATCGGGAATGTTGAATGTTGAGACCAGACCCCTAACCGGTTGACACGCCCCCGGGCCCGTTAATAAAATGGGAGCACGCAAAAGGAACTTTTTCCCCGGCGGATGCGTCAACCAAGGTGAATTGAGTGGATTTGAACGCGGTCATAAGGGAATGCTTGAAAGGCGACAGGAGCGCCTGGGAAATGCTCGTTAATGCCTATTCGAAAAAGGTCTTCAACCTGGCCTACCAGTTCTCAGGAATCCGGGAGGAGGCAGAGGATATGACCCAGGAAATATTCCTCAAGCTCTATCACGCCCTGGTCAAATACGATTTCAGCAAGAACTTGATGCCTGGTTGCTCACTCTCACCAGGAATCACCTCATCGATGAATACCGCAGAACCAAG
>Ga0105106_10001723_pt1 | contig 15622 bp, 16 predicted proteins | sample PPLLaktember2015_5_FD_79109 | JGI IMG/M metagenome (GOLD analysis project Ga0105106, IMG submission 79109) | Freshwater sediment microbial communities from Prairie Pothole Lake near Jamestown, North Dakota, USA - PPLs Lake P8 Core (1) Depth... | ecosystem: Environmental > Aquatic > Freshwater >...
CACGAATCAAAACCGAGTGATTTTGCACCGTTTAAGGCATTTCCCAGCGCGAGATAGGTCTGGGCCTGGGACCATCCCAGTTTCTGGTCCTTTGACATGTTCTGCGTAAACTGGACCGCCATCCCGACGATCATCTTCTGCATCTCTTCAGGTGCACCACTCTTTTTTAAGAGTGCTCCAAGCCTGCGGATGAGGCTGTCATAATCGGGATCTGCACAGAAAACAAAGAGATGTGAACAGCTCGTGACCTGTTCCTGGTTAAATGCTGCAGGTTTAAGCTGCTCTTTTACGTTCTGGTCGGTGACCACCTTGATCTTCCAGGGCTGGAGGTTCAGCGCTGACGGGGCAAACCGCACCATCTCGAGAAGCTCGTTGATCTTATTTTCAGGAATCTTTCTGCCGTCAAATTTCTTCGTCGCATACCGCGACATCACAATATCTGCAAACTCCATTGAGGCAACACTCCATACCGTACGCGATTGGTCTTGTGGGTTCGTCTATTTATAGGTAATTCGCGAACCCGTGCACGGATAAAAAAATTAACCGTTTCATAAAAATACCCTGTCATATCAGGTAGTACGATGGAGGGGACAGTGCCTGTCCCCCCTGACCGCTCCTGCGCTAAACATGATGATGACGTATTACCTGTTCAGGAAGTATCATATTGGGGGAGCCGAAGCGGCGGGGGGTGAAACCCCCATGAGCGTTCAGGTTTTTTTGAACATTTCTTCAAAGTCCTGAAATAAGTATCTTAAAAGAAATCTGATACTGATGTCCGTAAATCCGGCAATTTTTTTTAATTTCTCCAGCTTGCACGGGCTGGTCGCCTGGGTTAATGGGGTTATCCTCACGGGAATTACGGATCATACCCTCATGGAAAAACCCGGAACCTGTGCTCCATACCATGTGACATACCATGCCTGCATCTGTTCCACTTCGGAACTCTGGGACCTGATGATAGAGCTCCCCAGCTCCCGCATCTCCTGATGATCGGAATTCAGCGTCATGCGTGACATCATAATGGCCATCTGGTGATGGGGGACCATCTGTTCAATGAACTCTTTATCGAACTGCGTGGCATTCCTGAGCTGTTCGAGGTCTGTCATACTTCCGCCCATGCCACCCATCATCATACCCGCACCGCTTCCCCCCTGGTTCATGCCGCCTCCCATCATCGTACCCTGATACACGGGCACATCCGTGCCGTACCATGCCTTGTACCAGTCACGCATCAGGGAGATCTCCTTACTCTGGTCACGGATGATATTCTCCGCCAGCTGCCTGATCTCCGGATGTTCTGCTCTTTTCAGGGCGAGGTTCGCCATATCAATCGCATCCTGGTGGTGGGGGATCATCTGCTCGATGAACATTCGATCCGGATCCATCATCATGCCCACCCTCCTTTCACCGGCATATGGAGAGAAAACCCAGGTAGCCACAATGATGAGAATGGCTGCCACAATGACACAGACGATTAAAATTCCCACAAAAAGGCTTTTTTCTCCTTCACTGCTCATATCCCATCAGTCAGTCAATATCATTTGGTGAATTTAATGGTATGGTCACCGCGATCCGTGATGGTCACGAGAGGGAAGCAATACCCTCGGCGAATATCGGAATTTCTGATTCCATCCGATTTTTGTTAACCTTTTTTGTATCCGGGCTTTTTTTACCATTCCATCAGATGTTATCCAGGTATTTTTCCCGGTTGTTGAGGAAATCCCGGTAGATCCGATAGTAATCCGTGTCTTCGTAATTGACCTTCCGGATGCCGGGACCATCGAAACTATAGATCTCCGCATCCGGGTAGGCAAGGATGATGGGGGAATGGGTGGCGATGATGAACTGCACATCACCCCGGGTGCTGAACTGTCGGAGGAGGTGTAACAGTTCGAGCTGCATCCTTGGCGACAGGGCATTTTCCGGTTCGTCCAGCAGGTACAGTCCTTTTCTTTTAAAGCGGGTTTCAAAAAAATTCATGTGGGACTGGCCATGGGATTTTACCACGAGGGTACTGTCACCGAAATACCGCATGGTGTCCGGGTCAGCCATGCCCCACTGGTCAAGGATCTCGGCGAAATGACGGAAAATTTCCGAAGCAAAGAACGATCCTGTCACTTTCCCGTCAGTCCATTCGATTTGGAGGAACTCGTGCAGGAGATCTTCATACCGGTTGTGGCGGTCTTTTGTTCCCTCGCGCTCTTCCCAGATATGGATAGAGCAGCTGCGGGCGATAGCCCGGAGGAGCGTTGATTTTCCGGTACCGTTCTCCCCGATAAAGAAGGTCACAGGCCGGCCAAATGTAATCTGTCCGGTCTTTTGAAAAATTTCAAGATTGAACGGGTAACAGTTACTCACCGGAAAAGTATCGTGGAGCAGCTGGACGGAGGTAATATGCATATCCTGATTATTTTTTTCTGATGCGGGATATATATCTTTCAATCCTGTTTTTTATCCGTCCTTTCCTTATACCCCGGACAATAACCAGAAGGCTGAGAGAGGAGCCTGACCTGACAACCACGAAAGCCAACCCCCACATGGGAAAAAACGGTGTACAATGGAATCGCGGTCTGGCTTTAGTTCACCTTAGCATCGATCTCTATCATTTTTGCAACCAGCGAGCATACCGGGCAGGATTTTTCTCTCTCTGAAAACAGGAGCCTGAACAGTTCGAAAGCGGAAAGCACGATAATTACCCCAAATGCGACCATAACGACAATCACCAGCGGTTGCGCCGGACAGGTGCTGCATGAAGAGAAGAAGAGGAGAAGGTACCATATCATGCCAACCGATAATATGATGTTGCCAAGAGATCCCAGCACCGCCCAGAGTGGCGGGGCATCAGTGCCAGACATATACCTCGTAATTTAATTTCCCGGTAATTATACTATCGCCACCGGGTAATGGGTACAACAAAAATACGGGAGTGCGGTATGCCCGTTATTCATAGGACCGGATGATGATCACCGGCCGTGCCGAATGCATGGTTACGTCATGCACCGTGCTGCCAAAAAAGAAATCATGAAGACAGCCTTTTGCAGGAGATCTCATCCAGATGAGGGATACGTCCAGTTCTTCAGCAATCCGTGAAATCTCAGTTTCAGGTTTCCCCATCACCACGATACTTCTGCTTCTGATGCCGAGTGCGGTAAGCTGGTCGCAGAGTGCTCTGATCCGGAGCTCTGCTGCCATAACGGCCTCATTATCCGGTCCAGCCTCTTGTACGACATGCAGGAGGATGATCTCTCCCACACGATTCATGGTGCCGCCAAAAGCGATGGTTTTTATGGAGAACTCTGAAAAATCTGTCGGGCAGAGGATACGGGAGAAGATCATCGGACAGAACTTTTCATAGGTCTTGCCAGTCAGGGCATCGACAAGGGGATGGGGCATGATCATGATATTGATTTTACTGAGACGGCAGAGAATTTTCGAGGATACAGAATCGAGGAGCACGCCTTTCATGATGCCCTTGATGTTCGCATGGATAACTATCAGGCTGACACCGTGTTCTTCCGCTTTTTCAAGAATTGCTCCGGTAATATCAGGTGACGCGGTTTCTTCTAGCATCACCCGGATGTCCGGGTTGAGAGATTCAATATAGGTTTTTGCTTTCCGGAGGTAGACTTCAGCAGTCTGGACTGCCAGACTTTCAATCATCTGAGCTCCCTTGGGAACAACAGATTGTCTGATTACGTGGAGAAGGATTATTTCCCGGATCCCGGGAATACTGGTAATACAGCTGAGTTCAGTATTTGCCTCCACGGAAAAATCAGTCGGGAACAGAATTTTTTTAAACATTTTTCACCTCAGCAACACTGCAATCCGATCCGATAGCGGACAATGGTGACAGGGAAATGCCCGTAATCAAATCAATACATACTACTCGCTATATATAATCCTATGGGGGGTCAATCCCCCTTTTTGTTCCTCCGATCGTTGTACTGTCCCTCACCTCATAGAGGATAACCTGCACAATCCATTGGCCTGAACGGAAGTCCCCATTTACCGGTGCGAAAAATATATCCGATAGAATAATAATTACCTGTCTATGCCCTGAAGCAGGTTAAGAGTGTTTTTCTGTTCACCCGCATATCCGTTTACACAATTCAGGGCAGCGGGATAGCCATGTGAGTGAGGTTGTGAGATATGCTGTTTATTCTTTGGTTCAAATTCGGACCGGAAAATACGCACAAGGTGATCGAGCTCTGGAAGCACTATAAATACCCACAGGATGTGAAGCTCATCAACCGGTACCTGCTCATCGGCAGGCACACATCGGTTGCGATATTTGATGCGCCGGATGAAGAGGCACTGATTAAAATCGTCGGGCCGTTCAGCGGTTTTGGCGTTGCCCATGTCAGTCCGATAATGAAACTTGAAGATGCGCTGAAGGTCACCTGGTAACGGTTCTTTTATTAATAGTTCATCCCATTTTTGTTTTTATCGTTAACCACAGAGCTATTTTGAGAGATTACGTATAATCAGTACACATGACTTCTTACGTCCACCGGATAGAAGTTCACTATACCGTCGATCCCCGGTTAACTGTCAGGACCGACCGGATTCGGTCGTTCGGCTTCCTGGTCGACAAGGTACATCTCATCGAGGTCTATACATTGGCAACCAGTTCCCGGGATTTTACTCCGGATGAGCTCTCGCAGATTGGCGGACAGCTGATCAATCCCGTAATCCAGGAATTCACGGTGGACAAGGCAACGAGCGCGGTGTTCGATTACGCGATTGAAGTCGGTTTCCTGCCGGGGGTGACCGATAACGTCGGTACGACCGCCCGCCAGACCATTGAAGATTATTTTTCGATGAAGTTCAGTGACGGCGAAGCCGTGTATACATCCCAGCTTTTTTTTGTCTGCGGGAACCTCCCGGCAGCAACCCTGCAGAAACTTGCCTCAACACTAGCAAACCCGCTCGTGAACCGTGTCCTGATCAAAACCCGGCAGGAATACGGGAGCAGGGGTATGGATCCGGTCGTGCCCTCGGTCTTCCTGCATGAACTGCCGACCGCCGAAACCGTTGATCTCGATCTCGATGACGGGGAACTGACGAGGCTCGGAAAAGAAGGGATTTGCGATCCCCTGACCGGCCAGAGAAGGGGGCCACTGGCGCTTGACCTTGCCCAGCTGCACACGATCCGCGATTATTTTTCTCTGAGCGGCCGGAAACCGACTGATGTGGAGCTCGAATCCCTTGCCCAGACCTGGAGCGAGCACTGCAAGCACACGATCTTCGCATCACCCATGGATGATGATGTCCCTGACGGTCTTTATAAAACGTATATCCAGGCAGCCACCAATGCCATCCGGCTCCGGAAAGGGGATAACGACATATGTGTGACCGTGTTTACAGATAATTCGGGATCCATCATCTTTGATGACCACTATCTGGTGACCCACAAGGTCGAGACCCACAACTCTCCCTCAGCCCTTGACCCGTTTGGCGGTGCCCTGACCGGCATTGTCGGGGTGAACCGGGACACGATCGGCTTTGGGCTCGGGGCGAAACCCTGCATCAATGTCTACGGTTACTGCATCGGTGACCCGGACACGGATCCGGTCCTGTTCCGGGGAAAGGACTGCACAAACCCGATCCTCTCCCCGCGCCAGATCCTTGACGGGGTTGTACGCGGTGTTGGTGTCGGGGGCAACTGCTCTGGCATACCAACGCCGCAAGGGTGGTGCTGGTTTGACAGCCGCTACGGTGGTAAACCGCTCGTATTTGCCGGTACTGTCGGTGTGATGCCGCTGGAACATGACGGCAGGAAACTTTATGAAAAACAGGCACAGCCCGGCGATCTGGTCGTGATGGCCGGAGGGCGGGTGGGTAAGGACGGTATCCATGGCGCCACCTTCTCGTCAGAGGCCTTGGACCCCCAAAGCCCGGTTACGGCTGTCCAGATCGGTGACCCGATCACCCAGAAGAAGTTCTCCGATGTGATCGTCAAAGAGGCCCGGGACGTTGGTCTCTACCGCAGCATCACGGATAACGGGGCGGGGGGGATCTCCTGTTCGGTTGCCGAGATGGCAAAGGAATGCAACGGCTGCCATGTGATTCTTGACCGGGTGCCCCTGAAATATCCCGGCATGGCGCCCTGGGAGGTCTGGATCTCGGAATCGCAGGAGCGGATGACCTTAGCGGTGCCACCGGAGAACCTCGACGCATTCATGGAGCTCATGCAGCGGCGGGAGGTCGAGGCAACGGTGATCGGCAGGTTTACCGGTTCCGGCAGGTGCGTGGTCGAGTTCCATGGCAGTGTGGTGATGGATATCGGGCTGGACTTCCTCCACAACGGCCTGCCGAAAAAACACCTGCAGACCACGTTTATGAAAAAAACATTTCCGGAACCGGACACCCCCTGCCCGGACCGGCTTGAGGTAACGATGCTTGCGATGCTCAAACGGAAAAATCTCTGTTCGAAGGAGTATATCTCGCTCCAGTACGACCATACGGTGCAGGGGGGTCATGTGCTGGGCCCGGTGCAGGGTACCGGCCGCGTGCAGGCAGAAGCCACGCTGACCAAGGTCGTGCCAGGCTCGAAAAAGGGGGTCGGATTATCCCAGGGTCTGTTCCCCTCGTACGCGGAGATTGATCCCTACCGCATGGCCGCTGCAGGGATTGATCTTGCGATCCGGGGGCTGATCGCGATCGGGGTTCCGCTGGATACAATTGCGCTCCTCGATAATTTCTGCTGGTGCTCTTCCGATGAACCCGAACGCCTCGGACAGCTGAAGCTGGCAGCCCGGGCGTGCTATGATACTGCCACAGCGTTTGGCACACCGTTTATCTCCGGCAAGGACAGTATGTACAATGATTTTTCCGGGTATGATGCGCAGAACAACCCGGTAAAAGTCTCGGTGCCCCCGACGCTCCTCATCTCCTCTGTCGGGATTCACCCGGATGTGGTGAAGGCAGTGTCGCTGGATTCCAAGATAACGGGTGATCTGGTGTACGTCATCGGAGAAACCTCTGAGGAACTGGGCGGATCTGAATATTTTGCACAACTCGGGGGAACCGGGAATATTGTCCCGGCGCTGGACGTTGCAACGGCGATCACCCGTTACCGACGGCTGACAGAAGCCATCTCCCGCGAACTCGTGGCATCAGCCTGCCCCGTCAGTCACGGGGGTCTCGGAACCGCGCTTGCAAAGGTTGCAATCGCCGGGCGGCTCGGTATGGATATCACCATACCGGGGGATATGCGCCCTGATTATTACCTGTTTTCCGAGTCGCTCGGCAGGTTTGTGGTCACGATTGCACCGCACCACAAGCGTGCATTCGAACAGATTACCGCGGGTGATGCGACACTGCTGGGGCGGGTGGGTGGCAGGGCCCTGCGGATAACCTCCCGTAAGCTCCTGCTGGACCTGTCCGTGGATGAACTCGAAGCTGCCTACAAGGCACCATTCAGGGGGTTCTGACATGACCGTTTCCCGCAGGATCCTAAAACGCATGGCCATGGTAAAGGACGCGACCGCCCGGGAAATGATTGCGGAAAAAGCCCTCATCATGAGCGGTTTTGGGATCAATTCCGAGATGGAGACGCAGGAGGTGCTCGCCCGGGCTGGCATGGCATCCGACATCGTCCACATCAATGACCTGATCGCAGGACGGAACCGGCTTTCAGACTACCGGCTGCTGGTGTTTCCCGGGGGGTTTTCCTACGGGGATGACACCGGTGCCGGCAATGCATATGCAAACCGGGTGCGCAACAATCTCTGGGAAGATATCCGGGAATTTCTTGATGGCGACAACCTGGTGCTGGGGATCTGCAACGGCTTCCAGATACTGGCAAACCTTGGGCTTGTGCCGGGATTTGATAAGCAGTACACCCGCGATATCGCCCTGATGCCCAACCGGGGCGGGAGACTGGAATGCCGGTTTGTGACCTTAAAGCCTGCAGCTGACAATCTCTGGACGCGGGGGATAACAAAGATCTATTGCCCGGTCGCCCATGGTGAGGGGAATTTTTCCTGCTCAAAAGAAACCCTGCTGCGCCTGAAACTGCAGAAAATGATCACGTTTACCTACTGCCGGGATGACCTGAACCCGGCCGGGGGACACTACCCCTTCAACCCCAACGGCTCAGTTGAAGATATTGCCGGTATCACGTCTGCTGATGGCAAGGTGCTGGGCCTGATGCCGCATCCGGAGCGGGCGATGGAGTTTGTCAACCTCTATGACTGGCCGCTCCGGAAGGAGCAGATGAAACGTGAAGGTCTGGCGCTCCCCTCAGCATCGATGAATATGCAGCTGTTCCGGAATGTTGTGGAATATTTCCGGTAACCCTGGTACTCCTGTCACATCAGGGCCTTCTGAACAGCATTGTGATGTCGACTTCTGGAGACACAGGGTGAAAATGGGGAAGAGAAACGTTAATACGCGAAAGTACAGATTTCCTGCTATGAAAAAAATCTTCCTTCCCCTGATTTTCGTCGCGTTCCTGCTCTGCATTCTCTTCGCAGGATGTGTCCAGAATTCATCCCCTTCTCCAGCCACTCCTGCTCCCACAGTCACGGTCGCCACACCCCAGCAGACTGCACTTCCGACCCAGAGCTGTTCACTCGTACCCGGACCAACCCAGATGGTACCATCATATGAATCCGTGAGTGTCACGGTCGACCGTAATACAATAACATCGGATCCTACAATTGTTGTTACTTTCAATGGCGGAATGGGGAACGGGATGGTCCAGCAGATGAATGTTACGGTTGTCCGCTCGGACTGCATTACGGAACAGGCAGCACGGAAAAATCCCGTTGTGGGCGAGGCCGTGACCCTTATGGGAACGTTAAAAACTGACCGGGTGATCGTAGTCATGACCATGACATCCGGAGACCAGTACACCGTCATAGACGATGATTATCCCTTCCCCATGCAGGTACAACCGTTGTAACACTTCCATCTGCCATTTTCCCAGATCCGTTACCCTTTTTTTTTAAAAAGGGTAAACTACCAATTTAGCACCTACTTTTTTCTTAGAGCTCACTCAGGATAAGTCCCTCATAACACTCCTGGGGGTTTCGGCAATGCCTCAACCCCCGCCGTTGCGGCGACCCCCATAACGTGATAGAATTGCGTATTCTTTTTTTACGTCATTTGAATATATCAGAAAAAAAGAAAACTTTTTTTCAATTCATTTTAGTTCAGTTGTATCAATCGTTTTTTACGTCGCAGTGCGATATTTATTTTTGGTGTTTTATAAGCGGTTTACCCTTTTTAAAAAAATCCTAATCCCTTCACTCCTAACCCCCTTTATCCCAATCAGCACGTGCCGTCAGCCACCTTACCGCGTAAGGCATGTGTGTAAGGCTGATCGGATACAGAAATATATTCACAGGTCAGTCTGCGCATATGGGAGGATTTGTCCACAGCGTTGTGGTTTCTCGGTTAATATCAAAGAAGCATGAGCGGGAAACTACCCGAGGCGATGTCGTAACGATAACAACATCCTGTTTAAAGGGCTCCTGTCCCGTTCATTCATTCCATCTCCTGTATAACTGGTTTGCAAAGATCTGAAAGAGCAGGATAAAGATACAGAGCATGGCAATATCGACAAGCGGGTTGAAATGGGTGTGACCATGATAGGCCGCCTGGATGAGATCATTGCCATAGGTGAGCGGTGAAAAAAATGCTGCAACCTTGCCAATGGACGGGATGGACTCAATCGGGATGAAGACACCTGAGATGAATATCAGGGGGAGCCTGACAAGGTTCAGTATGGACATGATGTCCCCGGGACTTTCAGTAGGGTAGGCCGCAAACAGGGTTCCCATGGTCGCAAAGCAGAAGGAGGTAAGGATGATACCGGCAACAAGAGGTACAACACTGGTAATCGGTGTAGCGAAGATGATCATGCCGGCTAGCAGGGGGACGAACGCGATTCCCATACTGTACAGAAATCCGCTCAGGCTCTCCCCGAGGACTACGGCATTCAGGGAGATGGGCGCAGAGATAAGCCGATCAAATGTCTTCATGCGCCGTTCGATAGGGATTGATACCGGTTCAATCGAGGACGCAGAGAACAGTATCGTGATCGCAATAAGGCCCGGGATCATGACTGCCGGCCCGGCAGAATTTCCGGCAGCAAAGGCAAGGAACATGAACAGGGGAAAAAGTGCACCGGAGACGATGATGTTTGGCTTGAGGTAATAAATCGCCATATCTTTTTTTGCAATTGCCCATGCAGCATTCAGTTCAGCATAGAGCTGCCCACCCATCCAGTCAGTCAACGGTACTCACCCCTTTCGTCCGCACTTCAAGCCCGGTCAGCTTGATAAAGACGTCTTCAAGACTGGGGCCGAGCGTGTTGATACTGAGCACCCGTGTGTTGTGTTCCTTTGCATATCCCATGATCTCCACAATTACTTCTGGCGGCTCCTGGGTGAACAGCCGGAACTTGTCCCCTTCTTTCCTGACTTCACTCACCCCGTGAAGTTGGCTGAGATCTTCCTTGCGGCCAGGAGCTGCCATATCAAATGCAACTTCGACTGACTGGGCACTCTGGATAGTTGATTTGAGTCGTTCCGGTGAATCAATCGCTGCAATGCGCCCCTGGTTGATGATGGCCACACGGTCACAGGTAAGGTTTGCTTCTTCAATATTATGGGTCGTCAGAAAAACCGTAACCCCGCGGGAGGTGAGATCCCTTATGACATCCCGTATGATGAGGTTGCTCTGGACGTCGAGTCCCGATGTAGGCTCATCGAGGAACAGGAGCCGGGGGTTGTTAATCAGACCCATTGCGAGGGTGAGCCGGCGTTTCATGCCTTTTGAAAAACCATGAACTTTGTCGGTCCGCCGCTCCCAGAGCCCGAACAGTTCAAGGAGGTCTTTTCCCCGCTGTTCGCGTTCTTTTTTTCCGATGGTGTAGAGTTCGGCGGTGAACATCAGGTTCTGCCAGGCGGAAAGATCATCGTAGATATTAGACGTTTCATGAACGATTCCCATTGTTTTGCGGGCTGCCGTTGTTTCCCGTACGATATCTTTTCCAAAGACCATTGCGGTCCCGCCAGAAGGTGGGCTGATGCCGGTCAGGAGGCGGATCGTAGTTGTTTTTCCTGCCCCGTTCGGACCTAAAAACCCGAATGTTTCTCCAACGGTTACCGAAAAACTGATGTCGTTTAATGCGATGAGTGTCCCGAAATGCTTCGAAAGATGGTTGACCTCGATCGCATGCATATATCAGGATATTACCGGTATCGGATTTTAAACAATCCATCCGGGTTATTCCTGATCAGGTTCTCCTGTTGTGTCGGCACAACCAGGCCGAAGTTCCCTGGAGGATACAAAAAAACCCGAGCACCAGTTCCCCCCTCCCCCGTACTGTCGCAATCAGACGTGAGCTGTACACACTATCAAAATTTCTTCCCCTGACAACACCTCCAGGGTCTCCACCGCGCATTCGGGAAGGTTTGGATATTACGATGTGATTGTGAACTACGATACTGCAGAATCCTGACAAATCGTCAGCCGGTTCGCAAACTCGATGATGGCAAAACCTGTCGCATCACCGTAGAAAACGGATAACCGTGAGAGTGAGACACTATTCTTTTTATTAAAAATCCTGGGAAAAATTGAAACTTCTTCAGGGTTGATTACTCCAACAGGGTGGCATGTGTGAAATATTTCGATGTTGACAGGATTTACCAGGAACTACCTCTGGAAAAAATTCCCTGGAATAGCGAGACTCCGCCGGACGTGCTTGTCCAACTTGTACAGGATGAGAGGATTCGCCCATGCAGTACTATCGATCTCGGGTGCGGTGCAGGCAACTATGCGATTTACCTCGCAGGCCATGGATTTGATGTAACCGGTGTGGACAGTTCTCCTGCAGCCGTAAGAATCGCAAAAGAAAATGCAAAAAAACGGGGAGTCCGGTGCAAATTTATTGTCGCTGATCTCCTCGGCGACTTGCATGAAGTGACCGACATATTTGAATTTGCCTTTGACTGGGAATTCCTGCATCATATTTTCCCCGAAGACCGTGAGACTTACATCAGAAATGTGTATAAACTCCTCAAACCCGAAGCAACGTACTTTTCCGTTTGTTTCAGTGAGAAAGACCCCCAGTTCGGCGGAAGCGGAAAATACCGAAAGACCCGGATAGGTACGACACTCTATTTCTCATCAGAATCCGAACTGCGGGAACTCGTTTCCCCGTATTTTACAATCCAGGAATTAAAAACCATAAAAATCAGCGGCAAGTATGGTCTGCATTGTGCGGTCTCTATGCTGTCCCAACGACGCTGAATTTTTTTGGGGGGTCAGTTTTACAATCAGCAGTAATACCTTCAATTCCTGTGATCTGAAAGGAGGGAGATACCATGGATTCAAGGTGCATAATTCAAAAATCTGCGAGTACCAAATCGAACGGATCCCGTGACCCGCCCCCAACCATCCTCTCCCTACCTGAACCTGATAGACAAAATAGGTAAAAAATACAAACAAGAGTGTTCGACTTCCTGTTTACTCTGGAAAAAAATCAGGTCAATGATCAACTAACACCCTGCAAAGCAATAGTGATAACCCGCCGGCATACACCTTAACGGTTACCGGGTCAACAATCCGGGCCAGCACCCTCCGGCCATCGTTCGATGGTCCCGTATAGGGATATCCGGTATCAGTTTATAACCATAGATAATATACGAAAAAACCGGTCAAGCGATGAATAATACGCAGGTTCATTGTTATGACGGGGACGCAAAAGGAAAAAAGGGGATGAACAATTATTCTGCCGGATCGATCTTGCTTTCCTCTTTTGCCTTCTTCATATTCTGGGCGAGTGCAATAATACCGGTCGTGTCTCCCAGTCCCATGGTATTCAGGACTGATGAAGGAACGAGTATCAGGACAGAATTATTTGTTTTAAGTCCTTCATACAGCATATTCATTCCCCGGAGGTGGAGTGCAGTAGGGTTACCGGCATAGGTCTTTGAGGCATCCTCAAAACTTTTGGCAATCTGCCGTTCAGAATCGCCAAGAATGACCCGTGCCTGGCGTTCACGTTCTGCCTGCGCCTGCATGGACATGGCATTCTGTAAATTGACCGGGATTTCCACGTCCCTGATTTCCACCGATAAAACGTTGATCCCCCATCCGTCAATCCTGCGCTGGATGGTTTTCTGGAGTTCAGCGTCGATTATTTCCCTGCCGGCCAGCATATCGGCAAGCATGGTCTTGCCAATGACGTCCCTGAGGGCCGTCTGGGCAGCAAGGAGCACGGAATCCTTGTAATTCTGTACTTCGAGGGCGGCTTTCTCAACATCAAAGACCTGCCAGAACAGTACCGCGTCAACATCCACCGGTACCGTATCCTTGGTGAGCGTCTGCTCAGCATTAAACGAGGTTGTGATCACCCGGGTATCGATAACGTACGGGATTGTATTGAGGAATGGTATGATGATGACCAGTCCGGGTCCCCGAATCCCCACATATCTTCCCAGGAACAGCACGATAACCCGTTCCCACTGGTTGACAATCTTGATACTCAGCACTAAAAGCACGACGAGAATTATCAGTCCGATAATTAAAGCGATAATCTGCAGGGGGTCCATAGATGTCCACTTCTTGTGTAGAGGTGACTACTCTGTTCAACCCAAAAAAGGTATCGGATACGGCAGAAAGGAGGGGAACATAAAAAAATCTATGAAAAAAAGGTTTTTTTGCTGCACCACCTATAGGTATGGATATGGAAACCGCCTTGATCTACGCGATTTTAACCATCATCATCGGGATTATTGTCGCCATCCTGGCACGGGGTATCGTGCGATTCCTCAAAAAGTATGCGGAGACCACCAAAACCCAGTGGGATGACATCATCATTGCTGCGATTGGCATACCCGTCCAGGTCGGCATTGTTGCGGTTTCTGTCTATATTGCACTGAAATATTTTGGCGTTGTCCCCGAACAATATTCCTGGGTAATTTCAGACAAGGTATTGAACTCAGTGTATATCCTGCTGGGAACCTGGATAGCCAGCTCCCTTGCCCATAATATTATTCTGATTTACGGTCATTCCCTTGCAGAAAAAGGTGAGGGGCCCCTCGATGACCGGCTCATTGAGTTCCTTGAACTTACCTCCCGGTACGTCATCTGGTTTATCGGCATCATGCTGATCCTCGTCAATCTTGAGGTCGATATCACACCGTTTCTTGCCGGGGCGGGTATCGTCGGTCTGGCATTTGCACTTGCGGCGCAGGATCTTATCTCCAACTTCTATGGCGGGGCCATCATTACGATTGACAAGCCATTCAAGGTCGGTGACCGGGTTAAAGTCGAACAATATTATGGGGATGTAATTGATATCGGGCCGCGCAGCACCCGGTTTAAGACCCCGGACAACCAGATTATCACAATACCCAACAACAAGATCACCACCAATTATGTCATCAATTATTCGGAACCTGACCAGAAACTCCGCATTGCAATTCCTGTTACGGTTGCCACCGGAACCGATCCCGAAAAGGTAAAAGATCTCTTGCTTGACATTTCGCATGCGGTGATTCAAAAAACCGGGTACCTGCTCGACGAACCTGTCCCTCAGGTATTTTTCACTGAATTCGGAGATTTTAACCTGAAGTTTATGCTGTATGTGTGGGCACGGAAATACACGCTTACCGATGAGGTAAAAGATGCCATCAATATGCAGATAGCCCACCGGTTTGCTGCGGAGGGGATTGACATACCGTTCCCGCAGCTGGAAATCATGATAAAAAAATAATCTTTTGTCTTTTTTTTAAAACGGAAAATCCCGTGAACAATTATGTCAACGTCTCGATGTTTCTTTCTCTCAAAAGAGACAGGTATGACATCGGGGCGGTTATCAGACCGGTTCATCGCGGTCAGATCATCCTTTTTTGTCTGGCAGGATTTTTATCGGATGATAACATTTTAAGTACAGACAACAGGAGGGGATTTTCTATCAAACCCGGATCCATTGAGAATATCATTGTCATCCTTTTTGAGATAAGTTTTATCGCACTCGCCATCCACGCGAGGAATATCGATGATATCCCCAGGATGAATATCGCAATAACGTCATTTTTTATGACCATGATCCCCTATATCGCTGAGAAACTGCTGCGGATCTCGTTCCCGGTTGGGGTAAAAGCCATGATCCCATTCGCCCTCTTCATGCATACCGCAGGAGGGATTATGCGGTGGTACTGGGAGTTCTCTGGAATTTACTATGACAAAATTGCCCATATGATGGGCGGTATTGCTCTCGGCCTTGTGGTCTTTGTCAGTATTCTGACCGTCATCCTGTTCACCAGCTGGAAGCCCACCAAAAGACCGGTCTTATTCTTAACTGCGCTGATCACGTTCCTCTTCGGGATATTCTGGGAGTTCGAGGAGGCGTCAATTGACAGCGCGATGATGACGACATACTCCGGTGGTTTATATGACAGCATCGGTGATACGATTGGAAATATCACCGGCATCATCATCTGCCTGTACATTGCAAAGCGGTACATGGATACCGTGCCACCCCATAAAAGACTCTCCTGGCTGCTCAGGAAAGACTCGTGACCGGAGCCGGACAAAACGTCATCTCCGGGTCAGATTTTCCTTATGCAGGGTTGCATCCATCCAGAGGGGGGACTGG
>Ga0105106_10001724_pt1 | contig 15620 bp, 14 predicted proteins | sample PPLLaktember2015_5_FD_79109 | JGI IMG/M metagenome (GOLD analysis project Ga0105106, IMG submission 79109) | Freshwater sediment microbial communities from Prairie Pothole Lake near Jamestown, North Dakota, USA - PPLs Lake P8 Core (1) Depth... | ecosystem: Environmental > Aquatic > Freshwater >...
TCCTGAGGATCCTCCGGTGGTTCCAGTCCATCGAATAGTGCCAGGTAGCCGGCGGGTCGCAGGCAGGTCAGCGCATCAGCCAGCGCCTGACGCACCCGTTGCTTGCCTGCCGGGACATCTACCTCGCCGAGAGCAGGAGCGTGTGCCGCCGAGAAGACCTCATGCAGAGCGTTCACCAGGATCACGATCTCGAACTGGCCCAGGCTGGCTAAGAGGGCCGGGTCGGTGAAATCTCCTTCGATGAAGGACATCCCTGGGTAAGTGCGCCGGCATTTCTCGATCGATCGTTGGATATAGTCCACTCCCACCGAGGTCTGGATCTCCGGGAGCTGGGCATGCGCTTCGAGCAGTGCGCCGATGATCTGCCCTTCTCCGCAGCCCAGCTCGAGCATGCGCACGGACTGCCCGGGTTGTTGCGCCAGGCGTTGGATCAGCCCGGAGATCGCCAGAATGGCTTCCCGTTTACCCAGGTCCTCCATCTCACTCAGACGCACTTCCCAGTACAGATTCCACAGATTCTGGTCTTTGGTCATCGGCATATTGTAGCTTGATTTGATAACTGGTCTTTATTTATCAAGACCGATGATCGGGTTATCCGGGCTGAGGATCTCCCAGCGGGCAGTCCCGCCGCAGTATATCTGCACCAGTGCGGCAACCTCCTGGCATAGCTGCTCAACCTCCGCCCGGGAGACGGGCGGCAGGGCATCCACATTGAATTCTACCGCGCTCGTCTCGGGGACAACCAGGGTGTGCTTGGCCTGGCGCCAGGTCCAGCGGCGGGTCAGCACTGTATCCCCTTCCACGAAGATGATCTCGCCGGGCAGAGGGTGCTCAATAACGTCTGAGCCAAAAGGTTCGAAGACTTCTACACCAGTTGCCAGGCGCAGGCCGATATCCTGGTTTAGTGTGTCAATGGCATGCGCCCCGACCGGCACCAGGTGCTGGATGGAGAATAAGGTGCCGATATCGACCAGCGTGCTGATGCTGGGGAGCGGATCGCGCTTCAGCACCCGGCGGGTCAGCGCTTCGACCGAAGGTCTGAAATCGCTTGGTTTAACCCCAATCGAGCGGTAGGCCTCGCGCCAGGATACGATGCGCGGATGGGCGGTAATATTCTCCGGGCTCAATTGGGTGCACAGGGTTTCTTCAGCGGTCCGCAGCGCCTGCGCCAGCCCGGCGGGAGATGGCTCGTTGCGTACGCCATGTGCGATCACCACGCCGCGCAGGTAGCCGGGAAATTTGGTAAATACATATGGGGAAATAAAGTATTGCAGGCTCATCGACTCTCCTGACCGTCGTCGCTGCTCACGGCGTTGCACGCGATCACCCGGCTGTACCACTCACCGCTGTCTTTGATGGTCCGGTGCTGGGTGTTGAAGTCTATATGCACGATGCCGAAACGCCGGGTGTAGCCAAAGCTCCACTCGAAGTTGTCAAGCAGCGACCAGACAAAGTAGCCGCGCACATCCACCCCGTCCTGCATCGCCAGTCGGGTCTGGATGAAGTGCTGACGCAGGTAGTCCAAACGCCGCTCATCGTGGATCTTGCTATCCGGGCTGACCACATCCTTGAAGGCCGCGCCGTTTTCGGTGATGTAGATCGGCGGCAGTCTGTATTCGCGATTAAGCCGGTTGAGCAGGCGGCGCATCGCTGGAGCGCATACTTCCCAGTCCATCTCGGTGTATTCAGAGCCCGGGACGGGCTTGATATATCCATCCTGTGCGCTGATCACATTGCGTGAATAAGTGTTCAACCCGAAGAAGTCCAATTTTTGCGAAATGAGCGCCATATCACCACTCTGGATCTTTGGCAGGTTGTCGCCCAAATAATCATACAGCTGCGGAGGGTAGTGCCCTTTGAAGAGGACATCCAGGAACATGGTTCGCTCCCCCCAGGCTTGCTCAGCAGCGGCGATATCGGCTGGGTTTTCGCTGGCTGGCTCGATGGACCACTGGTCTAATACGATCCCAACCTGCAGGTCGGGTTCGATCGCCCGCATGGCCTGGATAGCCTTTCCATGGGCGACCATCAAATGATGAGCCACCTGCGGAGCACCCAGTGGGTCTTGGTTCCCGGGCGCGTGGATCCCATTCATGTAGCCCAGGTAGAACATCGAAGCGGGTTCATTGAACGTCGCCCAGTATTTCACCCGGTCCCCCAGCCTCTTTACCATCAAGGCGGCATAGTCAGCAAAGGCGGCGCACTGGTCACGGTTCATCCAATCGCCGGTTTCGTGCAGCGCCTGCGGCAGATCCCAGTGGTAGAGGGTCAGGAATGGCAAAATGTTCGCCTCCAGCAGCCGGTCTACCAGGCTGTCGTAAAAATCCAGCCCGGCCGGATTGACCTTTCCCCGCCCGCTGGGCAGGACACGCGGCCAGGAGACGCTGAAGCGGTAAGCTTGCAACCCCAGTGAGCTCATCAGAGCGATGTCGTCCCCATAACGGTGGTAGTGGTCACAAGCGACATCTCCGTTGGATCCGTCCTCGATCTTGCCGGGCGTGTGGCAGAAGCGGTCCCAGATCGACTCGCCTTTGCCATCTGCGTTCCAGGCACCTTCTATTTGATAGGAGGCGGTAGCTGCGCCCCACAGAAAGTTTGGTGGGAAGTGATAGGTGGTCATGGCGGTGATATACCTCCAGGCGCAAGTATACCCCGATTGGCGGCGAATAATCCACTCCCTCCGATTACAAGGAGGAAGCACCCTGAATTCATTCCAAAAAATAAGTTATGGCGGGGCTCGCGGCCGTCCACCACTTGTTTAAGGGTATTCCAGGTTCACTGTCTACTGAGTCAATTCCTTCTCCGCTGCTGCCAGAATCGCATCCAATTCAAGCTCTTGGGCTGGCTCCAGTGGTGTTACCTGATGCTCCCGCAGGACGCGCTCTGCCTCAGCCTGTGCCCTCTCCACCATGCCCTGCTTGCCACCAGCCTCCCAACCTTCGAACGAGCCGCGCTCAGCCAGGCGGGTAAGCAGCATCTCGCCGGCGCGCAGGTGCTTGAGCGTGTGGCGCTGGCCCAGGAAGTTGCGGGTCGAATCCATTGCTGCTGCCACCACGTCCACCGCCAGAGCTTCCTCATCCGCAGGGATGCCGCGGCGCAGGCGCAGGATGCTACCGGCGAATTCGTTGTCGGCGACCATCTGTGCAAATGAGCCCATCACACCCGCATCCATCTCGCCGATGCCAGAAAGCTCGTCTGCCCCAGCCAGCGCGGGGATGGCCGCGTTAAGCGCCCGCTCGAAGCCGTCCTGGGCGTCCAGCGTATGGGCGTTGGTCGAAAAGCCGTACACGTTGACCGGTAGTCCATAATGATGCCCGATCTGCACCGTGGCGGCTGAGGCCAGCCCCAGCTCGACCCCGCCCCACACGGAGATGCCGGTGCGCGGCTCCATCATCGCCAGCCGTCCGCAGTAGATGATCGGCAGGCCGGGATTGACCAGCAGCGCCAGCACCAGTGCCGCCAGCACCTCGGCATTTTGTTGCGCCACCGCCCCGGCAATGGTGAATGGGGCAGTCGTCCCGGCGGTCGGGCAGGGCAATGGTCCGAAGGAAATTCCCAGGCGGGCGATCTCCAGTATTGCCAGCACCGCGTGGTCGGGGAAGGTCAGCGGGCTGACTGGGGAAAGCGACAGGGTCAATATTTCGGCGGGCGGGCCGATCACCTCGGCCATGCGTACAGCGTAGCGCGCCTCGGCGGCGAACTGCAGGCCTGGTCCCTGCAGAGGCTTGACGGTGTGCGGCAGAGCGTGGCGGTACATTGCCAGCGACATGACCCCGCCGGGCACATCCGTGGGGGTGAAAAAGGGCGTGATGGTGTTGCAGTTCTCCAACGCGTCCAACAGGCGAGTAGCATCGCGCACATCCTGCAGCACTGCCAGGCGTCGCGTTCCCTTGGCTGCATCATAGATTTCGCGTGCCCCGCCCAGGTTGTGGAAATACAGCTGCCCGTCGCCCAGCGTCTTGACTGCCCCACCGCGCCCGCGGATGGTCACCTGCTTGCCGGCTTTGGCGATGCACGCCTCCACCAGGGCGGGCGGCAGATAGACGCGGCCATCTTCCAGCCGCGCCCCGGCCTCCGCCAGCAGTGTGCGGCTGGTCGGCTCGTTCAGCAGGATGCCGGTCTCGTTCAGGATGCGTAACGTCGCCTGGTGCAGGGCTTCTACTTCTTGCGGGGTGAGCAGGGTTAAGTTCAACTCATTTCCTCTCCAATACTTGCGCCAGGAATTCGACCCGGCGCAGCTCTGCGTCGATGATATTTTCGCGTTTCAGGAAGGCATGCCCCTCATCTTCGTACATTACCAGCTCGACGGACTTGCCCAGCGCCAGCAGGCGGTCACGGGCTTGCAGGCTGTCCTCCGCCGGGCAGCGTGGGTCCAGCGCCCCGCAGACCAGCTGCACCGGGGCGCGCACCTGCTCCAGGAAGAAGTAAGGCGAGGCCGCCCGCCAGCGGTCGTGATAGGTCACTGGGTCGCCCATGTTCTCGATGTTCCAGGATTGCAGGTCGGACCGCGAGCGCTCGTGGCTGCTGAACCAGTCAGTGAAGGGCACCACTGCTGCCCCTGCCGCCCACAGCACGGGGTAGCGGGTCAGGCAGGTCATGGTCAGGTAGCCGCCGTGGCTGCGCCCGCTGACCGCCAGCCGGGCCGGGTCGGCCAGGCCTTGGCCGATCAGGTACTGCCCTCCGGCGGCGCAGTCGTCCGTGTCCACGCCACCGTAATCGAAGCGGCTGGCATTCTCCCAGGTACGTCCATAGCCGGTAGAGCCGCGGTAGTTGGGCTCCAGCACCACCCAGCCCCGGCTGACGCAGTGCGCCGTGAAGGGATACCACAGGTTCTCGAACAGCCAGTTGGGACCGCCGTGGATCAGCACCAGCGCCGGGGCGGGTGTGTGCGGCGGGCGGAAGAGCTGTGCCGGGACAGGTATCCCGTCCAGCCCGGGATAGGTGATATGTTCGGGCAGGGGGAGATCGGCCGGGGAGAGGTCAGTCGGCAGGGAGGCCGTCAGGGGTTCGGTCTGCCCAGAGGCCGGGTTCCAGCGCCACAGGTCCGTGGGCTGGGCGGCGTTGTCGAACAGGTAAAGCACATGATTACCGTCCGGGGTGAACCTCGGCTGGGCATGCACGCCGGGGGTATCCAGCCTGACCTCTGCCGCGCCGTCCAGCGGCAGGAGCGCCAGCCCGGTGCGCCCGCCTGCCCCGCGCGTGCAGGCGATCTGCTTGCCATCCGGCGACCAGGCCGGATGCTCGTATTCCCCTTCGCGCCCGGGCAGCCAGCGGATCGAAGCGCTGCTCAGCTCCAGTACCCCGATGCGGCTGAAACCATCCGCCTGGGAGCTGAACGCCAGCCGTAGACCATCCGGACTCCAGGCCGGGTGCTGCGCTTCCAGCCCGCCACCGATGGCGTGCGCCTCCCCGCCGCCCGGCCGCACCAGGTAGATGTAGCGCTCCAGCCCGCGGCCGAAGGCGCCGACTGCCAGCCAGCGCCCATCCGGTGTCCATTCCACCATCCAGCACGGGTGACCGGTGCTCAGCACCTTGGTCAGCGGACCGCCCAGCGCTGGCATGGTGTAGGCGTCAAAACAGCCATCCCGGTCGGCCAGCAGGACGATCTGAGCCCCATCCGGCGACCAGGCGAAGTCCGGCAGCAGCGAGCAGGGCAGATCGGGGGTCAGGTCGGTCAATGCTCCTGTGGCCCGCTCCAGCACCAGCAGGTGGTACCTCTCGCCGCCATCCAGGTCCATCACCCAGGCCAGGCGGCTCCCGTCCGGCGCGTAACGCGGCGCGAAGCTGCCGCCCCTTCCCGGGCCGCGGCGTGTCGGGGCGCCTCGCGGCTGCCCCAGCGCCAGCTCGTAAATCTCCCAGCGTTTGCTTTGGTTGCTGACAAAAGCGACCTGCTCCCCGTCTGGGGAGATATCGAAAGGGTATTCTGAATCGAGGTACGGGATGGCGTACAGGCGTTCCAGGCTGAGCATAAGCCCTCCGTAGGCTGATTCTACCCGATAACCAGGACAGGGGAGAGGGGGGCAGGTGTAAGGGGTTAGCCGTTTTTACAGAATTGTTGTATGATAATTATTGACGACATAATCGCCAGGAGGCTGCCATGTCCTTTACCCACATCTGGCTGCACAGCTATCTGCATCCCCACCGGGCGCTGGACGCCCTGGCGGAGCAGCCTGCGCCGCGCTACGGCGCGGCCTATGCCCTGCTGCGCGGCGTGATGCTGGCGCTGCTGTTCTACCTGCCCTTTTACCTGCTCAAATTCGAGCCGATCACCCCCGCCTATCTGAAGACCTTCGACACCCCAAACTATTTCCTCTATGCGGTCTTCATTTGGCCGCTCTTCAGCGTGCTCTCCTGGGTCTATCTGAATGGCGTAGTCTACCTGGTCCTGCGCCTGCTGAGCTACCGGGCGAACTTCGACCAGCTGCTCAACGTCGGCGGCTTGCTCAGCCTGACCATTGGGGTCGTCCTGCTGCTCTTCGACTGGCTGATGGTGCTGCTCGGCTTCCACTACAGCGCGGTCTTCATGGGTGTTGCTCACATAATCATTGCTGACCCGTGGTCCATCGCCCTCTCGGCCTGGTTCAATAAAAAATACTTCAGCGTCCCAGCCTGGCTGAGCGTGCTGCTCGGCATCCTGGTGCGGGTGCTCTTCATCCCGGTGGCGATGGTGTTCATTCGAACGTAGGATTCAGACCTCAGCTCGCGGTAGAACCCCCGCTCGCCGTGGCGGCGATGCTGGTGCTGCCAAGATGGTCGCCCAGCAGGAAGTATAACGTGCTGCCTGAGCGCATCGCCACCCGCTGACAGCCGGTATAATAATAATAGGTGCGTTTGTCCGTCGTGCTGGTGTATTCGAAATGGTTGCCAATATAGGCAGTGGTCAGGTAGCCGCTCAGCACCCAGGACTTCACCTGCTGACCATCCCCGTTATATATGATCATAAAACAAAGAGTTGAATAAGATGATATAAGTATTTCCATGGAGGTAAGGGGGATAAATTCAGTTGAGAGATGGCAATATTCTGCCTCAACCTGCTCAATATTCAATAAGTGTATTTATAAAAAAAATTGTAAATTATAACAATTAATAAAAATAATGCCCATCCCGATAAAATTAGTCCTGCTATCAATCCAAACCAATTTTTTACTATCCGACCTTTGCGATTTTTTATCCGGTTATAACCAGACCGCGCCTCTAATACACCAATTACGAACAATAGTAACACACCTAGGTTTATAACCATGAAAATAGCTGTATCAGTATTGTCTGCTAGTATAGTATCCATTATTAATTCTCAATGCGTATACTCTCAATCATGCGTTGAAAAACGTCGTTCACCTGACCTTCCCACTTGTCTGACTCTGAACAAAAAGTAAAAGTAAATCCTGTAGAATGATCAAGAATATAATACGCCTGACAGATTATCTGATTATAACCAAACCATTCTGACCCCGATTGTTTAATATAATTTCTTCTAATTCCCTCTAAATTGTTCATGTCAACAGATTCCAGTGATATTTCCTGGTAACCCAATGAATCATGTATTCGTTCTTCTCCCCAATCTACAACTTCTTCAAGAAGGTTAACTCCATTGTTCGTCGCAATGTAAACACGTGGATATGTGCGACCAGGCACAATGATCATCCCGATCATGTCAGTATCGCCATGATTACCATCAGGTGTGTTATATGCATTCCAGTTCTCTGGATAGAGCATTGTAAAATTTCCATATGGATTTTCATATATCGCCATGGCTGATGGTAATCCTACACTCCATGGGCCGGTAATGATTTCTGGATTTAGCAAGAACCTTACAGTTGATAACAAGCATATACCTAACCATAAGGTTATTATTATCCCGACAATTTTAATTTGGGGCGGTTTCATATTGATACTTCTGCAATCCTATCTATTAAGGATCACGATGCTTCCTATACCCTAAGTCGTAGGCTGGGTTGAGGGCGGACCTACCAAACTCATCCCTCCCCGAGCTGAAAGCCCGAAACCCGGCGTCCCTGGATTGGTGCAGCCTGGATTTGCCTGGTACCACGATCTCCTCCCAAGAAAAATTATACCTCCCATTATCGAAAAGCTCACTTATTTTCGGTCTTGTAGATTAGAACATATATGCTATAGCAATCGTAGGTTGTGGTTGAGGGCGGCGTGATCGACCCATTGACCCGCCAGTACGCCCCGCCCGAAACCCAACCTCCTCGCCACCATGCACGGGTTGATTTTCTATTTCACCCTTTCCCCCCATTCGTTCCTATGTTTTATTGAACCTCCTCATTGAACCTCATTCAATTCCCGCCTGATGGATAGTCAAAACCATGCCTGCTCAATCATTGCTCCCGCCTCCAGCCCACGCAGGTGGGTTTTGTGCCCTTGTAAACGCGAATTCATTCGCCAGGTCCTAATGGGCCGCGCCTAAGCCTCCCTCGATTCGTTCTTTTGTTTTGGCCGCTCGCCCCTTCCAACCCCCCTCATCTCTGCTTTTCGCCCCTTTGATGGTCCCAAATGTTCCTCCCCGCTTCCCCTGCCCCCTTCCCTCAGTTTCGTTCCTCATTTTGGTTTGTTTTCTGCATTGTTGTTACAAATACAATTGTTTGTCCACCCTCTCAACCATTCTCACATGGTCGGGCCGATCAGAAAGTGCGTTGCACCTGCCAGCTGCAACGCACTTGTCTAGTTCCCTGAAACATCCGTGCTCTTTGTGTGTCCTTTGTGCTCTTAGTGTTAATGTTTTTGCACCTGCGTCCGCAACACGCCGGGGCGGATGCCATCCGCCCCTACCCTGCCTCCGGTAGCCGGCCCATACCCGCCTGGCGCGCCAATCCTGCCACCATTTGGCGCAGCTCACCCACCTGCCCGGCGTCCAGCGCCGGCGGCTGGTAAGCCTCCAGCAACTGCCGCGTGCGGACTTTGGCGCGGGCGAAGGTGTCCAGCCCGCCGGATTCCAGCCAGCCGCGGTGCGAATCGCGGTCGATCACCGCCGAGGGCAGGTACTGCTCCTTGCTGAACAGCTCGCGTGTGGCCCGTTGTTTGAGGAAATCGCCCTTGAAGTTGATCCCCTCGAAAAAAGCCGTCGCCAGCGTCTCGGTGCGGACAGAGACGCCCTGCAGCAGCCGCCTGACCATGCCGATCGCCTCGGCGTCGATCACCAGCTTCTCGGCCGAATGGCACGCCAGGAAATCCAGCATGCCCGCCCCGGAGATCATGTTGATCCCCGCCAGCGCCCCCAGCATGGCGGTGGAGATACTCTCCAGCCCTGCCTGGGCGTCGACCAGCTTGGCGTCGGAGGCGCACAGGTAGCCGTGGGTAGGCAGACCCAGCGACTTGCCCACCTGGGCGTAGCACACGTCGATCATGGCTGTCTCGATCGCCCCCATCGGGGTGGTGCCACGGCGCATGTCGAAGATCGCCGGCGCTCCGCCCCATACGATCGGGGAACCAGGCCCTGCCAGCTGGTGGATCAGGATCCCGCTCAGGCTCTCGGCGGCGTGCTGAACTACCGCCCCCAGCAGCGTGACCGGCGCGGCTGCCCCGGCCAGCGGCATCGAGACCATCTGCGCCGGCACTCCTGCCCGCGCCAGGTCGATCAGGTTCTGGGCACCGAAGTGGCTCCAGATCAGCGGCGGCGAGGGGCAAACGTCGAAGACCGCCTGCGGCCTGTCGCGCAGCGCCGCCCGCCCGCCGGTAAAAATTGCCAGCATATCGATCATGTGCGGCAGCGTTTCGACTGAGAAAGCCCCGGTGACGATCGGCTTGGTCGAGTACAGCAGCACCAGGTACAGGCGGTACAGGTCTCCGATCTCCTTGGGGATCTCATTGCACACCACCGCAGTGGATTGGGCATCGTACTGCGGCAGCATCTCCGCTACCTTGACCAGCCGCACCAGATCGGCGCTCTGGGAGGGCCTATGTTCTAGGGTCTCGGGGTCGAGGACATGCACGCCCGACGAGCCGGGATCGAAGTGCACTGCGTTCCCGCCGTAGGTCACCTTTCGGTTGCCGAGGCGGTCATATAAATTGAAAGTATGTGGGACGGACTGTAGTGCCTCCCGCACCAGCTTCTCGGGGATGACGGCGATCTCGTCGTTCACGAGTACCCCGGCTGCTCTCAGCAGCTGGCGGGCCTCTGCGGATTGGACCTTGATGCCGGGTGACTGCATCAGTTGGAAGGCTTCGTCCAGGATGCGGCCGATCAGCTCGGGAGGAATGAGGTCGAGTTTGGGCTGCATAGGGTTATCCCTCCGCCGGGCTCTGGCTGTCAGCCAGGTTCAGGATGCGCTCCAGCTCGGCGCGGATCTGCGGGTCGAGCGGGTCGGGCTGATGCTCAGCCAGCCGCTTACAGGCCTTGGTCAGCGCCCAATCCCGCGCGTCATCCTTCTTGCTCTCCCACTCGTTGTACGTGCGGCGATCCATGAAATCGGAAAGGAAGACCTCGCGCATGTGCTGGCGGGTGTGTTTCTGCTTCAGGAAGTTACCGCCTGGCCCCACTTCCGCAATGGTCTCCAGTGCCAGGCTCTCGTCATCCACAACGATCCCCTGCATCATCTTGTGTACGATGGAGAAGATCTCACAGTCCATCATCATCTCAGCGAACGACCAGATGCGGCTTCCGTGCAGGAATCCGCACCCCAGCAGCATGTCAGACATAACGACCGAGGCCATGAAAGTGGATAGGCTATTCTCCAACCCGGCCTGCCAGTTGGGTTCCTTGGCGCCGGTGGCAAACGAACCCATCGAAAGGGGAATATTGTAGAAATCGGCCAGCACATTGGTCGCTGCGCCATACAGGAAGTCCTCCGGACCACCGCCGGTGTAAGCGCCGGTGCGTAGATCGGAGGCCGTCTGCGCAGCGGCGTAAAAGACCGGTGCACCGGGGAAAGCCAGCTGCAGCAAGGCCGTGGCGGCGATTACCTCGGCGTTGCCCACCGCCAGGTTGCCCGCCAGGGTGGCGGGGCCGGTGGTCAGGTTGGCTGCCATGGTCATGAAGCCGGTGGGGATGCCGTATTCGGCTGCCACCAGGGCGGCTTCCACGCTGCCGCCATCGTGCCCCAGCGGCGAGGCCGAGCACTGCATCAGCGAGAGCAGCGGTCTATCGCGCAGCGCAGCCGTGCCGCCAGCGATCAGTGCCGCCATCTCGACCGCGGCGCGTGCCTCACGCTCGTTGTAGATGCTCTCGGTCTGAACGTGCTTGGTGGTGTTCTCCCAAATGGCGCGGATCTCGTGCAGGCCGCGCGTCGCCGCCGGCATGTCCTGCGCGGAAACGGGTACCCAGTGGAAAGCCACCTCTTCGGTACCATCCGCCACCCGGGCGATGTCCGCCACATCCTGCAGCACCGTGCTGCGCCGGATGCCGGTGTGGATGTCGATGATCTCCACGCCGCAGCCGTCCGTGCCCAGGAAGACGTAGTTGCCGTCCAGCGGCAGGTCCTGGGACGGGTCGCGCGCCGCCAGGGTGTAAGTTGGCGGGCAGTGCTTGAGCGCCCCTTCGATCAGCTCGGGCCGGGCACGGACCACCTGCTTTTCGCGGTCCACGCTTGCCCCATGCGCCTCCCAGATGTCCAGAGCCTTCTCAGACGGGAAGCGCACGCCTACGTTCTCGATGATCCACAGCGTGGCCTCGTGGATGCGCTGCACTTCCGCTGGGGTCAGGATCTCCAGGCGGAGCTTGGGGTTGGTGATAGATTTGATGTTCTTCGTCATGGGCTCACGCCGCGCCCATCAGCTGCTTGGCAACCGCCACCGCGCCGATGGCATCTTCCGAATAGCCATCCGCCTCAATGCGCTGCACCCATTCGCGCGTCACTGGGGCACCGCCCACCATCACCTTCACCTTGGCGCGCATGCCCAATTTGTCCAGCTCGTCGATCACCTCTTTCTGCTTGACCATGGTGGTGGTCAGCAGGGCGCTCAGTCCGACGATATCGGCGTCCACTTCCTTGACCTTCTCGATGATGCGGCTGGTCGCCACATCCACACCCAGGTCATATACCTCGAAGCCCGAGGCTGCCAGGATGGTGCCCACCAGCGACTTGCCGATCTCGTGGATATCTCCCTGCACGGTGGCTAGCACCACTTTACCGAACATCTGGCGCTGGCTGCCGAGCCGTTTCATCTCCGGCTCCAACACGGCAACAGCGGTTTTCATCGCTTCGCCTGCCATCACCAGCTCCGGTAGAAAGGCCGTGCCGCAGGAAAAGCTGTCTCCTACTGTATTGATCCCCTTGACGAACCCCTGATTGATCGCTTCCAGGGGGTCGACTCCAGCATCTATTGCCTGTTGTGCCAGGGCAGCGGAGAGGTCAGAATCTCCATCCAGGATGCTTTGGGCCATTTTTTGGAACAGTTCGTCGTTCATAAGATCCTCCTCGAAATATATAATGATACCGGGTAGGATTCCCGGTAGGGTTTTAGGGCTGCGGCTCCAGTCCCAGAAGGGGTAGCATCTGCTGCTCGCGTTGGCGCAGGAGCTCGCCGGGGACGTTCAGGTACAACTCTAGCTCTCGGGCGCGGTTGATGATGTGACGGCTGGCGCGAAAAACTGCCTGGTTCATATCGCCTGCTGCCAGAGCCTCAACCAGGTGGGTATGCTCCTGGTACTCTGCCTCCAGGCTGGCAGTGAGCAGTTCTGGGTGGCGGAACATGTACTCGTACAGCATCCACTCCGGAAAGGTGTTCAACACCGTCTCGTAGGCTTTGGTCAGCAGGGGTATGCCTGCTGCGGCGACGATGGCCAGGTGGAATTGGCGGTTCAACTGGCGTTGGCTGGAGACGTCATTCAGCGTCACCAGTCCGCGGCTTTGCTCGAGCAGGCTGTGTAGCTCATCCACCTGCGCAGGGGTGATCGCCTGGGCAGCCGCCCGCGCCGCGCTGCATTCCAGCAGCAGGCGCATGAAATATGAATCGGCGATCTCCGCCGGCGTGGGCTGCAGGACACGCACCCCTCGGTAGGGGATGCGCTCAGCCAACCCTGCGGATACCAGCAGATCCAGCGCTTCGCGCACCGGAGTCATGCTGACGCCCAGCTGAGTGGCGATTTCCTCTTGGCGCAGCCACTCCCCGGCAGCATATTTCCCGCCAATGATGCGCTCGTGCAGCAGCTCAAAAATGGTGCCTTTGAGCAGGCGGGGCTGCAGGGCAGCGGGTGTTTCCAGGATGTCGGGTGGGGCTTGCATTGGGTTGCTCAGAAAGGGAATTGTATATATTATACATTATATATAATTTTTCTGAGAGATGGCATTTTGATAAGGGTGCTGTAGTCGGTAAAAATACTTTCACTCAAATTCGCCAGTCTTATGTTTTTTAGGTTCTTGAGGTTGCAGGATTGGAGTATATATTTTATAATTTACCGAAATTATCTGAATATCCCCTGGAGGAAACCCTATGAGCAGTATCGACCAGGCAGTCCAAACTCAATTGACCAACATCCAGAAGAAGACCGGCAAATCGCTGGCTGAGTTATCACAAATTGTGCGCCAGAGCGGCTTGAGCCGGCATGGGGAGATCCGCGACCTCCTTCGGCGCGAGTTGGACCTTGGTTATGGGGATGCCAGCATGTTGGTTCACGCACTGCAAGGATCGGACGGCGCCCGCCTGGCGGAAGGCAAAAGTAAAGACGAAGTGCTGGATGGCATTTACACTGGCGCTAAAGCCGCCCTGCGCCCCATTTACGAGGCTCTGATGGCCGAGATCATCAAGTTTGGCGAGTTCGAGGTCGCCCCCAAGAAGGGGTACGTCAGCTTGCGGCGCAAGCGCCAGTTCGCCATGATCGGACCAGCCACCAACACGCGGTTGGAAGTTGGTCTCAACGCCAAAGACTTGCCTGTTGATGCCCGCCTGCTGGTCCAGCCCAAGGGCAGCATGTGTAATTACATCGTCCGGGTCACCTCATTGGGTGAAGTGGATGATCAGCTGTTCAGCTGGATTCGAACCGCGTTCGACGCTGCGGGATAGCTAATCCTCCTACGCTATCATCTTGCCCGCCTCCTGCAGCTTCCGGACCACCTCCTCAGGCAGCTCAGGTGGGGTGACGCCCATCAGGCGGCAGGTGATCAGCTTATGGGCGGTAACCTCGACCACATCGGTCATGTCAACAGCCCGGCGTAGGCTGCTGCCCACTACTACCAGACCGTGGTTCTGCATCAGCACGGCGATCCCGCCTGATCCCAGGGCGTCAGCTACCGCTTCGCCCAGCGCGCCCGTGCCCGATACGATAAAAGGCACCACCGGGATCTCGCCGAGGAAGGCTGATTCGGTGGAGATAGGCCGGAATGGTGTGCCGGTCAGGGCTAGCAGCGTGGCGTAGGGGGCGTGGGTGTGCACTACGGCGCACACGTCTGGGCGGGAACGGTAAATGGTGTTGTGTACCCGCCATTCGCTGGAAGCAGGGTATCCCGTCTCGTCGATTAGCCGTCCATCCAGGCAGAGGCGTACCATCATCTCGGGGTGTAGATCGCCTTTGAAGATGGCGCTGGGGGTGATCCAGATCTCGTCCGGGTTATCAGTGCAGCGGGCGGACAGGTTGCCGCCGGTGGGGGTGATCCAGCCTTTGGCGTATAGCTCAGCCGTCATCTTCAAAATTTCAGCGCACACGGTATCCGTCATTTCAGGTGACCTTATGAATTGGAGACAAAGTGTCTTTCATCGGGATGGTCGAGCTCATCAGCGGGGCAAAGCAAGAGCAGCGAACGAGATGGCACTTCCCCGGCATTATACCAGCGGTGGGGTAGGTGCGCTTCAAAGAGCAGGCTATCGCCAGGGTCCAGGGTGAAAGTTTGACCTTCAACGATATACCCAATTTGCCCCTCCAGGCAGTAGACGAACTCCAAACCGGTGTGCACGATGGGCGTATCACCGCTGTTGGCTTGCGCCTCCAGGGTGACCACGAAAGGTTCCAGGCCGGGGCGGGTGAAGCCGGCCCCCAGGTCAGCCAGGGTGCCGTGTGCAAAGCCGGCTGCCTGGCGGTTGCTGGCTTTTTGGAATACGATGGCCTGGGTAGGTGTTTCAGATTCGAAGAACACCGAGATCGGGATCTTCAATGCTGCCGCGATCTGCTGCAGCGTGCTCACACTGGGCGAGGTCTTGCCGTTCTCGATCAGGCTGAGGGTGTTGACGTTCAGCCCGCTTTGTTCAGCGAGTGCACGGATCGAGAGACCGCGTTCAGCGCGCAGCTCACGCAGCCGGTGGCCCACGTTGATATCTGAGGGAGATAGGAGGACTGGCAATGTGTTTTTCATCGGATCATCAGACTCCCAACCAAGATTATAGTACACCCTGCAAGGTAATGCATTTTGTTAATCACCGGTCACGGTCAACAACACAGGATCTTAAGTGGGCTCAGTTATACGCCTCTCGCGTGGCTTCATCCGCCATCGTCAGTTCTAAAAGCGGCCGCCATTCTGCATCTTCCCATGTCCCCAGGCATGTGTGCAGTTCCAGGTACTTCTTCGGGATGGGATGCGTGCCGACAACAACCTTTACCCCATAGAGTTTCTCAAGGAATGCTTTGAACGTATGGATATACGGGCAAGGGGGATAGCCAACCAGCAACCCGGTAGCCAGATGGATCACCTGCGCCCCATTCCGCACCATTTCTTCTCCCGTGTATTCAA
>Ga0105106_10001726_pt1 | contig 15601 bp, 9 predicted proteins | sample PPLLaktember2015_5_FD_79109 | JGI IMG/M metagenome (GOLD analysis project Ga0105106, IMG submission 79109) | Freshwater sediment microbial communities from Prairie Pothole Lake near Jamestown, North Dakota, USA - PPLs Lake P8 Core (1) Depth... | ecosystem: Environmental > Aquatic > Freshwater >...
CGAGGTTCTTCTCGTGGGCGATGACGGTCAGGCCGAGCTTGCGGGCCAGGGCGACCGTTCCGTCCGCGCTCTTGTCGTCGACCAGGATGATCTCGTCCACCCAGTCCGGCGGGATGTCATTCAGGGTCCGCTCGAGCGTCTTTTCGGCGTTGAAGGCCGGCATGACGACGATGACCTTCTTGTCGCGCTTCATCGTGGGGTTTATACCATATTTCCGGGGGGAAAAGCAGGGAAACGGGGCCATCGGCTCTTGACAGGTTTGGGCCATCCGAATATACCTCAAGCAATGGAACGCCGCGGCAGGATCAGCGTCCCCGCGCTCTATTTCTTCGTCGCCGTGGGGATCTCGCTTTACCTGACCATCCTCATCCAATCGGCCGGAGCGACCGTCCTCAGGCACGGGTTGAAGCTCTCGGGGACGGGATGGGTCCTTTTCCTGGCGATCGCCGCGGCGGCGTTCGCGGCGCTGATCGTCGGGATCAAGCCCCTGGCCCGTTTCGAGTCGCGCTTGCTCGGAGCCGGCGAGGGCGAGCGCATCCGGGCGGACAGGACGATGCTCATCCCGGCTTTGTTCCTGCTTCTCACGCCGCTTCTCAACGTCCACTATTGGACGCGGGAGGATTTACGGGCCCGGCTGGCCATCCTCGGCTTGGCCGTGATCGGGGCGGTTTTGTACGTCCGGCTGACATCGGTCATCCCGCTCTTCAAGACGGCCGGGGGGAGGATCGGCAGGTGGCGGGAGAAAATCGGCGCGATGCCCTTGCGGCGCAAACTCGTCATCCTGTTCCTCGCCGCGTTTCTCGTTTATAACCTCGCCGCGTTCATCCTCGTGAACGAGGGCGTCACGTTTTCGGGCGACGAGCCGTCTTACCTGATGACGACGGACAGCCTCCTCCACGACCAGGACATCAACGTCGCCGACAACTACGCCCGCCAGGATTGGTTCCATTTTTATGACCGGGCCGAAATGCCGGATATGGTCCTCGAGCATTACACGCAGGAAGGGCGGAAAGGCGCCGATTACCAGTATCCGATCAACCTGCCCGGGATCTCCTTCCTGATGCTGCCGTGGTACGCGCTCGCCGGATTGCTCAAGGGGCGGGCGCTGACGTTCGTCCTCAAGGGGAGCCTGTCGGTCTGGGCAGCCCTGCTCGGGACGCAGATCTACCTTCTCGTGAGGCAGCGGTTCAAGCGGGAGGGGCTGGCGCTTGGAGTATGGGTGATTTCGACGTTCACGGCGCCGATCATCTTCTACGCCACGCATCTCTATCCCGAGCTCCCGATCGCCCTGTTCTCCGTTTACGTCTTCCGCAAGATGACCTCGGACGAAGCGCCGACGAAACGCCAGATCCTGTTCATGGGCTTTTTGATGGGTACGTTCTTCTGGTTCGGGGTGAAATACAATTTCGTCTTCGGCTCGCTCATCCTGGTCTCGTGCCACGCTCTGTGGTTCCGCCACAAGGCGCGGGCCCGGGTGCCGCTCTTGTGGGCGCTTCCGGTCGTCGGGGCGCTCGTTTTTTACGGCGCCGTTTACGCGATGTACGGGACGATTTCGCCGATGGCGGTTTATGAAGGGATCCAGTCGCCCGAGCGCTCGAGGGCCCTGATGCAAGCGATCCTGGCCTATCCCCTGTCGATGCGGCTCGATTCGTTCTTCGATTATTTTCTCGACCAACGGGATGGGCTGCTCCTCTATGCGCCGGTCTACTTATTCGCCCTGCTCGGGATCGTCCCGGCGTGGAGGAGGCGGCGGAGCGATGTCGGATACGCGGCACTCATCGCCCTGCCGTTCCTTTTGAATTATGCCTTTTTCACGCACCGTCAGGGTGTCTCCCCGCAGGGGCGGGTGATGGCCCCGATGATCTGGATCGGCGCGCTGATGCTGGCTCATTTCATTGCGGGGACGCGGAACCGGGTCTTCCGCGCGGCGTTCGGGATCGGGGCGACGGCGAGCGTCGCGATCGCCGTCCTGATGCATTTTCATCCGGATTTTCTCTACCAGACGACGACCCACGAGGTGACCGAACGGGCCGGGGCGTTCTTCGTCTATCTGAGCAACATGCGCTTTTTCTGGCCGCCGTTCCTGCCGTCGTTCCTGAAATTCCCGGTCCAGGATTATCCGCCCAACACGATCTGGATCGCGGGAGTCGCGGCCCTCGCGGTCCTATATGCGATTTTCGGAATGGGGTCGCGTCTACAAAATTCAATTTTCCGACGGAAATCGGCGCGCTTTACAAAAATCGGCTCGAATAAATTGAATTTTGTAGACGCGACCCCAATCACGAAGCGGACGCATCTCGTTATGGCCTGCGTCATGCTCGCGGGCGTTTTCTGGATGTGGTGCTGGCAGCCGCGGACCGTCCTCTACCCGACATGGACGTCGGATTACCCGGTCAAGACCAAACTCGGATTCTATCTCAACGCGAGCGGGAACGCGGTCGTGACGAGGGAAAACGGCCGGTTCTATCTGCACGAGGTCCGGCCGCACAGGTTCGTCTTCGCCTCTGAGAAGAAGCTCGACCGGCTGAAGATCGCCTACGGGTCCGAGACCGAGGATTTCGAGACGCGCATCCGGTTCTTCGACCTGCCGCTCACGGAAGGCCGGACGTCGAAAGAGATCCGCGAGTTCGACTTCGAGCCGAAGGCGAGCTACGTGTTCCGCGGCCGGTATATCTACGAGATCGGGATCGACATCGCCCGGCTGTCGCCGAAAAAAGAAGTCGTCGAGCCGTATTTCTTCCAGATCGCTCCGGGATCGCTCACGGCTCACTGAGGGAACCCCTTAGGTTCCCTCCCGCAAGGCGGGTCCTTCCTTCCTGATGTTCGCCGTTGAGCGATCCCTCCGCTCGGAGAATCTTTCCGAATTGCCAGCGCAAAATTACTGCCAGTCATCTGAATAAGCCTATTTCCTTAATTCCGTACCTGAATACTCGATTACTAAACTCTGTCGACAGCAAATTCTGGCTCTTCAGGCTTTGATAGGTTCCCCTCTTTGAAAAAGAGGGGCTAGGGGAGATTTGTACATAAAACAGATGCCATAAAACAGATGCCAGTCATCTGAATAAGCCAATTTTATCGAACCGGGGTACCCGAGAAATTGGCATATTCACATGACTGGCATCGATTTCGGGCAGCGATTTCAGGGCACCGAACTCAGATGGGTTGGCGGGGGTAGGCGTCGAGCTCCAGGTCGAGAGCGGGCGTCCGCCCGGATTTCGGCGCGGCGAGGATGCGCGCCCAGGCGAGGGCGCCGACCATCGCCGCGTTGTCGGTGCAGAGCTTCGGCGAGGGGATGTACGCCGCGTAACCGCGGGCGGCGGATTGACGCTCGAATTCCATCCTCAGGCGCTTGTTGCGGGCGACTCCGCCCGAGATGAGGAGCGAGCGGGGCCCGCATGTTTCGGCCGCGGCGAAGAGATTGTCCAGGAGGGCCCGGACGACGGCGCTCTCGAAAGAGGCCAGAAAGTCGGCCAGGGCCGCGGCGCCCTTGGCGATCTTGTGCTCACGGGCGGTCCGGATGGCCGCCGACTTGAGGCCGCTGAAGCTGAAATCCAGGGAGCGGTCAGACATCCGCGGCACCGAGAAGGGAAAGCGCGAAGGATCGCCGGGCTCGGCCAGCCGCTGGATGACCGGGCCGCCGGGGTAGCCGAGGTCGAGGAATTTGGCGATCTTGTCGAGGGCCTCGCCGGCGGCGTCATCGCGGGTCCGTCCGAGGACCTCGTAGGACAGCCGTTCCCTCATGAAGTAGAGCGACGTGTGGCCGCCGGAAACGACCAGGGCGAGAGCGGGAAAGGCGATGTCGGGATTCTCGAGAAAGGCCGCCTCGATATGCGCTTCGACGTGATCGATCCCGATGAGCGGCTTGTGCTGATAATAAGCCAGACCCTTGGCGAACGAGAGCCCGACGAGGAGCGAGCCGATCAGGCCGGGACCCTGGGTGACGGCGAAATGGTCGATTCCGTCGAGGCCGGCGCCCGCCGCATCCAGGCTCTCCCGGACGATATAGACGATCGACTTGATGTGCTGGCGCGAGGCGAGCTCAGGTACAACGCCGCCATAAGGCGCGTGCACTTCGTCCTGCGAGAGAACAATGTTGCTCAGGACGTTGCCGTCGTCGCCGAGGACGGCGGCGGCGGTCTCGTCGCAGGAGGTCTCGATCGCCAGGAGCTTCATCGCCGCCATTATACGAAAAACGGGGGAACGAGGCACTCCGGCCCTAGCCGAAACAGATGACGGCGCCGTCAAGCGGCCCGAAAAGAGGGATCGAGGAAGAGGATCAGCGCGCGGCGAAGACCGTCCGAGCCAGCCGCAGATACTCGTCAGGGTCGTTCTTGAGCTCGTAGAGGCCGATGATGCAGGTCTTGGTGATGGAGATCCTCTTGAACCGCCAGCCCGCGGGCAGGACGAAAGGACCGGGATCGAGCTCGGACTCGCAAAGGAAATCCCCGGTCCGCGAGTAGACCCGGAAGGAGAGAGAGCAGTCCTCCAGGCACTCGGTCTTTTTGCAGACGAGGATGTTCCCTTCCGTATCGGTCAGGATATCCACGACGATGTCGAGGGTGTCGTGGAGCAGGGGATCGGCGTTCACGGGCGTCCTCCCCTCCGCGATCGCCCTGCGGGCGAAGAAGGCTTTGACGCGGGCCCGGTATTCCGAAGTCGCCGGGATCGCCTTCCAACCCGTATCGATCGTCCGGAGCTTGGCTCCGTCGGCCGAGAAGAGATCCACTCGGGCGTCCCGCGTCATCCCGACGGCCAATCCCCCGTCGGCGGTCCCGGCCACGAGTACGGCGCCCGGTTCAGGCATGCCGAAGCTTCCGGAATTCGCCCGGACCATCGGAGTCCTGCTCTCGTGCTTGGCCACGGACTTCTGAGCCCCCGTCGTCCCGTCGATGATGAACACCTCTTCGATGTTGATCATCTCCGATTGTTCCATCCGCCCGCCGTGCGACACATAGGCGATCTTCCCGTCCCTCAAGGCGAGAGGGCGGTTCGCGCTCCGGCCGGGAGTGATGATCTTCACGAAATTCCCGTCCAAGTCGAAGACGCTGATCCGCCTGACCGCGGGGGATTCTCCGACGACGAGATATTTCCCGTCGAGGACGGACAGATAGCCCGGATTCGTCAGGTCTCCGGGGCCCTGCCCGTGACGGCCAAAGGACCGGACGAATTTCCCGGCGGGATCGAACTTGAAGACCGCGTGACGCGTCGTGTTCGAGACGAACACGGACCCGTCGGGGGCGACGCAGATGTCGCCGCGGCTCTCGAAAACAAGGTCCCGCGGCAGGTTCGGCGTCCAGTCTTCGTCGGCCCGCAGCACGATCCGCCCCGATTTATACCGTTCGGCCAGGGTCATTGACTCCGGCGCCGTCCCGCCGAAGAGGAACGCGAAAACAAGAAGGCCGGCCAAGGGTGCGCTTCTCATGCGGATGCCCCTCCCCCATCGGAGACAGCAATCTTCGTTCCAAGAGCGGCCGGCCGAACGACTCTTCGGCGTAAAAGTCGCATTCCCTCTGTCAATGTCCGAAAAATTTCCCTGAGCTTCGCGCGACGGCGGGCCGAGCCGGGGTATGGAAAATTGACGGCGCGTAAAAATCGTTGTCACAAGATCGCTGCCGAGCGCCGACCCGGATGGAATCAGAAAGAGGGGGACGCGACGCCCGGTTCGCGATTTTTCGCAACGGGACGGATCGCGGAAAACGAGGAAACGCGTGTCCCGTCTCCCAATTTCGTGCCCTTATTTCCAATATCCATACGGCGGGTGGAAAACGCTGTTTTCCGTAATAATCGCGGTGATGTAACGCGCGGGAGTGACATCGAAAGCGGGATTGCGGACGCGGGCGCCCGGCGGAGTGGTCAAGCGGCCGTGGATCTCCTTGACCTCGGCCGCGGGACGTTCCTCAATCGGGATCTCGTCCCCCGTCGCCAGAGACAAGTCGAACGTGCTCATCGGCGCGGCGACGTAAAACGGCACGCCGTTCTCTTTCGCCAGGACCGCCACAGAATAGGTCCCGATCTTGTTCGCCGTATCGCCGTTCCGGGCGATCCGGTCGGCCCCGACGACGACCAGGTTCACATCTCCCCCCCGCATCATCCAACCGGCCATGTTGTCCGTGATGACGTGATACGGGATGCCCAACTGCTCGAGCTCGTAGGCAGTGAGCCGCGCGCCCTGCAGGAACGGCCTCGTCTCGTCGACAAAGACGCGGATCCGCTTTCCCTGCTCGAAGGCGGCGCGGATGACGCCGACGGCCGTTCCATAGCCGGCCGTGGCCAGCCCGCCGGCGTTGCAGTGCGTCAGGATCACGTCCCCGTCCTTGACGAGCTCCGCCCCGTTCCGGCCGAGGCGCTCGTTGATCGACACGTCCTCGGCGTCCATCGCCTTGGCCTCAGCGATAAGGGCCCGCTTAACGTCAGCTAGACTCTGTCCGCGAAGAGAGGCATATTTCGCCTGCATGTGCTCGATGGCCCAGAAGAGGTTGCGCGCCGTCGGCCGGGTCCGGCGGAGCCGTTCGCAGATCGCCCGGAAGGCGTCGTCCGCGCCGGCCGCGCTCGATACCGCTAGGAAACCGAGGGCGATCCCATAAGCGGCGGCGAGACCGATAGCCGGGGCGCCCCGGATGACCATCGTCTCGATGGCGGCGGCGACTTCCTCGTGGGTCCGGCAGACGACGTAGATTTCTTCCAGAGGGAGCTTCCTCTGGTCGATCATGACGACCGTATCGTCGCGCCATTCGATTGTCGGGAGCATTTCCGCCTCGAAAAGGTGATTACGCCGGATGCATTATACCACGCCGGATTAAGGGCGAAATGGGGACACAATACTATGTCCCTACTTCATTGAAATTATCGGAAAGATAAATTGGGGACATAGTATTGTGTCCCCGAATGGGCCTTTACGTCGATGAAGCCGCCTCACATGGGAGGGACGGTTCGTACCATACAGAAAAAAATGGAAATAGGGGACACAGTATTGTGTCCCCCATTGTTGATTAAAACTCCACCAAACCGGCGGATTTGAGGACCTCGAGATAATTCATAATCCCCTCGACCGTCGACTTGCGCACGTTCTGGGCGTCCAGGAGCTTTTTGATATCGAGGACGCTGTGCTTGCCGTTGATGAGCAGGTTCAGCTCGGCCGTGTTCCCGACACTCGTGACGTAGGGAAACTTCGTCCGGACTTCCGGCGGGACGGCCGTAAGGGCGGGCTGGTAGCCCTGGTGCCCTCCCCCGGTGAGCTTGGCCGTCACCTTCGGAATGACCTTCATCGCTTTCTTCTCGGCTTCGCTCACGACCAGGACGACAGGCTTGACGCCGAGGGCCTTGGCCGTGATCTCCATCCGCGCTTCGAGCGCGAGCAGATTCGCCCCGGCGACGCCGTCCACGGACTTCTTCAGCTTGGCCAGGTAGGCGCCCATCCCCGCCTTGTCCGCCGCGAGCTGCAGGACGGAATCGATCGTGTCTTTCTCGCTGAGCGCTCCGCCCTCGACATAGGCCCGGGCGTTCCGGTACGCCTCCTCGAGCTTCCCGGCCTCGGCGCCATTGAGCATCTCGAGTCCGGCGACCAGATAATGGCCCAGCCGCCGCGTGGCGTTGCTCGCGATCTCGGCCGCGATCTTCATGGCCATGGCGTCGTCGGCGCCGGCCACGGTGTAGGCCCCCGCCGCGCCGATCGCCGCCGCCCGCTTGAGCGCCGTGGCGTCGGACTTGTCGGGCAGGTCCTCGGTCGTGTGGTACCAGCGGTCCGGCCAGGCGATCATCATGATCCCGGGCACCTTGACGCCCCAATCGTTGAAGACCTCGTGGTCGGAGGCGCCGTAGTGCGTCTCGATGGAGTAATAGAACGGCTCGTCGGCTCCGAACGGCGCGACGATCCGGACCGGGACCTTGTAGAAGTCCCCGCGGTTCTGGATGCGCTCGCGGTTCCCCTCGCCGACGTACCGGTAGTAGTTCTCCATGACGTCGTTGATGTAGTGGGCGTTGCCGAACGTCGTCCGCATCAGGCAGAAGAAGGCCTGATTCTTGCTCAGGTACTCGCCGACCATGTCCATGTTGATGTTGCAGAGCGTTCGGCCCATGATCGCCTTGTTGGCCTTGACCCAGCCTCCGATCCCGGAGATCTCCGGCCCCCAAATGAAGCGGATGCCGCGCTTGGGCTTGGGCAGCCGCCCGTCGCCGATGAGCGTGTTGAGGACCCGGGCGACCTCGAGGATCGTCGCGCTTCCGGAGTTGTTGTCGTTCGCGCCCTGCTTGACCATGCCTTCGAAGAGGTGGGCGCTCAGGATGATCTCGCCCGCGGCGGGATCGGTCCCCGGGATGAAGGCGAGGGTGTTGTTGAAGGTGTATTTTTCCTGCTTCGACTGGACGACGGCGCGAACCGATATCTTCTCGTTCGCCATCAGCCGCGACTTGAGGAAGTCGCCCTCGCGGACGGGGATCTGGAAGGCGAACTTCGGCGGGGGCGGAGGCGTCTGGGGCGCAGGCGGCGCCGGAGGCTGCTGGGCCGCGGGCGGCTGTCCGCCGCGTTGGCCGCCGGGCTGGCCTCCCCGCTGCCCGCCGCGGCCTCCGCCGATCTGGGCCCAGGGCATCTGGAGCGGATCGAAATACGGCCGGGACATGGCGATCGCGACGACGCCCAAAGCGCCCTTCTGATTGCAGGCGATGTTGTAGACGCCGCCGAGGCTGCCTTCGGTCACGACGATCTTGCCCTCGACCTTGGCCGCCTCGATCTCGGGGAGCGTCCCGCGGCCGACCCAGACGAGCTCGGCCGTGACGTCGGTGTTGGCGCTGCCCGCGGCGAGCATACCGACCTCGTCCATCATCGAGGCGAGCTTCTGCAGCCGCGGTTTGACCTCCCATAGCTCGCCCTTAATGCCGTCCCAGGCCTCCCCGCTTTGATAAACGACGTTCTCCGCGCCGGGGATGCCGTAGCGCTTCAGGGCGTTCATGATGACCTGGGTCTCCCAGAGCGTCCCGGCGAACTCCTCCCGCGAGCGGTCGCGGTTGTAGGCGTTGAGGTCCATGATGGTCCGCAGGGCCGTTTCTCCCGACGCCTCGCCGACGATCACGTCCATCTGCGGCTTGGGCAGGAACGTCCAGTAGAGATTCGGGCGATACTGCGCCGCCGCGACGATCCCGAGGATCAAAACCGCGCCGGCCAGGATCAGGATCTTGTGGCTTTTCACGCGCGCCTCCTTTAAGCGGTCGGGTCGTTTCCCGATTTCGACATGGGTGCCCCTCTTTGAAAAAGAGGGGTTAGGGGAGATTTGTAGATCATAATCCTAAAATCCCCCATAATCCCCCTTTTCCAAAGGGGGACAACATCTCTGTTGCCCACACAAAAGCCTGAAGGACCAACATTCTTATTTGTCCGCGAACGGCTGGTCGATGGACACCGCGGGCATGCCGCCCAGGAAGCGGGCCCCGTTTTCGGTGACGACCATGCAGTCCTCGGTCCGTGATCCGAACTCTCCGTAGATATAGATCCCCGGCTCGTTCGAGAACGTCATGCCGGGGACGAGCTTGAGCGCGTTCCCCTTGACGAGATAGGGGTACTCATGGCCTTCCATGCCGATTCCGTGGCCCAGCCGGTGGGCGAAATATTTGTATCCGGGTCCGTAGCCGGCGTCCTCGATGACCTTCCGGGAGGCCGCGTCCACGTCCTCGCATTTCGCCCCGGGGCGGGCGGCCTTGAGGGCGGCGTCCTGGGCCTTCTTGACGATGTCCCAGACCGTCCGCTGCTTGTCGGTCGCCTTGCCGAAGACGATCGTCCGCGTCACGTCCGAGCTGAACCCTTCGACGCTGCATCCGCCGTCGACCATGATCGTGTCGCCCGGCTTGAGGGTCTGCGGGGCGCGCGAGCCGTGCGGGAAAGCGGTCGCCTGCCCGAACTGGGGGCCGCCGCTGCCGCGGACGCCCATCTGCGTGTGGGCCGCGGCGATGGCGCCGGAGAGGTCGCGGGGCGACATCCCTTCCTTGATCTGCTTGAATCCCTCGCGGTAGGCGAGCTTGGTGATCTTGTTGGCCAGGTCCATGAAGACGATCTCTTTGGCCGTCTTCGTCCCGCGGCAGCCTTCGGTGACGACGGCGCCATCGGCGAGCTCGATCTGCGGAGCGTCCCGCTTGAGCCCGAAGATCTGGAATCCCGCAGTCGAGGGGCCGATGCCCAGGCGGCCGGCGCGGGCGCCGAGATCGGACAGGACTTGGCCGATGAGGGCGTAGGGGCTCTCGTGCTCTTCCCAGGTGCGGACGTCGTGTCCGGCGGGGATAAGCTCTTTGGCTCGCTCGAGCTCGAAGGCCGGGCAGACCCAGATCGGGTGGGTTTTCTTGTTCAGGATCGCGGCGAACGTGCGCTCGCTCGTTCCCCAGCCTACGGTCGTGAAATAGGTCAGGTTGATCCCGCCGGTGAGGAGGACGCCGTCGAGCTTGTTCTCGGCCATGAGGCGGGCGGCCTTCTGGAGGCGGGCATCATAGTCCTCGGGGCCGAGGCGCTTCACGCCGGCGAGCAAATTCTCGAGCTTCGCGCCCGGGGCCGGGGCTTGGCCTTGGCCGGCGGGCTTGGCCGGCGCCTGCCCGAGCAGGGATCGGGCGAATCCGGAGAGGGAAACGGAAAGACCGCTGATGGTGAGGAAGCGGCGGCGGGAGATCATGCAAGTTCTCCTTGGCGAGGCGACGTATCGGTACGGTTCATGAATCGGGATGATATTTCTAATTGTGCCGTTCGTCAAATAAGAACGGCAGATCGCGTTGTGCTTTTGACAGGCGGCGACCGGCTGGAATATAAAAGGGAATTAAGTGATTGAGTTGACTGGCACCGAATTCAGGAGATCATCGTGAATCAACGCCGGAGAACCGCCCTGCCGAGAATCGCCGTTCTCGCCGCCATCCTCATCGCCCTCGTCCCCCGCGGCGCCCCCGCCCAGGTCGGAGTCAATCTCGCCGGGCCCGAAGCGGCCGCGGCCATCGACAAGGTCTTCGCTTTTTTCGACACGACCACGCGGCCGGGATGCGCCCTGGGCGTCTGGCGCGACGGTAAGATCATCTACAGCCGCGGCTATGGGATGGCCAACCTCGAGTACAACGTCCCGATCACGCCCGAGACGATTTTCGAGGCGGGCTCGGTCTCGAAGCAGTTCACCGCGGCGGCCATCCAGCTTCTCTGTCGGGACGGGAAGCTTGCCCTCGCGGACGACATCCGGAAGCTCCTGCCCGAGGTCCCGCAATTCGGCCCGCTCATCACGATCAAGCATCTCCTGACCCATACGAGCGGCATCCGCGACCAATGGGGCCTCCTCTCCGCGGCCGGACGTCCGCCGGGGAGGGCCGTCCACACTCTGGGCGAGATCCTCGACCTGGTCAGCCGCCAGCGGGACCTGAACTTCGCCCCGGGGAGCGACTATCTCTACAGCAACACGGGCTACGCCCTCATGGCTTGGGTAGTCCTTCGCGCCAGCGGCAAGTCCCTGGCCGACTTCAGCATGGAACGGATCTTCCGGCCGCTCGGCATGGCCCGCACCCAATGGCGCGACGATTATTCCGAGATCGTCAAGGGCCGGGCGACCGCCTATTCGCAGAGCCCCGTCGGCTCGATCCATCAGGACATGTCCTTCACCAACGTCTACGGCAACGGAGGCTTGCTGACGACGGTGGGCGACCTCCTCGTCTGGGCCGAGAATTTCTGGACGCCTCGCGTCCTGGACCGCGCCTCACTCGACGAGATGGAAATCCCCATGGTCCTGAACGACGGAACGCCGACGATCTACGGCCTGGGGCTCGGTGTCGGATCTTACAAGGGCGTGCGCGAGGTCAGCCACAGCGGCTCCACGGCGGGATACCGCGCCTATCTCGTCCGCTTTCCGGAACACAAGACCGCCGTCGCCGTCCTGAGCAACTTCGGCGTGACGAATCCCTCCGACCTCGCCCACAAGGTCGCCGATATCATCCTGGCCGGAGCGCTCAAGCCGGCCCCCGCGATCGATCCTCTTCCGGTCCCGGCCGCGGAGCTTCAGGCCTGGGCCGGTCTCTATCACGATCCCAGGACCGACGCGGTCATGAGCCTCGCCCTCAAGGACGGCAGGCTCGCCGACAACGGCGGCCGCGGCCCCGCGCTCGTCTGCGTCGCCCAGGGCTGCTTCACGACGGCGGGCGGAACACAGCTCGTATTCGTCAAGCCCGAGGGAGCGGAGGCCCCCATGGTGCGGGTCACGGCGGCCGGCGTCGCTCCCGCCGTTTATGCGCGGGAGGAGCCGGCGCGCCCGACGCCCGAAGCGCTGGTCGAATACGCGGGGTCGTATTGGAGCGATGAGCTGGAGGTCACGTATGTCGCCGAGGTGAAGGAGGGGAAATTGACTCTCCGCCGAAGACCGGACGCTGCCATGACGCTCGAACCGACATACATGGACGGCTTCGCCTCCCGGTCGGGAGGGACGACGTTCTTTCGCTTCATCCGCGACAGCCGCGGCCGCGTCGTCGGGTTCAGCGCCAACTCAGGCCGGGTGCGGAATCTGAAGTTCACGAAAAAATGACGGCCGACGAAATCACTGCCAGTCATCTGAATAAGCCTATTTCGTCGCTTGAAAAGGCAGAGAAAGAATTAAAAAGAGGAAGCCCTTCAGGCCTTTGTGTGGGCAACGGAGAAGAGGGGAAACCATAGAATAGGCTGAAGAATCAAATAGGATTATTCAGATGACTGGCACCGTATTATTGAAGGAGAGTGGAATGAGGGGATCGCGCGCTCGGCTAAGCTCTCGGGCATGGATTCAAGGGATTCTTTTCCTCGGAGCCGGACTCCTCGTCCTCTTCGCCGCTCTCCCCAGCCCCCGGGAGCTGCCGCCGCAAGCCGGGGCGATTTCCGCCCAGAGTGCGGTTGCGCACGATGTTTCGCGCCCGCTCGGCTCGATTCCCTCCCAAGCCCTCGCGCCCGGCAACGAAGAGGCTGAATCGCCTCAAAGATCCGATCCGCCGCCGGCGGAAGCCCCGAAGATCCCGCCCGCGGGCGCGGCGGTCGAACAAACGGAGATGGGGACGAAGCCGGCGCCCGCTCTCGTCGCCTCCTTCGACGGTCTCGGCGAAGGGTTCGACGGCCCGCATGGATCGGCGATCTTCCGCAATCCCTCGGACAACTCGATCGCCGTCGGGCCGGACCACATCGTCCAGACCGTCAACTCCCAGATGGCGGTCTTCACCAAGAAAGGAAAGCGGTTCGACACGACCGGCAAGATCCTCTACGGCCCCGTCCCGACGAACAACGTCTTCAAGGACTTCGGCGACGCGGCCAACATCAACAACGGCGACGCCGTGGTCCGTTACGACCAGCTCGCCGACCGGTGGCTGATCGTCATGCCGATCTTCCGCCGCATGGCCCCTAAGGAGAACGACCCGCCGGCGCTCAAAATGGGCGATCCCGCTCACCTGAGCCCGCCCGCCGTCGCCGGCCAGCCGGGACCGGCTCTCCTCCTCTTCCAGCCCCCTGCGCTCACTCCCGAAGAAAAAGCCGCCGCGGCCGCGGCCCGGGCCGCCGCCCAGGCCCAGCGCGGCCAAAGAGGCGCCCCCGCGCCCGGCCAGCCCGGCCAGAAGCCCGCGGTCAAACCCCAGCCGCAGCCCGTCCAGGGCTCCTACGCAATGTGCTACGCGATCAGCACGAGCCCGGATCCGCTCGGCTCCTATTACCGCTACGAGTTCCTGCGGCCGCTCTTCCCCGATTACCCGCGGCCCGCGATCTGGCCGGACGGCTATTACATCCCGACGAGCACGGGCGACAACGTCATTCAAAAGCACGCCTACGTCGCCGACCGGGCCCGGATGCTCAAGGGCGAGCCGGCCACGGAACAGGGACTCGTTATCGACGGCGTCAACTTTCTCAACAATGCCGACCTCGACGGGAAAGAGCTCCCTCCGCCCGGCGCTCCGAACATCATGATGGCCGCCGGCGGAACTCAGCTCAAGAAGATCTTCGAGGACGACGGGATTTTCGTCTGGACTTTCCACGCGGATTGGAAGGATCCAGCGAAAACCAAAGTGGACGGCCCGGTCAAAATCCCGGTCGCGCCCTATCATTACCTTGGCGACGGGCAGTTGACGTCGGCCGTCCCCCAGCCCGGGACAGAGCGCCGCCTCGACGCCCAAGGCGACAAGATCATGTCCCGGCTCGTGTACCGCCGGATCGGAAAGCAGGAATCGATCATCGCGGTCCATTCGGTCGCGACCTCTGCCGGAGGCGGCGGCGTGCGTTGGTACGAATTCCGTCTCGACGGCAACCGCGCCGTCGAGCTCCACCAGCAGGGAACCTATGCGCCCGGCGGTTTTTACCGTTGGATGGCCAGCCCGGCCATGGACGCGGCGGGGAATATCGGCATCGGTTACTCGTTCGGCGGGACGCCGAACTTCGCCGGCCAGCGCTTCGCCGGGCGTATGGCGAACGATCCTCCCGGGAAGCTGACTCTCCGCGAAGTCGTCCTGGCTGAGGGTGAAGCATCACAGACGAACACCCTGCGCTGGATGGATTACGCCCAGACGGCGATGGATCCGGACGACGACATGACCATCTGGTACGTCGGCGATTACCTCAAGAAGGGTGCGACGAATTACTCAACGCGCATCGGCGCCTTTAGAATAAAATAGGACGGCTACACGAAAGGACCCCTTCCATGAAGACCCTCGGACTCATCGGCGGCGTGACCTGGCACTCGACGGTCGACTATTACCGGCTCATCAACACCGGCGTCCAGAAGCGGCTCGGCGGCACGAGCTCGGCCCGCCTCGTCCTCTACTCCCTCGAATTCCAGGAGATCGAGGACTTCCAGAAGACGGGAGACTGGGGGCATCTGAACGCGTTGATGATCGACGCAGCCCTCAAGCTCCAGATGGCCGGGTCCGAAGCCCTCGTCATCTGCGCCAACACGATGCACAACTGTGTGGACGCCCTGACCCCCGTCCTCCGCATCCCCATCATTCACATCGCCGACGCGGCCGCGGCCGCGATCAAGGCCGCCGGCCTCGAAACGGTCGGGCTCCTCGGCACGCGCTACACCATGGAGATGGACTTCTACCGCCGCCGGCTCGAGGAGAAGCACGGCCTGACCGTCCTCGTCCCGGATACGGACGACCGCGACCGGGTCCACGAGGTTATCTTCTCGGAGCTCGCGATCGGGGTCATCAAGGACTCGTCCCGGGCCGACTACGTCGGCGTCATCGACCGGCTGATCGAGCGGGGCGCCCAGGGGATCATCCTGGGCTGCACGGAGATCCCTCTCCTCATCAAGCCCCAGGACGTTTCCGTCCCGGTCTTCGACACGACCGCGCTCCACGCCGCCGCTGCCGTCGATTTCGCCCTGGCGGACTGAAAACCGCCCCGGGGAGGCCGCTCCCCCCCCGTCCTCCCGCCCGTTTCGTTGACATTTCGCCCCCAACAGGGTAACTTGGAAGCGTCATTACAGGAGATCAACATGTTCTTCCTAGGAACGATCGGCCCGCAGGAGCTTTTACTCGTCCTGCTTATCGTGATCATCATCTTCGGCGCGCGCAAGCTTCCCGAGCTCGGCAAATCCCTCGGCGAAGGCATCAAGAACTTCAAGAGCTCCATCGGGGGGAAGGACAAGGATAAGGA
>Ga0105106_10001728_pt1 | contig 15596 bp, 13 predicted proteins | sample PPLLaktember2015_5_FD_79109 | JGI IMG/M metagenome (GOLD analysis project Ga0105106, IMG submission 79109) | Freshwater sediment microbial communities from Prairie Pothole Lake near Jamestown, North Dakota, USA - PPLs Lake P8 Core (1) Depth... | ecosystem: Environmental > Aquatic > Freshwater >...
TCGAGAGTCGCCGGGCGAGCCGGAGGGCGCTCCTGGGAGAGGTCTATGCCCGCCAGGAGATGACGGGCAGCCTCGCCCACGAGCTCGAAGAGGCGAAAGAGGAGCTGGGAAAGCTCGTCGAGTCTCTCGCCGCGGGGGAGTCCGCCGCAGGGAGCGTCGACCTTCCCATGAGAATGTTCGAGGGAGAAGTCGGATGGCCGGTCGAGGGCGAGCTCGAAGCGCGATTCGGCACGCAGCTCCACCCGCGATTCAAGACGGTAACGGTGCGGAACGGCATCGAGATCGATGCTCCGGTGGGAACGCCGGTCCAGGCGGTCTACGAGGGGCAGGTGGTCTACGCCTCCTGGTTCCAGGGCTATGGGAAGCTCCTCATCCTCCAGCATACGGGAAGTGTCCACAGCCTCTATGGGTATCTTTCCGATTTCCAGGTCGAGGTCGGCGCCCGCGTCGCCCGCGGAGCTCCCATCGCCCGGGTGGGAGACACGGGCTCGCTCGAGGGACCTCGTCTGTACTTCGAGATTCGAGCGCAAGGCAAACCCGAAGACCCGGAGAAGTGGCTCGATCCCGCGAGGCGTCTCGCGGGGCGTGAACCTGTGAATTGACCGGGGGGGCTCCCCAGGTCAAAATGAATGACAATCATCCTTTTGGGAGGTCGCGAGCGCTCATGAAAAGCCTACGGTTCAAGCATCTCCTCCTGGCGTTCTCCGTTCCTTTCGTCCTCTACGCCATCCTCGGCGGTTTTCTCGGGAGGGCCCTCGCCCGCGACAGCGCCTACCGGTATCTCTCGGTCTTCCAGGACGTGGTGACGCTGGTGATGAACAACTACCTCACCGCGCCGGAGATGGATCAGGTGATGGACGGCGCGATCCGGGGCATGCTGGAGGCGCTCGACCCCGATAGCGTCTATCTCGACGCCGAGGAGTACCTGGCGTTCAAGGATCCCGAAGCCCACAAGAAGGCCGACATCGGCGTCGAGCTCACGAAGCGGTACTACCTCCAGGTGGTGAGCGTCCTTCCCGGCTCACCCGCGGAGAAAGCGGGCGTCGAGCCTGGGGACCTCCTCAAATCCGTGGGAGGCATCAACACGCGGGAAGTGAACGTCATCGCCGGAGAAGCGATGATGCGGGGCGGCGCCGGGACCAAGGTCACGCTCGAGGTGATTCGGGACCGCCAGCCCGATCCCATCGCCATCGAGGTCGAGAGGCGCGATGTCCTCGTGTCTCCCGTCACCTTCGAGAAGCTTCCGAGCGGCGACGGCTACATCAAGATCGCGTCCTTCCGTCCGGGAACCGATACCGACGTCAAGCGCGCCGTCGAGATGCTCAAGGGGCAAGGCGTCCAGAAGCTCGTGGTCGACGTCCGCAACAGTTTCGGGCGTCTCGCGGAAGAGGGCGCCAAAGTGGCGGAGCTCTTCGTCCCCGGTGGAGTCGCCGCGCGCCTCCAGTCGAGGAAAGGCGAGACCTCCGACGTTCGTCTCGCGCCCGATCGGGTCGCGTTCGCGGGGGACATGGTGCTCCTGGTCAACGGCGGAAGCTCCGGCGCGGCGGAGATCGTGGCCAGCGCCTTCCGTACAGCGAAGCGAGGGGAGATCCTCGGGGTTCCCACCTCGGGCCGGAGCGCGGTACAGAGAGCGATCTCGCTCGGAGACGGCACCGCGGTGGTGCTCTCCGTCGCTCAATACTGGACTCCCGACGGGAAGCCCCTTCTCGGGGAAGGCCTCGAGCCCTCGGTCACGGTCGAGCGGACTCTGGAGGACGAAGAGAAGGGCATCGACCCCGTCCTCGACAAGGCGATCGAAGTCCTGGGCGACGTCGCGAAGCTGAAGAAAGCCGCTTAGCTTTTCGGGTCAAAAAAAGAGGGGATGCGGAGGCTTCCGTCTCCGCATCCCCCTTTTGCTTCTTACTGGCCCTGAATCTGGAAAGGAATCTCCTGGGTGATGACCTTCTTCGTCACCTGGTCCGTGACCTTGACCGTCACCTTGTAGTTCCCCGGCTCTTTGAAATTGGGAATGCTCAGGGGGATGTCGAAGATGGTGAGCGCCATCTCCGGCGTCTGCAGCATGAACGGCTCTTCCTTGGTGGCGCCCCGCGCCTCTCCTTCCCTGGAGAACGAGAGATGCACGGTGAGGTTCGGCTTGTCGCCCTCGACTCCGTAGTTGTAGGCGTAGAAGACGCCCGAGAGCTGCTCCTTGGTCGTATAGACCATCTCCCGCTTCGGCGTGAAGTGGTAGCCGCCGAGGAGGAACGCCCGGCCGGGTGAGCCCATGGCTTCGCCGATCTGCTTGCCTTCGGCGAACATCAGGATGGAGGAGAGCTGCAGCTCCGTGGTGCTGAGATCCGGCACCACGAGATCGACGATCTTGGTCCCGGTCGTCGTGCCCGCCTCGTCCACGATCCCAAGGTAGAGCTTGTAGGTTCCCGGTTGGACCTGAAGCGGCAGTTCCCATACCTGCTTTCCTGTGGGGTCCTTCGCGATCTCGGCGCTCTCCTCGAACTGGTGGATGGTGATGCCGTCGCTGTTCGCAACGGATCCGAACACCATGGCTTTGCTCGAGCTGAGGCCTGGGCCCAGAACGAAGTCGAGCGGGACGTAAACCTGCCCTGCCGTCGCGCGGAAGAACGCGGGGCTCACCTCGAAGGGAATGGCCTCGCTCGTCTGCCCCGTCTCCTGAAGGGCCTTGAGGGCGAGCTTGGCGGGACTGTTGGGATCGAACTTCATGTCCGCCTTGCGGAGCCGGCCGTTCTCGTCCCGGGCGTAGTTGACGGAGGGGTTGGCGACGAGGCGCTCCTTGACCCGCTCGAGCTGCTTCGTGAGCTCGTCGCTTACGACCATGCGGTAGCCGAAGCCCGGCTGCTGCCGGAACGGGATGGAGAGCCCGTTCGGGATCCCGAGGTCGGGGTTGGGATCGTAGACCCAGGTCATACTCTGCGCATCGCCCTCTCCGCCGGGCGAGCCGAAGCTGGACTCTCCCGGTTCCTCGCCGCCCGTTCCGGGATCGGCGCCGGGCTGCGGGCCGGACTCGCCGGAGCCTCCGCGCTGCTGCTGGCTCGGTCCGCCGAGAAGGAGAAAGATCTTCCCCATGTCGCTCTCGGAGCCCTTCACCCCGCCGCCGCGGAAGTTCTCGTCTGCGGTCTTCGCCCGCGCCTGGAAGTCCTTCTGAAACTCGTTCTCTGCGGTCGTGGGATTGAAATCCCGCCGCATCCAGAAGAGATCCTTGAACAGCTTGCGGTCGTCCTTGTTGATCTGCTCGAAGGTGGCTTTCTCCTGCGCCGTGATGATGGCGCCGACTTCCTTCTCGACCCAGTTCTTGTCAGCCTTGTTGAGTTTTTCCTGAGCCACGGCGGCGCCGGCGACGAGAAGGCCGGCGGCCAAAGCCACACTCCGCAATTGATTCTGTGACATGTAGATCTCCTATCAGCTCCTTCGCAAAAGGGAAGGATACGTCGCCGGATCCCCAAGTGCAAATCGCCCGCGAGCCTCGTGCTATACTGGCGCGGAGGGGTGCTCATGAAAGCAGCCTTTTCGAATCGGGCTGTTCTCGCGATTCTGAGCGGACTCCTGGCCTCCTGCGCCAGCACCTCGAAGCGGGTTCAGTTCACTCCCGACGAGATCGTCGCCGATCTGGCCACGCGCGTTCCCGAGGACGTGGTGCAGAAAGTCGTCGTGCCTTACGACATCAACGAAGAGATCCGGGAGCTGGCGCGTAAGTCGGTCGACACGCTGCGCACCGACAGCGAGAAGATCCGGGCCATCGTCAACGCCATCATCGGGCGCACCGGCATGTCCATCTCGTACGACTGGCTCTCGAACAAGACCGCCCAGCAGGTCTTCTATGAAGGCCGGGGGAACTGCCTCGCGTACAGCAACCTCTTTATAGGGATGGCGCGGGAGGTGGGTCTCGACGCCGTCTACGTGGACGTGACGACCATCGAGCGCATCTCGAAAGAGGCCGAGGTCATCGTGAACAACGGCCACATCACCGCCGGCGTCCGCAACGGACCGGATCTGGTGATGATCGATTTCACCCGGACTCCCGAGCGGGAGTACATGGGGGCGAAGGTCATCGACGATTTCGAGGCCATCGCCAACTACTACAACAACCAGGGTTTTCTCTACGGGTACTATTCCGAGACCGCGGGGGACATGGGCGACGAGTTCGATCCCGCGGCGGCCGAGCTCGAGATGTACCAGATGGCCCTCGACGTCCGCCCGGATTTCGGGCGGGCCCGGAACAACCTCGGCGTCGCGCTCCGGCGGCGGGGAAAGGTGGAGGACGCCATCGCCCAGTACAAGATCGCGCTCGAAGCAGATCCGAAGTTCGCCGAGGCGCGCTCGAACCTCGGAGCCGCCTATTACTCCCAAGGACGGGTCGATGACGCCATCCACGAGTTCGAGAGCGCGGCGCGCGCCGGGGGATCGAATGCCTACTACTACCACCACCTCGGCGTAATCCAGTACCAGCAGGGCCACTACGAAGCGGCGCTGCAGCAGTTCAAGAAAGCGATCTCCCGCGATGGCGATCTCGCCGATGCCCGGTATTATCTCGGCGAGACTTACATGAAGCTCGGTGACCGCGAAAAAGCGATGGAGGCCTACCGAAAGACGCTGGAAGTCGATCCGAATTACCTCTCCGCTCGGGCGAAGCTCGACTTGCTCGTTACCGAGACGAACAGCAAGAGCTAGCAGGCTGCGAAGAAATGCGTCTTTCGCCTGCGCGAGCGAAGCGAGCCCGGCCCGAATGGGCCGCGGATTCTTCAGGCCGCGGGGGTGGGGCCCCGCGGCACTGATGCACTGAAGAGGCTTCCATTCATCGGCTCGAAGGCAACGTCATCGGTCTGAAGCCCCGCGAGCGGCACCGGCTCGAGAAGCTCTACCAGCGGCGGCTTCCGCCCCGGTCCCTGGTCACCCACGATTTCGCCCGCCAGCTGACGGAAATCTCGAGAGAGATCCGGCGCCAGGTGGGAGTGCTCGTCAACCGCAAGGGCGAAGTCGAGTGGGTCGGCGTCGGCGACGCGCGGCAGATCGTCCTTCCCGACCTGAAGCGGCAGCGCGTGGCCGAGCGACGGTTCCGCGGGCTGCGGTGCCTGCACACCCATCTCGGCGAGGAGCCTCTGACGCGGGACGACCTCACCGACCTGGTTCTGCTCCGCCTCGACGCGATGTCGGCGATCGAGGCGGGAGAGGACGGTCTCCCCGGGCTCGTCCGCACCGCCTATCTCTCGCCTTCGAACGGCGACTCCAGAGCCGTCGCCTGGGATCTGATGGAGCCCGCGCCGCCGAGCCAGATCGACCTGGACTTCGTCGATTTCATCACCGATCTCGAGAACGATTTCGCCAGGAAGCGGGGAGAGCTCTATCGCGCCGATCGGCGCGAGCGGGCGATCCTGGTGGGAGTCACGACGGGGAGCGTCGAGGAGGAGAAAGAGCGGCTCCTCGAGCTCGCGGAGCTCGCCCGGGTCTCCGACGTGGTGGTCCTCGACACCATCGTTCAGCGCCGGCAAAAGCTCGATCCCCGCTACCTCGTCGGCAAGGGAAAGATCGAGGAGCTCGTCATCCGCTCGCTCCAGGAGGGAGCGGACCTAATCATCTTCGACCAGACGCTCCAGCCGAACCAGGTGCGCTCGATCTCCGCGGCGACCGACCTGAAGATCCTGGATCGGACCCAGCTCATCCTCGACATCTTCGCCCGGCGCGCCCAGAGCCGCGAAGGGAAGCTCCAGGTCGAGCTCGCGCAGCTCCGCTACATGCTTCCACGCCTGACGGAGATGGATACCGCGCTCTCCCGCCTGACGGGAGGCATCGGAGGACGAGGACCTGGAGAGACCAAGCTCGAAATGGACCGCAGGCGCGTGCGCGATCGCATCGCCAGGCTCCAGAAAGAGATCCAGTCCATCCGCCGGAAGCGCGGGGAGCGGCGGAAGATGCGCGTGGGGCGCGGGCTTCCGATCGTCACCCTCGTCGGCTACACCAACGCGGGAAAGTCGAGCCTCCTCAACCGGCTCACCGAGAGCACCGTCGCCGCCGGAAGCCGCATGTTCGAGACCCTCGACCCGACGAGCCGCAGGCTCCGGGTCCCGGTCGAGCGCGAGGTGCTCCTCGCCGACACCGTGGGATTCATCCGCGATCTCCCGCCGGAGCTCCTCGACGCCTTTCGCGCCACGCTCGAAGAGATCGAGACCTCGTCCCTCATCCTCCACGTGGTGGACGCTTCGCAGCCCGACTACCCGGAGCGGATGTCCGCGGTGGTCGGAATCCTCGAAGACCTCGAATTCAACCGAATTCCCCGCTTCGTGGTCTACAACAAGTCGGATCTTCTTTCCCCCGATGCGCGAAGCGAACTGGGCTCGGGCGACGGCCATGTCCTGGTCTCGGCGGTGACGGGAGAGGGAACCGAGGCGCTGGTAGCTCGGATCGGCGAGATGCTGCGGGAGAGCGGACAGCCCTACGAGGTCGCCTCTTCAGCCGGCCGCTGAGACGGGGCGCGAGAGAACCAACACCGCCACGTCCCTCTTTCCTCCGATCGCCGCGCGCTCCCGCCGGACGTTTCGAAATCCCGCGGCGTGAAGAAAGCGAACCGCGCCCCGGTTCGCTTCCACGACACCGCACCACAGGCTCTCGAACCCGAGACCCCAGGCCAGCGTCAGAGCACCTCGCACCAGAGTGGTTCCGACGCCGTGTCTCGTCCAATCCGGCGAAACGTAGAGACCGTGGAGCTCGAGCGCGGGAGACGCGGCACCGGGGCGAAGCTGCGCGAACCCCACGGGATTCGACTCCCAGATCGCGAGCAGACAATGGGAGCTCGCCTCTCGAATCTCGCGCTTGAGCGTCTTCAGATCGAATCGCCCCGCGACCCCGGCGAGGCTCGAGAGGTCGAGGACCTCGAGGTGCACGTGATGGAAGGCGCGGGCGGCGATCGCCGCGAGCTCCGGGGCGTCTTTCTCCGTGGCCTCGCGGATGCGGATCCCGGTACCCGAGTCGGTCATCAGGTATCCCGCCGTCGGCTCCTCGGCGAGGTCGTCGGGAGCTGCCGCCGGCGCCTGGCCTTCCAGAACGGCCCGTTGAATCCACCGGGTAGGGTCCATACGGATCGAATACGCGAAAAGAGCCCCGAACTCGCCGCTGGGTGGACCGCCACCCGCAGCTAGGGAGAAAGCCTACACGGTCTCGGGCTCGACGGGAGGGGAACCCGAAGCGCCAGACCACTTTGGCGAACGCCGACTCGCTGGCACGTGCGTTGCACTCTACCCGGAGAACAAATGGGGGTGCGAGTTGAATCGACGCGAGTTCACGGTCGAGGCGGCGCTGGCCCTTCTGGGCGGTGCTTTCATCACCATCAGCGGCTGTGAGAGCGGCACCGAGCCCAGTGCGGTCATCGCCGACATACCCGGCGAGATCGCGTCGAACCACGGGCACTTCGTCACCCTGACCGCGGCGGGACTACGGGCGGGTGCAGACTTCGACGTGGACATCCGCGGGAGCTCGGGACACAACCACGTGGTGTCCCTGACCACGGTCGATCTGGCCATCCTCCGCAACGGCGGGGTGGTCCAGAAGGAATCCACGGGCACGAGGCACACTCACCTCATCACCTTCCGGGGCTAGCCGCTGAGCTCTCCGTACAACCTGCGGTAGCTCTCGTACCTTTCCCGGGCGACGGCGCCCTCGTCCACGGCGGCCCTCACCGCGCAGCCCGGCTCGGGAACGTGGCTGCACGAGTTGAAGCGGCACCGGCCGAGGTACGGCCGGAGCTCGGGGAAGCACTCCGCGAGCTCTTCCCGCTTCACGTGGCGAATCGAGAGCTCACGGACTCCGGGGGTATCGACGAGCTCGCCTCCGAAATCGAGGGGGAAGAGCGTCGACGCGGTCGTGGTATGGCGGCCGCGTCCGTGCCGGTCCACCTCGCCGCTCGAGAGTCGAATCCCGGGCTGCACCGCGGCCGCGAGCTTCGATTTTCCCACTCCCGAATGACCGGCGAGCACCGAGCGCTTTCCCTCGAGTAGCAGTCGCAGCTCGTCGATCCCCGCCCCGGTCTTGGCGCTGGTCTCGACGAAAGGGTATCCGAGCGATCGATAGATGGCGAAGGCCTCGCGCGCCTTCTCGCGCATCGCGGCGTCTCCGAGCTCGATCTTGTTCAAACAGAGCGCGGGCGCGATTCCCGCATGGTGGGCGATCACGAGGTAGCGGTCGATGAGCCCGGCCTTGTACGGAGGATCGACGAGCGCCGACACGATCACGATCTGATCGACGTTGGCGGCGAGAACATGGAGCCGGGCTTTGCGGCCGGGCACGAGGCGGATGAGTGCGCGCTCGCGGGGGAGCACTCGATGGATGACGCCTTTGACCTCTCCCACCGCGTCGAGCTCGACCCGGTCTCCGACGGCGATCTGATTCCGGAAGGTTCCCGACGAGTCTTCGAACAAACGGCCGCGAAGGTAGCATTCCAGGACCCGCGTTCCACGGGGGGTGTCGGCGCGCACCGAGGCTTCCTTTCCCTGGATCTTGAAGACCGTCCCCGTGAGTGTCGAAGAGATCGGTTCCACGGCTAGCAGCGGGCCAGGAAATTCATCTGCACCCTGCGCGAGCGGAGCGTTCTCCTTCGCGCAGAGCGCTTCGGCCGCGGGAATCTGGCCGTCCTCCCCGAGCGAGGAACGAGGGGAGCGAGCCGAGCGGAGCCCTCAGCCCAGAGCGGTGGGGGTGGGGCCCCACCGCATTGAGCGAAGAGCGAGGCGAGCATTTGATGATGCCAGGCAGCATGCTATAGTCGCCGACAACCTGTCAAAGACCGGTGTCGAACGGAATCCGGATCCTCCTCAGCTCGGGCGAAGCCTCTGGAGATCTCTATGCCTCCGAGCTGCTGCGGGAGCTCCGGAAGCGCGCTCCTTCGATCGAGGCGTTCGGGCTCGGCGGCGCGCGCTCGAAGGCGGAAGGCGCAGCACTCCTCGTCGACCTCGAAGAGATCTCCGTCATCGGCCTGGTGGAGGTCGTTCGCAAGATTCCCGCCCTGAAGCGCGCGATGGAGCGGCTCGAAGACGAGGCGCGAGCGCGTAGGCCCGACGCCGCAATTCTCGTCGACTTCTCCGGATTTCACCTCCGGCTCGCGAAGCGCCTCCGCGAGATGGGTGTCCCCGTCCTCTATTACGTCAGTCCGCAGGTCTGGGCCTGGCGCCGGGGCCGTATCCGGCGGATCCGCGATCTCGTGGACGAGATGCTGGTCATCCTGCCCTTCGAGGAAGCGTTCTACCGCGAGGAGGGGGTTCGCGTTCGCTACGTGGGACATCCCCTCGTGGACCTCGTCGAGTCCGCGCGGTCGCGCGAGAAGTTCTGCGCCGACCTCGGACTCGACCCGGCGCGGCCGTTCGTCCTGTTCCTTCCGGGGAGCCGGCGGCGGGAGATCGAGCTTCACGTCGGCGTGTTTCGCGAGGTGGCGCAGAAGCTGCGGCGCGACCGTCCCGAGCTTCAGATTGTCATGAGCCGTGCGCCCACGGTCCCCGCTTCCTGGATCGAAGCGGGGCTCGGCGAGACGATCTCCCAGGTCCATCTGCTCGAAGGCGGGCCCTACGACGGCATGCAGCACGCGGCGGTCGCGGTGGTGGCTTCGGGTACGGCGACGGTGGAAGCGGCGCTTTCGGAAACCCCCATGGTCGTCGTCTACCGCGTCGGCCGGCTCACCTACGCCCTGGGCCGACCCTTCGTGCGCCTGCCGTTCTTCTCGATGGTGAACCTCATCGCCGGCCGGAAGCTCGTCCCCGAGCTCATCCAGGGCGGTATGACCGCGGACGCGATAGGCGCCGAGATCGAATCACTCCTCGAGCCCGGGGCGGCGGAGGAGATGAGGCGCGGGCTTCGCGAGGTGAAGGCGAAGCTCGGCGGCAAGGGCGCCTCGGCGCGCGCGGCCGAAGCGGTGCTCGCGTTCCTGCAATCCAGGAAATCGGGTGCGAGCGCGCTATCATGAACGTTCGATTCACCACAGGAGGCGCATTCATGCTGCGAATTCTGGCTTTTCTCCTGCTCTTCCCCGCGGCCCAGGCGGGAGCCGCGACTGTCGTCGCCATGACGCTCGAGCAGATGAGCGAGCGGGCGGACACCATTTTTCTCGGACGCGTCGCGGGGACGCGCGCGGACTGGAACGCCGAGAGAACCCGCATCTATACCCACGTCACCTTCGAGGTCGATCGCTACCTGAAGGGGGGCGGCGGCTCGAGGGTAGAGACGGTGCGCCTCCTCGGAGGCCGAGTCGGCCCGTACCTCGCCATGGTGCCCGGCTCGCCCCGGTTCGAGACCGGCGAGGAGGTGCTCCTCTTCTGCGCCGGCGGCGGAGCCCGCATCTTAACCGTACTCGGCATGTCGCTCGGTAAGTTCACCATCACCTCCGACACGTCGGGGGAGAGGATCGTGAACCGCGACATCTCGGGCTTGATGCTCGCGAGCCACCGCACCGATGCCCGCGAGCCGGGCGATCCAGTAACCCGCTACCGGCTCTCCGAAGTGGAGTCGCGCATCCGGGAGGCCGTTCGGTGAAGTCTCGAATTCTGGCTCTGGTGACGGCGCTTTCGATCCCGGCCACGCCTTCCTTCTCCTATCAGGTCCTTCAGAACGAGACCCCCGACGGGGACCTCGTCGACCTCCGCTGGTTCAGCGCCAGCTTTCCCGTCCGCTACTACGTGAACGGGCGAGAGCCCCTCGACTTTTCCCTTCAGGATGCCGTCGACGGAATCGCGGCTTCGTTCCGGGCCTGGGAGGACATCGAGACCGCGAGCATCACCTTCCAGTACGCGGGGACGACGGACGCGGAGGCCTTCGAGTTCTTCGACGACCAGAGCACTCTCGGATTTCGCGACGACCCCGATCTCGAGGGGACGGGGATCCTCGGCGCGACGCTCCAGGTGATCAACATCTTCACCGGCGAGATCGTCGAATCCGACATCTTCTTCAGCGACTTCTTCGTGTGGTCGGTCGACCCCGGGGGACGACCGAATACGTTCGATTTCGTCTCCGTCGCCACCCACGAGATCGGGCATTTCCTCGGACTCGGGCACTCCCACGTGGGGGTGACCGAAACCGGGGGCTTCCGCCGCCGTCCGGTGGAGGGCTCGGCCATCATGTATCCGTTCTCCTTCGGACCGGGGTCCGTCATCGGGCGCACGCTCACCGCCGACGACGTGACCGGGGTGTCGATCCTCTACCCCGCGGGCTCGTTCCTGCAGAGAACCGGAAGGCTCTCGGGTCGGGTCACGAAAGGGGGAAGCGGTGTCGGCTTCGCCCACGTCGTGGGATTCAACCCCTTTACCGGGGAGACGGTCGGGGCGTTCGCGGACGAATCCGGGAACTACGAGATCCTGGGCTTGAGACCCGGTCCTTACGTGGTGCGCGTCAACCCCGTCACCGACCCGACGTCTCCGGGAGACTTCGGATTTCCCGATCCGGGAACCGATCTCGACTTCCGGGACGCGCTCTACACGGGCGGGCCCGCCGAGGTCGAGGCCTCGTCTTCGACCGGGGGCATCGACGTGGTGGTGGAGCCGTGAAGAGAGCGCTTCTGCTCCTCGCGTTCTCGGCCGTGCCCGCGGTCGGCCTGGCGCAGACAGGCGGAACGAAGAAGCTCGAGCTCTCGGGCTTCGTCGGAGGCATGTCCCTGACCCAGGAACTGGGAACCGCGTCGAACATCTACATGAGCGTGACCGGAGCGGCGGAGAGCGTCGATTTCGGAAAGCTCTACGGATTCGGCGCCAGCTGGGCCTTCACCCGGAACGTCGCAGCGGAGTTCACCTTCTCTCGTTCGACGAATCTGTACGGCCTGGACGTCGACGACGAAGCGATCGGAAACGTCGCCCTTCCCGACCAGTTCGAGGCCGAGCAGGTCTTCCTCACCGGAGGGGTCATCGTCCAGTTCCCACTGGAGGTCGGTCTGGTTCCCTATGGGAGCTTCGGCATCGGCCAGCTGAAGACGTCGCCGACGAGCGACATCGAGGGAATCGAGTCCGTCACCGGGACCGACGTCAGCTTCGGAGGCGGCGTGAAGTACTGGATTCCTTCGGTTCCGTGGCTCGGAGTCGGATTCGACCTGCGCTATCACACCGCGACGGAGGGGCTGACCTTTCCCGAAGGCGACGGCTCCACGAACGGGACGGCGTATACCGTCGTCGGAATGGTGCGGTTGTTCTAACGATGGCGCCACGGCGCGGGTCTTGATCCCGGCGCCGACAATCCGTATCGTAATCCGTCCACTTGAGCACACCGGAAGCAGTGCAGGCGGGATCCCGAGAGGGTCTCGGAGGCGAGGGTAGAGAGCGGCTCGGCGAAGCCCTTCTTCGGGACAGTCGTCTGGCGCGGGCGCTCCTGGAGGTGATTCCCGACCTGGTCTTTCGGCTCGACCGGAGGGGAACGTTTCTCGACTTCCTGCCCGCCCGCGGGCTCGCTCCCGTGGTTCCCGCCGCGGACTTCCTCGGAAGGAATCTCGGCGACATCCTGCCCTCGATCGCCGACCGGGCGCTTCCCAAAGTGGAACGCGCGCTCGACACCGGTCTCGAGCAGTCGCTGGAGTACGACCTGATCCTCGAGAACGGTCCCCGGTTCTTCGAGGCCCGCTTCGTCGCCTGCTCCGATGCCGACGTTCTGGTCATCGTCCGCGACGTGACCGATAAGCGCGAGACCGAGGAGAAGCTCCGTCAGAGCGAGGAGCGGCTTCGCTCTCTCGTCGAGATGGCCGGGGATGTCATCCTCTCGCTTTCGACCGAGGGCGAGATCCTCGAGTTCAACCAGGAGGCGGAGCGGCTTCATGGCGTCAGCCGCGCGAGCGTACTCGGCAAGAACTACTTGAACGTCTTCGTTCCCGAGGAAGAGCGCTCCTCGTTGCGCGAGAGTGCGAAGAGGGTCCTCTCGGGAATTCCCACGCGAGGCCACGTCGGCTCGGTCGTCGACGCCTCCGGCCGCCGCCGCTTCCTGTCCTGGAACGTCGATCGGATACTCGATTCCGAGGGTCGGCCGACGGGTCTGGTCGCCTGCGGCCAGGACGTGACGCAGCGGAAAGAGCTGGAAGAGAGCGTACTCAGCATCGCCAGCGGCGTCTCCGGTTCCCGGGGCCAGCAGTTCTTTCGCCATCTCGTCTCGCGTCTCGCCGCGATCCTGGAAGCGGACTTCGTCAACGTTGGCAAGCTGGAGATCGAGGACGGGAAGAAGCGAATCCGGACCATCGCCCGCATCGCCGATGGAAAGCCGGCCCGGAACGCCGCCTACGATCTCGAGGGCTCTCCCTGCGAGGACGTGGTGGGGAAGAAGACCTGCAGCTATGCCGAGGGGGCGAAGGATCTCTTTCCCAGGGATCGGGCCCTCACCGAATTGGGAATCGAAGGCTACGTGGCCGCTCCGCTGTTCAACTCGAGGGACGAGGCCATCGGGCTCATCAACGTGCTCTACCGCAGGCCGATCCCGAACCTGTCGCTGGCGGAATCGATCCTGCGCATCTTCGCCGCCCGTGCCTCGGGAGAGCTCGAGCGCAAGGTCGCGGAGGAGGAGCTCCGGGCGAGCGAGCAGCTCAACCGCCGCATCATCGAAGCCATTCCCGGCGGCGTGGTGCAGGCCGCCTCCGACGGATCGATTCTTCTCGCGAACGAACAGGCCCAGCTCTTCCTGGCCCTCACCTATGACGATGCCACGGCCGCTACTGCGAGCGCTTCCTCGATGTTCCCTTCCTGACCGAGGACGGGGCTCCGTGCCCGTTGAGCGAGGATCCTCTCTCCCAATGCCTGGCCACCGGCCTCCCGCAACCACCGCGGGTCATCGGCGTCGAGAAGCCCGACGGGCTGCGCTGGGGTATTTTCACCGCCGTTCCTCTCGACGGCGGAGAGGGCGCGGTGGTGATGTTCGTCGATATCACCGATCGCAAGAAAGCGGAGGAGGAGCGCCGCAGCCTCGAGGCCCAGGTGCAGCACGCCCAGAAGCTCGAGAGCCTGGGTGTCCTGGCCGGAGGAATCGCCCACGATTTCAACAACCTGCTCACGGGAATCCTGGGAAACGTGAGCCTGGCGTTGACGAAGCTTCCCCCAGGATCGGATCTCACCTCGACCCTCGGCCGGGTGGAGCGGGCGGCGGAGCGGGCGGCGGAGCTCACGAACCAGATGCTGGCCTATGCGGGCAAGGGTAGCTTCGTCGTCGGCTCGGTCGACCTCGACTCCGTCGTGCGCGAGCTCCTGCCCCTGCTCCAGTCCTCGGTCACGAAGAACGCGAAGCTCGAGCTGGATCTCGACACCGCCATCTTCGACGTCGACGGCGATCGCTCCCAGGTGGAGCAGGTGTTGATGAACCTCATCACCAACGCGTCCGACGCGCTCGAGGAGAACGAGGGAATCATCCGGCTGCGCACGGGCCTCGTCCAGGACGACGCGGGCCCCCACGTTCTTCTCGAGGTGTCCGACACCGGCTCGGGAATGGACGAGGAGACGAAGGCCCGCATGTTCGATCCTTTCTTCACCACGAAGTTCACCGGGCGCGGCCTCGGTCTCGCCGCGGTTCAGGGAATCGTCCGCAGCCATCGCGGGGTCATTCGCGTGGAAACCGAGGTCGGCAAAGGCACGCGGTTCACCGTGCTGTTCCCGGCGGGACGGAGGCAGAAGGGCGAGGTCGAGCCCGCCGCCGTCTCGCGAGAGGTCCACGGGACCGGAACCGTTCTGGTGATCGACGACGAGGAGGCCGTCCGCGACGTCGCCCGCGCCGCCCTCGAGTCCGCGGGCTATCGCGTCCTGATGGCGGAGGACGGCGTCCGCGGCCTGGAAGCGTTCGGCGCCGGCGGCACCGATCTCGTCTGCGTCGTGGTCGACGTCTCCATGCCTCGCATGAACGGCGAGGAGACGTTCCGGAGGCTTCGTTCCATCGACCCTGCCGTGCCCATCCTCGTGACCAGCGGGTTCACCGAGCGCGACGCGCGCGAGCGGTTCTCGGGAAACGACGTCGCCGGGTTCATTCAGAAGCCGTTCCGGGCGACGGAGCTCGTGAACAAGATTTCCCGTCTCGGTCGCAGAGCCTCTCACTAACCCGACTTCCTCGGCCACCCCCAGGACGGGGAAGTGAATTCTCGCCCCGAAAATCCCGGCCGGACGAGATTCTCGGATGCGACTCGGCTTGACAGTCCTCTACCCGTGCTTTAACCTGAAACGTTTCTTTTGGCGACGACCCGCCTTCAGCCGGTGTAGCTCAGTGGTAGAGCAGCTGATTCGTAATCAGCAGGTCGCGAGTTCAACTCTCGCCGCCGGCTCCATAACTCATGGGACGGCTGTCCCGGGAGTTGACACATTGGGTTGACACCCGCCGCAGGGTTGTCGCGGAGTCGTGGGCGACGGCTGGTGGTCGTCGAGGGGAACCGCTCGAACCTGACATCCGCCACCGCACAAGGCTCGGAAAGAGGCTAATCCGCAACATTGCCGGCCTGGGCCCGAGTCGGCGAGGCCGAATCCACTCCGCCTGAGCCCGTTGGAAGTGTGAGGTTATTGACATTACTGCGCGGCCGGTCTTAGACTCCCGCCGTATTTTGGAAATCCCTTCCCCCAGACCGAAGGATTACTGCAGCGGCGTTCGCGCGGTGTGTAGGAGGTAGCATGCGACCA
>Ga0105106_10001730_pt1 | contig 15586 bp, 12 predicted proteins | sample PPLLaktember2015_5_FD_79109 | JGI IMG/M metagenome (GOLD analysis project Ga0105106, IMG submission 79109) | Freshwater sediment microbial communities from Prairie Pothole Lake near Jamestown, North Dakota, USA - PPLs Lake P8 Core (1) Depth... | ecosystem: Environmental > Aquatic > Freshwater >...
CCATCCAGCCGACGGCGGAAGAACGCCTCATCGACCGGCTCGTCCTTGTCCCAGGTCCAGATGCGGGCGCGCAATTGAGACCGCGGCGAGTAGGCCGCCCGTGCCAACCAATCGCCGGACTCACTCTGCACGTCGACCGTCGCCCCCGGCGCCGGGTCGCCGCGCACGTCGGCGACCGAACCCGAGAAAATCCACGGGTGGCGCTGCAGGACCGATCGAACGCGTGACTTCTTGAGGATCAGTTCCGGCATCTCGGCCCGGCCGATCGTGGGCGCGGCGTCCGGGGCCGGCTCAGCCGGCGGCCGCCAGTCGCTTCAACCCGGCTTCGTCCAGGATCGGGACGCCCAGCTGCTGGGCTTTGGCCAGCTTGGAGCCGGGCGACTCGCCGGTGACGACATACGTGGTGCTTCGGCCGACGCTCTCGCTGACACGGCCTCCGTGCCTGAGGATCAATTCCTTGGCCTGCTCGCGCGTCAGCGTCGGCAACGTGCCCGTGATGACGAAGGTCTTGCCCTGGAGGGTCTGTGCGCCCTGCCCGACCGGGGCGGCCGGCCGGCGCGGCCAGACGCCGGCCTTGCGCAGCTTCTCGATCACTTTGCGGTTGCGGGGCTGGGCGAACCAATCGCCGATCGCCTCGGCGATGTTCGGGCCGACCCCCTCGACCTCCTGAAGACCTTGGGCTTTTGCGGCGGCCAGCTCCCCCACATCCCCGAAGCGGCTGGCCAGATCGCCGGCCACGACCTCGCCCACCCCGCGAATCCCCAGGGCGAAGATCAGCCGGGCCAGCGTTTGGTCTCGCGAGGCCTGGATTGCCGCCACCAGGTTGTCGGCCTTCTTGTCGGCGAAGCCCTCCAGGCCGAGCAGATCGTCCCGCTTCAATCCGTACAGGTCGGCCACATCCCGGATCAGCCCTGCGCTGACCAGCTGCTCCGCCAGGCGGATTCCCAACCCGCGGATATCCATCGCCCCGCGCGAGACGAAGTGCTCCAGATTGCGGACCAGCTGCGCCGGGCAGGCCGCGTTCGGGCAGTAGACTGCCACCTCGCCTGACGGTTGCTCGAGCGGCTGGTCGCAGGCCGGGCAAGTGGTCGGCGGCCTGTAGCGGCGCTCTCCGCCGCGGCGCGCTTCGACGATCGGTCCGATGACATAGGGGATCACGTCCCCGGCCCGCTTGAGAAGCACCCGATCGCCGACGCGGATGTCCTTCTCGGTTATGTAGTCGAAGTTGTGCAGGGTCGCCTGGCGGATCGTGACGCCGCCGACCTCGACCGGCTCGAGGACGGCGAAAGGCGTGATGACGCCGGTCCGGCCGACATTGACGCCGATGTCCTGCAGCGTTGTGCTCACCTCGCGCGCCGGGAACTTGTAGGCGATGGCGGCGCGCGGGTCTTTACCGACGACTCCCAACTCGCTCGCCAGGGCCAGGTCATCGATCTTGATGACCATCCCATCGGCCTCGTAGGGCAGCTCCTCGCGTCTCCCGGCCCACTCGTTCGAGAAACGGATGGCCTGATCCAGATCGGCCGTCTGCAGCAGGGGCTCCGGAGTCCGGAAACCGAGGGAGCGCAGGTATTCGAGGACCTGAGATTGACGCGCCGGGATGCGCCCGCCGGCATCGATGAGCGCGTAGGCGACCAGCGTGATGGGCCGCTGCGCCGTCAGCCCCGGATCGAGTTGGCGGAGCGCGCCGGCGGCGGCGTTGCGCGGGTTGACGTAGATGCGTTCGCCCGCTCCCGTGAGCTGGCGATTCATGGCTTCGAAGTCGGCCCGCAGGATGAGCGCTTCGCCTCGGACAACCAGCCGCTCGGGAGGCTTCGGCCCGTCGGGCTCGACCGGGATGCGCAGCGGCAGACTGCGCACCGTACGCAAGTTGGGGGTGATGTCCTCACCGACCTCGCCGTCGCCGCGCGTCGCTCCCAGGGTGAAGAGCCCCGCCTCGTAGTGCAGCACAACGGTCAGCCCGTCCAGCTTGGGCTCGACGGTGAGCTCGGCCGAAAGAGCGCGCTCATCGACCCGGGCGATCCGCTCCAGCCAGGCACGTACCTCCGCTTCGGCGAAGGCGTTGCCCAGGCTCAAGACCGGCGCCGGATGGCGGACCTTGACGAATCGCTCCGCGGGCGCCCCGCCGACCCTCAAGGTCGGCGAGTCGGGCGTCATCCACTCCGGGTGCTCGGTCTCGATCCCTTTCAGCTCTTGAAGCAGGCGGTCGTATTCGAGGTCGCTGATGAGCGGAGAATCGAGGACATGATAGCGATGGTTGTGGAAGTTGATCTGACGACGGAGCTCTGCCGCGCGTCGACGCAGGTCCTGCGTGCCCATGCGGCGATTATAGCCCGGAAGCCTGCCTGGCGACCGTCTTGATCAGGTGAGCAGGCGCGCCACGCCCGGCGCCACCCCGGCCCAGGCCATTCCCAGCCCAAAGCCGAGCCAGCCGCCTGCCCACACATCGCTTGGGTAATGCACCCCTGCACGCACGCGCCCGAGAGCCACCAGGGCCGCCAGCGCCGCCGCGCACCCACAAGCCCAGAGGGGCGCCGGCGTGGCCAGGCAGACGGCGGCCGCAAGCAAGCCTGCCCGGCCGGAATCTCCGCTGGGGAAGCTGGGATCGAGCGGCGGCGCGGGCAGGCGCAGCTTCGCCTGCGGCTGGTGGTGATAGGGTCGCGGCCGCCGCACGGCCTGCTTGAGCATCGGCTCCAGGAGCGTGAGCAGTGCCGCGACGCCGACGAAGGACACCCACACAGGGCGGCCGAGGACCATTCCGGCTCCGACCACGACAAAGAGGAACCAGGTGCGGCCCAAGGGCCGCACCGCCGCCCACAACGCGTCGAGGACCGGGATGCGGTTCGGACGGTTGAGCAGCTCGAAAGCGCGCAGGTCGGCGGCCGCGCCAGGCGGGGTCCTCCATACCAGCCCGCTCGCCACGCCGAGACACGCGATCGCCAGACCGGCCGCGATCACGCCGCCTCCGGCCAGACTGGAAAGAACATCAGCCATTCGTCCGGCCGTTGGCGGATGAACCCTTCCAGGACAGAGAGAACGTGCTCGGCCATGTCAATCGGCGCGCGCTCGCCCTTCCCGAAGGGAAGAGGGTCGATCAGGCTACCACCGACCACGCGATAGCGCCCCTGCCCGTCCGACTGGCAGACGCCGGGAAGGATGAGCGCCCCGGTGCGGATCGAGAGGCGCGTGTGTCCGGTGGGCATGCGCGCCGGGCGCCCGAAGAACGTCACCAAGTCCCCCGCCGGCGTCGGCCGATCGACGCCGGTCAACACCAGTTCGCCATCGTGCAGCCGGCGTATGGCCGTGCGCAGAGCCGGGACGGAGATCGGCATGACCTCCAGTCCGTGGTCGCGGCGCAGCTGGTTGAGGACCGGGTAGCTGCCCTGCACTTCGGCGAAGGCCAGCGCGAGGGCCCGATATCCCAGCGAGCTTAGGGACAGGAGCAGGATGTCGAACGAGCTCATGTGTGCGCCGACAATGATCAGTCCCCGGCCGCTGGCCATCCCGGCGCGTATCTGCGTCTCGAAGGCAGGGTCCATGTAACAAGTCTGCAGCAGTGCGGCCTGGCCGCGCGCCAGCGCCCAGTAGAGATCGACGTAGCCGTTCCCAGCCACGTGCAAAACCTGGCGGGCATGGCCCGGCAGGGCCGGATCGTCGGGGCGCAGGCCGCGCACGACGGCCTGGTTGCCGCGCAGGGCCTGCACCAGCGGTGCCCCGCTGCGTCGGGCGATGGCGTCGGCGACGGCGGCCGCCAGGCGCCGCGTGAGCGAGCGCGGCAGCCAGCGGGCCAGCAGCTTCGCCAGCTGCGGACCCAGCCGGCTGTTGGCGACCGAAATGATGTTCACGCGCTGCCCGAGTTGGAGGAGGCGGCGCGTCGGGCGGCTCCCAGGATCACCGGCAGCCCGCGCACGATGCACAGCCCGGCCGCCACCCACGCCAGAACCCCGAAGACCTGCAGGAATCCGTCGGCGGCGCGCGCGTAGGCGCTGCCCGGAGTGAAGCCCGACAAGGCGAACCCGAGTGTCAGGCCGCAGAAGGTGGCGATCTTCGAGACGCTGTAGCTGCTGCGCATCCAGCTGGAGGCCACCAGGAATCTGCCCAGCCGGGAGCGATGCTGCTCGAAGGGCCGCTGGCCCTGGCTGACGCCGATCGTGCGCAGGGCGTCGGTGAGCGTTGTGCGAATGATGACGATGAGCGGGATGGCCACAGGGATCAGGTCCAGGTCGGCCAGGATCACCCACAGCGCCAGCTCGTAGGTGCGGTCGGCGGCGATGTCGAGGATGCTTCCGATCAGGCTCGTCTGTCCCGTTCGGCGCGCCACGATCCCGTCCACGGTGTCGAGCATCATCAGGATGAACAGGACCGGCACCGAAGCCAGCCGCACCCAGGCGCCGCCCAGGTAGAGCATCAGGATGTAGCCGACCAGCAACGGGAACCGGCTGACGGTGATGAGATTGGCCATGAGCACCCCGGCTGGAATTCTACCTTCCCAGGCGGCGTGGTCAAGTCGCCGTTCTACCTGGCGAAGCGGGCGAACGTCTGTGCAGCCGGGCGCAAGCGCGGACGCGCCGGACCGCCCCTCCAGGACCGCGATTTGTCAGTCATTTGTCATTTGTCGGCCTCCGGGGCTGGTGCTAAACTGAACGGGAACAAGCCACGCGGGAGGATCCATGAGCGCTGGAAAGATCGTTGCCTACCTGGCTGCCGCGGTCCTGCTCCTGTTCGGAGTCCTGCTCGTCATTGGTGCGACCGCCGAGGAGACACAGGCAAGGGGAGACATGTGGCTGTGGATCCTCATTGGCGTCTTCTTCATCGGGATATCCCTCCTGCTCATTTGGATCGCCTCGCGCCGGAAGGCCGAGGCCGGCCAGGTGGAGATCGTCCAGAAGATCGACCTGTCCGGGGACGTCAACCTCGAGCGCCTGACCTGCCGCAACTGCGGCGGCGCGCTGACGGCCGACAACATCAAGATGGTGGCCGGCGCCCCGGTGGTCAACTGCCCGTACTGTAACACCAGCTACCAGCTCTCCGAAGAACCGAAGTGGTGAGGCGCATCCAGCCGTTGCGCTGCCCCCAGCAGGAGGACCGCGCATGAGACGCATTTCAATCCGAGCCGTCGCGCTGGTCGTTCTTGTGGCGGCACTGGGCTTCCAGGCCGCCGCGGCCCAGTCCTACTCGTTCAGCCTCGACCGCGTGACCGTCGACGTGTACTGGGAGGCGGATGGAACGACGCGCCTCGAGTACCTGATGACGTTCACCAACGACGCCTTCGCGCCGGCGATCGAGTACGTCGACATCGGCATGCCGACGCCCAACTACGACCTCTCAGCCATCGCGGCCACGATCGACGGCAACCCGATCCTGCACATTGCCGACTCGACCTACGCCGACCAGGCAATCGAACTCGGCCTGGGCGCCGATTCGATTCGGCCCGGCCAGACGGGGACCGTACAGGTCGTGATCCGCGGCCTTCCGAATCTGATCTATGCCGGCGATGACGAGGGCTACGCCAGCGCGAGGTTCTCGCCGAACTACTACGACTCGTCGCTGGTCCACGGCTCGACCGACATGACGGTCACTTTCCACTTGCCGCCCGGAGTCCAGCCTGCGGAGCCGCGCTGGTACCCGGTCTCGGGCGGCTGGCCCGAGGGCGACCCGGCCGCCTACATGGATCCCGAGGGGCGGATCGCCTATCAATGGCGAAACCCGTCCGCCAACGGCTACACCGAGTACGAGTTTGGCGCCGCCTTCCCGGCCAGCTACCTCCCCTCCGCCGCCGTCATCCAACCCAGCGTCTTCCAGCGCCTGAATATCCCAATCGACGCGATCATGCCCTGCCTGTGCTTCTCCGGCCTGGCGGCGGGCTTCGTCGGCTGGATCCTGCTGGCAGTGCGGATGGACCGCCGGCGCAAGCTGGCCTACCTGCCGCCCAAGATCGCCATCGAGGGCCACGGCATCAAGCGCGGCCTGACCGCCGTCGAGGCGGCCGTGCTCCTCGAGACCCCGCTGGACCGCGTCCTGACCATGATCCTCTTCGGTGTGGTCAAGAAGAACGCCGCCCGCGTCGTGAGCGAAGACCCGTTGACCGTCGAAGCGCTCACGCCAGAGCCGGAGGGCCTGCTCGACTACGAGAAGACCTTCCTGGCGGGGATCACGCTGACCGATGCCCGCAAGCGCCAGTCGGCCCTGCAGACGGTGACGATCGACCTGGTGCAGGCGGTACAGAAGAAGATGAAGGGCTTCAGCCTGCGAGAGACTAAGGACTACTACCGCAGCATCATGGACAAAGCCTGGAAGCAGGTCGAGGAGGCGGGGACGCCGGAGATCAAGTCCCAGAAGTTCGAGGAAGCGCTCGAATGGACCATGCTCGACCGGGACTTCGATGACCGCACGCAGCGGACATTCCGTACGGGCCCGGTGTATGTCCCGATCTGGTGGGGCAACTTCCGGCCATCGTCCGTCCCGTCGACCGGCTCGACCGGCAGAGCCGCACCTTCGATCGGCGGCGCTGGGGCCGGGGGCGGCGGGCGCGTCTCGCTGCCGCACCTGCCCGGCGCCGATTTCGCTGCGGCGATGGTCACCGGCGTGCAGAACACCGCCGGACGATTGGTCACCAATGTCACCTCGTTCACGCAGGGTGTCACGCGCACGACCAACCCGCCGCCTCCGCCTGCCGTCCGGACCGCCGGACGTAGTGGGGGCGGAGGCTTCGGGGGCGGCGGTGGCGGGGGCGGCTGCGCCTGCGCGTGCGCCTGCGCCGGCTGCGCCTGCGCGTGCGCCGGGGGCGGTCGGTGAGCGAACGCTCACGGCAAGAAGCCGGCCAGCCCGACACGCAACCACCGGTCGGGCTGCACGCCTACACGCGCCAATCGTCCGGCGGGCAGTCACGCCTGCACCTGCGCGTCGAACCGGACGGGCGCGGGCTGCTGCTGGTCAACGCCGACCGCGCCGTGCACCTCAACCCGACGGCCACGCTGATGGCCTGGATGCAGCTGGAAGGCCTCAGCGAGGCTCAGGCAGTGGCCCAGCTTCGCCGCCGCTTTCGCGCCCCGGCGCAGACCCTGCGGCAGGATTTCCAGAACATACGCTTCCAGATCGACGAACTGGCCCGCCCCGACGGCGCCTGTCCGATTCACGCTCTGTCGCTGGAGGTCATGGCCCCGTTCTCAAGCGAACCGCTGGCGCCGTATCGCATGGACTTGGCCCTGACGTACCGCTGCAACAACGAATGCCCACACTGCTACAACGCGCGGCCGCGCGACTTCGCCGAGGTCGGCGCCGAGGAGTGGCGGACGATCATCGACCGGCTGTGGGATGCCGGTGTGCCCCACATCTGCTTCACAGGCGGCGAGGCGACGCTGCGATCGGATCTGCCCGATCTCGTCGGGTATGCCGAGGCCAAGGGCCAGATCACCGGCTTGCTGACCAACGGCCGCCGGTTGTCCGATCGTACGTACGTCGCCGCGCTGGCCGCCGCCGGCCTCGACCATGTTCAGATCACGCTCGAGTCGGCCGAGCCCGAGACCCACGACCGAATGGTCGCCTCGCGCGGCGCATGGAAGCAGACGGTGGGCGGCGTGCGCAACGCGCTCGAGGCCGGCCTGTTCCTCATGACCAACACGACGCTCCTGGCGGAGAACGCTGGACAGATCCGCGCCACGCTGGATTTCCTGGCCGAGCTGGGGGTTCCCACGGTCGGGCTGAATGCGCTCATCCATGCCGGACGCGGCCGGACCGTCGGCAGCGGCCTGCCGGAAGGCGATCTGGCACCGCTTCTCGAGATCGCCCGCGAACGGACCGCGCATCACGGGCAGCGCCTGATCTGGTACACACCCACGCAGTACTGCAACTTCGACCCGGTCCAGATGGAATTGGGCGTCAAGGGTTGTACAGCGGCGCGCTACAACATGTGCGTCGAGCCGGACGGCGGCGTCATTCCTTGCCAGTCGTACTACCAGCAGGTAGGCAATCTGCTCCGCGATTCCTGGGAAAGCATCTGGAACAATGAACTCTGCCTCTGGCTGCGTCAGCGCGGTTACGCGCCGGAGGCATGCAATGCTTGCGCCTTCTTCAGCGAATGCGGGGGCGGTTGCCCCCTGTCCCTGCGCGGCGTCCGCCCGACTGATGCGATGCGGGCCGAGCGGGTTACCCAGGAAGGTTGACGATGAACGCAGTCTTGGACCGCCTGTTCCCCCGGCAGGCCAAACCTGATCTGCTCGTCCCCGGCCTGTACCACTTCCAGGCCCCGCCGGATGCACCCCATCCATACCGGCTGCACCTGCGCGTCGAGGCCGACGGCCAGGCAGTCATGGTGGTCAACGCGTCCACCGTGCTGCATCTCAATGCCAGCGCCGCTGCCCACGCGCTGCTGCTGGTCCGCGGCCTGAGCGACGACGAGGCCGCGCGTGAGATCGCCTCACGCTACCGGGTCTCGCGCCGCCGGGCGTTGGACGACGCCCGCCAGCTGCGCGATCAGGTGATCGGCATCGCCACCACTCCGGAGATCGACCCGGTGCTCTTCCTGGGCGTCGACCGCACCGAGCCGCACCAGACGCGCCCGTCGGCGCCTTACCGGCTGGACATCGCCCTGACCTATCGCATCGGCGCGGGCGGTGAGATGGATCCACTGGCCCGCCGCCGCGTCGATCGCGAGCTGGCCGCGGAGGAATGGGCACGCGTCCTGCAGCAGGCCTGGCAGGCCGGCATCCCGCACGTCACCTTCACGGGCGGAGAACCGACGCTGCGCGACGATCTGGTCGCGCTGGTGGCCACCAGCGAATCGCTCGGGCAGGTCACCGGGGTCCTGACCGACGGCCGGCGCCTGGCCTCCGGCGAGCTCCTGGACCAACTGGCCCAGGCCGGCCTGGATCACCTGCTGGTGTGCCTCGACGCCAACGACCCCGACAGCCTGGCCGGACTGCGCCGCGCGATCGCCTCCGATATCTTCACCGCCGCGCACTGGACGATCACGCGGGTCAACTCGTCCGGCGCCCGCCGCAAGCTCGATGAACTGCGCCAGCTGGGTCTGGCGGCGGTGTCGCTCTCGGCCAGCGAGCCGGGCGGCGAGCTGGGCGAAGCGCTGGCGCAGGCGCGCAATGCCGCCGCCCAATTGGGTCTCGACCTGGTGTGGGATCTGCCGGTGCCCTTCTCGACCGCCAATCCCATCCACCTGGAGCTCGAGTCCTCGGCCCCCCACCCGGGCAGCGCCTCGCTCTACGTCGAGCCGGACGGCGATGTCCTGCCCGCTCAGGGAGTCGACCGCGTGGTCGGCAATGTCCTGCGCGACAGCTGGCCGCAACTGTGGGCCGCCGCCGCCGACGTCTGACTCTGATCTCATAAGGTTCCAAACCTCGACCATGCGCCGGGACCCCGCGATCTGGCACCCGCGCTATCTGCGGCAGGCAGCCTGGACGGAGTCGATTCGCCGGCGTGCGTGGGCGGTCGCCGGAGCGGGCGAGGCGCGCCGCATCCTCGAGGTCGGCTCTGGGACCGGCGTCGTCCTGTCTGATCTGTCGCGCAGCACGGCGGCAGTTCGAGTCGGGTTGGATCTCGATCTCCCCGGGCTCCGCTTTCAGCACGGCCACGACCCGGACGCGCGCTTGTGCGCCGGAGACGGGGCCAGGATGCCCTTTTCCGACGGGGCCTTCGATATTGCCCTGTGTCACTACCTGCTTCTCTGGGTCGCCCGGCCCGACGACGTGGTCGGCGAGATGGCCCGCATCATCCGAGCCGGCGGCTGGCTGCTGTGTCTGGCCGAACCGGATTACGGCGGGCGGATCGACTTCCCCGGGTCGCTTTTGGCCATTGGAGAACAACAGCGGCAGGCCCTGCGCCAGCAAGGCGCCGATCCAGATCTGGGCCGCCGCTTGCGCGCGCTGTTGACCGAGGCCGGTTTGGCGAGCGTTCAGGCCGGTGTGTTGGGCGCCGAATGGGCCGGCCCGACAGACCCGGACGAGCTTGCCGCCGAATGGCGTGTGCTGCGCAGCGATCTGCGCGGCCGAGTCTCGGAGGCCGATCTGGCGCGCGCCGAGCAGGAGGACCGGGCCGCATCGGAGTCCGGCCGGCGGGTGTTGTATGTTCCAACCTTCTACGCTTTTGGAAGGAAGCCCCACCCCCCCCACCCACTAGCGGTCAAGGAGCCTGCCCAGGATGACCGATCGACGGCCGGCCGCCCTTCCCCGTCGCCTCAAGTTGATCTACGCCCTGGGCGAGCTGATGCCCTCTGTCGGCGTGGGCACGGTGATCCCGTTCTACTTCTTGTTCTTCCTGACCGATGTCGCCGGGATCCGCCCGGGGGTCGCCGGCAGCCTGCTGTTGGTGGTCCGCATATGGGACGGCATTAACGACCCGTTGATTGGCGCCCTGTCCGATCGCGCCCACAGCCGCCTGGGGCGACGCCGTCCCTTCATCCTGGCCGGCATGTTGCCAATGGCAGTCTTCTACGCGCTGCTGTGGATGGTTCCGTCCACCGATAGCGACAGCATGCGCGCCCTCTACTACCTGGTGGTCTACTTCCTGTTCGACCTGTTCTACACGCTGGTGGTCGGGCCGTATTCGGCGCTGACGCCGGAGCTCTCGCTCGACACCGACGAGCGCACCTCGATCGTCACTTACCGCATGGCGGTCTCGATCATCGTCGGCCTGCTCTCAGCGCTGGCGCTGCCCTTCGTCTTCGATGCGGCCCCTTCGATGCAGTTCGGCTTCGCCTGGGCGGGCCTGGGATTGGGGGCGCTCAGCCTGATTCCGTATGTGTGGATCGTGTTGGCGATCAAGGAGCGCCCCGAGTTCCAGTCGGCGCACTCGCTGGGCTTGATCGATTCGATCCGCGTCGTCCTGCGCAACCGGCCGTTCTGGCTTTCGCTGTTGATCGGCTGGCTGTCATGGCTGGCGATTGGCGTCGTCGAGGCCGTGTTCGCCTACTACGTCATCTATTGGACGGGGATCCCGGAGGACGAGTCGGCCACCATCCTGGCCACCATCCTGGCCAGCGCCACGCTCTTCCTCCCGCTGGTCAACTGGCTGTCGAACCGTATGGAGAAGAAGTGGGCCTTCGTCACCTGCACGCTGACGTGGGCCGTGCTTCATATCGTCCTGTGGGTCATCCCCGCGTTCAGCCCGGTGCCGGTGTTCGTCATCGGGTTCCTGGCCGGACTGGGCGTGGCCTCGGCCCACGTGCTGCCCAATGCGATGGCGGCCGACGTCCTGGAGGCTGTCGAGGTCGAGAGCGGCCAACGACAGGAGGGCGTGTTCGGCGGCGCGTCGGCCTTCATCCAGAAGCTGGGCACTTCCTTCGCGCTCCTGGCCATCGGCTGGGTGCTGGAGCTTTCCGGCTACCAGCCAGGAGCCGCGGCGCAGCCAGCCGGGGCGCTGGCCGGGATTCGCGTCCTGGTCTCCTGGGTCCCGGCCATCCTGCTGTTGGGCTCGATCTGGGCGGCGTCGGTCTTCCCCATCACGCGCTCGGTCCACCGGCAACTGGCGGCGGAGGCCGCACTCCGACGGGCGGCAGGCGACTGAGCCGCCCACCCTCCCGACCCCTCCGGCGGAAGGCCAGGTGTTGGTTCGGCAGCGCGACAAGCGCCGCGAGCCGGGAACGCGCGGCGATCTAACACGGGACGGGCCTCCCTTGCGGGAGGCCCGTCGCCTGCAGTCAGATCCTGCAGAGCCTAGAACAGACCGATCACGCGCTCGGTCTTCAGATCGAGGTCGACGTCGTAGAAGACGGGCCGAGTCGGCAGGCCGGGCATCGTGCGCATCTCACCGCACAGCGGGTAGAGGAACCCCGCTCCAACCGAGGCGCGGATGTCCCGGATCGGCATCTTGTACCCCTTGGGCACGCCCTTCAGCGCCGGGTCATGGCTCAGGCTCAGGTGCGTCTTGGCCATGTTCATCGGCAGCTTGTCAAAGCCGAGCTTGGTGTACAGCTCGACCTTCTTCTCCGCCTCGGGCGAGAACTCCGCCCCGTCGGCGCCGTAGATGTCCTTGCAGATCTTCTCGATCTTCTGCTTGATGGTCCACTCGAGCGGATAGAGGAACTGGAACTTGCTGGGCTTCTCGCAGGCCTTGAGCACGGCTTCGGCCAGCTTGAGGGCACCCTTGCCACCGTCCATCCAGTGCGTGCAGACGACGGCGTCTTCGGCGCCGGCATCCTTGGCCGCCTGGCGCACCAGCTCGACCTCGGCCGGCGTGTCGGCAGCAAACGAGTTGACCGCCACCACAACATTCACGCCAAAGCGTTTGGCGTTCTTGATGTGGTGCTGCATGTTGCCCAGGCCCTTCTTGAGCAGCTCGAGATTCTCGTCGGTGTAGGCCGAGTCAAGCGGCTTGCCGGCGACGACCTTCGGGCCGCCACCGTGCATCTTGAGCGCGCGCACGGTCGCCACAATGACGACACAATGCGGGACCAGGCCCGAGTAGCGGCACTTGATGTCCATGAACTTTTCCATGCCGCAGTCGGCGCCGAAGCCGGACTCGGTCACGACGTAATCGGCCAGCTTGAGGGCGATCTTGTCGGCGACGATCGACGAGTTGCCGTGGGCGATGTTGGCGAACGGTCCGGCGTGCACGAAAACCGGCGTGCCCTCCAGCGACTGCATCAGCGTCGGCTTGATGGCCTCCTTCATCAGGACGGTCAGCGCGCCGCCGACGCCCAGGTCGTCAGCCGTGATGGCCTCGCCCTTCTTGTTGGTGCCGATGACGATGCGGCCGAGGCGGTCGCGCAGGTCGGCCAGATCGGAGGTCAGCGCCAGGATGGCCATGATCTCGCTGGCGACGGTGATGTCGAAGCCGGTCTCCCGGGTCATGCCCTTCTCTTCCGGTCCCAGGCCGATGGTGATGCGGCGCAGGAAGCGGTCGTTGGTATCGACCACCCGCTGCCAGGTGATGCTGGCCGGATCGATATCCAGCCGGGCGAAGCGGGCGCGCTCCTCCGGCGTCAAGGTCTCGGGGTCGGTCTTGCTGATGCCCAGCTTCTTCAGCCGGCGAAGCATCACGCCGGAGAAGCGGCGCTTGCCCTTCTTGTCCTTCGGACACAGGGCGTTGAAGAGCTTCTCGTCGTCCTGCTGGGCCTCGTGGAACATGCGCGCGTCGATCGCCGCGGCCAGCAGGTTATTGGCGGCGGTGATGGCATGAATGTCGCCGGTCAAGTGGAGGTTGAAGTCCTCCATCGGGATGACCTGGCTGTAGCCGCCGCCGGCGGCGCCGCCCTTAATGCCGAAGGTCGGGCCCTGGCTCGGCTGACGGATGCAGGTGAAGACGCGCTTGCCCAGGTGCGCCCCCAGCGCCTGGCTGAGCCCCATCATCGTCGTGCTCTTGCCCTCGCCCAGCGGGGTCGGCGTGATGGCGGTCACATCGATGTACTTGCCATTCGGGCGCTTCTTGAGGCGCTCGAGGATGCTCAACTCGACCTTGGCCTTGTTGCGGCCATGGAGTTCGAGCTCGGCCGGGCGGATACCGACCTCGGCCGCGATCTCCGTGATCGGCTTGGGCGTGACCGCCTGGGCGATCTCGATGTCGGAGGGTACCGGCCGAAGGAGCTTCAGGCGAATCGGCTTGTACGGGAACTTGGCTTTCTTGGCGGCCTTCTTGGCGGGCGCCTTCTTCACGACTGGCTTCTTGACGGCCTTCTTGGTGATCGATTTCCTGGATGCGGACTTCTTTGGTGTGGTTTTCTTGGCCTTGGTGCGCGATGGCATGGACGAATCCTCCTGCAGGGGCGGTTGTTTCCTCCGCATAGTGTGGGGGCAGTCCCGATGTCCGGCAAGAGACTTCTTTCACCCGTCCGCTGGCCGTCCATCACGTCTGACATTCGTCCCGAGGCCCGGGGAACTCCGTCACTGGGGTAACCCGGAGGTCCCTTCCATAATTGGTGAGAAATTGCACGAAGTGCCCTACCCCGCAAGCGCGGGGCGCGAGGTCATCTTGGCCCGTTGGCTGGCAGTCATCGTCCTCACCGGACTCCGGGGGCTACCGACCGGCAGTCGGTGAGGGCAACCTTTTCGGGAGGAAGCGCATGACCGGAACCTCGCTCGGCAACCCGTTCCAGGCGGAGGTCATGGCGGCCGCACCCGGCGGGGAGAAGCTGGTTGCCTGCGTGCAGTGCGGCACCTGCGGCGGCTCGTGCCCGTCCGGGCCGGACATGGACCACACCCCGCGGCAGCTGTTCGCCCTGATCAACGCCGGGGAGCGGGACATTGTGCTGCGCAGCAACACCCCCTGGTACTGTGTCGCCTGCTACTACTGCACGGTGCGCTGCCCGATGGAAATCCCCATCACCGAGCTCATGTACGCGCTCAAACGCGTGTCCGTGCTGCACAAGGCCTACGACGACTCCAAGGCGCCGGACTTCTCCAAGGTCTTCATCCGCTGGGTAGAGGGGTTCGGGCGCTCCTTCGAGGTCGGGCTGATGGGCGTGCACATGATCCGCCACAACCCGCTCGGCGCATTCAAGATCGTCGACATGGCCGTCGGCATGATCACCAAGGGCCGTATGGCCTTCACCCCGACGCGCATCCACGGCATGAGCGGCCTGAAGCGCATCCTGGCCAAGGCCAAGGAGCTGGAGGCGCAGGCATGAAATACAGCTACTATCCGGGCTGCTCGAACGAGAAGTTCACCGGGGCGTATGAGACCTCGATCCAGGCGATTGCCGGCCCGCTCGGCCTGGAATTGGTCGAAATCGAGGACTGGAACTGCTGCGGGGCGACCGAGTACATGGCGCTCAACTTGACGGCGGCCTACAGCCTGATCGCCCGCAATCTCGCCCTGGCCTCGAAGAACAAGGATCTGCATCAGGTGGTGGCACCGTGCAGCCTGTGCTACGTCAACCTGCGCAAGTGCGACAAGTACATGGGGACCGAAGCCGCGCTGGCCGGTCGGGTCACTCAGGCGCTGGCCGAGGATGGGCTGAGCTACAAGCCCGGAACGCTGAAGGTCCGCCACCTGCTCGACGTGATCCACGATGATATCGGGCTGGAGACGCTGAAGGCCAAGGCTCTCCAACCGCTGCACGGGCTGCGTGTGGCGCCCTACTACGGCTGCCTGATCGTCCGCCCGGAGTTCCACAACGGCGGGGACGACACTGAGTTCCCCACCTCGATGGATGAGGTCATCCGGGCGCTCGGGGCGGAGGTGGTCGACTTCCCCATGAAGGCGCAGTGCTGCGGCGGGCACATGACGCAGATCAGCCAATCGGTCGGCTACGAGCTGATCCGGCGCATCCTCAAGTCGGCCGCCGATAACCAGGCCGACGTGATTGCCGCGCTGTGCCCGATGTGTCAGGTAAACCTGGATGCGTTCCAGGGGGCGGTCAACCGCTACTTCGGCACCGAGACCCACATTCCGGTCCTGTACTTCACCCAGCTGATCGGGCTGGCAATGGGGCTCCCGCCGCGCCACGTCGGTATCGGCGAAGAACTGGTGGACGCGCGCCCGGCCTTGTCGCGCATCGGCTCGGAGATGGCGGCCGAGGCCGCCGAGCCGCGCAAGCCGCGCAAGGACGACAAAGCGCTGCCGATGCCCGCCCCACTCAAGCGAGCGTAGGAGGCCGTGCCATGACCGAAGAAGTCCGCATTGGTGTGTACGTCTGTCA
>Ga0105106_10001731_pt1 | contig 15585 bp, 13 predicted proteins | sample PPLLaktember2015_5_FD_79109 | JGI IMG/M metagenome (GOLD analysis project Ga0105106, IMG submission 79109) | Freshwater sediment microbial communities from Prairie Pothole Lake near Jamestown, North Dakota, USA - PPLs Lake P8 Core (1) Depth... | ecosystem: Environmental > Aquatic > Freshwater >...
CGTGTTTGCGCCCCTGGTTGGGATTGTCGGTGCAACGCAGGCCGCCGAGGCCCTCAAACTGATCGCGGGCGTGGGCGAGCCGCTCGCCGGCCGGCTATTGCTCGTCGATGCACTCTCGATGCGGTGGCGCGACGTCCGCGTGACGCGCGACCCTGCCTGCACGGCATGCGGAACACGGTGACGGACGCGACGGGTCGAACAGGCGCACGCGCCGCCGCGGCGCTGCTCGCAACGATCGCGGCGATCCTGATCGCGCTCAACCCTGTCGTGGCGCAGACGGCCCGACAGGACAGTGCGACGCTGCCCGACGCCGAGTGGACCGCGATCAAGACCATCATTGTCGAACAGCGGACCGCGCTGAAGTCCGGAGATGGCGACACGGCGTTCGCGTTCGCGTCGCCCGGCATCCGCGCGCAATTCGGCACCCCCGCCAATTTTCTGCGCATGGTGCGCGAATCCTATGCCGCGCTCGTCACGGCCCGCTATACCGAGTTCCTGGAAGGCGCGGTGATCGAGGGCGTCGTCATCCAGCCGCTGCGGCTCATTGCCCCGGACGACACGGTGCTGGTCGCCCTCTACACGATGGAAAGACAGCGCGACGGCCGATGGAGAATCGCCGGCTGCACGCTCGCGCCCTCGACGGTGAGGGCGGCCTGACGCGGCATTGGCGTGCAGCCCGGCCGGAAGGTGACGGCAGCGCCGACGGAACCTGTCCGAGGATACCGCCGCAACGTCAACCGAACAGGAACTTGCGCTGCGCGTCCCAATGCTCCTGCGGCGCGCGCTTGAATCCGCTCTTGGCGAAAAGCTGCCAGCGCCCGAGCACGAACGCGAGCAGGACGCCGGCCTCGGCAGTCGGGTCGCCCGGCCACGCGCCGGCCGCCTGCGCGATCCGCAACGCCTGCCGCAGTGCGGCCTCGATCCGGTCGTAGAGCTGGTTCATCCGCGCCTGCAATCGCTCGTCCTCGTTGACCAGCGCATCGCCGATGAGCACGCGTGTCATCCCGGGGTTCTTTTCCGCGAAGCCAAGGAGGACCGCAACCATCTGCTGCGCCTGCGCGGCGCCGTCCACGGTCTCGCCGGCGATCTTGTTGATCAGCGTGAACAGCGTCGTCTCGATGAACTCGATGAGCCCCTCGAACATCTGCGCCTTGCTCGCAAAGTGACGATAGAGCGCGGCCTCCGAGACGTCGAGCTTCGCGGCGAGCGCCGCCGTGGTCACCCTCTCGCCGCGCGGACTCTCGAGCATCGCGGCGAGCGTCTGCAGGATCTGGAGGCGGCGCTCGCCCGGCTTGGTGGCCATCGCGGATTCCCGGAGTTCGCGGTCAATGCTGCGCGCGGAGGTGCGGCGGCGGGGCGTCGTCGGCCCGGATCATCGTGCCCACGCCCTCGTTGGTGAGGACTTCGAGCAGAAGCGCGTGGTCGACCCGGCCATCGATGATGTGGGAGCTCTTGACACCGTTCTTCACCGCGTCGAGCGCGGACCCGATCTTCGGCAGCATGCCGCCCGAAATCGTGCCGTCCGCGAAGAGGCCGTCGATCTGGCTGGCCGACAGACCGGTCAGCAGGTTGCCGTTCTTGTCGAGCACCCCTACGGTGTTCGTCATCAGCACGAGTTTCTCCGCCTGCAGCGTTTCGGCGAGCTTCCCGGCCACGAGATCGGCATTGATGTTGTAGGCCTCGCCCTCGCTTCCGACGCCGATCGGTGCGACCACGGGAATGAAATCGCGCGAATCGAGGAGCTGGATGATTTCGGGGTCGATGCGCTCGATTTCGCCGACCAGGCCGATGTCGATCATCTCGCCGTGGTTGGTCTCGCTCTTCAGCAGCATCTTCCGGGCGTGAATGAACGCACCGTCCTGCCCGGTGAGGCCGACCGCCTTGCCGCCATGCTGGTTGATGAGCCCGACGATTTCCTGATTGAGCTCCCCCAGCACCATCTCGACGACGTTCATTACGTTCTCGTCCGTGACGCGCATCCCCTGCCGGAACTCGCTGCGGATGCCCATCTTCTTGAGCAGGTCGCCGATCTGGGGCCCCCCGCCGTGGACGATCACCGGATTCATTCCGACCAGCTTCAGCATCACGACGTCGCGCGCGAATCCGGCCTTCAAGTGCGGCTCGGTCATCGCATTGCCGCCGTACTTGACGATGATGGTCTTGTCGTGGAAGCGCTGGATGTAGGGCAAGGCTTCCGCGAGGATCTGCGCCTTCAGCGCGGCATTCAGGGCATCGATCGGCATCGGGCGAGCAGGCGGAAGCGGGGGCGGTGGGAACAGGACCCTGGCGGCGCAGCCGGGGTCGTCGCGATTGTACCGGAACCGGGCGCCCGCGAAACGACGACACGCGCGCGCCCCGGCTGACGGGGCGGGCGCGGCAAGCGAGCCCTCGCTTCCTGCAGCCGTGCGAGCGCGACGAGCAAATCGCCGCCGCGCGGCGAATTTTGCTATCGTTGCCGCCGATGCCGCCGACACCCAATCGCGCCCCACCCGCGCCACCGCCACTGCAGAGACCTGCCAGCGCGCGCCGCCGCGATGCGCCCGCGCCCCCCCTCGCGGGCAGCGCACGCTGATGCGCCTCGCGATCATCCGCCAGGACTACACGCCGTATTCCGGCGCCGAGCGCTTTCTCGAAAGCGCGCTCGAGGCCCTGCTCGAGCGCAACGTTGCCATCTCCGTCTACACGCGGGAGTGGCCGCAGACGAAGCTGCAGCTGATCGAACCGGTCATCTGCGATCCGTTCTTCCTGGGTCGCCTGTGGCGCGACGCGGGATTCGCGCGCGCGGTGGCGCGCGTGATCGGCGCGGCCAAGGCCAACATCGTCCAGTCGCACGAGCTCCTGCTCTGCTGCGACGTCTATCGGCCTGCCGACGGCGTGTACGCGACGCGGCTGGCCGAGGAACTGCGCGGAGCCGGATGGCTGACGCGGCTGCGGATCCTCCTCGATCCGTATCACCACTATGCGCTGGCGACGGAACGCAAACTGTTCGCGAGTCCGTGGCTGCGCGCCGTGATCTGCGGCTCGAAAATGATGCGCGACGAAATTCGCGACCGCTACGGGCTGCCCGAGGAGCGGCTGCCGATCCTCTACAACGCAGTGGACACCGACGTGTTCCACCCGCGCCTGCGCGCCCAGCGGATGCCGGTGCGCGATCGCTGGCGGATCGCCAGCGACATACCGTTGTTCCTTCATGTCAGCGGCGACTTCGCGCGAAGCGGCGCGGGCGAGGCGATTGCCGCGCTGGCCGAATTGCCGTCGCCGGTGCACCTGGTCATCGTCGGTCGCGATCGGCGTCGGCACCGATATCGCCGGCTCGCGCGAACGCTCGGCGTCGGCGATCGGGTCACGTTCGTGGCGTCCCCCGCCGATCACAGCGGCTGGTACGGCGCGGCGGACGCATTCGTGCTTCCGACCGTATACGACCCGTGTCCGGTCTCCGTGTTCGAGGCGATGGCAGCGGGACTCCCGGTAATCACCAGCACCAAGTCCGGCGCGGCCGACCTGCTGCTGGAGCACGACGGCGGACTCGTCTGCCCCGCTCGGGACGTTGCCGGACTTGCCGCACAGATGCGTGCGCTGCTCGACCCCGCCACGCGGATCCGCCTCGGCGCCAACGCTCGGCGCGCCATGGAGCCGTTGTCGCCGGCGGCGATGACGCTCAAGCTGGTGCTCCTCTACAAGGACCTGCTTGCCGCGACCGTCGCGTCGCGGCAGGAAGCGACTGAAGCCGCTGCGGGTGACGCCCCTCCGACAACGTCGCCGTCGACGGCACCGGCGTCCACGGTGCTCAATCCCGAACCGGTTTCGACCGCGCCGGCGACAGTTCCCGCCACCACGATCCTCAACGTCAGCGCAACGCCGCTCTCCGCTCCGGCGTCAGCCGCACCGTCCGCACCGGTGGCCGGCGACGGCCCGCCGGCAACGCCCCGCGCCGAGGACAGTCCGCCAGAACCGCCGCAATGACCGACCGCTTGCGGCAGAGCCTGCTCGTCGCGGCCGGTGCCTATCTCGCGTTGCTGCCCACCGGCGCGGCGACATTCGTGCGCTCCCTTGCGTTCGGCACGGCGGCGCTGCTCGCGGTCATGCTCGTCATCCGGTCGGCACGCCAGGCGGGCCCCCGGCTTCCTTCCCCGGGACGCGGAGTGCCCTTGGCTATCGGCGTGTGGGCGCTGTGGAGTACCGCGTCGCTCGCGTGGTCCGTGCACCCGGCATTGACGGGTGGCGAGCTTCGCCGTGAAGTCGCGTGGTCGCTGCTCACCATGGTGGCGTTCTACGTTGCCGCCGCGGATGCGGACGGCTTTCGCCGACTGGTCGCCGTCGCACTGGCTGCGTTCGCTGTCGCCGCGCTTTCGGCGCTGGGGCTGGCCCTGGCGACCGGCGTCTGGGAACCGGGCCGGTGGCACGCCGGTGCCGGCGCGTATTCGACCTACGTGGTGCTGATGGCGCCGCTCCTGCTGACCTTGCTCGCGCCCCGACCCGCCGGATTCGCCAATGGATGGCAATCCCGGGCCGCGGGCCTGGCGATGCTCGGTCTCCTGCTCGCCACGGCCCGGCTCACGGAGAACCGGATGGTTTGGATCGCGCTCGCGGTCGTCTTCGCGACGGCTTCCGCCCTGGGCGCGCTGCGCTGGCACGCGACACTCGCCCGCGCGCCGCTGCGCTGGCTCGCGCCACTCGTGGCGCTGCTGCTCGTGCTCTGCGCCCTGTTCGTCGACGTGGCGCGCGAGCGCGCCGCGCTGCATTTCCCGCCGCACACGAGCGTGCGGGAAACCATCGAGCGCGATCCGCGCATTGCGCTCTGGGACCATACCGTCGCCCGCATCGCCGAGCGACCGCTCGCGGGACATGGGTTCGGCAAGTCGATCCTCGAGACCGAATTGCGGGCCGCATTGCACGATCCGCTGCTGTCGCACGCACACAATGTCTTCATGAGCCAGTGGCTGCAGACCGGCGCCGTGGGTCTGGCCGCGTTCGTCGCGATGCTCGCGGCGCTGTCCTGGCGATACGTCCGGTTCCTGCGGTCGCCGGACGACACGCTGGCGTTTGTCGGCCTGATCGGCATCAGCATGCTCGCCGGCTTCGTGGCCAAGAACCTGACCGACGATTTCTTCATTCGCAGCAGCGCGAAGGAATTCTGGGCCCTGTCCGCGATGCTCCTCGCCTTCGGAGCGTCGCTCGAAAGCGCGCCCAAGCGCGGACCCGCGCCCGCTTGAATGGCGACCCGCCGGGGCGCCTCGCGTCGTCGATGTGCTCCGGCGCGACGTCTTCGCTGGAACCGCCGGCAGGGCGGCGCGATGTTCGTCAGCGCGCGCGGCGCGGCGGACGCAGCGGCAACGGCTCCTTCGCCGCTTCGGCCGACGGTTCTGACGGAATCGGTTTTACCGGCGCGCCGGCCGATGGAGCGTACTCGGGAATCCACGACTTGAGCCGAGCACGCACCTCGGCGTCATCGGCCGCGCGGTCGCGCTCGCACCACGCGACCATCCTGCCGATCGCGTCGCCGCCGGTCTCGCGAGCCTGGGCGATTCGCAGCTTCGGGTGCGGCGTGGGGAGCGTGGCCTCCTCGGATGCCAGCGGCTCCTCGTAGAGCTTTTCGCCCGGCCGCAGGCCCGTGAACACGATCGGAATCCGCTCCGGGTCGGCTCCGGACAGCTTGATCATGTCGTGGGCGAGATCGACGATGCGCACCGGCTCGCCCATGTCGAGTACGAGGATCTCGCCGCCCTTGCCCTGCAGACCTGCCTGAAGCAGCAGCTGAGTGGCCTCGGAGAGCGACATGAAGTAGCGCGTGATGTTCGGATGCGTGACCGTGACCGGGCCGCCGCGCGCGATCTGCTCGCGAAAGCGCGGAATGACGCTGCCGGCGCTCCCGAAGACGTTGCCGAAGCGGACCAGCACGAACTGCGTTCCCGCGCCCTGCAGGCTTTGACAGACGATCTCGGCGAGCCGCTTCGTCGCGCCCATCACGTTGGTCGGGTTCACCGCCTTGTCGGTGGACACCAGCACGAATTTCTCGACCCTTGCCGCGATGGCCGCACGGGCGAGCACCCAGGTTCCGTAGGCGTTGTTGCGCACCGCCTGCCACGCGTTGGTTTCCTCCATCAGCGGCACATGCTTGTAGGCGGCCGCATGGAAGATCACGTTCGGCCGCTCGCGCGCGAGCACCTCGTCCACCAGCGCCGCGTGCTTCACGTCGCCGATGATCGACGCCACGGGCAGCTGCGGGAATGCGTCGCCGAGCGCGATCTGGATCTCGTAGACGGCCGCTTCGGAAATGTCGAAGAGCACGAGCCGCGCCGGCCGGAACCGCGCGATCTGCCGGCACAGCTCCGCCCCGATGGAGCCGCCGGCGCCGGTCACCAGCACCACGCGATTGCCGAGCCACTCGGCCAGGCCGTCGTTGTCCAGCACGACCGGGTCGCGTCCGAGCAGGTCGTCGAGCTCGATCGTGCGGATCGTGGTGAGCGTCGACCGTCCGTTGATGAGGTCCTCGTACGAAGGAACGGTCAGCGCCTCGAGTCCGTTGTCGGCGCAGATCTCGGCCACGCGGCGCCGCACGCCGTGGTCGGCCGAGGGCAGCGCGATGATGACCTTGCGCACACCGTATTTGCGGGCCCAGAACGGCAATCCGCCGATCGGACCCAGCACGTTCACGTTGCGCAGCAGTCGACCCTGCTTTGCCGGGTCGTCGTCGACAAGGCCGACCACGCGCCATTGCCGGCTGCGGGCGAATTCGTACGTCAGCCGCGCGCCCGCCTCGCCGGCACCGATGATGAGCACGGGCTCGCCCAGCGCTGCGAGCGGGCTGTAGAGCCGGTGTTCTTTCCAGATCCGGTACGCGAACCGGTTGCCGGCCATCAGGAAGATCAGCACGATGGGGTAGAAGATCAGCACGCTGCGCGGCACCACCGCCTGCAGCTGAAGCATCACCAGAACCAGCGGAATGAGCAGCGCACCGAGTCCCGCCGCGAGCACGATCCGCTGCAGGTCCGGCATGCTGGCGAAGCGCCACAGTCCGCGGTACAGACCGAACGCGAGGAAGATTCCGCCCTGGAGCGGCACGATCCACGCAAGCGTCCACCCCATGTCGGCGAGATACGGCTCGCCGAAATCGAGATTGAACCGGAGCCAGTACATCGCGACCCAGGCGACGGTCGCGGCACAAAGGTCGTGGAAGAAGGCGAGCCAGGCGCGCCAGTTTTGGGGTTGCGTCATCGTGTGGGGGGGGTGCGTCGCTTCCAATGATAATCAATGCCGGCGCACAGCAGGAGAAAAGCCGCGCACCACGCGCCGAGCACCAGCCACCCGGCCCTCGAATCCCTGACCAGCGTGAACAGGGCGGAGGTCGCGGTACCGGTCATCAGAACGCCGAAGCACAACAATGTTCCGCGATGTCCGGCACCGAGGCGGTGAAGGCGCTGGTAATAGTGCTCGCGATGAGCTTCCCATACGCGCTCCCGGCGCAACAGCCGCCGGACGAGCGTGAGGCTCGCATCGGCGATGAAGGGCAGGAACACGAGCAGCGGGAACCATGCGGGCCAGAGGCCGGCGCACCAGCCGGCGAGTCCGAACGTGGCGGCAAGAAAGCCGAGCGGCACGGCGCCGACGTCGCCCATGAACACCCGCGCCGGAGGCCAGTTCACCGCAAGCAACGGCAGCGTTGCGGCGGCAACCGTCCAGCCGGCGTATGGCGGCGCGCCGGCAAGCCACGCCGCGGTTCCGTAGCTCGCGAACCCGGCGATCGTCATCGCCGCCGCGAGCCCGTCGCTGCCGTCCATGAAGTTGTAGAGATTCGCCGACCAGGCGATCGCGACGGTTGCGACCGCGATCCCGGCCCAGCGCGACCAATGAGCTTCGGCGGTAGGCGCCCACTGGGCATCGAGGATCACCGAGGCTGCCGCAGCGGCGGCGAGGAGTTGGACGGCGAGCCGGGTCCGGGCACGGACGCCGCGCCAGTCGTCGAGCAGCGACACCGCGACGACCGCTAAGGCGGCCGCGAGCGTCACGGCGCCGCCGGGCACCGCGTCGATCGCCGCGAGGGCCACCGGGAGGCAACCCGCCCAGATCGACAGCCCGCCGACACGGAGCATCGGGCGTTCGTGCAGCGATCGCGCGTTCGGGCGGTCGTGCGGCATCCGGTCGCGCCACCGGAACAGGAGCGCGAGCGTACACGCCGCCAGCACAAATGCGCCCGGAATCGTCCAGAAGCCCGTCATCCCGCGAGCCGGGCACGATTCGCGTCAACGCCACTTGCAGCACGGGCGACGCGCCGACGAAACGGGTTCCGGCCACGGGAGTTCCATCTGCGAAAACCGGCCAAATCAGCGCATGAATGCCCCGTTTGACCACCGCGATGAGGATTTTTTTGTTTTTCCAGGCCGATCATGGGTTTAGCGGCGGTGTTTCGTGTAACCATCCGCACCATTTCGCAGCATTGCGCGTCGGTCAGGCGACGTTGCCTGTCGCGTATTAACAACACGGACATCTGCTGTGCCCGGACATCCGGACTTTACCTTGCCACGCGATTGGACGATTTGGCACAATGACCGCAACTTCTCGACATCCCTGAGAAGGTTCCGATGGCAAGTGCAGTGGCCTCGCAGTGGCCTGTTTCCTTGCCAATTTTATCCGTTAGAGGAGAGACCTGATGAACAAGAAGCTTGTCGCTGTCGCCATCGGGGGCCTGCTGGCCGCCCCGCTGGCGCAGGCGCAAACCGCGAACGTGACGCTGTACGGTCGCGTGAACATGACCGCCGAGTTAGTCAACGGCAAGCAGGCGAACGGCTCGAACCCGAACGTTTTTCGCGTGAGCTCGAACTCGTCCCGCCTTGGCGTCCGTGGTTCCGAAAGTCTCGGTGGGGGCCTGACCGCAATCTTCCAAATCGAATCGAACGTTTCGGCCGACAGCGGCGTCAGTGGCGGACTCGGCAATCGCGAGACCTTCGTCGGGCTGCAGGGGGCCTGGGGCACGGTCAAGATCGGCAACTTCCTCGCCCCGTACGACGACATGCACCCGATCTTCGGTAACGTCCCGACGCTGACGACCTCGATCCTGTCGACTGCCTCCCTGTGGGCGCAGGGGTACCAGTCCAAAGCGAACGGTGGTTTCGACGCCCGCCTCGGCAACTCGGTGCGCTACGACACCCCCAACATGTCCGGGTTCACGAGCGGCATCCAGTACTCGACCGGCGAGGGCGCACCGCGGAGCAACGCCGGTATCTGGTCGATGAACGTCGTGTACAACAACGGTCCGATCCAGGTGGGTGCGGCGTACGAGCGCAACAACTCGATTCGCGCTGCCGGCCTGACCGACCAGGCGCTCACCATCGCGGGCGGCTACAACTTCGGCGTGTTCCGCCTGGGCGGGGTCTACGAACGGCTCGACTACGACACTCCCACCGGCTCCCTGAAACGCGACTTGTGGGGCGTCGGCGGCACCGTCAACGCGGGTCCCGGCCAGCTGTACCTGTTCTGGGGCTTGGCGCAGGACGGCGACGGCGGCTCGGCCGATGGCACGCGTGTAGGCGGCCTGGCGAAGGGCGACAACACCAGCTCGCAGCAGTACGAAATCAGCTATACGTACCCGCTGTCGAAGCGCACGCTGACGTACGCCGGCTACGTGAAGATCAAGAACGACAGCAACGCGAATTACACGTTCAACATCAACCCGTACACGACTGCGATCGGCGGCAAGCCGCAGGGCTTCGTGCTCGGCGCGGTCCACTTCTTCTAAGAGAAGCGAATCGCGATCCGGCTCAAACCCGGATGCACTGCGGACGGGCGCCTTCGGGCGCCCGTTCTTTTTTCGAAGTCCGATGCGGCACAATTTTGGTACGATGCGGCATGCTCGATGCCCTGATCATCAGCTTCGACCGCGCGTTGCGCACGCTGGCGGGGCATCCGTCGACGAGCCGCCCGGTTCCGGGCGCAACGCTGCCCGACCCGGACCTGTCTCCCGAGGAGCGGCGCCACGCGGCCGGACTGATGCGCGTCAATCACACCGGGGAGGTCTGCGCGCAGGCGCTGTACGCCGCGCAGGCGCTGGTGGCGCGCGATCCGCGGATTCGCGAGGATTTCGCGCAGGCTGCGCGCGAGGAGGAGGAACACCTCGCGTGGACGCACCAGCGACTGGTCGAGCTCGACGACCGCAGTTCGCTGCTCAATCCCCTCTGGTACGCCGGCTCGTTCGCGATCGGCGTTGCGGCAGGCGTCGCCGGCGACCGCGTCAACCTCGGCTTCGTCGTGGAAACCGAGCGGCAGGTCGAGGATCACCTGACCGGCCACATGGACCGGCTGCCGCCCGCGGACGCGAAAAGCCGGGCCATCGTCGAGCAGATGCGTGTCGACGAGGCGCGCCACGGAGCGATGGCGCTCGCCGCGGGCGCCGTCGATCTGCCGGCCCCGGTAAGGGGATTGATGCGCGTGGCCGCCGACGTGATGCGGACGGTGGCCTACCGCATCTAGGGCCTGTTAACCCTAATATTCACGGCACCGGCGCTTTCGCCGTGCGCTGACCGCGCGCGCTTCCATTCCCGCAGCGCCGCGAGCCGCCCGCTGCGCACCGCCTTGGCAATCGCGTCGGCGGCGCCCGCTCGATCTGCCGTCTTCGTCTCGGAGACGCGCCTTGCGATGGCGCCCGCATCCACCCGCCTCGCCGCGGCCAGTGCGCCCAGGACGATCCGCGCCGGTGCGTACTCTCCCTCGGCACCAGGGCGCGACATCGCATCGCACTCGCAGGCGGCAAGCAGGGTGTCGAGGCGCTCGGGCCGACGGATCGCATCCGCCGCGGCCAGTAGGTCGAGCAGCGTCGCGGGACGCAGTTCCGCGGCACGGTGAACGACCCCGTGCCAGCGCGCGTTGAGCCGTGCCGCGTCCCTGCATTCGACCGGGACGCGCAGCCGCACCGAGAGCTTCTCGACGAGCCGCACGCTGCGCGCTTCGTGCCCGATGTGGCGTGGCCAATCGGCCGGGCCGGACTGCGCCTTGCCCAGATCGTGGGTCAATGCCGCGTAGCGCACGGGCAAGGGGAATCCACGGCGTGCCGCATATTCGAGCACCAGCCCGATATGCACGCCGGTGTCGATTTCAGGATGCGAGTCTGGCGGCTGCGGCACGCCGAACAGCGCGTCGACCTCCGGCATCAGATGCGCCAGCGCCCCGCAGCCACGCAGCACGGCGAGCATCCGCGCAGGATGCGCCTCCATCAGGCCGCGTGCGAGTTCCTGCCAGACACGCTCGGGCGCGAGCGTCGCGAGCTCGCCCGAACGTACCAGCCCACGCATCAGCGCCTCGGTCTCGGCAGCGACGACGAAACCGAAGCGGGCGGCGAAGCGCGCCACGCGCAGCACACGCAGGGGATCTTCCGCAAACGCAGAGGAGACGTGGCGCAGCACGCCGGCGCGAAGGTCCCCCTCGCCGCCGAACGGGTCGACGAGCGTGCCGTCCTCCGCGCGGGCCATTGCGTTGATCGTGAGGTCGCGGCGCTTCAGGTCCTCTTCGAGCGTCACGTCGGGTGAGGCGAAGAATTCGAAACCCCGGTAGCCGCGCCCGTGCTTGCGCTCCGTGCGGGCGAGCGCGTATTCCTCGTGCGTATCCGGGTGCAGGAAGACGGGAAAATCCTTCCCCACCGGGCGGTAGCCCGAGGCCAGCAGCGTTTCGGGCGTCGCGCCCACGACGACCCAGTCGCGGTCGGCGGTCGGAAGGCCGAGCAACTCGTCGCGCACCGATCCGCCGACGCGGTAGGTTTTCACGGGGTGGTGAACGGGCGCGCGGAGCGGCATCGCTGCACGTTAGCCGGTCCCCGCCGCGGGTGCAACGCGCCGGATGTCGTGGCGTGTCGCGGAGATGGCTTCGCGCAGCGTGACCGCGCCGCGGCGGTCATGATCTGCAACTCGCGGCCACCGAGGCAGTCAGCGTCCGCCGTGCGTGCGGTAGTTGTCGTAGCGGCTCTTGACCGCATCGGGCGACAGATACTCGGGCGCGATCGCTTCCAGCGCCGTGGGCGTGACGCCGAACAGCGCCGGAAAATCGCAGTCGCACACGCTGTCGATCTGCATCGACGCGAGGTTGTCGCGGCTCATCAGCTTGCCGGGAAGGAATTCGAGCGCGGTGGCCTGCAACGTGGCGAGCGCACCGCCGAGGGGAATGATCGGCCGCTCGGCACCGGTGACCTCACCGACGTAGCGCACGAGCTCGCGCAACGTGTACACCTTCGGCCCGCACATCGGATACTTCCGGCCGATCGAGGCCTCGTTGTCCAGCGCCGCGACGAAGCACGCAGCGACGTCACCGACGTACACGGGCTGGAAACGAACCTTTGCGCCGGCAAGCGGGACGACGGGAAAGGCCCGGACGAGGCGGGCGAACAGGTTCAGAAACGAATCCTCGCGGCCGAAGATCACCGAGGCCTGGAAGATCGTCCAGTCGAGCCCCGATGCCGCGATCGCCGCTTCGCCCTCCCCCTTCGATCGCAGATAGCGGCTCGGTCCGGCCGGATCCGCATTCAGCGCGCTCATGTGCAGCAGCCGCCGGACTCCGGCCGCGCCGCAGGCGGCGATGACGTTCCGGACAAGCTCGACGTGGGCGCGCGCGAACGTGGCGCCATCCGTCTCGTTGAGGATGCCGACCAGATTGATGACTGCATCGGCGCCGCGCGCCAGACGTCCCAACCCGGCGGGTTCGTTGACGTCGGCCTCGACGACGTCGACGGTGGGAAGGAGCAGGAGTTCGCGCGCGTTGCCCCGTCGACGTGTCGGGGCCACGACGCGATGGCCGGCGGCGGCCAGCTGTGCGACGACGTGGCGACCGACGAAGCCGGTGCCCCCGACGACGAGGACCGTTCGCGCTGCCACGGTCAGGTTCCGCCCGAGCCCTCGACGGCCGCCGCGTCGCCCGCACCATTGCCGCGAGGCGGGACCGTGCCCAGCCGCACCGTGAGCGGCACATAGGGCTGCCCGAGTTCCCGCGCGTAGAACATCGCGTTGGCGAGCACTTTTTTCACGTAATCGCGGGTTTCGTTGAACGGGATCGTCTCGACCCAGATCGCGCCCTCGAGCGGGGCGCCGTTGCGCCAGGCCTGCGCGCGGTTCGGCCCCGCATTGTATGCGGCGGCCGCGAGCGCCGGCAGCCGCTCCAGACGCTCCAGCCAGTACTTGTAATAGTACGCCCCGAACTGCGTGTTCGTGGTGATGTCGCCGATCTGCGCGGATCGAAAGTCGGTGCGGCTCAACTGCCTGGCGACCCAGCGCGCCGTCGGCGGCATCAGTTGCATCAATCCCACCGCGCCGGCCGACGACACGATGTCGGACGCGAAGCGCGATTCCTGGCGCGCGATGGCGAGCAGCAACGTGATGTCGACGTCGTGGTCGCGTGCCGCCGCGGCGAATTGCTCCCGGAACGGGGTCGGATACCGCAGGCCGAAGTCGTGGCGCATCTGCGTCCGGTCCGCAGTGTTGATCGAGCGGTCGTAAAGGCCCTGGCGCCTTGCGTATTCGGCAGCGAGCAGAAGCGCGTCGTCGGGCTGGCCGCGGACGATCGCGATCCACTCCCGTTGGGAGTCGAGCCGCATGTCGAGCTCGGCGAGCTTGACCGCACGCCGGACGTCGGGCCGCGTTCCAAACGCCGCGAACTCGTCCGCCGTCGGCTGCAGCGGGGTGCTTCGCGTGTCGCGGATCTTCTCCGCACCACGGCCAAGCGCTTCGGCGGCGAGCAGCGCGTAGAAGTGGAATTCACCGGCCAGGACAGCGTAGACCGCATTGGCTTCTTCGGAACGGCCCGCCGCGACGAGCGCGCGCGCACGCCAGTAGCGCCACGCCGGATCCTGCGCCATCGTCGCCGGCATCGCATCGACCGCCGCCAGCACGTCGGGCCAGGCTCCGGCGCGCAGCGCCGCACGCGCGCGCCACTGGTGCTGGACCTCCGACAACGGTGCGCCCGCGGCTTCGGCATACCACGCGTTGGCCTGCGGCAGCAGCTGCCGTGCCGCGTGATAGGCGATTCGCGCGTTGCCGTAGAGCCGGTCGGCCGGCGGCAGCTGCACGCGATGCCGCACCCACGCCGCACGCACACCTGCCGCGTCGCTGCGCGCCGCGCGCTCCAGTGCATAGAGCGCAAGCTCGCGGCTTCCCTGCCGCTTCCAGCGGAAATCGCCCTTCGACAACGCCCGCGCCGGCTCCGCGTCGACCGCGGTGAACTCGCGCAACGTAATCCGATCGTTCGGCGGGAGATCGACGGCGAGTGCGCGCGCAAGGCGGACATTGCCGGCTTCCGTCGCGAGCCGGAATCGGGCGCGCCGGTCCGCGGGCGAGAGATCCCCGCTGGCGATCAGCGCCGCAAAGAGCGGTTCGCAGGCTTCGGGGGTGGTCTGCCCGGTGAACCAGAGCGGCTTTGCGGCCGCGAGTGCCGAGTCGCCGTCCCGGATGCGCCGGTACTGCAGTCCGTAGCAGGCGAGCTCGACGTCGTCGACCCCCGAAGGCTGCCAATCGAGCGCGAATGAGTCCCACAGCCCCTGCTTGCCCAGCGACTTCAGCCACTCGATCCGCAACCGGTCGACCGGCGGCGTGTTCGGCCATCGCGCGAGGTAGCCGCGCACCTCCTCGGCGGTGGCGGTGTCGAGGCGCAGCTTGAGGCGCCAGTACTCGACGTAAGGCTCGAGCCCATGACCGACGAGCCGGGGTGCGACTGCTTCGAGGTGCACCCGGTCCCCGCGCTCGAACGCAGCGCGGGCGGCCACGAAATCGGCGTCGGACGGCGCAGCACCGGGTTGTTCGGCCGCGGCCGCCAGCGTGGCTGCCGTCAGCACGAGGACGGCGATGAGAAAGTTGCGTGGCACAGACATCATTGTCGGCGACCCGGTGAACCCGGGCAACCTCGATCGTGGTGACGAGGACGAGAACGGGCGTAAGACCGTGGATCACGGTCCCGGTTCTAGGGCGGTCGATGATAAAATCCGGCACAAACAAACGGCATCACACGAGCTGCGAGGGCGTTCGCGGACGTGGCAACTCGCCGGGGGGGACCGATGGCACAACGCAAGAGCGCGCCGCTTGTCGGTGTCGTGATGGGCAGCGAAAGCGACTGGGACATCATGCGCCACGCCGTCGCCCAGGTCGAGGCGTTCGGCATCGCGTGCGAAGCGCGGGTCGTGTCGGCTCACCGGATGCCCGACGACATGTTCGAATACGCCGAGGATGCCGGTCCGCGCGGCCTGCGCTGCATCATCGCCGGCGCCGGCGGCGCGGCGCACTTGCCGGGAATGCTCGCCGCCAAGACGACGGTGCCGGTGCTCGGCGTTCCCGTTCCGTCGAAGTACATGCGCGGCGAGGATTCGCTGCTGTCGATCGTCCAGATGCCCAAGGGCATTCCGGTCGCGACCTTCGCGATCGGTGAGACAGGCGCGGCCAATGCGGGATTGTTCGCGGTCGCGATGATCGCGGCGACGGACCCCGCGGTCGCCAAGAAGCTGGCCGCTTTTCGCCTGAAGCAGACGCACTCCGCGCGGGCGATGCGGGTGCCGCCGGCGACCTGAACCATCCGAGGTCGGGGATTGCGCGCATGACGAAGTCCCCGGCCGCGGCCGCTTGCCGC
>Ga0105106_10001732_pt1 | contig 15579 bp, 13 predicted proteins | sample PPLLaktember2015_5_FD_79109 | JGI IMG/M metagenome (GOLD analysis project Ga0105106, IMG submission 79109) | Freshwater sediment microbial communities from Prairie Pothole Lake near Jamestown, North Dakota, USA - PPLs Lake P8 Core (1) Depth... | ecosystem: Environmental > Aquatic > Freshwater >...
CTCGAGGTCGCACGGGCGGCCGAGCACGGCCTCCACCTCGAGACGACGTACACCGCGAAGTGCGTCGCCGCATTGCATCGCGACGACGCCGACGCAGGTCATCCGCGCACCGTGCTGTTCTGGAACACGCACGGCGCGAACGACCTGTCGCCGCACATCGATCCGGACTGGCGGGCGAGGAGCCCGATCCCCGTGCCGGACATGTAGACCGATCACGCCCCGAGGACGCGCTGCACGATGGACTTCGTGAGCTCGCTGTCGAGCTCGTCCTTGTGCTGCTTCATGAGCAGGCCCATCACGCGGCCGGTGGCCTTCGCCCCCTGACCGGCGAGGTTCTGCTCCTCGACGATCTTGCGCACGAGCGCCTCGGTCGCGGCCTCGTCGAGCTTCGCGGGCAGGAACTGCTCGACGAACCCGAGCTCGAACGCGACGTCGGCGAGCGCCTCCTTGCCGCGCTCACCGGCCTTCTCGAACTCGGGGATCGACTTGCGCAGCTGCTTGGCGTAGCCGGACAGGACGTTCATCCACAGCTCGTCGTTCTCCTGCGCGCCGCTGCCGGACTTGAGCTCCATCAGCACCTTGTTCTTGAGCATGCCGATGACATTCAGCGTCCGCTCGTCGCGGTCGCGTCGGGCCTGGCGCATGCGAGCGTCGATGTCGTCCTTGAGTCCCATCGCCGGGGAGCTTAGCAGCGCACCCTCGCCGCGGCCGCGGCCCGGCAGCTGCGGCACCGAGGCGGCTGCGAACGCGGCCCGGCGGCGCTGCTCGTGGCGTTCGCCGAGCCCGGGCGGGACCCCCGGGGCGAGCGCACGCAGCAGGTCGCGGTTGCCGGCGAGTCCCAGCGGCGGACTGCGCCGCAGCCGGTCCACGACGCGCGCCACCTCGGCCTCGAGCCGATCGATCGCGACGACGCTCGTCACGGCCCCGACCGCGAGCGCCGTCGCGTGGTCGATCCGATCGCCGAGCAGCACGAGCCGGCGCACGACCGCGGGTCCGAACGCGTGTTGCAGCACTGCGAGTCCCTCGGCGCGATAGACCACGCCGAGGCGCGCGGCGGGGATCTCGAAGTCGACGCCCTCCGCCGCGATCCGCAGGTCGCACGCGCACACGAGCTCGACGCCCGCTCCGATCACGCGGCCGCGCAGCGCCACGACGAGGTGCTCGGCCGTGCGCATCGCCGCGACCGCCCGTCCGAGCACCTCGTCGGGCGCCGCAGTGGCCTCGCTGGGCACCGGCGACTCGGCGAGCACGCGCAGATCGAAGCCGGCACAGAACACCTCGCTCCCGCCGTCCTTCGCGTGCGCCGTGCGGGCGGCCAGCACGACGACCTCACCGCGCAGCTCGGCACAGCGCGTGGCGATCCACTCGAGGATCGCCGGGCCGACCGGGTTGCGCCGCGCCGGATCGCACAGCTCCCAGCGCAGCACGCCGTCGCCCGCCGACGATTCCTCCAGCCCGACGGGCGCGCTCACGGAGCCTTCGTCGCGCCGTCGTTTTCGGTCGTGCCCGTGGGCGCCCCGCCGGCCGGCTTCGCCACCGGAGCGGTGCGCGTCTCGAACTGCAGCCCGCCGGGGGTGCCGGGCGGCTTCAGCTCGCCGTTCTCGGTCGCGCGTCGCAGGTCCTCGAGCATCTGCGCCGTGGGCGAGTCCGGGTTCTGCATGATCTTGCGCCGCAGCGCATACGCCCGCTTGCGCCGCTCCTCGGGCGTGAGCGTCTTCGGATCGGCGGCGATGAGCCGCTTGTCCTCCTCGGTCAGCTCCGGGACCTTCGCGTCCGCCGCGGCCGGTGGCGTCTCCGGGGCGGGCGCAGCCGCGGCTTGCACGGGCGGCGCGTCCTCGGCCGTCTTGCCGCGACAGCCGACCACGAGGAGCGGGAGGAGTGGGACCAGCGATCGCACGCGCATCGGTCAGGCCTCGCCCCGTGCGACCGCGTCGGCGCGGGCCGGAGAGGCCAGCGCGCGCAGGAACAGCACCGGGATCGCGATCGTCAGCCCGGCCTGCACGAGCCCGAGCCACGGGCTGGCCTCCCAGAGCACGAAGATCGGGGTCTTCGCGCCCGCGCCGCGATGCGGCTCGCTCGCGATCGCGATGTTCACTGCGCCGGTGGCGAACGTGACGATCGCGACCACGTACGAGAAGCCGGCCCACGCGAGCGCGGGCAGGCGCGCGGGCAGGGCGACCACGCGGATCGACACGAGCCCCGCGACGAGCAGACCCCAGCCGATCTGCGCGAGCGCGAGCGGATGCAGGGCGCCGAGCCAGCCCGCACCGAGCACGACGAGGGCGAGCACCGCATGGATGGCGAAGAACGACGCGAACTCGCCGAGCAGCGCACCGGTGCGCACGCGCGCCGCTCCCTCGGGCGCGTCGCCGACCGGCACGCGACCCATGAGGAGGATCTGCATGGGCATGATCAGCATCGCGAGCGTCGCGAGCCAGGCCTGCGTCGGGGCCTCGGGCACCGCGAGCAGCGTGAGCGTCGCGAGCACCGCAACGCCGATCCACGCCTCGTGACGCAACAGCGGCGTGCCGAAGCGGCCGAAGATCCGCCGCTCGGTGGCGAGCAGCGCGAGCGTGCCGACGACGAGGCAGGCGAGCATGGCGACGGCGAGTCGACCGGCGAACCACCCCGCGTCGAACGAGCTCGTCACCGACGCGACGTCGCGCAGCGGGGTGATGAACGCCTCGCGCAGGAAGAACGAGAGCGCCCCGCTCGGCAGCAGCGTCATCGCGGCGGCCTTGCCGTTCGAAATCCTGCCCTCGAGCCCGAGCACGACGCCGGTGAGCGCCCAGGTCGACGCGAGCGCGAGCAGGGCCATGCCGATCGTGCCGGGGCCGCGCCGCTTGCCCGCGTGCAGCCCGACGCCCTGGGCGAGCGTCGCGATGACCCACGCACACGGCAACAGCACGACGAGGAACGCGAGCACCGGCAGCGGATGGCCGACCGCGAACGCGGCCGCGAGCGCGAGCACGAGCTGCGGCGCTGCGACGATGGCGATGGGCGCGAGCGGTCCGAGGATCAGGCCCAGTGCGATCTGGCGCGGCGACAGCGAGGTGCCCGACAGCGGCTGCAGCGTGTTCTCGTGGGCCTCCTGCGCGACCGCGATGCCGACGAGCACGGGCCCGACCACGGTCCCGAGCGCGAACAGGACGAAAGCCGCGAGCAGGCCGATCACGCCGATGGCCCCGCCCACCGACAGCGGCGACGCGTACGTCTCGACCGCCGGCACGAAATCGCGATCCACGATCGCCGCGAGTCGGCGGACGTCCTCGGGCCGGTTCCAATCGAACCCGTACGAGCGGCCGACGCTCTCCGGGCCCACCCACGCGCGATGGCGAGCGAGCGCCTCGGCGGTGCGCTCGCGCAGCGCGGCGTGGCGCGCCGGCACACGGTCGACCTGCACGGCGGCGATCGCCGTCTGCATCCCTTGGTTCGTCATCGATGCGACCACGCCGCCCATCGTGGCGAGCTCCCGATCGGTGTCCTGCAAGAGCGCCTCGCGCTGATACTCGGCCTCGTGGAAATCCCACGAGTCGTGCGCGATGTAGACGTGGTCCTCGTGCATGCGCGTCCAGATCGAGCGCTCGAGCCCGACGCCTTCGCGAACGTCGCGCTCGAGCTCGCCGTGGCCGAGCGCGAGCCAGAGCCCGAGCGCGCACGTGATCACGGCGAGCAGGAGCGAGAGCGCGATGCTGCGGCGCAGGCGAGGCCCGCGGAGGCTGCGTTCGACGAAGGGGCGGGCGGCGGCGCGGAGCTCGGTGATCGGATGCATGACAAACCTGGTCCTCGGTCCTGGGGGCTCAGCTCAGTTCACCTTGTCGTCGGAGATGCGATCGTAGACGTCCTCGAGGCGGCTGCGCAGTCGGCTGCACGTCACGACCTGCACACCGTTCGACAACAGCGCCGACAGCAGCGCAGGCATGGCGGCCTCGCCCTGCTGCAGCTGGACCGCGAAGCACGGCAGGCCGTCCTGCGTGTCCTCGCGCTCGATGAGCGCGCGATGCCGCGCGAACACGTCGGGCGCCTGCCGCGCTCCGTCCGGCAGCACGCGGATCTGGTAGACGAACCGATCGACCTCGAAGCGGTCGATGATCTGCTCGACGGGGCCGCTCACGACGATCTCCCCCCGCTGCAAGATGGCGACCTGATCGCACAGGTCGTCGAGCTCGCGGAGGATGTGCGAGGAAATCACGACGGTCACCCCGCGGTCGCGCACGTCCGCGAGGATCTTGCGCAGGTCGCTTCGTCCCCGCGGGTCGAGCCCGTCTGCCGGTTCGTCCAGGATGAGCAGCTCGGGCCGGTGCAGCAGGCAGCGCCCGATGAGCAGCCGCTGGCGCATGCCCTTGGACAGCGAGCCGCACGGGGTGTCGCGCTTGGCGTCGAGCGCGAACGTGGCCAGCACCTCGTCGACCGCGGCGCGGAGCTCGGCCTCGTCCATGCGAAAGCACTGCCCGTAGAAGCGCAGGTACTCCACGGGTGTCATCTGGCGGTACAGCGGGTTGCCGTCGCCGAGAAAGCCGATGCGCCGCCGCAACGCGAGCTGGTCGCGCACCGACACGGGTGCACTCCCGTCGTACACGATCGAGCCGCTGCTCGGTTCCATCACCGTGGCGACCATCCGCAGCGCGGTGGACTTGCCGGCACCGTTGGGCCCGATGAGACCCAGGATGGAGCCGCTCGTCACGTCGAGGTCCACGCCCCGCAGCGCCCATCCATGGCCGTCGTAGCTCTTGCCCAGTCCGCGCAGCTCCACCCGCATGCCGGCTCCAACGTACCAGGGCGCACGGACGATTCCAGTGGTTCTTCGCCGGCGCGGCGCCGCGTGCACCCGCGGCGCATGGTGGTCGGTCCTCGCATTCCCCTCCCATTCCTGGTCGTGGACCGAAGCGGACCGCCGGCGAGGGCGAATCCACGTTGGCCTAGGACTCCTGGTCCGCTTACCTTGGGATGGTGGGTCGAGTGCGCTCGGGGAACATCGGACGGATCGTCGGCATCGGATGCATCGCTCTCGCGGCCACGGCCTGTGCGGGACGGGGACGCGACATCGGGGGCGTCGGCATCCACGAGGGCACGCAGCATCCGCGCGGCGGTGCGGAGGCGCAGCTGCAGCGCAGCAGCGAAGCGATCGCGATCGTCGAGACCGACTACGGCCGCGGCATGGGGTTCGTGATCGACCCGCGCGGGTATCTCATCACGAATCGCCACGTGATCGAGGACGCCGATCACATCGAGTCGGTGCGCTTCCCCGAGCAGGACCCGCCGCGGATCTACGAGAGCATCTCGATCGTCTACACCGATCCCGACGAGGACCTCGCGCTGCTTCGAATCCACACCGAGGACGAGCTGCCGTTCGTGCCGGTCGCGACGCGCAAGGAGCTGCCGGTCGCGCGCTACCTCGAGGAATCCGATCCGGTCGTGCTGTTCAAGCGCGACGAGGATCGCAACGACGCACTCCTGTCCGATCGCGGCCGCGTACAGAAGCTCGCGGTCTACAACCCCGCGGCCGGCCCCGGGGCGTTCGTGGGCGTGACCTCGCCGGTGCACCGCGGCCAGAGCGGCGGGCCCGTGCTCGACCGCAACGGCCGGGCGGTCGGCGTCGTGACGTGGACCTGGCGCGACAAGACCGGCGGATTCGCGATCCCGATCGTCGAAGCGACGCGGATGCTCGCCGAGCGGCCGCAGCTCGCCAGCCACGACGATCGCGTCGCCCGGGCTGAGAAGCGCTCGCGCCGGTTCCTCGCGGCGCTCGGGCACGGCGACATCGATGCCGCGCGCCGGCTGACGTCGCCGAGCTTCGCCCGCAAGCTGCGCGGCGAGTCGGTCGCCGCGATCATGGGCGCTGCCGAGCAGGACGCGATGCCGATGCTGCAGGGGTTCGTGGCGGCGGTCGAGTCGCTCGCGGCCGACCCGAAGATCGAGACCGAGGCGGCGTACGATCGGCTGCGCGAGATCGTCGAGCGCACCGGCACCGCGTCGTTCCGCGAGGCGCTGGGGATGGGTCACGCGCTGCCGCGCGGGCAGGTCATCTCGTTCTTCTACGAGTTCGGCCAGGCCTACTTCGCCGCGCGCATGTTCGGCAAGGAGAAGCCGCCGCAGGCGCTCGAGGCCGCGCTGCGCCGGCTGCAGACGGTGGATGCCGCGCGGACGTTCGCGCTGGCGGATGCCGTCGACGCGCTCGCGGGCAACGCCGTCGAAATCGTCCACGTGCAGGTGGTGCCCGGCGCGTACGCACCGCGGGCGGTGGTGAAGCTGCGCGGCGTGAAGCCCGGCCGCGCCCCGAAGGTCGGCCGCGGCGGCGTCGTGAAGATGGCGGCGGTGTCGGGCGAGGACACGACGATCACGCTGCACCTGCGCCTCGAGTGGGGCGACTGGTACATCGCGTCGATCGGCCGCGCCGAGCCGGACGCGAACGGATAGTCTCGGTCACTCGCGCCAGTCGCGGCGGTCGGGCACGTCGACCTCGTCGAGCTTGCGCACGCGCACCGCGGTGCCGGCATCCTCGGCGTGGCCGAACGACATGCCCCAGCCGTGCAGCACGTGCGGCGTGGTCATGTCGAACACGAGCGCGGCGTCCTTCGCCGACAGGTTCACGCACCCGTGGCTCGTGCGGCGGCCGAAGCGGTTGTGCCAGAACGTGCCGTGCAGGCCGTAGCGCTTGTAGAAGAACTGCGCCCACGGCACGCCCTCGACGGCGTATTGCTCCTCGTCCTCGGGCTGGCTGTCCATGTCCGCGATCGCCATCTTCGTGTAGATGCGGAACAGCCCGCGCGGCGTGGCGTGCTTGTGGTTGCCGCTCGCGATCATCGTGACGAACAGCAGCTCGTCGCCGACGTACACTCCGAGCGTCTGCTGCTCGAGCTCCACGTCGATCCACAGCTCGGCCTCGCCGACGACGGCGGGACGCGGCGCGGCGATCCAGCGGCGTACCTCGTCCGCGTCGACCCAGCCCGGCTGCTCGCCGACGACCGCGATCCACTCGAGCCCGCGCCGCCGCACCGTCTCGCCGCGCACGTACAGCTCCGTCTGCAACGGCAGGCGCGCGACGACGGCGGATTCCGGATCCTGCTCGGCCCGCACCGTCGCGAACGGCCACGTCACACTCCACGCGATCGTCGCGTCGCCGGCGGGCAGCGGCTGCGCGACGACGTCGCGGCCCGCGAACGTGCTCGGCTCGAGCCGGCGCACGTCGGCCTCGCGCACGACCCGGCGTTCCTTGTCGACGAGCAGCGTGCCGTGGGACGTGCGCACGCGCTTCACGAACGCGTAGTCGTGATCGACGACGAGTCCATCGAGCGGCTCGGCCCCCGCAGCGAGCGCGGAACGGCTGGCCCAGCGCGGCGCAGGCGGGATGTTGCCGGCCTTGTCCTTGCGTTTCACCCGGGCGTGGAAAAACGGCGTGATCTGGCCCTTGGCGAATCCGGGCAGCTTGCGCGGCTTCGCGTCCTCGACCCGCGTGCTCTCGAGGCACGCCCACGCCGAGACGCCGACGCGGCCCCAGCCCGGCGATCGACAGTCGGGCTCGACGATCTCGGAGGCCGGCATCTCGAACACCGCGAACGCCTCGCCGTGCGGGATCTTCCCGCGGAACTCCGCGCCGAAGCGCGGCTCGGCGTAGAGCATCATCGCCCGCTCGGCCACGCGCACGGCGAGCACCGGCTCGTCGGTGCCGGCCTGGACCTGCAGCGCGCGCTCGAGCGCCGTACGGGCCTCGGATCGCGCCGCGATGTCGGCGGGCGCGCGGGGGCCCTCGGTGCGGACGTGCGGATCGTCCGGTGGGCCCGGATCGTCGAGCACCGCGTCGGCGGGGTCTTCGCCCGCGGCGTCGGCCGCATCCGCGCCGTCGTCGGACGGATCGCACGCGAGCACGACGAGCAGCAGGGCGAGCGAGCGGGGCATGCGGATTCGAGGACGCACGAGCGCTGTGCCATACTCCCACGACCATCGTGGCAGCTGGAAACGAAGTCCGAGAACCATTTCGCGGCACCCCGCGCTACATCGTCTCCGAGGAGCTCGGGACCGCCGTCGACGTCGCCGTGCACCTCGGCCGACCGCTGTTGCTCAAGGGCGAGCCGGGCACGGGCAAGACGCTGCTCGCCGTGAACTTTGCGCAGAGCCGCGGCCTGCCGCTCGAGCGCTGGCAGATCAAGTCGACGACGAAGGCGGTCGAGGGTCTGTACACGTACGACACCGTGAAACGGCTGCACGACAGCCGGTTCGGAGGTGGCGACGTCGGCGACATCGCGAAGTACATCGACCTCGGACCGCTCGGCCGCGCCTTCGAGCGCGACGCGCCGAGCGTCGTGCTGATCGACGAGGTCGACAAGGCGGACCTCGAGTTCCCCAACGACCTGTTGCACGAGCTCGACACCATGAGCTTCACGATCCCCGAGACCGGACGCACGGTCACGGCGTCGCAGCGCCCGATCGTGGTGATCACGAGCAACAACGAGAAGGAGCTGCCCGACGCGTTCCTGCGCCGCTGCGTGTTCCACTTCATCGAGTTCCCCGATCGCGAGCTGATGACGCGCATCGTCCACGTGCACCATCCCGACGTCGACGAACAGCTGCTCGCCGGCGCGCTCGAGGCGTTCTATCGCCTGCGCGCCGTCGAGGGCCTGCGCAAGCCGCCGTCCACGTCCGAGCTCATCGACTGGCTGTCGGCGCTGCGCTACGCGGGCATCGATCCGGCCAAGCTGCTCGGCTCGGGGTTGCCGTTCCTCGGCACGCTGCTCAAGAAGGAGCACGACGTCGAGCTGGTCGAGCGACGGATCCGCCGCGGCGCCGTCGGACGCTGAGAGTCGGTCATGTTCATCGATTTCTTCTACGCCTTGCGCGCGCGCGGTGTGCCGGTCACGACGCACAACTGGCTCGCGCTCGTGCAGGCACTGCGCGACGGGCTGCACGGCCAGAGCCTCGACGGGTTCTACCGGGTGGCGCGCTGCCTGACGTGCGCGAGCGAGACCCAGTACGACGCGTTCGACCAGGCGTTCGCCCAGGTGTTCCAGGGCGTGGCCATCGACGCCGAGAAGGTGCTCGCGCAGATCGACGAGTACCTGAAGGATCCGCGCAAGCTGATGTACCTCGATCCCGAGCTGCGCAAGGCGATCGAGGCGCTCGATCTCGAGGAGCTGCGCAAACGGTTCTTCGAGCGGCTCGCCGAGCAGAAGAAGCGCCACGAGGGCGGCAACCGCTGGATCGGCACCGGCGGCACGTCGCCGTTCGGGCAGGGCGGGTTCCATCCCACCGGCGTGCGCGTCGGTGGCTCGGGCGGCGGCCGCAGTGCGCTCGCCGTCGCGGATGCGCGTCGGTTCCGGGCGTACCGCAACGACGTCGTGCTCGACACGCGGCAGATCGCGGCCGCACTCCGGCGCCTGCGCAAGATGGCGCGCAAGGGTGACGAGAACGAGCTCGATCTCGACGAGACGGTCGACGCCACCGCGCGCAACGCCGGTGACCTCGAGATCGTCATGCGACCGCCGCGCAAGAACGACGTGCGCGTGCTGCTCTTGATGGACGTCGGCGGCAGCATGGATCCGTTCGCCGAGCTGTGCTCGCAGCTGTTCTCCGCCGCGAGCCAGGGCGGCGGGTTCCGCCAGCTGAAGTCGTACTACTTCCACAACTGCGTCTACGGCCGCGTCTACGAGGACGCCCAGTTCACCAAGCCGGTGCCCACGCCCGATCTCGTCCGCGATCTCGATGCGAGCTGGCGGCTGGTGCTCGTCGGCGACGCGTACATGCACCCGGGCGAGCTCGTGATGTCGTCCGCGGACTGGTGGTCGGGCGCCGGCGGTCCGGTCGGGCTCACGTGGCTCGCGAAGCTGGCCGACCGCTTCCCGCACTCGGCGTGGCTGAACCCCGAGCGGCCCGACATCTGGGACGCGCCGACGATCGCGGAGATCGGACGCGTGTTCCCGATGTTCCCGCTGACGCTGCAGGGCCTCGACGACATGGTGGCCGCGCTGCGTCGCCCGCCCGCGCCGGCGCGACGCCTGCACGTGCACCAGGTCGCGCGCGGCGAAGGCCTGCCGTTCTCGCGTCGCCCGGACTATTGAGCGCCAGCGCTCTTGGGCGCGCGCGCGGCCTGTGCTAAGTCCCCGGCATGCCCACGCACGCGCTGCGCATGCTCCTGGTCGGTGCCTTCGCCCTCGGTCCCGCGTGCAATCGCGGCGACAAGGACGACAAGAAGGACGAGAAGAAGGCCGCCGACGCGAAGACGGATGCCAAGACCGACGCGAAGGCGGACGAAAAGGGCGAGGACTCGCTGCAGGTCGCCGAGGGCGATGCCGCGGTCGAGGGCCCCGTGCCGCCCGAGACGAGCATGGTGTTCTTCACGATCGAGGGTGCGCTCCTGCCATTGGCCTGCTTCGACAAGGACAAGAAGAAGGTGCTGGCAGGCGACGACTGCCTCGCCATGGTGCCGCCCGGCACCGACGTGCGCGTCGCCTCGAAGTTCTCGTCGTTCAACAAGAAGGCCGGCGACAAGACGACGCCGACGTGCCTCGCCGGCGAGGACAAGAAGAACGCGATCGCCGTCGAGGGCATCACCGCCGGCGCCGACTTCGTCTACGCGACGTGGCCACCGTCGGGCATCAAGACGGTCACCCGCGCACCCGACGAGGCGAGCAAGCCCGAGAAGACCCGCCTGGGCGACACCGAGAAGCAGAAGCTGCTGGGCGCGAGCAAGGTCGACGGCGAGATCGTCGGCAACTTCACCTGGGAGGTCGACGTCGACGCCGACGGCAAGGCCGACAAGCTGTTCGGCGTGTCGGTGCCGAACCCGGCGTTCCCCGAGGCGCACAAGTGGAGCGGCCTCGTGCTCGCCAAGGGCGGCAGCCTCGACGATCTCGTCGTCATCGAGAGCGTGAAGAACAAGCCCGACGTGTTCGAGGCGCGCGGCCTCGTCGACATCGACGGCGACAAGAAGTCCGAGATCTGGGTGCGCCGCACGTCCGAGGACGGCAGCGCCGGCGAGCGTCTGCACCGCATCGGCACGGGCGATGGCATCGGCAAGTGGACCTGCGGCGCGGCGTAGCTACATCCGGGCCTTGGGCAGCAGCCCCGGCCGCGTGCTGCCCTTCGGGGCCGGCTTGGCCGCGACGAGCTGGCGGATGATCGCGACGATGCCCTCGTCGCTGCAGGTGCCGCTCTTCCACGACAGCTGACGCACGTTGTCCCAGCCCGGCACGAACGCCCACCGGCTGCCGTCGTGCTCGCTCCAGTACGCGCCTTCGACTCCGGGCACGGGTGTGGATGCGAGCTCCGGGTTCTTCGCGACCTGGCGCAGCTTGCGGTCGTGCGTGTCGGCGGCATCCTTCGGCTTCGCGTCGGGCAGCATCGACATCCGGAACCAGATCGGCGGCGAGCCTTCCTCGTGGAAGTAGTAGCCGCAGGTGTATTGGAACGACTCGCCGAGATACAGGTCGAGCCCGCACGCGCGCTGCACGACCTCCGCGTCGAAGCCGTACTCGGGCTTGCAGCACTCGGGGTCCGGCAGCTTGGGTGCGTAGAGCCGACACTCGCCGTTGCTCTCGTCGGGCTTGCCGCTGCCGGGCGCCGGTCCCTGCTCGGGGGCGGCGACCTTCTCGTTGCGCTCGACCGTCGCGGCCGGATACAGGTCCTCGCCGACCTTCACGACGCGCGGGTCGTTCTCGTCGACGGGCTTCGCGATCGGTTTGGGCGCCAGACTGGCGGGGTCGATCTCGCTGGGACAGGCGCTGGCGCAGAGCACGGTGCCGAGCAGCAGCGCCGCGGACGGAGAGCGATGCATCGGCCGAGTCTTACCGCCTCCGCCGGACACTCGCCAGCAGCAAGGGACCGGCGAGCAGGAGCAGCAGCCCCGGCGGACGGCCGCCCACGCGGCAGCCCTCGTCCTCGGGCTCGGGCGGCGGATCGAGCCCCACTTCGATCGTGAAGTCCATCTGCGCCTCGTGACCCGCCTCGTCGGCGATGGCGACGTGGAACTCCCACGTGCCGACGGGCAGATCCGCGACCTGGAATCCCGGCGCCACCACCGTGCTCGGCTCGCTCGGTCGCGGCTCGCCCTCGAGCCACGCCCACATCGAGTAGGCCTGGGGATGCAGATCGTCCTGCACGTCGAGCACGACGTCGAACGTCGCCGGCGCCTGGAAGTACTGCCCGTCCTCGAGCCCGTCGAGCGCGAGCACCGGCGGCGTGATGTCGACGTACGGCGGGCCGAAGAGCGTCGCGAGCAGCGGCCGCGCGTCCTGCTGGTCGCTCGTCTCGCAGAACTCGGGGTTCACCTCGGGGCACGACACGCCACCGGGCACGAGCTCGGTGTTCTCGACGATCTGGAGGCAGCCCTCGGCGAACGCGGTGGGCCGGTTGTCCGAGGCGGGGTACATCACCTCGCCCACCAGGTCGACGTGATCGAGGCCCCAGGTGTGGGCCGCCTCGTGCAACGCCGTCGTGGCGCCGCCGTTCACCCACGTGTCCGCGCCCTCGAGGTGCGCGAACGCGATCTCGTTGGGGTGCTCGTCCCAGCAGTCCCCCGACGGAGCGCTGCCGAGCGCGCCGTAGTCCGCCTCGGTGCCGCCGTAGACGACCATCACGTAGTCGTCGTCGCCGTCGGGTCGCGCACCGGTGATCCGCACGCCGAAGTCCGCTGCGTCGCGCCGCATCGCCTGCAGCACCGCGACCTTGGTCTGCATCGAGCCGGAGTACGGGTCGATCGGACCGGTGTTGTACCAGTGACAGTTCTTCTTGCTGTTCGACGGGCTGCACTCGCCGAGATCGATGCCGTCGAAGTTCACGAAGATGGTGACCGGGCTGCCGAGCTCGCGCGCGCGGAACATCGGCTCGGTCGCCGGGGGCGCGGGCGGGATCGGAGCATCGAGCCTCCGCCACGGCTCGGCGAGTTGGACCAGCGCGACGAGGACCAATGGCGAGATCATGGTCGCGTCGTCCGCCGGCGCGGCCATGCGAGCCCGAGCACTGCGAGCAACGCCCAGCGCTGCCGGCCGCGGCCGTTCACGCGACAACCACCGGACTCGTCGTCGTCGGCCGCGGGCTCGTCCTCGTCGTCGGGCAGCTCGCTGCCCTCGGCCAGGATCGCGAACGCGACGGTGTCCTCCGCGAGGTTGCCCGCCTCGTCGGAGATCACGACGCGCAGCTCGTAGTCACCGGCGGGCGGGTTCTCGAGCAGGAGATCGAGCCCGATCTCGTCGCCCTCGTACGCGAGCTGATCGCCGCGGAACACTTCGATGTGGTAGAACTGCGGGTCGAGATCGTCGGAGATGTCGCCCGACAGCGGGATCGTCGTGGGCAGCACGAACGTCTCGCCGTCGATCGGCGACGTGAGATCGAGCGTCGGCGCGGTGGTGTCCGGAATCGGCCCGCCGAACAGGTACAGCAGTTCCTGCCAGCTGTTCTGGTGGCCGGTGTCGCAGAACCGCGTGTGCACGATGTTGCACGAGCCCGGCGTGGGCTGCAGGTCCGTGTTCGCGACGATCGGCTCGCACTGGTCGAGGAAGTTCTGGTGGATCCCCGAGCTCTTGAACGGGTTCATCACGTCGAACTCCTCGTCGACGTGCTCGAGGCCCCAGGTATGCGCGGCTTCCTGCAGGATCACAGTCGACCCGGTGTTCGAGGTGTCGAACGCCGCGCAGAAGCTCGTGTCGTTCTTGTGGACGTCCTCGCAGTCGATGTACGGCGCGAGCCCGGCGAAGCTCTGCGGCCCGAGATCGCCGTACATCACCATCGTGTACGGCACGTCCATCGGCGGGCGCTCGACGACGACGCGGATGCCGAAGTCCGCGACGGCCTTGCGCGTGGCCTGCAGGATCGAGATGCGTTGCGTGTCGTTGCCGGTGAACGGACCGACGTAGCCGTCGAACGTGTTCGCGAGCGTGCTGCAGTTGTAGTGGGCCTCGTTGCCGCAGCCGCTGTGCAGCACCCCGCCGTCGAAGTTCACGTAGAGGATCTCGGGCGTGCCCGCCCGCCGCGGCTCGCCGTCGGCCACGAGCGGTGCGGGAGCGAGCGGCGGCGTCCAGACGGAGCGATCGACGTCCTCCGAGGCGACCGCCATCCCAGCGAGCACCGACACGAGCGCGAGCATCTTCGCCCAGGGTAGCACCGATGGCGCGGCCCGGGTCCGCGCGGCGGATCGCGGGACGCTCAGGCGCGTCGTCGACGGAGGCCGAGGAGCGCGAACAGGGCGAGGACCGCGGGCGCGGACGTGGGTGCCGAGACGGTCCCGCACGCGCAGCCCTTGTCGTCGCCGCGCTCCCCGCCGGACAGACCCGCGTCGCTGCCCGAGCCGTCGTCGTTGCCGTCGTCCGCGTCGTCGTCCGCCGAGTCGCCAGCGTCGGTGCCCGCGGTACCGTCGGCCGATCCGGAATCGGCCTCGTCGCCCGCCTCGGCACCGCCCTCGGTGCCCATGACGCCCGAGCCTTCGATCGTGATCGAGATCGAGTCGTCGGCCGGATTGTCCGACTCGTCCTGCGCCTCGAGCGTGATCGTGTACTCGCCGTCGGGCAGGCCCTGGATCGGCAGGGAGAGCTCGGCCGGGCTCGCGAACGCGGCGTCGTCGGAGAACGGCTCGGCCAGGCCCGTGCCTTCGATCGTGATCGTCGTGTTGATCACCGCGGGCAGCTGATCGTCTTGCAGACCGATCACGAGGTTGAACTCGGCGCCCTCGATCGTCGCGCCGTCGGCCGGCTCGAGGATCGCCACGGTCGGCGAGGTGGTGTCGGGCACCGACGGCCCGAAGATGAGCAGCAGCTCAGCGTGGCTGTTCTGCTGGCTGTAGCTGCCGCACGCGTCGACGTGGTGATCGCAGTTGCCCGACGTCGGATCGAGGTCGGTGTTCGCCACCACCTGGTGGCACTCGTCGCGAAACGTCTTGTTCGTGCCCTGCGTCGTCGGATAGAGCAGATCCTGCTGCTCGTTCACGTGGTCGAGGCCCCACGTGTGGGCGAGCTCCTGCAGCATGATCTCGGCGACGGCGTCGCCCGAGGTCGACACCTCGAGCGTGAACGAGGTCTCGCCGCCGTAGTTGTCCCAGCAGTCGCCCGCGGGCGCGATGCCGGCGAAGTCCGGGCTGCTGCCCTGCCAGTTGCCGACCATCTCCATGTCGTAGTCGCCCGAGCCAGGACGCTGGTCGGTGACGCTGATGCCGAACTCCGCGACGCGCTTGCGCGCGACCTGGATCACGGACGCGCGCTGGGCCGCGTCGCCGGAGAACGGCAGCACGGTGCCGGGGAAGATCGTCGTGCAGTTGTTCGTGGGGTCGTTGTTGCCGCACGCGTTCATCTGTCCGCCGTCGAAGTTGACGAACAGGATCTTGCTGCCGAGCTTCTTGGGCCGGACGTCCGAGGTGATCGGCGGCTCGCTGGCGGGCCGCGGTGCGCGGCGGATCTCGAGCGCGTGCGCGGGCGTGTCGATCGCCTCGACGGCCGCGGGCTCGGCCTTCACCTCGTGCGTCGAGGCGGGGACGGCCGCGTGGGCGGTGAAGGGCAGGGCGAGCCAGGAGAGCGCGAACAGGGGGGCGGTGCGGCGGTCCATGGGTCCCTTCCTTCCTTACTGCACTTCGGCGCGGAGATTGTGGAGGAGTTGCGGCGC
>Ga0105106_10001733_pt1 | contig 15568 bp, 13 predicted proteins | sample PPLLaktember2015_5_FD_79109 | JGI IMG/M metagenome (GOLD analysis project Ga0105106, IMG submission 79109) | Freshwater sediment microbial communities from Prairie Pothole Lake near Jamestown, North Dakota, USA - PPLs Lake P8 Core (1) Depth... | ecosystem: Environmental > Aquatic > Freshwater >...
CTGAATAAATTCAGCTTATGAAGCTGTTTCACCGCAAATGAAGCTTCTCCCACACCCGGGAATATTACTTTCTCGGCATTTAATATCTCGGTTTCGTTTTTTGTTATCTTATATTTCTGGTTTAATTGTTCAAGAGCATTGGCAACGGATGCTACGTTCCCTGCTCCGTAATCTATTAAAGCTATCATAAGACTCCTTTTGTCGAAGGCAGCTTTCCTGCACTTCTTTCATCTATTCTGCACGCTTCATTTAATGATTTGGCAAAGGCTTTAAATATTGCCTCGATTTTGTGATGATCATTTTTCCCTTTTGCTTTTATATAAATATTGGCTTTTAACCCGGAAGATAATCCTCTGAAAAATTCTTCAGTTAATTCCGTCGGGAAATCCCCGACTTTTTCCCTACTAAATTTGCAGTTAAATTTCAGATATGATCTTCCTCCCAGATCGATAGTACAAATAGCAACAGAATCATCCATTGGTAGAAAATATCCGTATCTTTTTATTCCTGATTTTTCTCCAAGTGCCTCGAGCAGGCATTCTCCCAATGTAATTCCGACATCTTCGACAGTATGATGTTCATCCACATGCAGATCGCCTTTTACATTAACGGCTAAACCGATGTTCCCGTGCCTGGCTATCTGTTCAAGCATATGATCGAAAAATCCAATTCCTGTATCAATATCTGCTTTTGAAATTGAATCGAGCGATACTTTGATTTTTGTTTCAGTTTCTTTTGTTTTACGGTGATGTGAAGAGCTTCTAATTCTTTTTAAGACTTCATCTGCTGCTTCTTCAAATGTCCGGATCTTGCTTTTCTCGGAAATAATAATTGTGTTTTCCTGCCTGGAGTTTTCGGTTGTAATAATAAAATCAGCATCAAAGGGTTCCGTTAAGATTTTGTTTATCTCAATCCCCTCATTCTTAAGAATTTTCTGCAATAATGGATTTGAAGATAAATCTAATCCATCGGAATAGATTAAAAAAGATCTTTGAGATAATTTCTTCAAACCGCTGATCATTCCAATAGACAATGGAGGATCAAGATTGAAGAATGAATTATGGATTTTTATTTTTTTCATAATATGAAAACTAATTAAAATTCTTATCCTAAAATTTTTTTAATTTCACTCCAAAGCAAATCGTTTTCCTTTTCAGTTCCAATCGAGATTCTCAGGCAGCCTTCAAGTTTAGGCTGGCCGCTTCTATCCCTTATTATTATCCCTTTTTCAGCCAGCTTCTGCTGCACTTCTTTCGGCTCTGAACACTTAATCAGCAGGAAATTTGCATCGGATTCGAATACTTTTTCTATTCCCTTTAAGCTTTCAAGCTGGTTTTTCAATCTTTCTCTTTCTCTTAAAATTGATTTGATATATTGATCTCTTTGTGCACAATTCTCTATTGCTTTTTCAACAACATAACGGGTTAATGAATTTATATTATAAGGGGCTTTAACTTTTAAAAGTATATTAGTTATTTCCGGATTCGCACAGCAGAAACCAAGTCTTATTGCAGCCAATCCCCACGCTTTTGAAAAAGTTCTCAATACAACCAGGTTCGGATAATTTTTAATTTCGTTAATTACGGTACTATTACCTGCAAAATCAATATATGCTTCATCGACAATAATGATTGATTTGAATTCTTTACACAAACTATTAATATCGCTCTTGTTAAGTAAATTTCCTGTAGGATTATTCGGCGAGCAGAGAAAAATAATTTTAACGTTATCAGAATATTTCTCTTTTATAGAATCAAAGTCGATCTGGAAATTATCATTCAGCAGAACATGAATTGTCTCCACATTATTTATATCGCACGCAACTTTATACATTCCGTAAGTAGGTTCCGGTATAATTACTTTATCTTCATTCGGTTCACAAAATATTCTGATCAACAGATCAATTATCTCATCCGAACCTACTCCAAAAAAAAGATTCTCTTCAGGGATAGAATAAAATTTTCCGGTGATGTTTTTTAAATCTTTTTGGTGGGGATCAGGATACCGGTTTAATTGAAGTCCGTTAATACCGGTAAAAGTGGAGCCGAAGCTGTTTTCATTTGCATCGAGGAGAATTCCTCTGTCGTACATATTCCGTGCAGATGTGTAAGGCTTCAAATTAATAATATTTGAACGGACAAGATCTTTTATGTTCATAATTTATTTTTAATGATTTAAATATTTAAAAAATTATCAAATGAATATTCTAATTTTTGAATCTGATGCTTACCGCTCTTTTATGCGCTTCGAGACCTTCTGCTTCGGCCAGAGTTTCAATGACCGGAGCAATTTTTTTCAATCCTTTCCTTGAAAGTTTTTGAAAAGTCATTGATTTCATAAATGACTCTACCGTTAGTCCCCCGGTTATTCTTGCATAACCGGAAGTAGGCAGTGAATGATTAGTTCCCGAAGCATAATCACCGGCACTTTCCGGTGAAAATCCGCCGATGAACACGGAGCCTGCATTATGAATCTCATTCCTGTACTTTTCGGCATTTTTTATATTCAGGATTAAATGTTCGGGCGCATACATATTGCTAAAATTAACTGCTTGAATTAAATCTTCAGTAATTAATGAAATAGAATTTTCAAGCGACTTTTCAGCAAATTCTTTTCTCGGCAGAATTTCCAGCTGCCGAAGTAATTCCAAATTAATTTTGCTTACCATTTCTTCAGAATCAGATAAAAGAACTACTTGAGAATCCGGCCCATGCTCAGCCTGGGAAAGGAGGTCCAATGCTGCAAAAGCAGGATTTGAATTTCTATCCGCTATGACTACCAATTCACTTGGACCGGCCGCCATATCAATTGCTGCTCCTTCAGGATCAATACTTACTAAAAGCTTTGCTGCCGTTACATATTGGTTACCCGGTCCGAAAATCTTATTTACTTTTGGAATAGATGAATCGCCGTACGCCATTAAGCCGATTGCCTGTGCACCGCCGATTTTATAAAATTCGGTTATTCCGCAAATTTCGGCGGCATAAAGTAAAGGATTATTCACTTTCCCTTCCTTAGCCGGGGAATATACAACCACTCTTTTACAGCCGGCAATCCGGGCAGGTATTCCGAGCATAAGCATTGTTGAAGGGAGAACGGCACTGCCTCCCGGAATATATAATCCCGCATTCTCTATTGCTCTGAATTCTCTCGAACATTTTATTCCATTCTGAATTTCTACTGTATACGGCTTAGGTAATTGTTTTTTATGAAATTTTTCGATGTTTTTTGCGGCAATCTGCAGAGCCTTCCTTGTTTTTTTATCAAGATTTTTTTCAGCTTCCCTAAATTCCTTTTTAGATACCCTGATTTCCTCACCAATAAAAGAATCAAACTGCTTCGCGTAATTTAACGCTGCTTTTAATCCATCCTTTTTAATATCATTTAAAATTGGATGCACGGTTTCAAAAACTTTTGAAAAATCAACTGCAGGTCTTTTAGTAAGACCGGCTAATTCCTGGACGGTTAAATTCTTATAAAAATATTTTTTCATTGTATAAGGTTCTCAATTGGCAATAAAAGAATTCCGGATGCACCTGCAGCTTTTAAATCTTCAATTATATCCCATAATGTATGTGACGGAATTACTGCATGGATTGCAAGCATGTTTTCATCGGCTAAATGAAGTACAGTAGGGCTTTTAAGTGAAGGAATAATTTCAACAATTCTTTCAAGTGAAGCTTTGGGTATATTCATCATTAAATATTTTGAGTCGCGTGCATTTTTTACAGATCTGATTCTTCTTAATAAATCTTGAAGAATATCGTTCTTCCGCTGGTTGTTTATTGTTGCCTCGGAAGAAATGAGAACGGCTTCAGAGTCAAAAACCGTAAAAGATTTTTTAAGTTTATTCATCATCAGGGTATTGCCCGTTGAGACAATATCGCAGATCAAATCCGCCACACCTAGAGAAGGGGCTATTTCAACAGAACCGCTTAACTCAATAACTTTGGCACCAATATTATTTTTCTTCAAGAAATTTTTTAGAATATTCGGGTAAGATGTTGCAATAATTTTTCCATTAATTTCAGCAATATTCGTTAATTCGTTTTTTTCAGGGTGAGCTATTATCAAACTGCACCTGCCGAATCCTAATTTTTCCATTTCCATAGTTTTTGTCTGCTTCTCAAATATTACATTTTCTCCCACAATTCCGGCATCCGCAACACTATCCTGAACATATTCCGGAATATCGTCATCCCTTAGGAACAGAATTTCCAATGGAAAATTTCTTGCGGTTACTACAAGCCTTTCGGAGTAGCTTTCGATATCCAGCCCGCAAAGTTTTAAAAGCTCAACCGATTTATCGGTTAATCTTCCTTTTCTCTGAATAGCTAATTTCAGATTACTCATTTCCTTCGCCCTTTTAAACTAAAAAACCCGGCCGCAGCCGGGGGTGTTGAAATTCTTTATTTAAAATCAATTACCGTATTCCGGCACGGTTAAAAAATACCTCCGGAATGGTGATGAAGTAAATTTTTTCTATTTATTTTATATATTTTCATATTCATTGCCAAAATTAGTAAAAAAAATTTTTAGTTCAAAAAAGATTAAAAATTTGATATTTATTGGTACCTTTTCAGAATTTGCAGCATCCGTATCGCTGATTGAATAATAAGTCCTTGCAGCATTTTCTCTGCTGATTTAATATCTGTATAATTGAATGTTTCAATTATCTCAAACTAATGTTATATTTTATTATAATTTTTATTTAGAATTTGAGAAATGAGGAATTAAAATGTTATTTATCATTGCTCTTTTAGCTGCAGCTGCTGCGGCAATAGTTTATCGGAATGCAAAAAAGAGATTCAACAAATCGGAGGCTACCTTTGCTTTAACCGGATTAGTAGTTGCGGGAATAATTGCCTTAATGCAATTCTGGACAATTATCCCGGCGGGCCATGTCGGTGTGATTGATTTCTTCGGCAACGTAAGCGACAATACTTTATATCCCGGAGTGAATCTTGTAAACCCGATGGCAAACGTTGTTAAATTTGATGCAAGAACCCAGGAAGTAAAAGAAACAATGAATGTCCCCTCGAAAGAAGGGCTAAGTGTTGAATTAGAAATTAGCATTCTTTTCCATTTAAGCTTAGAAAATGCAAACAGGATATATAAAACAGTCGGTGAAAATTATGTTGACAAAATTTTGGTCCCTCAATTCAGATCTGTTGTAAGAGGAGTCACTGCCAGCTATGATGCAAGAGCTTTATATACTGCAGAAAGAGAATTGTTATCTAAAAGGATTGAAACCGAACTTGATAAATTGGTAGAGCCAAGAGGAATTGCAATTGAAGCTGCCCCTTTAAGACAAATAATGCTGCCCCCGGGATTAACTGCGTCTATCGAAGAAAAGTTGAAAGCGGAACAGGAAAGCCAGAGAATGCAGTTTATACTTCAGAGAGAAACTCAAGAAGCAGAGAGAAAAAGAATTGAAGCTAAAGGTATTGCAGACTTTCAGGATATAGTCTCTAAAGGAATAAGCGATCAGCTACTTAAATGGAAAGGGATTGAAGCAACAGAAAAACTTGCCGGTTCTTCAAATACAAAAATCGTTGTAATCGGGTCGGGCAAAGATGGACTGCCGCTTATACTGGGTGGAAACTAGGTATAAGTTCAAGATCAAGTTCATGATCAAATCCCCAAGCAGGTCCAAGAAGGAAGTTCAAAATCAAGATAAAGTTCTGGTTCAAGAAAATGAGCATGATTAACACATTAACAATATGAAATCAGATAAACCAAGCTGCTCGTGGCCTACAAACGATAAGCTTCTTATGAAATATCATAATAAAGAATGGGGTGTGCCTGTTCATAACGATAGAAAGCTTTTTGAATTTCTTGTGCTTGAAGGATTTCAAGCAGGTTTAAGCTGGCTTACGATCCTGAGGAAGAGAGAAAATTTCCGGAAGGCTTTCGATAATTTCGATTTCAATAAAATTGCAAAGTATGAGAAAAGAAAAATTAATTCCTTGATGAAAGACAGCGGGATTATCCGCAACGGTCTGAAAATAAAGGGTGCGGTAGAGAATGCAAAAGCTTTTTTAAAAGTAAGAGAAGAATTCGGCACATTTGATAAATATATCTGGAGTTTTACAAACGGTAAGCAAATACATAATAATTTTGGATCTCTTAAAGAACTTCCGGCAAAAACAGAACTCTCCGATTTAATAAGCAAAGATCTTAAGAAAAGGGGATTCAAATTTGTCGGTTCAACCATTGTTTATGCTCATATGCAGGCTACAGGAATGGTAAACGATCATATAAAAGAGTGTTTTAGATATAAGGAACTTTTGGAAAAATTTGGTTGAGACTTAATCAAATCTTTTAATTTCTAGAAATTCGAGGCATTTAATTCTTAAAAAACTACCATTTCTTTGACCAGTGAGTCATTTCTTCCTTGCTAACTGCAAATAAATTATTTAATTTTTAACTCTTACAAACTTTAACGAAAATGAATTCTTTTATCGATTTATTAAACATTCTGCTCCCTTTCTTATATTTACTAACCTTCGTCATTTACTCTTATAATTTTATGAAGGGGGACAAAACTTTCTTTAACTCCAAAAGATTATTTCTTTTTCTTACACTGCTGCTTCATTCAATTTACTTAATTTTAAGAGTAATCGAATTCAAACATCCGCCGATAACAAATGTATTTGAAATTTTGACAGTTTTAGCGTTCTCTGTCAGTTTTGCATATTTCATTCTGGAACTCCATACGGATATAAGAGGAACCGGCCCTTTCATAATAATAATCTCTTTAATTTTTCAAATTATCTCCAGTCTTTTCATTGAAGATTTAATTGAAGTAAAAGAAGTTTTAAGAAGCAACCTTTTAGGTCTGCATGTTTTCAGTGCATTGATCGGCTATGCGGGAATTACCATGTCCGCAATTTACGGGATACTTTATTTAATTCTTTACAAGGAGATAAAGTTCAATAAGTTCGGATTAATCTTTAACAGGCTTCCAAGCCTGGAGATTCTTGAAAGATTAAGTTTCTACTCGGCGATTATCGGATTTGTTCTAATGTCTGTCGCCATTTTAATTGGAATAATATGGCTTCCAAAGGCATTCCCCGATTTCTCTTATACTGATCCGAAATTAATCGGAACATTTTTGGTCTGGATTGTTTACGGAATCGGAATCATCAGCAAAATATTCGGTAAATGGCAGGGTAAAAGAGTTGTAGCTTTTTCGATAATCGGGTTTTTTATTGCAATTCTTTCTACTGCATTAACAAACTTTTTAGCACAAAGCTTTCATTCGTTTTATTAAGATATGAATTTACTCGCCCTCTCCATAAGTCATAATTCCGCTCCGGTTGAATTCAGAGAAGCACTCTTTCTTCAGAAAGAAGAAATTGATGAATTTATTGCTAAAGCAAAAGGAAATATTTTAAGCGAAGGTTTAGTAATCTCGACATGCAATCGCACGGAGATTTACGGTTTACCTGCCGCTCCAGAAATAAGTTTCGATCATATATTAAAGTTTTTACTGAATCAAAAACCCGTCCCTAAAATTAAAAATGAACATTTCAAAAATTATTTTTCCAGGGAAGCCGTAAATCATCTCTTCCGTGTAATTACCGGTATTGATTCTATGCTCATCGGGGACAACCAGATTTATCACCAAGTAAAAGATTCTTTCCTAATATCCGAGAAAAACCAATTTGCCGGATTTTTAATGAAGAAGTTATTCGATGCTGCAATTAAAACCGGTAAACGGGCGATATCGGAATCGGAAATAAGCGAAGGAGCCGTCACTGTAAGCTATGCTGCCGTTCAGCTAGTGGAAAAGATTTTTTCTAATCTGAGTAAAAAGTCTGCATTGGTTATCGGAGCCGGTGAAACAGGTGAAATTGCAGCAAAGCATTTAAAGGAAAGAGGGATTGGAAAATTATCCATTACTAACAGAACTATAGAAAGAGCGGAAAAGATTGCCGGGAAGCTGAATGCTAAAATTATTCCTTTTGCTGATTTCAAAGAATATTTGCCTAAATATGATATAGTTATAAGTGCTACAAGATCTGAAGGATTGATTCTGAATAAAGATGATATTCAATTAATGATGAAAAAAAGAAATTTTATTCCTACTGTACTGATGGATATTGCCGTTCCCAGAGATATTGATCCAGCTTCAAAAGAAATTGATTACGTTTTCTACAATGATATTGATTCCCTGAATATTATTGTTGAGCAGAATCTTGCTAAAAGGAAAGATGAAATCCCTAAAGTCGAAAAAATAATTGAAGAAGAAGTTTCTACCTTCTTTAACTGGTACAATTCTCTTGAAATTGCTCCGACTATTAAAGACTTAAGGGATATTTTTGAAAACATCAGGTCCGAGGAAATAAGCAAAAATAAAAACAGGTTTAATTCTGAAGATCATGAAAAGCTGGAAATAATAACTAAGAGAATAATTAATAAAATACTTCACAACCCGACAGTTGAGTTAAAGAAATTAACCGAAAGAGGAAATAACTCGGATGAAGCCGAAATGAAGATCAGCATAATAAGAGAGCTATTCGGCATAGGCAGGGATTCCGCAAAAAGTGAAGACGAGGATAATATTTGAAGAACAGGATAATCATAGGCTCACGCGGAAGCGAGCTTGCTCTCTGGCAGGCTGAATTTGTAAAGGACGCGCTCAAAAAAAAGAATAAAAATATCTCTTTTGAAGTAAAAATTGTTAAAACCAAGGGGGATAAAATTCTTGATGTTGCTTTATCTAAAATCGGCGATAAAAGTTTATTTACAAAGGAGCTGGAAAATGAATTGCTTAACGGAAGCATCGATATAGCTGTTCACAGTTTAAAAGATCTTCAGACAATTTTGCCCGGTGGATTAAAATTAGGAGCTGTTACTAAAAGGCATCCGGTTGAAGATGTACTTATCGCAAGAAAAAAAGGAATGACAATACAATCATTAAAAGAAAATGCACTAGTTGCTACAGGTTCATTGAGAAGAAGAAGTCAATTACTCCATTTACGCCCGGATATTAGAATAGAAGAGCTCCGCGGTAATGTTCCTTCAAGAATAAAAAAATTCCTTGAATCAGATTGGGACGCTATAGTCTTAGCAAGAGCCGGAGTAGAAAGACTTGGAATGAAAAAGTACATCTCATCTATTATTTCCACAGATGAACTGCTCCCGGCGGTTGGACAGGGAACGCTGGGGATTGAGATAAATTCTCAAAACAAATTCATCGAAGAAATTCTCCAAACCGTTCATCACGAAGAAACATACAAGGCTGTCCTTGCTGAAAGGGCGTTATTAAAAGCTCTGGAAGGAGGCTGCCAGGTTCCTATCGGCGCCTTCGGCGAAGCTAAGCAAAACGGTTTATATCTGGATGCTCTTGTAGGTTCAATTGACGGAACTATTACTTTCAGAAAAAAAATAAAAGGAAGTAAAACTAGTCCTGAAGATTTGGGTAAAAGACTTGCTGAGGATCTCCTAAAAGCAGGTGCAAAGGAAATTTTAGATAAGATAACCGAAACCCGATATTCCCCTTCAATTAATGCGTAGTAATATGAATACTGTTTCATTGAATAATAAAGAAAATAAAAAAAGCTTAAAGAGAAAAAAAATTATTGAATCTGCGTTCCAGTTGTTTTCAAGAAAAAGCTACCACGAAGTAATGATGGAAGATGTTGCGAAACTTTCTTCTATCGCAAAGGGAACGGTATATACATATTTCAACTCTAAAGAGGAACTGTATTTTTCCATTATGAAACTAAGAATGGAGAAACTGATTGCTTCATTGAAAGAGAATATTAAAAATGAAATCAACAGCGTCAATTCATTGCATTCTTTTATCATACATCTGTATATGTTCATGATAAAGTATCAGAATTTCTTTTTAATGTATAGAAAGGAAAGTCTTAAAGCCGAACATGAGCTTTGCTCCGAACTTATTGCAATGGGGAAAGATTATCGGAATGTTTTACGTGAAATTATCAAATCCGGCAAAGAAGAAAGATTATTCAGAAATATTAACGAGGATTTCGCTGTTGAATTAATTCTGGGAAGCATTTACGGCGCTGTGCACAGAGGAATTGAAAACAACTTTTCCGAAGGCGAACAGGCAGTTGAAAGAGAGAAAATCTTTGATTTCGTTCTGAATGGCCTGTCCGCGAATTCCAGTAAAAATATCCGCCAGTTAAAAGGAAAAACTATTGTAGTAACAAGATCAGCAGATCAAATTCAAGAATCTGCAAATAGACTTCTTAGGCTAGGAGCGGATGTTATTTCAATCCCTGTATTAGACATTGTTCCGCCGGAAAGCTGGAAGCAGTTCGATGAAGTAGTGCAATCGGTTGAGAAGATAGACTATTTAATTTTCACTTCTGTGAATACAGTAAAAATGTTTCTAAAAAGGTTAGAAGAATTATCAATCAATTTTAATTTTAAGAACAGCGCAGTCGTTGCTATTGGGAATAAAACAGCGGAAGTCTGCAGGAAAAACAACATCCCGGTAAATATAATACCCAAAAATTTCAGCAGTCAGGGAGTAATTAATGAATTTTCTTCTTTTGAATTGAGCGGGAAGGTAATTTTTATTCCCCGTTCAGCTATTGGAAGAGAGGAGCTTCCGGAAGGATTAAAATCGATGGGTGCCGTTGTAAAAACGGCTCCTGTTTATAATGTTGGTATTCCATCCAATGAAATACTGCTGCCTTACATTGAAAAATTAAATGGCAGTAAACCTGAGCTTTTTATTTTTACAAGTCCTTCTACTTTCGAAAATTTCTTATCAATCTTAAATATAACAGATCCAAAAAAGTATTTTGAAGATTTTAATGTTGCCGCAATCGGTCCGACTACTAAAGAAGCAATAGAGAAGAGAGAAGTTAAAGTAGATATAATGCCTGAGGAATATTCAATGGATGGATTAGAAGAAGCGGTCATTAAATTCTTTTCAGTATAGATAAATTGTTAAACTGTTAAATTGTTTAATTGTTGAAATGAACAAATTGAAGAATGATCTTTTTTTAAGAGCATGCAAAAGAATACCGGTTGAAAGAACGCCGATCTGGATAATGCGTCAGGCCGGGAGATATTTGCCCGAATACAGGGCAATAAGAGAGAAATATGATTTCCTAACAATGTGTAAAACTCCTGAACTCGCAGCCGAAGTTACAATACAGCCGGTTGATATTATTGATGTTGATGCGGCAATTATTTTTTCCGACATACTTGTAGTGCCTGAAGCAATGGGATTGAAATTAGAGATAGAAGAAGGGAAAGGACCATTTTTTCACAACCCAATAAGAAACGTAGACAATATTAAAACGTTAAGGCGGATAGATCCGCAGATTGATTTGAAATTTGTTCTCGATGCAGTCTCTCTTTCAAAAAAGGAATTAAACGGCAGAGTTCCATTAATCGGATTCAGCGGTTCTCCATGGACACTTCTTACATACATGGTTGAAGGTAAAGGATCAAAGAATTTTTCCGAGGTAAAGAAATTTATTTATAATGAAACGAAACTGGCTCATCAGGTTTTAGAAATACTTGCCGGTTCGGTAGCGGAATATTTATCCGCCCAGATAGAAGCGGGTGCCGATGCAGTCCAGATCTTCGATACATGGGGGGGAATTCTTTCGCAGGATGATTTCGAGGAATTTTCTCTTTCATATATTTCAAGTATTATTGATCAATTAAAAAGAAATGGTGAACCGGTAATTGTTTTTGCTAAAGGAGCTCACTACAAACTTAGGAAAATATCAAAAACAGGAGCCGATGTAATCGGGCTTGATTGGACAATGGATCTTGGTAAAGTGAGAAAGAAAATCGGGGATAAAGCGTCTCTTCAGGGCAACCTGGATCCTACGGTTCTTTTTGCAAATCAAGAAAAAATAAAAGAAGAAGCATTAAAAGTATTAGATTCTTTCGGCGATGGAAGCGGGCATATATTTAATCTTGGGCATGGCATTTTACCCGATATTGATCCGGAGAATGCAAAATATTTGGTGAAAGTTGTAAAAGAAGAAAGCAAAAAGTATCATAATAATAAATTAACAATTAACAATTGATAATTAAAAATGGGGATAAAATTAAGAATCTCAATAATCTTATTGTCGAAAAAAGTTTTTCTTTTTCGTTAGAATTGTAAACTGTTAAAAATATTTAATAAAAAAGGACAAAGAACTCAATTCCTTATACAATCAATTTTGAAAAAGGCTTACAAAACTGAATTCCGGCATAAATTATTTTTCGAAACAGAAATTTTATAAAACTTTTAACATCCATCGTTAAAAAAATTAAACTAAAACAATAATTGTTAATTATTCATTATTCATTGTTAATTTGAATTTAATTCACATGTTTGAAATAGACTTAAAAAAATTTAAGAAATACGATAAACCCGGACCGCGGTATACGAGTTATCCGACTGCACCGCAGTTCAATGAAAGCTTTAAGGCAGAACAATATCTTGATGAAATTTTAAAAACCAATTACGGCAGCAATCTCCCCGATCTTTCTTTGTATTATCATCTTCCTTACTGCGATACACTCTGCTATTTCTGCGGCTGCAATATGATCATAACACGCAATAGAGACAGGGTAAAGGAATATACGAGGTACCTGAAAAAAGAAACCGACATGATTAGGAGTTATCTTCTTCCGGAGAGGAAAGTTTCACAGCTTCACTGGGGAGGAGGAACGCCGACTCATCTTAATCCCGATGAAATTGCGGATTTAGCTTCCTTCATAAATGTTTCATTCAGCTTTAAAGAGAATTCCGAAAACAGCTGCGAAATAGATCCCAGAGGTTTGACGAAAGACCATCTTGAAGCATTAAGGCAAAATGGTTTTAACAGGATCAGCATGGGCGTTCAGGATTTTAACGAAAAGGTTCAGAAGTCGGTAAATAGAATCCAGCCTGAAGATATGACGAGGCAGACTGTTGACTGGATAAGAGAGCTTGGTTTTGCCAGCATAAATCTTGATTTGATTTACGGACTCCCATTCCAATCGGTTGAATCTTTTGCAGATACCGTTAAAAAGATTATTGATATTTCGCCCGATAGAATTGCTGTATTCAATTATGCGCATGTCCCGTGGCTGAAAAAACATATGGCGTTAATTCATGCAGAAGATATTCCTGCTCCGGAAATTAAGCTGAATATTTTAAAGACAACTATCGAAATGCTGACAAATGCAGGATATGTTTTTATTGGAATGGATCATTTTGCAAAACCGGATGATGAACTGTCGATTGCATTAAGAGAAAAAAAATTGTACAGGAATTTCCAGGGATACAGCACAAATGCAAATGCAGATCTTTATGCAATGGGAATTACGGGAATAAGTCAGCTTGAAAAATGTTATGCACAAAATTTCAAAACTGAAAAAGAATATTATCAGGCTCTTGATAACGAAATACTCCCCACTGCGAGAGGATATCATTTAAATGATGATGATGTCGTCCGCCGCTATGTAATAATGCGTTTGATGTGCGACTTTGAGCTTAACTTTAAGCAGGTTGAAGAAAAATTCAATATTAATTTCAAAGAATATTTTACCTGGGGATTGAATAATCTTAAGGAAATGGAGGCGGATAAATTGGTGAAAATAGATGAAAATAAAATTGAAGTAACCGGGATGGGCCGGCTCCTCATTCGCAATATTGCAATGAACTTTGACGGTTATATTGAAAGGAAAGAAGATAGGGCAAAGTATTCTAGAACAGTATAATTATTCAAAGCAACGTTTTTTTCTCTTTAGCACGCATCATATATCTTTTATGATATATATTAATGCATCAGATAAATTTCTTCTTAAGGGCTTCACAGATAACTAGTTTGCTTTAATAATAACTGCATATAATCTAAATTTTCGAAAGAGTATCTATTGAAAAATAAATCAGCAGTTGTTTTATTAAACCTGGGAGGACCAGATTCTCTCGATGCAGTGCAGCCGTTTCTGGAAAATCTCTTCAATGATCCGGACATTTTCAAGCTCCCTTTTCAGAAAACATTAGCAAGGTACATTTCGAAAAAGCGTGCGCCTAAAGTTCAAGAAGAATATAAATTAATCGGCGGAAAATCTCCTCTTGGCATGTGGACTGAAAAGCAGCGGAAAATGCTTCAGAATAAACTTCTTTTACACGGCTTTAAAGCCGATGTTTTTATAGCAATGCGCTACTGGAAACCTTTAACGGAAGAAACAGTGGGAGAGATTGAAAAAAATGATTACGAAAAAATAATTCTTCTTCCGCTTTATCCCCATTACTCAGTTTCAACTACAGGATCTTCTTTTAATGAATGGAAAAGACATTACAAAGGCGATCCCTCAAATCTCATTTATATTGATAGCTATTTTACTCATCCCGTTTACATTAAAGCATTAAATGAAAGAATTAATGAAGCTTTACAGAAATTTCCGGAAAATATCAGAAATGAAATTCAGCTTGTTTTTAGTGCTCACGGAACTCCGGTAAGCTATCTTAAGAAAGGAGATCCGTACAGCGGGCAGATCAAAGAAACTATTGAAGCAGTAATTAAACTCCGGAATAATGACCATCAATATCATCTATGTTTTCAGAGTAAAGTCGGTCCGGCAAAATGGCTTGAACCTGCCACAGATAAAATGATTGAAGAACTTGCCGTAAAAGGGAAGAAACATTTGCTTATTATCCCAATTAGTTTTGTTTCCGATCATATAGAAACCTTATATGAGCTGGATATCGAGTACAGGCATGTTGCAGAGAAAACCGGAATCGAAAACTATATTGTGATGGAAGGTCTTAACGATTCGCAGCTTTTTGTTGACGCTCTCTATGATTTGGTTGCAGAAAGGATGAAGAAATGAAAATTACAATTTCTTCCAGAAACATTGTAATTCTTGGTGCAGGCATATCCGGTTTAACAACAGCTTACCTTTTATCAAAAAAAGGCTTCGATGTTACCGTGCTTGAAAAGAAAAATGAAATCGGAGGATCAATTGAAACAGTCTGTGAAAAGGGATTTTTATTTGACCGCGGGCCAAACAGCGGATTAGAAACTACTCCGGTTATATCCCAGCTTGTTAATGAACTTAATTTGCAGAATGAATTGGTATATGCAAATAAGGCTTCAAATAAAAGATATATTTTGAGGAATAATGAACTTCATCCGCTTCCGATGAATCCCTCGCTCTTTCTCAAGACTCAGTTATTCTCTGCAAAAGCAAAATTCAGATTATTTGCCGAACCATTTATAGGAAGATCCAAGGACGGTTACAATCAAAGCATTGCGGAATTTGTTACACGGAGATTGGGAAAAGAATTTCTAGATTATGCAATCAATCCCTTTGTCGCCGGAGTATATGCAGGAAATCCGGAGGATTTAAGTGTGAAATCCGCTTTCCCAAAGCTTTACGATCTTGAAGAGAAATACGGCGGATTAATTGTGGGTGCAATCCGTAGCATGAAGGAAAGGAAGCGCCGTCCGGAAAAAGCAAAGCAAAGTGCAAAAATGTTTTCTTTTAAAAACGGAATGAGCGTATTGCCGAAAGCATTGACAAACAATCTTGGTGAAAAGGTTCTTCTTTTTTCCGAAGCAGTTGCAGTTGAGAAAAGCTC
>Ga0105106_10001735_pt1 | contig 15560 bp, 15 predicted proteins | sample PPLLaktember2015_5_FD_79109 | JGI IMG/M metagenome (GOLD analysis project Ga0105106, IMG submission 79109) | Freshwater sediment microbial communities from Prairie Pothole Lake near Jamestown, North Dakota, USA - PPLs Lake P8 Core (1) Depth... | ecosystem: Environmental > Aquatic > Freshwater >...
AGAGACCTTCATTGATGAGGCCCAGCAGAAAGTGCTCTATCGGTGGCAGCTCGATTGGCCGTCGCTCGAAAAAGGCTATGAGGGCCAGCAGGAGACGAGACGCAGCGTGGATGTGATTCACTTCAAGGATGGAAAAATCATCAGCAAGCTGACTTATTCGAAAACAACGCTGCTCATCAATGGCAAGAGGATCCTTCTTTCCGCACAGCCGTCAGGACACTGAGGGTGTTTCGATGCCTTTCAAATGGTCAACCAGAGAGTAGGATATCTTCTTCAGAGTACGGCGGTTCATACGTGGAAACTAGATCACACTGCAGCCTCGACGAGGCCAAGATGCGGGAGATGGAGTTAGGCCCCGTTCGTGCGCAGGTCCTTGAATCGCTTAGCCTTCAGTTCGTATCTGGGTAGGGATCCATAGGGATGCACCTCGATGTGGTACCCGAGGTTGGTTTTAAGCCGCAGTTGATCCTTCAGATGAGCAAGGACGTCCTTCTCTTCCCTCTCTTTCCCGGGAAGCAGCTCCACCTTTAGGAGGATATCGTCAATATCCCCTTTTTTTGTAACGAGCACTTCGTATTCGTCCCCAAGATCTGAAATGCTCCTAACCACCTCCTCAATGGCGGTCGGCGCAAGGAGAACCCCCTTGACTTTGGTGATGTCGTCGACCCGTCCCATCACCCCTCCATCCGTGAGGCGAAACGTCCTTCCACAGTTGCACCGTTGACCTGACCATCTTATGACGTCCTTGGAGTCGAATCGTATGCACGGCTTAGCCCTCCGGTCAAGGGCGGTGATGATCATCTTGCCCGGTTTCTTGGGGTCGTCGGTAATCTCACCGGTTTCCAGATCTTCGATTTCGACCAGAAAGAAGGCCTCGTTGACGTGCAATCCCCCCGGCTGCTCGGTACACTCAAAGCTCCAGGCGCCGCTCTCCGTAGCCCCGATATGGTCATAGACCTTGGCGCCCCACGCCTCCTCTATCCTCTTTTTGGTGGTAGGAATACAGGCGCCCGGCTCTCCTGCGCAGGTAATCCTTTGGATGCTGAGTTCCTTGGCCACATCGATTCCCAATTTCCTAGCCGCAGTATCCGCCATCCCCAACACATAGGTTGGGGTAGCCAGAAATGCTGTACAGCGGAGCTCTTTCATCTTGAGGACCCTGGCCTGGGTATCCAAAACACCCCCCGGAACCACTTCACATCCTATCTTCTCGGCTGCAAAATGGGCGCCCCAGAAGGCGACGAAGATGTTGTACCCGAAAGGAATGAACACGCGGTCGGTTTCCCGATAGCCCTGTGCGTATAAGACGTAGGCCCAGGTCTCACTGTACCATTCCATGTCCTGCCAGGAATCAGCATGGTACACGGGGGTGCCCGTAGTTCCACTCGTCTGTCGAAAGGTGGTCACTTCTCTCAAGGGGACTGAGAGGATATCCCCATAAGGAAAAGGCTCTCTTGTTTGGACTTCCCTGAGCATGTCCTTTTCGACTTTCGGTACCCGTCGGATATCTTCATGAGTCTTGATATCCTCAGGTTCAAGTCCGGCTTCCTTGTAAATTCGCCTGTAAAAAGGGGAGTTATTGTAGGCCCAAAGCACGGCCCTTTTGAATTTCTTGAGTTGAAGTTCCCGCAGCCTTTCAATCGGCATGGTCTCGATAAAGGGATTCCAGTATTTCGCGTGAAGGTTCATTTCCGCACCTCCAGGGGGAGCAATCTCGTTTCAATCTTCTCGGCAAATGCACAGACCATTTCTGTGTCCAAGGGCACGTGGCTTAATCTCCTTTTTCGGGTTTGCCTATGCCTTGGATGAGTAATTCCACTGCTTCATTATATTGGGCCAACAAGTCACCTTTTTCACCTTTGAGCAACCACCGAGTGACAATATGCTCCAGCATGCCGAGAATCAGATGCCTGATCGTATATACATCAACATCTTTGCGGATCACGCCTTCTTCCTGCCCCTCTTCTATGATCTCTAATATTTTGTGGGTCAGTGGCCTGTAAGGCTCGAACGTTTTGGTCTTAGCGAAATTTCTGTTCACTCGCATTTCGAGCATCAGGGCCCTTGCGTATTCCGGGTTTTCCTGTAAGTGGTAGAGGTAGTACCACACGAATTTTCTGATCTTGTTCCCGGCGCCATGGATTCCCTCCAAGTGGAGTTCAAGTTCATTAAAAAACTCTTTCGTCTTGTCGATTGGAATCGAGAAGAACAAGTCTTCCTTGTTCCTGAAGTATTGATAAATAGTCCCTTCTGCCACGTTCGCTCTCCGGGCAATCTGCGAGATGGTCGAATTCTGAAAGCCGTTTCTGCTGAAGACTTCAATAGCAGCGTCGATGATCAATTGTCTTTTGACTCTCTTCTTGGGCATATGGACAATCGGGGAGAAAATGAGTGTTGCTCAAACATATGTGTAATCAAAAACCTTGTCAAACTCTATTTCTAACTAATACAATATATTATGAAAATGAACATTATGTCACTTATTTGTAATGTGGATTGTTTTTCGCTTGACACCTGCAGATCTTCTCTATAAAAGAGAACGCGTTCTCGTTACTCCACTTTCCACGAATGCTTTTGCCTGCTTTGACCCTCTACCCAAAAGAATTCCTTTTTGGATAGATGTGAATATAGGGTCATCACCTTCTACTCTTTCCACTTCCTCTCAGTAAAATGTTGACCATGGGCGAACTCTAGCTTCTCCAACTTTTTCGTAATTAGCGAATCATTACAGACTTAACCTTTTCTAAAATTCGCAGAGCCAAGAAATCATATAACTCAAAAGGAGGATCGGAAAATGGCAAAAGAGAGACGATTCATGGACCCTCATGAGGTGCCCCCAATTCCAGGAACAGAGAACTGGGAGGAAATGTATCCTTATTACTATTTATTTGGAAAAGAAAAAACGGAGAGAGAAAAGTATGAGAGCGGTCAACTCTGGTTCTATGACGGCGTGCATTATCCAGTGCCAATGCATCCCCTCGACATCATATGGGATGATATGTGGCATCTAACTCTCTCCGGTTTTGTAAGCAAAGTCTTTGCGATCCCCAATTCCAATGGTATCGACCACCGTATCCTCAATGGCTACATTTATCTCAGCGGAACTTTTCCCCCAAAAGAGGAAGAAGAACGAAGAATTCCTTATGTTCAAGTGAGAACAGGACACTATTATGAGAAGTATGAGGAACTGTACGAACTTTGGCTTACGAAGATGAAAGCGGTTATTGATGAAATGAAGACACTCCACTTCCCGAGCACCCTTCCTTGGATATCGGATGACTCCTATGTCTTTGACCACAAAGGCTATTTCGAGGGCGACGAAATCCTCAGGACCTACGACAGAATGATTCAGCTTGCCCAGCGCGCATGGCAACTGCACATGGAAATGGACGGCCTTGCATACGGTGGATACGTAAACTTCATTTATACAATGCGCGGTCTATTTCCAGATATCTCGGATAAGGCCATAGGGCAAATGCTCACGGGGTTTAAGGGAGAAATGTTCCGACCACCGGCCGAGTTAGCCAAGCTGGCAAAACTTGCGATAGATTCTTCCGTCGAAAAGGACATATTGGCTTACGATAAATGGACAGATATGGCGCAAAAGTTACAGCAAAGCGGGCCCGGGAAAGAATGGCTGGCAAAGGTTGAGGAGGTGCGAGAGCCGTGGTTTGAGATGAGCATCGGCGGGGGGTGGCATCACATGGACGTCGCTTGGAATGACAATCTCGACGTACCCCTTGCCCACATTAAAAACTATATACAAAGGCTAAAAAAAGGCCAAGCAATCGAGCGGCCTGTGCAAAAAGTTGAAGAAGAAAGTAAAAGAGTTGCGGCTGAATACCGAAGCCTGATTGATGATGAAAAAGATAGACAGATCTTTGATGAGCGTCTGCAATTAGCGAAGAGAGTGTCCATCTTTCCAGAAAGCCATCAGTTCTATATAGAAAATTGGTTCCATGTCATGTTCTACAGAAAGGCCAAAGAGCTGGGGCAAATGTTCGTCTCTCGAGAGGTACTAAAGGACAAGGAAGATATATTTTATTTGAACCGCTTTGAAATCTACCCAATTCTTTACGATGTGCTTGCGTCCTGGTGCACGGGTGTTCCCGCCATCGCAAAGTATGAGCTGCCTCGAAAAATTGAACGCCGCAAGCAGATCTACAAGAAATTTAAGGAGTGGAATCCACCGCCGGCATTGGGTGTGGCACCGGAGGTCGTCACAGAGCCGAACCAGATCGTTCTTTGGGGCGTTACATCCGAGAAAATCGATATGTGGCTTGAAGCTTCTGGGACCAAACCCGAGGACGTCAACCAGCTAAAGGGTTTTGCAGGTTCAGCGGGTATTGTCGAAGGCCCGGCCCATGTCTGTTTGGAGTTAGAAGAAATAGCCAAACTCAAAGAAGGCGAAATCCTGGTAGCCCGAATGACGGCTGCCAGTTGGGCTCCGGCATTCAACGTGATAGCCGCTTGCGTAACGGATATCGGCGGTACCTTCTGTCATGCCGCCATCGTGGCCCGGGAATACAAGATGCCCGCTGTCATCGGTGTTGGCAACGGCACGGCAGTCATCAAGACTGGAGATAGACTAAAGGTAGATGGCGATAATGGAATTGTCACCATACTAAAGCGGGTTTAAGATCAATGCCAGAATGGGAGTGTCTTATGACCCGTGCCGATGTCCGGCATTATGGGAGTTAGGCCAATGTCCTCAACAAAGTGGATCTATCGCTTTGATGAATTAGGGTCGGAACATAACGATAGGGTGGGCAAGAAATCTGCCCAGCTTGGGGAGATGACCAAGGCGGGTTTCAATGTTCCCCCGGGGTTTGCCCTGGACCTGCAGGCCTATGGGCTGTTCATGAAGAAAAGCGGAGCCCATGAGGAGATTGGCCAATATCTCACCCAATTCAAAGCCGATCCAAGGAACCCTTCCGACCTCCCGAAGTATGACAAAGCCTCCAAAATCATACGCGCCATGATAGAGCAAAAACAGATGCCTCAAGAACTGGAGGAACCCATTTGCAGATCCTATGATGAGCTTTGTCAGGTGTCGGGCGTCAGGGATGTTTCTGTGGCCACCCGGTCTGCAGGTCCAAGCAGCCATCCTGGTCAGTATGAAACGTTTCTGCATGTTCAGGGTAAGCAGGCGGTCTTGAAGAATCTCATAAAAGTCTGGTCGAGCACCTTCAATCAGCGCTCTATTCATGCCCGTCATCTGGCAGGGCTTCCGTTGGATTATGACCCCATTGGCGTGGCTGTGCTGAAGATGGTCAATTCAAAGGCAGCCGGTGTTCTGTTTACCCTGAACCCTGCCAACGGGGATCGTTCCAAGGTCTTAATAGAGGGGAACTGGGGTCTGGGGGAAAGCGTCGTGAGCGGGTCCGTCACTCCGGATGAGTGGATCGTCGACAAGGTAGTCCTTGAAATTGTAAAACGCACGATTTCGGTCAAAACACTTGAGTTTGCCCTGGAAGAGAGTTCAGGAAGGGCTAGGATGCTGGATGTCCCCGGCGACAGACAAAGCATTCCCTGTTTAACGGACGAGGAGGTTCTTGAATTAGCAAGGCTCGGCAAGATGTTAGAGAAGCATTACGCCGCCCCTCAGGACATTGAATGGACCATCGACCGTGACCTGCCGTTTCCGGAAAATGTCTTTTTCGTGCAGACGAGACCGGAAACCATCTGGAGCAAAACGAAATCCGGCGGGAAATTGAAGACGACCGGGAGCGCTTCAAGAGATGTGATCGATTTCTACCGGAACCTGAAGGCATGAGGGGAGGGAAGAGGGAGTTGCAATGGAAGCAGAAAACACACCAGACATACTAAAGGGCAAACGGGTTCTCATCGTCGATGACGAAGAGGATGTGCTTGATGTACTGACCCATCTCCTGGACATGTGTAAGGTAGACAGAGCCTCTACTTTTGAAGAGGCCAAGGTGCTTCTCGAAAAAAGCCCCTATGACATTGCCATTTTGGATATCATGGGGGTCAGGGGCTATGATTTGCTCAAGATTGCGGATAGTAGAAACATCCCTGCCGTGATGCTCACGGCTCATGCGCTCACCAAGGCGGACATCATTCGATCCATTCAGGAAGGAGCTTCTTTTTTTGCACCCAAGGACAGAATCGCCGACATTGCGAGCTTTTTGGAGAGCGTCTTGGAGGCCAGGCAGATCAGTGCGAATTCATGGGCGAGGTGGTTTGAAAGTTTAGGGGACTTCTACGACAAACGCTTTGGAGGGACAGACTGGAGAGACAGGGAACGGGAGTTCTGGGAGGAAAAACTCAAAGACTGGGATATCCGCTGAGGATCAACGGATCGGACGCGATGCCTTCAGCCCCTCGATCAGCAACCGGCTTACGTCCTGATGGTGTTCGAGGAGATCGTATTTTGTGTCCTTCAGCAGCCAGCGGGACACCATATGCTCTAGAATGCCGAGAATCAAATGTCGCAGAAGATAGATGTTCACATCCGTTCTGATGACACCCTCCTTCTGCCCCTCTGCGATGATGACCATTACCGAACTGACCGATTGCTTCAGAAAGTCGTAGGTTTTTGTCCTGACGAAACTCTTGCTCACCCGCATCTCGAGCATCAACAGCCTTCCATACTCGGGATTCGTTTTGAAGAAATAGAGAAAGTACCATACGAATTTTCGAAGCCTGTAGAGGGCGCCGGTAATTCCTTCCAGATGGAGCTCGACCTTGCTTCTGAACTCCTTGGTTTTTTCAACGGGGATAGAAAAGAAAAGATCCTCTTTGTTTTTGAAATACTGGTAGATGGTACCGTCGGCAACACCTGCCCTCCGAGCGATCTCCGAGATCCCAGAGGCATGGAACCCTTTCTTGCTGAAGACCTCGATGGCCGCCTGGATGATCGATTCTCTCCTGAGGATCTTATTGGACATGATGCGAGTCGAATCCTTTTGGTTTACGGCGGCCCCTGCCGTCTCTAAAGCGGCTTGACAGCGTCCTCCAGATTCTTCCAGCTGACGTCGTCATCCCCCATTTCCACTCCGGCCGTACCCATGAATTTCGCTGCATCAACAAGAAGCGTCGACGCATGATCAAGCAGCAAAACGATCTCACCGGCTTTCATTGCAGGAGAGCATCGATCGAGTGTTTTCACGGCCAGGGAGATCAGTTCGGCGGTCACTTTGTAGAAGCTTGATGCCGCGAGCATGTCGGCAAGAACTCGGCTGCGCCAGAAATGGGCTTCTGCGTAGAGCCGGCTCGTGGGCATCGTAAGTGTGAAGTTAGCGGCCAGTTCCTTGTTTGCCAGTCCTGCCAGCATTCCGCTCATCCCCCTGTAACTGCCCTCCATCGGTCCAAACATTCCCTTGAGCCCGCCGAGAGCGGACATCACTCCATCCGTTCCCTTTTCGCCGCTCTCAAGCTCTCTCGATACAGCGCGGATTCGATCCGCCTGGGTGCGTATCTGCGCCGCCTCAGTAAGACATTTGGCAGGACTGAGCGCCCCGCGTAGCCTGTCGTCTACGCAGAGCGCTTTTACCCACTGGAAAAGGTCCTTCGGATTTCCATCAGCCATCGTTTACCTCCTGCACAACAGCCATGCCTACAGCTGCCGCGCCCATGTATCGATCTCATCGGCCAGGAAGCGCGCCTGAATTCTATAGAGCGCCTCACCTGTCCTTGCATCCGCTTTCGCCGGATCGCCGAAATAGCATCGCTGGCCGCCTGCCTCCTTGAAATCCTTTGCGCCTGCGGCGAACTTCTCGCGGATGTTCGACCAGTTGGGGGGAAGGCCCGCGTACACCGGCCTGACCTCATCGGGGAATTTCCAGAGAAAGAAACACGTCTCCCCTTCCCCCGCGTGAAAGTCCAACTCCGGATGCTCTCCTTTCATCAATCTCCCGCACTCGGCCATGGACTCCAGTATCGCGTTGGACACGAGGATGGAAATCCCCATCTCCTTTGCGCCGTTGGCGGCCTCGCGCAGGGCGGTGAGGTTCGGCCTCTCCAGGTGGTGGCAGTTGATCACCAGTTTCTTGAATCCGTGACGCGCAAAGGATCTGGCTATGTCGCTCGTCAGGGCAATGACCGTAGACCGCGACAGGGTGACGGTGCCGGGGAAGGGCATCGCCACGTCGGCGAGCGTGTACGGCACAACGGGCGCGATCGCAACCGTGTGCCCTCTTTGCGAGAGCAGTTCCGCAGCCGACTCGGTGAGAACCTCGGCACCGCGGATGTCAACACCCAAGGGAAGATGCGGCCCATGGGCCTCAAGGGGGCCCATGGGGAGCAGGAGAATTGTCCGGTCGCGCGGCAAAGCGTCGACTTCTTCGAAGGTCATCTTTTCGAGCTTAAACACAGGCATGGCGTTCACCTCCTTTCGCCAAGGATCCCTCTGAGCACGGACTGGCTGTGCTGCCAGCGCTCCTCGTCTTTCCCGAGCTCGGTCGCCGCGACTCCGAGGTGAGTGGCCGCTTCATTGAGATGCCTCTGTGCGGCTTTCATCATCTCCACGGCCGCCCCTCTCTTGTCTGCGTCGAGGAGCGACTTGCCTTCAAGAGGCGCTGCCTCGAGGCTCTTCAACGCCATGGCCATGCTCTCTGCGGTGAGCCGGTAGTACGTGGCCACCTTGTAGAGCCCTGTGGAGACGCGCATCCGCCACACCGATCCTTCGAGAAAACGGCTGTCGGGGATGATCAGAGCGGCCTCGTTCCCTTCAAAGTGTTTGTTCATGTACTCGAGGAGCATTGTCGATGTCGCACGCATCGCCCACATCCTTCCCGTCAGCTCCCCTCGGATCTCCATGAACTCCGGCGGCTCACCGCCGTGGCCGTACCACAGGATGGCCATGTAGGGCACCACATCCCTGTGGTTGATCATGGCCATCTGTTCAATCGACAGCGGCGCCTCTGCCTCCAGCACGGATTTCGTCCCTCCCGCGGAATCCAGCGCTTCCTGGGTGATCGATTCCAGCCTTTCGGCGACAGTCGCCAGCCTGTTGGCCTGCCTGCGCAGGTCGGCCGCCCACTGGAAATCCCTCGCCGTGTAGAAGCGCTCGTGCATTTTGTGGTCAAGTGTCATCTGCAAAAGCGTCTCGAGGAGCGCCTTCTGCTGTGGGCTTCCTTGATCTGAACGCACCTCTTCCATAGGTCCCTCCCTAAGTTTTTTCCCGGTTACCCTTCTCACCCACCTGGGAAAGTCGACTAGGCCGGCGGGAAAGAAGAGGACGACGCAGACGAACATGGCTCCAAAAATGATGAGATAGGTCTTTCCAAGGGTGAGCGCGAAGAGCTCCATGAGGAGGATGAGAAAGACCGAACCGATCACGGGCCCGACCAACGTGCCCGCTCCCCCCACCGAAGCCGCCACAAGGGGTTCGAAAGTCCATTGCGGCCCGAACAGAGAGGTCGGCAGGATCGAGATCTGGTAGTAGGCAAAGAGGCCCCCGGCAAGGCCGGAAAAGAAGCTGCTGTAGACGAGGGCCAGATATTTGTATTTGAAGGGATTGACGCCGGAACTGTCCGCCGCCTCCTCGTCTTCCCTCAGGGCCCTCATGGCAAGGCCCGTCTTGGATGCAACCATGAAAAAAGCGACGGCCTGAGTGAGAATGACGAGACCCAGAGCGAGATAGTAACGGGACAGGAGGCCGTAAGAGCCGATCTGCTCGGTGGGGATGTAAACGGTTCTGGGGAAAACATTCCCAACGGTTATTCTCAGAACCTCTGCCAGCGCCAGCGTTCCTATGGCGAAGTAGGCCCCTTTCAGCCGAAGGGCCGGAATACCGATCAGGCTCGCGAGGAGGACGGCGGAAAGAGCTGCAACGGGAAGGGAAAGCAACAGGTTCAACCCCCACCGCCATGCCAATGAGTGGAACGCCAGGGCACCCATGCCGAAAAACGCGGCATTCCCGAGACTGATCTGGCCTGCGTAGCCTGCCAACACGTTCCAGGCCTGGGCAAGAATCACAACGACAAAAAGGGAGATGACGAGATTGATCGTGTGCTCCGTGCCCACGGACAGGGGGAAAACCAGCAGCAGAACAACGACGACCGCTGACAGGACAAGGGCTTTTCTGCTAACCTCCACGTCTCATCCCCCGTGCATCCCCCTATTTGGACCTGTAGAGCAGGACCAGGATGAACAGCACCAGTCCGACCACCTCCCGATAGGCCGGGCCCGTAAAATAAACGCTTATGGCCTCGGCGATCCCTAATGCAAGACCCGCCGCAAACACGCGGCCGATCTTCCCGACTCCGGCAAGGACGAGGATGACAATCGCCTTGAGGAGCCACTCGAAGCCGACCGTAGGGTGGACCGAGTAGTTGACTGCGGCGACGACGCCCGCGATCCCTGCTAAAGAGGCACTGAGGGCGAAGAAGGTCAGATACGTCCGTTCCACGTTGATCCCCATCAGGTTGCCTGCATCACGGTCCTGGGCCGTCGCTCTCACCGCCTTCCCAAAGTAGGTCTTTGTGAGGATGAGATGAAGGGAAAAAATCACCAGGAGAGCAAGGCCCACGGTGCCGGCCCCCACAAGGGGAACTCTCATGCCCGGCATCAACTCCACGACGCTTCCCATGTAAGCCGGGGTTATGGCCCGCACATCGGACGTCCAAAACAGGATCGCCAGATTATCGATGATCCACGTGAGGCCGAAGCCGACGAGCATGGAATTGTTGATCTTGTGGCCTTCCGGTAAGGCGTCGAGGCGGCAAAAGACCCCTTTGTACAGGGCTGCGCCCAGGACAAAGAGGACACCAATGACCAGGGGGATCGAAACAAAGGGGTCGACATGGAAGCGATCAAACGCCCAGTACGCCACAAACCCGCCGATCATCAGCAAGGAGCCGTGGGCGATGTTCAGGTGCTTCATGACCCCGAACACGAGGGAAAGACCTATGGAGGTCAGGCCATAGAACGCTCCTGTAATGATCCCGTAGATGATGACTTGCGGCACTAGAGGTCCCCGATCCCTAAATACGCATTCTTCACCTGTTCACTCTCGAGAAGCGCTCCTGCACGGCCCTCTCCCACGATACGGCCGTTTTCAAGAATGTAGCCGTAGTCGGCCGTTTCCAGGGTCATGGACACGTTCTGTTCGACCATCAAGATCGTCAACCCCATGGTTCCATTGATCTCTTTGATGGTTTTGAAAATCGCCTGCGTTGCGACAGGGGACAGGCCCCAGGAAAGCTCATCCAGGAGCAGGAGCTTTGGGCGGGACATGAGGGCCCTGGCAATCGTGAGCATCTGCTGCTCTCCTCCGCTCAGCGTTCCGGCCATCTGAGAGCGCCTGCCCTGGAGGACAGGAAAGGTCCCGAAGATCAGGTCCATGGTCTCTTGTCTCCGTCTTCGCGCCTTTCTCGCGAATGCCCCAAGCTCCAGATTCTCGTGCACCGTCATTTCGGGGAAGAGACGTCTTCCCTCGGGAACCATGCTGACGCCCATCTCCACGATCTTGTGAACCGGCCGGCTTTCAATGGGTCTCCCCTTCAAGAGAATGGACCCCCGGGAGGCCCGCAGGAGACCGGTCACCGCGTTCAGGAGCGTCGTCTTGCCTGCGCCGTTGGACCCCAAGAGCGCGGTAATCTTCCCCTCTTGAGCGGCTAAAGAGACGGACCAGAGGACCTGTATATCCCCTCGATGCACATCCACTCGACTCAGATCAAGCATGGACGGCCTGCCCTAAGTAAGCCCTGATCACCTTCTCGTTACCGACAATTTCCCCGGGTTTTCCCTCTGCGATCTTCTTTCCTGCGTCGAGAACCACCACCCGCTCCGAAATGCTGAGCAGCGCCTTCATCACGTGTTCCACGATAATCACGCTCGCCCCTGATTGATGGATCTGCCGTATCAATCCGACCGCAGCGGCTATTTCCATGGGGTTCAATCCCGCCATGATCTCATCGAGGAGCAGGAGATGCGGCCGGCCGGCCAGGGCCCTCGCCAGCTCCAATCGCTTCCGTCCGATTACGTTGAGACCGACCGCCGGCACCTGTTCCTTGTGTTGCAGCCCCACTTTTTCGAGGATGGCTCGCGCTTCGGCCTTCGTCTTCGTATATCCGCAACCAATTTCCTTTCCGAAGTATCTCCCGACCATCACGTTCTCCAGGCAGGTCATCCTCATGAACGGCCGGGTCAGCTGAAACGTCTTTCCTATACCTTTCCGGCAGATCTGGTGCGGTTTCAGACCGGTGATCTCCTCCCCGCAAAAGGAGATGGTGCCTTTGTCGCAGGGGAGGGACCCCATGATCGTGTTGAAGAGGGTGGTCTTGCCCGACCCGTTGGGCCCGATCAGGCCGACAATCTCCTTTTCCTGCACCTCGAAGTCGATCTCCGACAGCACCTTAAGTCCGCCGAAGGATTTCGAAACGCCTTTTGCAGAGAGAAGCGGCATTATCTCGATTTCCACTCAGGGATCGGGTAAGCGAAATCAGCGTCCTTGAATTCCTTCGGCCATATGAGCTTCTGAGCACCTTTCTGCCACTGGATGGTCGCAGGACACGGATCGATCACCGTGCCGTTCGGCCGGAACTTCACTTTGCCCACCGTCGTCATCATGTCAGTTGCCGCAATCGCGTCTCTGATCTTTGAGGTGTCGAGGGTCCCGGCTTTCTCGATGGCCGCGGCGATAATCTGGATCGATGCATAGGCCGGACCCGTCTGCATGTCAGCGGGACGGCCGAACTTCGCTGTGTAGGCGGCATTGAGCTTGTCCACCCCAGGGAACTTCACCCCGTGGTGCCAGCCGCCCATGAGCAGCACATAGTCGCCGGCAGGGCCCATGGCCTTTCCCCAGGACAGATCATCGGGGGCACGGATGGCGACGACTGCCTTCGGGTTGTAATCGAGCTCCTTCATCTGTCGGATCATCAGCATCCCGTCAGGCGTGATCGGGCTCGTGAGCACCACCTCGGCCCCCGCCTTCTTGGCCCCCATAATCAAGGGGCTCCAGTCTTTCGTCATCGGCGTGTACTTGTCGATGAAGGCGACCGTGTACTTGCGTTTTTCCGCTTCGGCCTTGAAGATCTGGGCCTGCTCTAAACCGAAGTCCGTGTGCTCCTGGAAAACGGCAACGGACTTGGGTCTTTTGTCTGAGGGGAGCGATTCGAGGATATCAAAGACGGCCCGCGCCGTGTCGGGGCTTTTTCCTACCGGCGAAAACCAGTATTTGAAGCCTCTCTCATGGACCCCCTGTACGGCGGAGGCGACGACAAGCGTCGGAATTTTGTTCTTCTCCGCAACGCCTGACCCCGCTGAGATGAACGTGGTGCCGACATAGGACACCACCGCTTTCGATGTCAGCAGGTACTCCATCCGGCTCACCGCCTTTTGCGGATTGGATTCCATGTCCTGCACAATCACCTCGAGAGGGATCTTCTTGCCATACTCCTTCACCAAGACCCCACCGGCTGCGTTGATGGCTTCCACGGCCATCTCGTACCCGGCCTTTGCCTGGTGGCCCAGATTCGAATCAAAACCGCTCAGGGAGACGATGGCCCCGACGGCAATGGTCTGCGGCGCCGAGGGCGAGGCAAAGGATGCCGTTACAAGCAAGAAGATCAGTGCACAAGAAAGAACCGAACATCGGAAAAACGTTGCTTTCATGATGGCTCCTTTCTCAGTCTCGAGAACTCGCTTGAGACCTGCCCGGCCTCTCTGCAGTTCCCCGAAGAGGAATAGGTTGATCTTCGTACTACCCATGCCATTCAAAAGCTCAATACCGAGTTCAAACGAACGGCGAGCCCATCGGAGATTCTTGCAGGCGAAACCTCTTGCACTATGCAGTCGGCTTTTGTCTGCATGACCTCCTTTACCCCGAGGTCGTTCACGTGCCGGATGCTTGCCGCCTGTAGAAGGAATCAGCAAATAGAGCTGCACCCAGAGCCGGGATTAATGTAGGATCCCATTCCGGTTTAGGGGCTAACCGGGCGATCTTCAGGATGTTTTCCATATAATCCGTGATTCCTGCGTTCTTGGCCAGTCCTCCAATGATGACGAAATCCTTTTTCACACCTGCTCTAGCCACTAACGTGCTGATTCTTCTAGCCATGGCATAGTGGTAAGCTGTGACGACTTGTTCTTGCGGTACTTTGCTTCGAATTAAATCGAGCGCTTCGGATTGAGCGTACACCGCGCAGAAGTCACTGAGCTTTGGGACCTGATCAGATTGAACGGGGAGGTTTCCAATCTCGGTTACTTCTTTCTTAACCAGGTGAGCAAAGGATTCCATCGAGCGTCCGATGCCTGCAGCACACTTGTCGTTCCAAAGGAAACCGGTCGCACGACCTTTTTCGGTGCAGTGAATGACTCTGCAACTTTGACCTCCGGCATCGAGCACCGTACGCACGGTGGGACCCCAGATGTGTACCGCCCCTGCGGCGCCGCACGAGATTTCAGATACCCTCTTATGCGCAAACGGCACCTGCGTCCTCCCGCGACCGGTCCCCACGATGACCTGTATCCTGTTGACCGTGAGACCAGTGTTTCCTAAAGCCAAATGGATCGCTTTCGAAGCAGATTCCTTTGGCGTCCGGGTGGTCACCAGTGATGCGGCAAAGGGTTGTCCATCCACGAGAATCATCGCTTTGGAACTCACCGCGCCAACGTCTACTCCGGCTACGATCGCCTTAGCCTTTTTCCAGTCAATCTCTTCCTTCACTGAAGCGTATTCCTGTTCGCTCATTTTCCATCCTCGTAACTCATGACAGCACCTATGGCCCCGACATAGTCCGGAAGGCTCAACACGTGCACATCTTGTCTTAATAAAACCGAAAGGTGCTTCATCAGTGCTTTTGATTTGGCTAATCCTCCAGCGACTACGATCTCTTGTTTGAGGGGCATACAGGTGCACATGGCCGCAACGCGTTCAATGATGAATCTCGAGATAGCATCTGCCACATCGGCGACGTCCACGCCCTGGCACATCAGATCGATCGCTTCCGATTCGGCGGATGCGGCGCACTGAATCGCAACCGATACATTCTTGGTGGATCTCAGCGCTAATTCCGACAGCTCCTGCTCGCTAACTCCAAGGGCTTGGGCCATGGTCGTGTAAAAGATGCCCAGACCGTCAGCGCATTTGTCATTTTGAATCACATCGAGGAGATTTCCCTTCTCGTCATAGCGGACCGCTTTGTGAATATTCCCTCCCATGTCGATCACGGATCTGGAATTCCCGCTCAGGAAAAGCGCCCCTTTCGCATCCGCCATGTAATCGGGTATCGTTGCCATGACCTTGAGCGGCAGATCCTGGATCATGTCTCTGAAGATGCCTGTAGCAAGGATGCCCCCGAGTTGAGCGTATGCGACACCGGCACTCTCCAAAGCCGCGTGGAGTGCTATCCGGGCTGCAGCGGCGACATCCAAGCCCGTGGGTACTGAAGCATATCCAAGAATATCCCGTCCGCTCACCAGTACGGCTTTCGTCTTCACATGGCCCGCATCGAGTCCAGCCAGAATTTTTTCCTTATTCAAGTGGCACCACCTCCCGCTTTATGATTTCCAAGAAGGCTTCGAGCTGTGTCCGAAACTGAGTCACCGGCAGGGTTGTATCCAGTTCAAGATCCGTGGATGGAATTCCC
>Ga0105106_10001736_pt1 | contig 15560 bp, 18 predicted proteins | sample PPLLaktember2015_5_FD_79109 | JGI IMG/M metagenome (GOLD analysis project Ga0105106, IMG submission 79109) | Freshwater sediment microbial communities from Prairie Pothole Lake near Jamestown, North Dakota, USA - PPLs Lake P8 Core (1) Depth... | ecosystem: Environmental > Aquatic > Freshwater >...
GGATATCTGAGTCTTCCGCGACTGCGGGGATCCCTTACCCTTTTTACTGTTTTGTGCTAGGATCGCCATTATCACCCTTTATGAGAGGACCTTTATGGCCAAGGAGCGACTCGTGGTCATCGGTGGGGATGCCGCCGGGATGAGTGCCGCCGCGCAGGCGAAGCGGCTCAACAAAGGGCTGGAAGTCATCGCCTTCGAGAAAGGGCCACACACCTCCTACTCGGCCTGAAGCATCCCTTACTACGTCGGCAAGGTTGTCGACGATGTCAAGACCCTCATCGCCGTGACGCCTGAGGAATTCAAGTCGGACTACGGCATCGACGCCAGGGTTTGTCATGAGGTCGAGGAGATCGATCTGAAAAACCGACGTGTCCGCGTCCATTCACTGGCGGACCGGAAGGAATGGTGGGAGCCCTTCGATCAACTCCTGATCGCAACGGGAGCCCTGCCGTTCTGCCCCGAGGTGCCCGGCTCGAACGCCGACGGAATATACGGTATCCACTCCCTGCAGAGCGGGATCGTCGTACGGAACGCCGTAGACAACGAAAAGCCGAGAACGGCCGTTGTTGTCGGCGGCGGTTATATCGGGCTCGAGATGGCCGAAGCGCTCATCATGCGGGGGCTGGACGTTTCCCTCGTGGACCGGGGCGCCCAGGTTATGAACACGCTGGACCCCGACATGGGATCCCTGGTTTCCGATGCCCTCGTCGAGGCCGGCGTCAATCTCTATCGCGAAGAGGCCCTCGAGGCCTTCGAGGTGGCTGATGGCCGCGTCAAGGCCGTCGTGACCAACAAACGCACCCTCCCTGCCGACATCGTCATCCTCGGCCTCGGCGTGCGCCCCCGGACGGAGCTTGCAGCCCGGGCAGGCATTCCGTTGGGCGTGCGGGACGCCGTCAAGGTGAACGACCGAATGATGACGGGGGTTGAGGGCGTCTGGGCGGCGGGCGACTGCGCCGAGTCATTTCACCTGGTGAGTCGCCGTCACGTGAACATCGCCCTCGGCACCATCGCCAACAAGCAAGGCCGCGTGGCCGGCATCAACCTGGGCGGGGGCTATGCCACCTTTCCGGGTGTTGTCGGGACGGCCGTCAGCAAGATCTGCAAGTGGGAAGTGGCACGGACAGGCCTCCAGGAGCGCGAGATCAAGGCCCTGGGGCTGGAGTACGTCACGGCGAAGATCGAGAGCAAGACACGCGCCGGCTATTACCCTCACGCTGGCCCCATTACGGTGAAGGCTCTGGCCGAGAAGGGTTCCGGGCGTCTGCTGGGCGGCCAGATCGTCGGCATCGAGGGGGCGGCCAAAAGGATCGACATCTTTGCCACGGCCCTCCACGCCGGCTTTACGTGCGAGGCAATGATCAATCTCGACCTGAGCTACGCACCCCCCTATTCCGGGGTGTGGGACCCCGTCCACATTGCCGTCCGCCAGGCCGACCGGGCCGTCAAGTCCGCCGGCTGAGCAGGGCACAACACCCAAGGCCGAAAGAGACCCGGGCATCGCCCGGGTTTTTTTCTTCCGGTGGCGGAAAAGGGGATTGACAGTTCAGCTATTTCTGTATTAACTTACTAATCAGATAAATCAGAATATCGTATTCGGGGAGGTCCCGCGATGGCCGAGAAGAAAAGATTGAAAAGCGCCGGCTGCACGCTCACAACGCCCGACCTCACGGGCAACTGCCGGGTCGAGTCGCTGGTGAGCGTCGACGAGCGCGGCCAGATGGTGCTGCCCAAGGAGATTCGCGACAGGGCGGGAATCAGACCGGGCGACAAACTGGCCGTCATCTGCTGGGAGAAAGAAGGGGATGTGTGCTGCATCTCGCTCATCAAGACCGAGTACCTCACCGGGCTCGTCAAGGAGATGCTTGGGCCGGTGATGAAAGACGTTCTGAAATAAGAAAAAACATTCCGGGAGGCCTCTGCAGCAATGACACCTCGGAGCGACAGGAGGATGGAAACGTGGAAGGTCATGACATCAAGAAAACGGTACAGGATCAATACGGGAAGATTGCCTCGACGGGCGGCTCGTGCTGTCCGTCGGCTTCGTGCTGCGGCGGGCCCGCCGTCGTCACGGAGATCGGCAGGAAGATCGGCTATGCCGATTCCGATCTCTCGGCGGTCCCCGAGGGCGCAAACCTGGGGCTGGGTTGCGGCAACCCCATCGCCCTGGCGTCTCTCAAGGAGGGCGAGACGGTCCTCGACCTGGGCAGCGGCGCGGGCTTTGACTGCTTCCTGGCAGCCGACCGTGTAGGCCCAAAGGGGAAGGTCATCGGCGTCGACATGACACCCGAGATGATCGAAAGGGCGCGGGAGAACGCCCGCAGGGACGGCGTTGAAAATGTCGAGTTCCGGCTGGGGGATATCGAGCACCTGCCCGTCGAGGAAGGGAGCGTCGACGTCATCATCTCCAACTGCGTCATCAACCTGGCCCCCGACAAGGGCCGGGTCTTCCGGGAGGCCTTTCGGGTCCTGAAACCGGGCGGGCGGCTCATGGTCTCCGACATCGTCCTCACTCGGCCCCTGCCCGAGTTCGTGAAGAACTCGATTGCGGCCTATGTCGGCTGTGTCGCCGGCGCCGCTCTTAAAGAGAATTACCTGCAGGCGATGAGGCAGGCCGGTTTCCAGGACGTGACGGTCCAGGGCGAGGCGCCGTTTCCCGTGGACTGCCTCACGACGGACCCCATGATTGCGGGGCTCGCCGAATCCCTGAACCTTTCCATGGAAGAACTGGCGCAGCAGGCCACCGAGACCGTTGTGAGTGCCCGCGTCTCGGGGATCAAGAGAGGAGGTTGAGCGATGAATCCGGATGAGATGCGCGAGAAAGCGGAAGCGTATTTCGAGAAACGGTTTCACTGAAGCCAGGCCCTTCTTGCGGTCGGGCAGGAAAAGCTGGGAAGAGAGTACAGCGAAGATCTCATGAGGGCCGTGGGTCCGCTAGGCGGAGGGTTGGGCCGCGGGGAGATCTGCGGGGCGGTCACGGGGGCCATTGCCGTCTTCGGCCTTATCTTCAGTCGCGGCAGGGAGGACCAAAGGGAGGACCTCCGGATGTGGCCGCACATCCAGCGGTTCATCGACCGGTTCCAGAAGGAGATCGGCCGGGGGAGCATCTACTGCCGTGACATTGCCGGGGTGGACTGGCGGGATCGGGAAGCCGTCAAGGCATTCCATCGAAGCGGGAAAATTCTGGATTGCCGGCGCCTGACGGGAGAAACGGCTCGACTCCTCGGGGAATGCATGGAGGGGATCGAGCAGGGGAAATGAACGATAGCATGGCGGCCAGGCTGTCGTCAGCATCTTCGCCGTTTTAGGCACGCGGCCCGGACATTCCCGCCCGCCCCGATTTCCTTGCCCATCAGAAACCGCCTGTGTTAATATATACAATATAACGCATCCTCTGCAGCGCAAAACCGCCACTACCCTTTCAGGGGTAACGTCAACCTGTTTATCTTCCCGATAACACCAGAACGATCATGAAAAGGGGGATCCCATGAAAAAGGCGATCCTGACAGGAATTGTCCTTCTGGCTGCAGCCCTGCTGATAAACCCCGCCCTTGCCTCGGCGCGCGACGTGCCCCCCATCGTCTCCGTGGACTGGCTGCAGAACAACCTCGGCAACCCCAGACTGATCATCATGGACATCCGCAAGCTCGAGGAGTACGGCGCCGGTCACATCCCGGGGTCCGTCTACGCCTTCTACGGTACCTGGTTATACCCCAAGGAAGGGAAACACATGGAGATTCCCATGGCCGACGACCTCTTCGAGGCGATGGGCGATGTGGGCATCCGGGAGGACTCCATGGTTGTCATTGTCGGCAGGACGGACAATTTCTTCGACCGGATCGAGGCAGCCCGCGTCCTCTGCACCCTCTTCTATGGGGGCCTGAAGAGCGCAGGAATCCTCGATGGCGGGATCGAGGCCTGGGTGAGGCAGGGGAAGCCCCTCTCCACGGATTTCGTGAGGGGGAAAAGGACCGTCTACCATGGCACCCTGAACAGGGCGATCATGGCCGATAAGAACTTTGCCGTCAAGCAGTTCGGGAAGGCCCTCTTCGTCGATGTGAGAGAACAGGTCCTGTACAGCGGCGAAAAAAAACAGGAATACGTGACACGGTCCGGACACATCCCCGGCTCGGTGAACTTGCCCGCCTCGGAGGCCTACACGCCGTTGGGGACCTTCAAGAGCCGAAGCGAACTGGAGACGATTGCGTCGAAAGCAATCGGCACGGACAAATCGAAGGAGATCATCACCTACTGCGATGCCGGCAAATGCTGCCCCACCTGGGCCTTTGTCCTGAGGGAGGTGCTGGGTTACCCGAACGTGAGGCTCTACGACGGCTCCTTCGAGGAGTGGTCCAAGGACCCGACCCTGCCCGTGATCAAATGACGGGCGTCGGGGCCGCCATGCAGACCGTAACCGACATGCGGAAAAGCCCGCTGCTTTTTCATCCCCATCGTTGACTGAGGGGTCTGCAGTCCTTTCAGGATCTCACCCGCCCCGGTGTACTTCCGGGCCTTTGCGCCCGGTGAGACGATCACGCAGGTCGGTGTGGCGTCCACCCGGTGCTTACGGATCAGCCGGTTGATCTCCGGCTGGGCGGTACGGAAGTCAAAGGGCGTAAAGGCGACTTTCTCCTTTCGGAACGCCTCCTCGATCTTCTCGTCCATCCAGAAGACATTCTCCCTCCCCGCCAGCGCGAAGAGAACCTGTCTGGCCCGTAGGGCTGCCCTGTAATCCGGGGCCGCCTTGGCGGCATAGAGGTAGAACTTGGCAAACAGCGGCGTTTCCTTGTGCATGGGCGTGTCCACGAAGCGGATCTTCACATTGCCCTGCTCGTAGAGTGCATCGAGGACCGGCTCGAGCTTCGGTTCCAGGGCTTGGCAGGGCGGGCAGAAGTAGTCCGAGAAGATGAGAACCTCGTGGGGACCGTTGCCGTACGAGGGGATGCTTCCTTTGCCCATAACGACTGCCGGTGCGGGGGAAATGAACGAAATGAACACGTAGCAGAAAACAACGGGCAATAGAAATGCCAGGAACAGATAATCCTTTTTCAACGATGAGCGGGTCAACATAGATATGTCCCCAAGTTGATTGATCTACCCAGCATAGATTAGCAAATGGCAGGCCATATTGTTCGATGATCATCGACGCAGGGAAGGGACCTGCGAGCGGGATGCCCCAATGCAGGCGCTATCGTTTTCAGCAAACCAGGGTATAAATCTTGTAGACCGTCATGATGAAGATGAGGACATCGAAGATCTGCTTCAGGCGAACGCCGGGGACATCGAAATTCGTCGGTTTGGTCCAGAGGCAGACGAAAAATACCGCAGAAGAGCATTGGTGCCGTAAGCCGGGCAATCCCGAGACGGGCATATGATTCGCCATGATCAGTCCGATATCGCATGGATGCGAGTATCTTCGCCGAGTGTCTATCGTAGAATTCATGTGGATAATATCTGATCAGATGGATACTCAAATCGGATACAAATGATCCATTTGAGGGGTGCCCGTCACTCTCCCTCCCCGTCGCTATCGTCTAAAATAGCAATGAATTCGTAATGTTGTAATATATTCTTAATTTGGCATATATAGTGCTCTGTTATCAACGCAACGCACGTGAGATAGACTAACACCTTTAGCAAAATCCTCATCACATCAAGTCGGTAGGGAAAAGAAAGGAGACGGCTCATGAGAACGAGGCACGTAAGGGTGAATCCTTCCGTCTCATGGGGACAGTCTTTTCGATGCCGGGGAAGGATGAAATCCCTATCATGAAGAACTGGATGATCGTACTGACAATCTTTCTGTTTGTAGCGATGGCGGGTGCGCCCGCATTTGCGCAAAGGGTGCAAGGAAGCAGAGATACCGGTTACGGACAAGATTTGTCCGCCGTGCCCGGCCTCAACCTGACAGAAGAGCAGAAAAAAGAAATAGATACGCTTCGTGACTCGTACCGGAGGGACGCAAGGCCTCTTCAGGAGATACTTTACGACAAAAAGGTTTCCTTGAGATTGCTGTGGCTGGAAAGGAATCCGGATCAGGCGAAGATCGGTGCCGCTCAACATGAAATCGACGTCCTGCGGAGCCGGCTCCGCGAGATGGGTGCGCAGTACCGCCGAAGTCTGGGCGATGTGCTGACTCCGGAGCAGCGGGAAACGCTGAGGACCTATGCTCGGCACGGACGCAGTTATGGATCCGGTTCCAACCGAGGAGGGGGCTATGGCCCGGGGATGGAGATGAAGGGGAAAAGATAGGGGAAGCATTGTCGGTGGGTTCAGAGAAGTTACAGGATGAACGTAGACTATTTTTGTTCCTGAAAAGGAGATGGCTATGGGATTGATCACAGCGGAAAATATTTCAAAGGAATATCGCACGGGCGAAATCACGGTCAAGGCGCTCAAAGGGGTTTCTTTCGATATTGAGCCTGCCTCTTTTGTATCCTTCGTCGGACCGTCGGGAAGCGGCAAGACGACGCTCCTGAACCTGATCGGCTGCCTGGACAAGCCGACAGACGGGCAGCTGCGGGTCGCAGACACCGATGTCTTCGCCCTGGGCAGGAAGGAAAGCGCCGCCTTCAGAGGAAGCCATATCGGCTTCATCTTCCAGGATTTCAACCTGATGCCGGTCCTCACGGTCTACGAGAACATCGAATATCCGCTGCTGATGGTGCAGTCGCGACCCCCGGCGGAGCGCAAGGATCGGGTGGAAAAACTGCTGGAAGAGGTGGGCATGGCGGATCAGAGAAACAAATACCCGGACCAGATATCCGGCGGCCAGAAGCAGCGGGTCGCCATCGCCCGGGCCCTGGTGACGAACCCGGAGCTGGTGCTCGCCGACGAACCGACGGCAAATCTGGATTCCGAGACCGCCCATGCGGTTATCGATCTCATGAAGAAGATGAAGGATGATTTCGGGACGACGTTCATTTTCTCCACCCATGACCAGAAGATCGTGCGTGAGGCGGAGATCATCTACAGCCTGGAGGACGGCAGGTTGAAAGAAAAAGTCATTCAGAAGGAGGCCGCCCATGCGTGATCTCTTCAAAATCGCGATTCGGAACCTGTTAAGATACAAAAGGCGAACGCTTCTTACCGCTTCCTTGATCACTATCGGCGTTGTGTTTGTCCTGGTCTTCATTTCCATCTCAGGCTCTTTCAAGGCCATGATGGTGGGCCAAATCACGGACTCCATGATCGGCCATGTCCAGGTCCACCGGAAGGGCTACGTGGCCTCCATCGACAATCTGCCCCTGAACCTCAATCTCAAGCCTCCGATGGTGAAGAAGCTGGAAGAGATTCTCGGGGCTCAGGAGGCCGTCGAGGCCTACTCGCCCAGGATCAAGTTCGGCGGCATGTTCAGCAATTTTGTCGAAACGACGAACATACGTCTCATCGGCGTCTATCCGGAGCGGGAACTGAAGACCGTGCCGCTTCTATCCTCCAGGATCTCGGACGGCAAGGCGGCCCTCGAGAAGGGGGAGATCGTCATCCCTGTCCTCCTGTCCAGGGGCATGGGGGTAAAGGTCGGTGACTCCATTGTCATCGTGGCCACCAACCAGGACGGCTCCGTCAACGGCAAGCAGTTCCGGGTGGCGGGTATCCTTGAGAACGTCACCGGCCCCGGCGGGCGCGACGGCTATGTCCACATCGAAGACGCCATGGAGGTCCTCCGGATGAAGGAGATGGAGATCAGTGAGGTGGCCATCCGCCTGAAGGATTTCAGCAAGCTCGCCTCCTTTACCGATGCCCTCGAAAGCCTTCTGGCCGGTGAGGTCAACAAACAGGGCCAGCCGGTCTTCGAGGTTCACAGCTGGGAGAATCTCTCGCCCTTTTACAACATCGCCCGGCTGATCGACATCATGACCTTCTTCATCAAGCTCATGCTCATCGCCATCGTCCTGATCAGCATCATGAACGTCATGATCATGGCCGTGTACGAGAGGATCCGCGAAATCGGGACCATCGCCGCCATCGGCACCCTGCCCGGCAAGATCCTCTCCATGTTCGTCATCGAGGGATTGTGTCTGGGAATCCTGGGCGCCGTGAGTGGCTGTATTCTCGGCACCGTTATCCTGTTCCTGATCAATATGGCAAAAATAACGTTCAACTTCGGCCAGCAGAAAGGGTTGATCCTGTCGGCAACGGTTCAGCCGGCCGACCTCGCGATCATCTCCGTGATCGTCATCCTGGTCTCGGTGCTTGCGAGTCTGCAGCCCGCCTTGAAAGCCTCGCGCATGGATCCCATCCAGGCGCTGAGACATGTATAGAAGAAGGTGAAAGGTTAAAGGTGAAGGGAAAAAATAAGGGAGATGTAAAATGAAAAAGATAGGATTATCCATTCTAACTGCGTTGATCCTCGTAACGAGCCTTGTTTGTGCCGCGGATCAGGGGAAAATTGCCGTAGCCACCGAAGGGAAGACTGCCGCCGCCCAGGTGAGCGGGGTGGCCGCCCGCAGCCCCTACTTCCTCTTCTTTGACGAGTCGGGAAAATTTCTGGAAGCGGTCGATAACCCTTACAGGGCCGCCAGAGGGGGTGCCGGGACTTCGGTTGTACCTTTCCTGGCTCAAAAGGGAGCAACCGTGGTCGTAGCCGGGGAATTCGGGGAAAATATGATTGACGCCATCAAAGGCAAAGGAATGCGGTATCTGGAATTCAAGGGGAGTGCCGAAGAGGCCTTGAAAAAGGTTCTGGAAACAAAGAAGTAAAAATCGAAACGGGGAATGAGAAATAGGGGGAAAGATGTTAAAAGCCATCACTTTATTCATTGTCTTGGTCATTGCCGTCCCGGCCTTTGCCCTGGACGGCACGCAGCTTCTGAAACAGATCGACCGGAACCTTAATCCCGAGTCGTTCGAGATGTACCGGAAGCTCATCAACGTCGAGCCCGACGGCAAGAAGAAAGAGTTTACCCTCTTTTCCGTCAAGAAAGGGTCCGACAAAATCGCGGCCCTCTTCCTGGAGCCGGCAAGCGAAAAGGGAAGGAGCACACTGCGGCTCGGCGACAACATGTGGCTTTACATCCCCAATGTGGGGAAGCCCATCCGGATCACCAGCCTGCAGTCGGTCGTCGGGGGGGTTTTCAACAATTCGGACATCCTGCAGCTGGATTACGCTGCGGAATACGACGTGGAAAAGGTGGATGAGTCCGGAGGCGAATACCTGCTGCATCTCAAGGCCAAGACCAAGACCGTGGCCTATGACCGACTGAAGATATGGGCGGATAAGAATAAAAAGTTGCCCACCAAAGTCGAATGCCTGACCGAAGCCGGCATGCTCATCAAAACCCTTTATTTTAAACAGGTAAAGGATTTCGGGGGCGGGATCGTCAGGCCCTCGTACATCGAGACGGACAGCCCCCTCTACAAGGGGTACAAGTCCATCATGATCTTTGCCAAGATCAAGAAAAGGGACTTCAAGGACGAGGTCTTCACCTTGACCTTCATGCCCAACATCGACTCCTTGCGCTAGGTGGAAGCACGTGATGACCGTCCTGTCCGGCAAAAGCAAGACATGGATCCTTATCGCTTCCGCCCTGTTTTCCGCTGCGGTCTTTTTGCCGCAGGATCTCCATGCGGAGGAGCCCTACACCTTTGATCTTTCCGAGACGGAGAAGAAGCCCTACCATTTCGGCGGCTACGTCGAGGCCAAGCCCGTCAACTTCTGGGCCGATACAAATGCCGCTCTCTACAAGCTGAAGTATTACAACCAGGACGTAGGGAGAACGCTCCAGGAATATAATTTCAAGCTCCAGCTGGAGGGGAGTTATGAAAAGGACATAACCCGGTTTTACTTCAAGACGAACACGGACTATAAAAACTCCTACCAGGGGAATGACGAACAGAGCACCTTCTACGAGGCCTACCTGACGCTCAAGCCCTCTCCCAGCATGAAGGTCGACGCCGGTAAAAGGACTTTCAAATGGGGCAAGGGGTATGCCTGGAACCCCGCGGCGTTCATCGACAGGCCGAAGGACCCGGAAGACCCCGAGATCGGCCTGGAAGGGTTCATCGGCCTCTCAGCGGACTATGTCAAGAGCTTCGAAGGGCCCCTGAAGACCTTTGCCGTAACGCCCGTCCTGATTCCCGTCACCGAGGAGATCAACAAGGACTTCGGCAGGAAGGACTATCTCAACCTGGCGGGGAAAATTTATTTTCTTTTCTACGACACCGACATCGACCTGATTTTCCTGACCGGCGGCAGCAAGACAACCCGGTATGGTGCGGACTTCTCCCGGAACGTCACGACGAACTGGGAAGTTCACGGCGAATTCGCCTATATCACGGATTATCAGAGAACGTTCATCGACCGATCCGGCAAAAGCTACACCGATGAATACAATGCTGTGAGTTATCTGATCGGGACGAGATATCTCACCACCCGGGACACGACTTTCATTTTCGAGTATTACCACAACGGAACGGGGTTCATGGAAAATGAGGTGAAGGATTACTTCGGCTACATCGACGACGGTTATCAGACCTACCTCAACACGGGCAATGACGCGGCCCTTCAACGGGCAGCCACCCTGACGGAAGGAAACTATGGACGGATCAATCCCATGAGGGACTATCTTTACCTTCGCATCGCCCAGAAGGAGCCCTTCGACATCCTCTATTTCAACCCGGCCATAACGACGATCCTGAATCTCAATGACTGGAGCTTTACCCTTTCTCCAGAGATCGTCTACACCCGCATCACCAACCTGGAGCTTCGGCTCAAAGCCAGCTTCATTGCCGGTTCCGCCGATACCGAATACGGAGAAAAGCCAAACGATTACCGGCTGGAATTGCGGGTGGGGTATTATTTTTAGATGATGCGCATGGCTCTCTGTTGGTTGGCAGTCTCCCCATTTCCTCCGAGGGAAATCAGTAGATCCACTTCCTCTTCACGTTCCTTGTGCTCGCGCCAAACAGCAGAAGGCTGAACGCGATCAAGATCCCGAAGTTCATCAAAAGACCCATGTGGCCATCGTGACTGATCAAGGTCTTCAAGATATCTGCCCCGTATGTGAGAGGCATGGCGTAGGAGAGGGGCTGCAGAAAAACAGGTAACGCCTGTATGGGGAAGAAAAGCCCGCAGAGGAATATCATGGGAAAGCGAAAGAAGTTCGAAAATGTCTGGGCCTCAAAGACCTCGCTCACGGAGACGGCAATGAATAACCCCAGAAAAGTCGAAGTGACGGCGATGAGAAAAACGCTCCCGAAGACCAAGGGCCAGTTGACGCCTGAAAGGTCTGTCATGAAAAAAGCGAAAACGACCGGAACAAACCCATTGAAGATGCCAAAGACAATGGCCCCTGTGGTCTTGGCCAGCATCAGGAGATTGAGGTCAATGGGCGCGATCAGGAGCCTTTCAAAAGAGCGGCTTCTTCTCTCGAAGGTGATGGTCACTGCAAGCATGGAGGTCGTGCCGAACAGAACGGAGAGACACATGACCCCCGGCAGGAGACCAAGGACATCCAAGGCCCCGCTCGATTTGATGAAAACCATCAACGTCCAGGCAACGGGGAAAATAATGCCCCAGCTGACATTCGGCGGCTTCAGGTAGTAGTTTCTCATATCCTTGAGCAGGATATTCCAGAATCCAATCCACGGCTTCATTGCATACTCTTCTCCTTCTCCTGCTTCATTCTGGCGATTTCAAGGCCGGTCACCTTGACAAAGACGTCCTCGAGGGAGGGACGAATGATCTTTGCCTCGAAGACAGGGACGTGCTTCCGGTCAAGAAACCTCATCAAGGGCATCAAATCGACTGGGACGCGGGAACGAACCGTGAGGGTGCCGTCACTGCCCGTCTCTGCGGTGAGTTCTGTGAACTCGTTTGTGAACTCGTTGGGGATCACCTTGTCAAGATGCAAATGGCCGTTTCCCAGTTTGAACTGGACGATCGTCTGCTCCTCCACAATCTTCATCAACTCGTTGATCGTGCCGGTCCGGACGATTTTCCCCCTGACCAGAAAGGCGATGCGATGACAAAGGCGCTCTGCCTCTTCGATGTAATGGGTCGTGAGCAGAATGGTTGTCCCCTGCCTGTTCAGATCCAGGATCATCTGGCGTATCTGCCTGGCGCTTGACACGTCGATACCCGTCGTCGGTTCATCCAGGAAAAGGATTTTGGGTTCGTGGATGATCCCTGCAGCGATGGTCAGTTTTCTTTTCATGCCCCGGGAGTAGGCCTTGAACGGCTTGCTTCCCGCCTCGGTGAGATCGAATCGATCGAGAAGCTCCCTTGCCCTTTGTTCGCGCCGTTGTTTCGGCATGCCATAGAGCGCCGCGCAGAAGCATAGATTGTGGAATCCGTCCATCTCCTCATAAAGGTTGCTCTCATCGGGGACTATGCCCATCAGAGGTTGAACGCTTTTCACGTTTCCGGTGTAATCCGCCGTGTCCAATGAAACCGAGCCTGAGGTAATCCTCGCCAGCCCTATCAACATGTTGATCGTGGTGGTCTTGCCCGCACCGTTCGGACCAAGGAGCCCAAAAATCTCTCCCTCGGAAATGGAGAAATCCACGGCATCAACAGCAGTGAAATCCCCGTACGTCTTGGTTAAATGACGCGCCTCCAGGATGCCCATGCCGGCTCACCTGTCCTTTTCTGAACGTATTCCGGCCCCTGCATTTGAGGTCATGGAACAGGGCCGTACAATCATACATACCCCTCTTTTCGAAACCAGGAGTCTCTACTTCTTTTCGCCTTCACAGGGGTGCCTTTTGGTGTCCCCGTGACACTCTTTGATCTGTTCCGTGGTGCACTCCCCTGGCTTTCCCTTTAATTTCTCCGGATGTTCGCAACAATCCTTGCACATACTCATCTCCCTCCTTTCTAAAATATTGGTCGTATTTATGGATGTTCTTGGGCATCTTGCTTTAGCAGGAACCTCTTGATTGGCTGCCTTTATAAAGTGGCCGGCGATGTCATGCAGTACGCTGCGCTCAACAGAATAATGGGTCCAGTATCCCCTTTTTTCTCCTTTGACCAATCCCGCCCTTCTCAGTATTTGCAGATGCTGAGATACGGCTGCCTTGGAAATATCAAGGCGGCTTGCCAGAGCGCCCACGCAAAGATCATGAGTTAGAAGGAGATCGATGATTCGAAGACGGGACTCGTCTGCCAGGGCTTTGAGAATGGAAACGGTATCGTTCATCGGAATATTTGATTAAGTATTTACTTATTTGATTTATAAGCCCCTTAATTGATTCTGTCAACAAAAAGGTTGTCAGCTCCGGCGAAAACTCTGCAGCAAAGTTTATTCTCGGAGTATTTCCTGATTGCCTTGGGGTCTTGGCCCATCCGCCGGGGTCACTTGTGTTGGGGGATTTGCGTTTTTCTGCCGTGAAGCAATCGATGCCGGCTGCCTGCAGGACAGCAGGTTGAAAGAAGTACCGCTGCCCTTTCCTGCGCGGGGAAGATCTTGAAGGGGAAAGGGGTTCATGATAGGTTTCGACAGCGGATAACCTGCGAGGCAGAAACAGGGCAGGATTGACTCCTGCCGTAAAAAAGGATGCATTTGCCATGTCGGCCCCGAGGCGAAGAAACGCTCAAAATAAAATCAAACGGGGCCCCGTTCTTTGTGACATTACATCCGTCGTCCGATCCCCGTGCTGCACCATCCTGGAGAGCATCAGCGACGGGGTTTTCACCATTGATCCCGACAAGCGGATCACATCGTTCAACAGGGCCGCAGAGTGCATCACGGGGTTCAAAAAGGAAGAAGCCGTCGGCCAGTATTGCTTCGACGTGTTCAGGGCCAACATTTGCGTCGGGCGGTGCGCCCTGGATGAGACCGTTTCAAGCGGCAAGCCGATTGTCAACCTGCCGGCCCTGATCATCAGCAAACAGGGTGACCCGAAACCGATCCGGCTCAGCACGGCGATCCTGACAAACGAATCGGGTACGATCGTAGGCGCCGTCGAGACGTTCAGGGACGTCTCGGAACTGGAGGAGTTGAGGCGGTGGGCCCACAGCCGCTTTGTCCCGAAGGACATCGTGGGCCGCCACCCCAGGATCGTCGAGATCCTCTCCTTTCTGCCGGATGTCGCCGAAAGCGAAAGCGCCGTTCTCATCGAAGGCCCGACCGGCTCGGGCAAGGAACTCATCGCCAGGGCCATCCACCAGCTCAGCCCCCGGAAAAAGGGACCCTTCATCGCCGTCAATTGCGGCGCCCTGCCGGACAGTCTGCTGGAATCGGAGCTGTTCGGTTATGTCCGGGGTGCGTTTACCGGCGCGACGAGAAGCAAGCCGGGGCGATTCCAGATGGCCGACAGGGGAACGCTGTTCCTGGATGAAATCTCCATGACGTCCCTTAAGTTCCAGGCCGATCTCCTTCGGGTTCTGGAGGATGGAGAGATACCCCCCCTGGGGGGTACCCGAACCGTCAAGATCGATGTACGGATTGTGGCCGCCAGCAACAAGGACCTGGGCAAGCTGATGCGGGAAGGCAGATTCCGGCAAGATCTCTATTACCGGTTGAATGTGGTCAAAATCAGCCTTCCGGCTCTGCGGGAACGAAAACCGGACATCCCGCTCCTGGCGGACCATTTCATCCGCCGATTCAACCTGAGCAAGGAACGGAACATCCAGGGGGTGAGCCCTGCGGCGCTTGCCTTCCTGATGAGCCATCCCTTTCCGGGTAATGTGCGCGAGCTGGAAAATATCATCGAGTACGCCTTCATTGCATGCAAGGGATCCACGATCGATATCCATCATCTTCCGAAAGACCTGGTTGAAGAGCGGAAAGACGCAACGCTTCACCCGTCGGAGCGGGAACGCACGGAGGCCGAAACCATACGCGCGCTGCTGGAGCGGAATGCCGGCGACCGCCATGAAGCTGCCCGGGCCCTGGGGATGAGCCGCACGACGCTGTGGCGCCGCATGAAGAAATACGGGATTTCGGAGCCCATGGATGAAACATGAAATGAAACGTTTCACGAATTGAAACACCAATGTCTGTTTCCCCTGGTTGTGCAATCTCCCTTCGCTTGTTCCAACTCGTCGTAATCCATTAGAAATTCCTTTTCTCCATTCCTGGTTTCGGTCTGGCATTCCATTTGCGTTGAAGCAGGGGAAGCGAGGCCGTGACAGGTGCTTTACCGTCGGTCCTGATCCTGTAATGTTTCGAACATGAAAACGTGACGTCGGGATACAGAGGTGGGCATTACTATGAAAATCGCCGTGCCGCTATTCGGGGAGAGGGTGGCCCCTCATTTCGGGGCTTCATCGAAGATCCTGCTGGTTGAAACAATCGGCGAAACGACCACCCGCAAGACGATCTGGGATGTCGGAGAAAGGGGCGCCATGGAAATCGCCCGGCGGCTGGCGGCATCGGGCGTGGACACGCTCATTTGCGGCGGAATTGAACGCACTCATAAGCAATGGCTGACCTTGCAAGGGGTTCACGTGGTGGACAATCAGAAAGGGGCTGCCCAGGAACTCCTGGCCAAAATGATCGGCTAGGATGTTTGATGTGAAGTCGGATCTTTGGAGAACCCCTGGGGGGAAAAGCCGACTTCGCCCCGGAAGTTCGTTACATTGAAACGTGTTTCAGGAGAGGGCGAATGAAAGA
>Ga0105106_10001738_pt1 | contig 15555 bp, 15 predicted proteins | sample PPLLaktember2015_5_FD_79109 | JGI IMG/M metagenome (GOLD analysis project Ga0105106, IMG submission 79109) | Freshwater sediment microbial communities from Prairie Pothole Lake near Jamestown, North Dakota, USA - PPLs Lake P8 Core (1) Depth... | ecosystem: Environmental > Aquatic > Freshwater >...
ATCGAAGTCGGGCACATGCTGATGGGACGTTATTGCGGGCTCACCTACGAAAGCCTGAAGCGCTGGAACCCGGGCCTCGTGTGCGTCGCGCTCACCGGTTACGGTCTCGACAGCCCGTACGCCGAGCGCCCTGCTTACGACTACGTGATCCAGGCGCTCACGCGCACGGCACCGTGAGCCGCCCCGTGCCCGAAGCCGTGGACCGGCGCGCGCTCAGCCGCGCGTTGACGCGCGCGGCGAATGCGAGCGTCGAGGACGTGCTCGACACCGCGCCACACGCGTCGCTGGGACGTGCGCGTCTCATCGGCATCACCGGCGCACCGGGTGCGGGCAAGAGCACGCTGGTGGGGCGGCTCGCGCCGCACCGGCTCGCGCGCGCCGCGAACCTCGCGATCATTGCCATCGACCCGTCGAGCCCCACGACCGGCGGCGCGCTGCTGGGCGATCGCATCCGCATGGAAGCGCTGGCCGACGATCCTCGCATATTCATGCGCTCGCTCGCGAGCCGTGAGGCGCACGATGGCCTCAGCGTCAACGTGCCCGAAGTGCTGGCGACGCTGGACGCGTTCGGGTTCGACGAAGTGCTGGTCGAGACCGTGGGTGTCGGCCAGTCGGCTTACGGCGTGCGCGATCTCGTCGATGCGGAAGTGCTGGTGCTCACGCCCGGCGCCGGCGATTACGTGCAGGCGATGAAGGCGGGCATCATGGAAACGGCCGACATTTTCGTCCTCAACAAGGCGGAGCTCCCCGGCGCGGACCGGCTCGAAGCCGAGCTCGCTGCCGTCTTGCAACGCCCCGGCGACGCGCCGCCCGTCATTCGCGTGCAACCCGGCGAAGAGGGCGGACTGGCGAGCTTGAGCGCAGCACTGGACCGTCACCTCGCAAAAGCGCTCACGCGGCGCGACCCGCAGTCGGCTCTACGCAGGCGCCAGCGCTTCCGCGTGCAGTCTCTGATTCAGCGGCGGCTGCAGGAGACGCTACAGGCCGCACCGGAGGACATGTGGGACCGGCCGCTGCGCGAACTCTACGCGCAGGTGCTGCGCCGGCTTTCGGCCGCGGCTCCGCCGCCGGGGCATGACTGAAGCTTCTTGCTGTTATTCTGCAGGCGTTTATACGATTCGATTGGGAGAAACGCGACGATGGCGGATGAGCAATGTCATTACGATGTTCTGATCGTCGGGGGCGGCAACGCCGCCTGTGCGGCGGCTCACGCCGCGCTCGAAAGAACGAAGAGCGTGGGCATCATCGAGAAAGCGCCGCGCCGCGAGCGCGGCGGCAACAGCGCGATGACGGGCCATCTCCGCTTCGCCTTCAACGGGCTCGACGATCTGCGTCCGCTGGTTCGCAACATGTCGGAGGCCGAGCTGCACAAGCTGGTCGAAGGCGGCCTGCCGCGCCGCACCGAGGCCGACATCTGGGACGAGCTCATGCGCGTCACCAACAATCAGAGCGATCCCGACCTTCTGCGTGTCCACGTGACCGAGTCGCTTAAAACCGTGCACTGGCTCGCGGCCAAGGGACACGACTGGGTGCCGTCACCCACGACCAACGACAACGTGCTCAGCATGAACGGCGGCGGTCTGGGCCTGCAAAAGCGCAATTTCGACATCCTCGAGCGTGCCGGCGCGGTATTCCATTACGAGACGGCGGCGAGGGAGCTGATCGAAGACAGCGAGGGACGCGTGATCGGCGTGCGGGCGCTGACGCCCAAGGGTTACGTCGCGTTCCGCGGCAAGACCGTCGTGCTCGCGTGCGGCGGCTTCGAGGCGAACGCCGAGATGCGCGCGCGCTACCTGGGGCCGGGTTGGGACACGGTGCACGTCCGCGGCGTCCCTTACAACACCGGCGACGGCTTCAGCATGGCGCTGGATATCGGTGCGATGCCTTACGGCAGCTGGTCGACGTGCCATGCGTCGCCGCAGGATATCGCGATCCCGAAGTTCACCATGCCTTCCGCGCACGTGCACTCCGAGAGCATGCACCGCTACATGTATCCCTACGCGATCATGGTCAACCTGAAAGGCGAGCGCTTCGTGGACGAGTCGTGGGATACGCGCGGCCGCACCTACGCCAGCATGGGGCGCGAGATACTCGCACAACCGGGCGGCGTCGCGTTTCAGATACTAGACGCCAAGATACGCGAGATGAACCTTTATCTTCCCAACTATCGCAAGGCCACGACGGCGAAAGCGGACACGCTGGAAGCGCTCGCCGAGGAGCTCGGGCTGCCCGTTGCGAGCTTCCTGAAGACGGTGCGCGAATTCAATGCGGCAGTGCAGCCGGGACAGTACGACCCGAACCGCTACCAGCTCGACGGCAAGGGCACGGCGGGCATCTCTCCGCCGAAAAGCAACTACGCGCTCACGATCGACAAGCCGCCGTTCGAAGCGTGGCCGGTGCGTTGCGGGATCACATTTACTTTCGGCGGCGTCATGATCGAGCCGCAGACCGGGCAGGTGCAGCACGTGGCCGGGCGGCCCATTCCGGGCTTGTATGCGGCCGGGGAAATGGTGGGCGGCTTGTTTATCGGCGCATATGCATCGGGTTCGGGCATGATGTCGGGCGCGACGTTCGGGCGTCTTGCGGGCACTGCCGCAGGCATCGAAGCGGCAGGATAATCAGGGTCAGAGTCGGATTGTCGGGGAAATTCTCCGCCCGATTACGTTCTTATGAGGAGCGAGGCAGGACCGCACCTGGAAATATGCAGGAGAGTATCGCGATGACACAGTCTCCCCCGGCCACTCGTCGGAGACTGCCCTACTTGTGCCTGGCTTACGCCTGCGTCGCTCTGGGGGCGGTCGGCCTCTTCGTCCCGCTCCTGCCGACCACGCCCTTTCTGCTGGTGGCCGCGTGGGCCGCGCCCAAAGGCTCGCCGCGCCTCGACGAGTGGCTCCGCCGGCATCCGCGCTTCGGGCCCATCCTGCGCGCCTGGCGCGAGGAGGGGGCAGTGCCGACTCGCGCGAAATGGCTGGCCTGCGGAGTGATGTTGCTGAGCTGGGTGCTCATGCTTGCTATCGCCGCATCGGTCTGGGTTCCGCTGATGACCGGGCTGCTCTTCATCGCGGTCGCCGGGTACGTCTGTACACGGCCGGTGCCGGGCGCGACGCGCGCGTCTCGCGGGTGAACGCGCCATGAGCGAAGCGACCCAAGTGACGATCTGCGACGTCGGTCCGCGCGGACGGACTTCAGAGCATGCTGCGGGAGCCCGACGTGCGCGAGCGTTTCAGGACGCTCGGTGTGACGCCGCTCAGCGGCACGCCTGAGGACCTGGGCAATTACCTCAAGTTCGAAGTCGCGCGCTGGGCAAAGCTGATCGCGGACACCGGTATCAAGCTCGAAGGAGCGTCGACTACGGTTTCAGGCCGGCGAGCTTCACCACTTTCGCGTAGCGCTTGAGCTCGTCGCGCAAGTGCGAGGCGTAGGCCTCGGGCGTGCTGCCGACCGGCTCGAAGCCGCGGGCGGCGAGGCTTTCCTTCATGTCGCCGCCCTGCAGCGCTTTCGCGATCTCGCTGCTGAGACGGTTGACGATGGGCCGCGGCGTTTTCGCCGGCGCGAGGATGCCGAAGGCCGTGGTCGATTCATAACCCGGCACGCCCGCTTCCACCATCGTCGGAAAGTCGGGCACGAGCGCCGAACGCTTGGTCGTGCCGACCGCGAGCGCTCTCACTTTGCCGCTTTTCACATGCGGCAGCACGATGGGCAGGTTCTCGAATATGAGGTGGAGACGCCCGCTTACGAGGTCGAGCAGCGCGGGGCTGCTCCCCTTGTACGGCACGTGGGTGAGCTGAACGCCGGCGAGCGCCTTGAACTGCTCCGCCGAGAGATGCGACACGGATCCGTTTCCGGCGGAGCCGTAATTGAGCGCGTCGGGCTTCTGCTTCGCGAGCGCGATCAGCTCCTTCACGCTGGTTGCCGCCACGCTGGGGTGGACGACGAGCATGAACGGGCTGATCGTGGCGAGGCTGACCGGTGCGAAATCCTTCACTGGGTCGTAAGGCATCCTGGGCTGGAGGTTGGGGTTGATCGTCAGCGGACCGGGCGAGCCCAGGACGAGCGTATAGCCGTCGGCCGGGGCCTTGGCGACGATATCGGCGCCGATCATGCCGCCCGCGCCGGGGCGGTTATCGACCACGACCGTCTTGCCGAGGGTCTCGGTAAGCTTCTGTGCAATCGCCCGCCCGGTGAGGTCGGTGCCGCCGCCCGGCGCAAACGGGACGATCAGCCTGATCGGCTTCACCGGGTACTCGGCCGCGGCAGCGAAGACGCCGGCCGGGGCCAGCGACAGCGCGACACAGGCCGCGCCGCCAAAAAAACGCAAGGTCGTTCTCATGCCATTCTCCATGTCATTTCGCTGCGGGCAGCAGGTGATTCAGGCCGTAGAGCTCGAGGAGCTCTTTCACGCGCTCGCGCGGCGGCTGGCCGGTATAGTAACCGCCGCGCGCGGGCGCGAGGCCACTCGAGCGCCTGAGGTCCACCATCGTCTCGGCCATTTTGATCGTTGCGCCGAGCGCATCCACGATCGGAACCTCGTCGACGCGCGTCACGCCGTGTTTCATGAGCAGCGCGCACAGCGGCGCTTCGCCGGGAATGATCACGTCCACGCCCTCTTTGATCATCGCGCGCGCCGAAGCATGAAACCGCTCGATGAGGCTCGCCGGTTCCTCGTACGCCTTGAGCACGTCGTCGAACGTGAAGCCGACGAAGCGCGCGCCGCCGAATTTGGACGCGAGGCCGACCCGCGCCGCGTTTTCCTCGATCACCGGCGCCATGCCTTCGATGAAAATGAGCGCGCCCATGCGCTCGCCCAGCATACGCGCCACGAGCATGGCGCTCTCTCCGTAGCCGACCACCGGGATGTCGATGAGGCTGCGCGTCTCGCGCAACGCGGGCTCCGGGATCGACATGATCGCGTAGGCGTCGAAACCACCTTCTTCGGCCGCAATGCCGCCGAGCACGAACTGCTGGCCGTGCAGGTACTGCATGTAGTTGTGCCGGATGTCGGTCCCAGGGTAATTCGTGCGATAGGTCTTCGGGTGCATGCCGTGCATCACGACATCGGTGTCGGGACGCGCGACTTTCCTGAAATGCTCCTGCAGCCGCGCCGCGTACGCGGGCAACTGTTCGAGCACGGTGAAGCTTTGATGCCAGATGCGCATTGCCATTTGCCAGTTCCTCTGATTCAGATCGTCATACCGGCGGAGGCCGGTATCCAGTAAACGATCCGGCCCGCCCCCTCAGGCGGAAGGGCGTACCGGCCTCTCGCCGGTATGAGTGATCGGGCTAATCCACCCGGGCGCCCGATTCCTTCACGACTTTCGCCCATTTCGCGACTTCGCTCTTGAAGAACGCGCCGAACTGTTCCGCAGTGCTGCCGAGCGGCTCCGCGCCCAGGGCGAGAAAACGCTCGCGCGTCTCGGGCAGCCTCACGATTTTCACGATCTCGGCATTGATGCGATCTACCGTCGACTGGGGCGTGCCCGCCGGCGCAAAAAGGCCGAACCACGCGTTCGCGTCGTAGCCGGGCACGCCGGCTTGCGCGATCGTCGGGATTTCGGGCGCGGCCGCCGATCGCACCGCGGTCGTCACGGCGAGCGCGCGCAGCCTGCCTGCGCGCGCAAGCGGCAGCGTCGTGACGATGTTGTCGAACATGAATATCGTCTCGCCGCTCAAGGTGGCGGTGGTGGCCGGCGCTGCGCCTTTGTAGGGGACGTGGACCAGTTTTACGCCTGCCATGCTGCCGAACATCGCCACGAAAAGATGGCCGCCCGACCCGCTGCCCGCCGATCCGTAATTGAGCTCGCCCGGCCGCGACCTTGCGAGCGCGATGAACTCTTTCACGCTGCGCGCCGGCAGCGAAGGATGGACGACGAAAAGAAAAGGCGTGCTCGTCACCTGGGAGACCGGCGTGAAATCCCTGAGCGCGTCGTACTGGAGCTTCGAGTAGAGGCTCGGGTTGATCGAGGTCGACACGGTGCCCATGAACAGCGTGTGTCCGTCTTTCGGCGCCTGTGCGACGAGCGCTGCGCCGATGTTGCTCGCTGCACCGGCGCGATTGTCGACGACGACCGACTGGCCGAGCGCGTCGCCGAGCTTCTGGCTGATGATGCGCGCCACCACGTCCGTCGCGCCGCCCGGCGGAAAGCCGACGACGATACGCACGGGTTTGACTGGAAAGCTCTGCGCGTGCACGTGGCCGGCAGCAATGCCCGCCGCTATCGAGCACAGCAGCGCGGGTCCCCAAAAAACTTTGCAACCGGATAGCTTCATCACTCCGCTCCTCGCATGGTGCGCGCCGCCGCGTGCGCGCCGGCGAAACGGCCGAACACCGCACCTTTGAGTACGGAGGTGGCCCCGACGTAGTTCTTGTAGTACAGGCCGACGACTTCGCCCGCCGCGTAAAGTCCCGGTATCGGGTCGCCCTGCTGATTCAGAACGCGCGCATCGCGGTCGACCTTGAGCCCGCCGAAGGTGAGCACGTTCGAAGAAATGACGGGATAGGCGTGAAACGGCGGATCATCGAGCGGATGCGCCCAGTTCGACTTCGGTGGCGCGACGCCTTGCGTTGCGAGCGCATCGAGCGCGAGCGGTTGGAACGAAGCTTCGCGGCAGCCGCGGTTATAGTCGGCGACGGTCGTCTCCAGGTCTCGAATGGGAAGACCGAGCTTCGCCGCCAGCTCGGCGATCGTGCTGCCGACGATCGGTGGCTGATCGGTGCGCAATCCGAGCCGATAGTTCGGGATGCGCGTGTGTCTCGCGTCGAGCAGCGCGTACGCGATCCCGTCCGTCTGGTTGTAGATCTCGCGCGTGATGCGCTCGTAGCACGCGTCTATCGTCGCCGGCGCCTCGTCCGTGAAGCGCCGTCCCTGGCTGTTGACCAGGATGCCGTACGAGAAAATGAACACCGACGGCTCGGCGATGCCCGATCGCGGATCGATCGGCTCCGCAAGATAGCTGCCGTAGTCGCCGCAGGGCGCTGCGCCGATGGCGAGCGCCATCTGTATGCCTTCGCCTTTGTTGTAATAGCCGCCGCGGCACACCGGGCGCAGATAGAGTGAGCGCCGGCCCATGTAGCGCGTCTGCATCTCCGGGTTGCCTTCGAAGCCCCCGCAGCCGAGGACGACCGAGTCCGCTCGAAATTCGAGCGGCTGCGCGCCGGGCCCGACCGCGCGTACGCCGACGACCGCGCCGGCGTCGTCCTGTACGAGATCCGTGGCGGCCGTCTCGTAAACAAACGTGGCGCCGCGCTTTTCGGCTTCCGCCGCGAGCGCCTCGATCAGCGCAAGGCCGCCGCCGATCGGCAAAAGCCGCGGCTGCGAGCGCGTCAGAAACTGGGTGGGCAGGAAATCGAAGCGCACGCCGAAACTTTTCAGCCACTGCACCGTCGGCCCCGCCGCCTCTGCGAAGGCCGAAACGACCTCCGGGTCGGCGAAACCCAGCGTCGTCAGAAGCGCCGGCCACTCTCCGCGCGGCCCGGATGCGAGATGCACGAGCGCGGGGTCGAGGTAGCCGCCGGCATTGGCCGCGAACATCTCCTCGAAGTCGTCGGTGACTTCGCTTTCGCTTTTCATGCGCAGGTAGGCATCGGTGTATCGCGTCTGCCCGCCGCGCTCCTCCCGCGGCGCGCGCTCCAGTATCGTGACCGTCGCGCCTCCCTGCAAAGCAGCGACGGCGGCGGCGAGCCCGGCAATGCCGCAGCCGGCAACGACGACATCCGATCGTGTTTGCAACACGGAACCTCCGGCAGGGATTGACGTGTGCGTCCCTTCAATCGCCTGCGTGCGCGCAATCGAGCGCGCTCCGCACGAACTCGGGATCGAAGACCCGGTCGGCGAGAACCTGGCAGCGCTTCATCAGGCGATGCTCGTGCGCATCGTAGTCGGGCACCGCGTAATGCCACGTGCCGACATGGTCCCAGAGCAGAACGTCGCCGACGCTCCAGTGGTGCACGTAACGATACTCGGGCTTGAGGATGTGGCTGAACAGGAAGTCGAGCGTGCTCCGGCTTTCCGGGGCGTCCAGCTCGTTGATCCTCACGGTGAAGCCGGGGTTGGCGTATATCACCTTGCGCCCGGTGATCGGATGGGTGAGGAAGAGTGGATGTGAAACCGGGGGCCTTTCACGACGCTGCTCCTCGGTCAGTGCGGGACGGGTGCTGCCTTTCATCCGCATCAGCTCGTGGAAGTTGTTCCAGTCGTGAGCCGCCGTGGCATGCTCGAGCTTCGTCCTGACGCTCTGCGGAAGGTCTTCATAAGCAGCCTGCGTGTTGGCGAACTCGGTCGCGCCCAGTGCGCGTCCGTCGCGCATGGGGACTTTCAACGCGACCAGCACGTTGACGAAGCCCACCACGCGGTTGTAAGTCATGTCGGTGTGCCAGTCCTGCCCGGCATCGGGGATCCCGATCGGGCGCCCGTTCTCCACCACGTTCGAAAGTATCGAGACCTCCGGCATGCCCGGTTCCGTGCGGCCCTTCGCCGACGAGATGACCTGCAACTCACCGAAGCGTGCCGAGAACCTGCGCAAGGTAGCGGCATCGATCGGCTGGTTGGGGAAGCGCAGGACGCCGCGCGTGCCCAGCGCTTGCAGCACGCTCGCGAAATCGGCGTCCGACAGCGGGCGCGCGAGATCGACTCCGGTGACGGTCGCGCCCAGCGACGTATCGTGGTGTTGAATGGTCAGCATAGTCGTGTTCGTTCACCCGCGCACGCCGGTCCGCAGTTATAGTAACAGACGCGATTTATCACACGCCGAGGAGAAAGCATGCCTGTGCATCACATGTGGAGAGCGGCGGCGCTGATCATCGCTGCGGCTGTGCCCGTTGCGGCTTCGGCCCAGGCTTACCCGGCGAAAGCGGTACGCGTCGTCGTCCCGTTCCCGCCCGGCTCGGGCGTGGACATTGCGATCAGACTCATCACCCCGAAATTGACCGAGGCGCTCGGCCAGCAGTTTGTCTCCGATAACCGTCCCGGGGCCGGCGGTAACATCGGTGCGGAGCTCGCCGCGCGCGCGCCTGCCGATGGCTACACGCTGTTCGCGGCGGGCGCGCCGGCCGCGGTCAGCCAGACGCTGTACGCCAAGCTCGGCTACGATCTGATCAAGGACTTCGAGGCGATCGCGCTGGTGGCAAGCGTGCCGTTGCTGCTCGTCGTGCATCCGTCGTTGCCGGTGAAAAGCGCGAAGGCGCTGGAGGCGCTTGCAAAGGCAAAGCCGGGTGCGCTCACTTTCGCCTCCACGGGCAACGGCAGCACGCCTCATCTCACGGCCGAGATGCTGAAGATGCACACCGGGATCCAGATCCTGCACGTGCCTTACAAGGGCTCGCCGGCCGCGATCACCGATCTCCTGTCCGGCAACGTGACGCTCATGTTCGCGAACAGTCTGTCGGTGCTGCCGCACGTGAAGAGCGGGCGCCTGCGTGCGCTTGCGATCTCGAGCAGGAAACGCAGCCCCTTGTCGCCGGACCTGCCTGCCGTCGCAGAGACCTATCCCGGGTTCGAATCGGGCACCTGGTACTCGTTCGCAGCGCCAGCGGGCACCCCGCGGGAGATCGTCGCACGGCTGAACGGCGCCATTGTGAAGGCGTTGCAGATGCCCGACGTGCGGGAGAAGTTCCACGCTCAGGGCGCGGATCTCATGCCCGGAACGCCGCAGGAAGCGGGCGCTTTCTACCGCTCCGAAGTGGCAAAGTGGAGCAAGGTGGTGAAAGCGTCAGGCGCTAAAGTCGATTAGCGGGATTCTGATTAATCGAGCAACCAGCCGAGTGAGCGAGAGCATGACGACCCGGCGCACGGCGCTTACAAGGAGTGTTTCGATGTATGCATTGTCACGGCGCGCGCCATGACCGGCGCGGCCCGCGTCACCCTCTGCGACGTCGGCCCGCGCGATGGGCTGCAGAACCAGTCCCGCAACGTGCCCGCGGCCGATAAGGTGGCCATCGTCAACGCCTTGAGCGCGAGCGGGCTCCCCCGCATCGAGGTCACCTCCTTCGTATCGCCGCGCGCGATTCCGCAGTTGGCCGATGCCGAGCAGGTGATGCACGAAATCGAACGCCGGCCCGGCGTCGAGTACGTCGTTCTCGTTCCGAACCTTCGTGGGGCGGAGCGGGCGCTCGCGTGCCGGCCGGACGAGCTCAACGTCGTCATGTCGGTGTCGGAGACGCACAACCGCGCCAACCTCAGGATGACGCGCGAGGAATCGTTCGCCGCCCTGACGGGCGTCATCGCGCTCTCGCGAGAGCGCGGCGTCCCGGTCAACGTGTCGCTGTCGTGCTCGTTCGGCTGTCCCTTCGAAGGCGATGTTCCTCTCGCCGGCATCGAGGAATGGATCACACGCTTCACGGAGCACGGCGTCAGCGCCTATACGATATGCGACACGACCGGCATGGCGTATCCGCGCCAGGTGCGCGAGATCATGGCGCGTTTGCGCGATCGCTTCCCGCGTCACGTCTTCACGCTTCATTTCCACAATACGCGAGGGTTGGGTGTGGCGAACGTTCTGGCGGCGGCCGCCGACGGCTTCGATCGGTTCGACGCGTCCCTGGGCGGCCTCGGCGGTTGCCCCTATGCGCCGGGCGCGACGGGCAACGTGTGCACCGAGGACGTCGTGCACGCGCTGCACCTCGAAGGCTACGAGACCGGCGTCAATCTGGAGGCGCTCATCGCAGCCGCGCAAAGCCTTCCCGCGATCATCGGCGGGGACATCCCCAGCCAGATCGCGCATGCGGGGCCGCGCACGCGGCTATACAGTCTGGATGAAGCGCTGAGTCAGGAGTGACGCGGCGCCCTGTATCGCTAACGTGGCGTGCGTCGATGACGCACCGCTGTCGGTGCATCCCCGATGCGCCCCACGGTGTCTCGCTTACGCCGCGGTCTTCAGCTCCCGCCGCTTGACGTGACTCGTGAGCCGCTGCGTCAGGCTGCGGCGCACTTCGTTGAAGGCCATCGAGGAGACGTCGCGAGGACGTTCGAGATCGATCGCTATGTCGGTTTCGATGCGCCCCGGCCCGGCTGTCATCACGACCACGCGGTCGGCGAGGAGGGTCGCTTCTTCCACCGAGTGGGTGACGAAGATCACCGTCACTTTGGTGCGCTCCCAGATCTGCAGAAGCTCGTCCTGGAGCTGCTCGCGGGTGAGGGCGTCGAGCGCGCCGAAAGGCTCGTCCATGAGCAGGATGTTCGCTTCGTTCGCGAGCACGCGCGCGATGGCGACGCGCTGCTTCATGCCGCCGGAAAGCTGCGCGGGGTAGCGGCCCGCGAAAGCGGCGAGGCCGACCATGTGCAGATACTCGTCGGCGAGCTCGCGCACGCGTGCGACGGGCAGCCCTTTCTGTTTCGGTCCGAAAGCGATGTTCTCGCGCACCGTGAGCCACGGAAAAAGAGCGTAGTCCTGGAACACCATGCCGCGGTCGCTGCCGGGGCCGCTGACCGGATGATCGTAGATGTCCACTTCGCCCGAGGTGGGCTGCTCGAAACCGGCGATGATTCTGAGCAGCGTCGACTTGCCGCAGCCCGATGCGCCGATCAGGCACACGAACTCGCCTTTGTCGATGACGAGATTCACGTTGCGGAGCGCCTCCATCGTTCCGTTGCCGATCTGGAACACCTTGCTCACGTCGCGCACGGCGAGGAACGGCCGGCGGGGAGTCGTCTTATCCATGATGTTGCGGGCTCCACCGCAGCATGCGGTTGTTGAGGGCGACGATGATGCGATCGGTTGCGAAGCCCGCGACGCCGATGACGATCATCCCGGTCACGACGAGATCGGTGCGCGAAAGGGTGCGCCCGTCCATGATGACCGAGCCCAGCCCCGTGGGCACTCCGGTCATCTCGCCCACCACGATCAATATCCACGCGAAGCCGTGCGCCAGGCGCAGCCCGTTGAAGATGCTCGGCGTCGCCGCCGGCAGCACCACCTGCCGGAACATGCGCGAGCCGTCGCAGCCGAGCATCGCGGCGGCCTCGAATAGCTTGGGGTCGACCGAGCGCACGCCGAAAATCGTGTTGAGCACGATCGGGTAGAACGCGCCGAGAAAAACGAGAAAGACCGCCGAGCGCGGACCGAGCCCGAAGAAAATCATCGACAGCGGCAGCCATGCCGTCACCGGGATCGGGCGCAGCAGCGAGAGCGTCGGGTCGACGAGCTGTCGCACCACTTTCACTTTGCCGATCACCAGCCCCAGCGGCACGCCGAGGACGATGGCGAGCGCGAACCCGCCGTAGACGCGCTCCATCGACGCGGCGAGGTGGGTGAGTATCGTCCCGCTGAACGCGTCGTCGTGTATGCCGCCCACGGTGAAGTCGTACATCATGAGCGCGACTTCGTACGGCGTGGGCACGAGCTGCGTGCCGGTCATGCGCACGAGCTGGTGCCACAGCACGACGAGCGCGATGGGGAAGCCTAAGCCCAGCAGCACGCTCTGCACGCGCTCGGGCACGCGGGAGGCGCGCGCACGCGCGCGCGGTGCGGCTGGAGCCGCGACCGCCGCGAGCGGCGGCGCGGCGGCCGCTTCCGCCGGCGGCCCGGCCTCGATCGCGGGGGCGGGCGCGAGGGCTGCGCTCGCTGCGGCAGGCGGCGTCACGTCGTCGTCGCTTTTCGTCCGCTACTTCCGGGCGACTGCCGCCGTCGCCGGCATGAACTTCGTGGTAACGAACTTATCGAAGTTCGGCAGCTGGCGGATCTGCTTCTTCTCGTGCATCAACTGCGCGTACGCTCGCGCGCGCTTGATGAACTCGTCGTCGATCTTCCACGTGAGCTCGACGTTGGGCGCCGCGAGCTCGATCGACTTGCGCGTCTGGCCGAGCTTCTGCACCGCCATGTCGACCTTGGCGCTTTCGTTGGCCATCGCGTACTCGGTCGCCTTGCGATGCATGTCCATCATGACCTTCACCAGCTCGGGGTTCTTGTCGATCGTGTCCTGCTTCACGCCCCACACCATGTTGAGCGACCCGATGGCGGTGCTGTACGGGTACTCGACGATCCTGCCGGTACCGTTCGCGAGGCTGATTCCCGGCCCCGGCTCGGCGCCGACGTAGGCGTCGATATCGCCGCGCGCGAGCGCGGGCGCCATGTCGGAGAACGGAAGCCGTATCGCCTGGATGTCTTTCACGGTCATGCCTTCGGCCTTGAGGCGCTCGAGGATCACCACCTCCTGTGTGGAGCCCGGCCAGATCGCGACTTTCTTGCCTTTGAGGTCCTTGACGGTCTTGATGCTCGATTTCGCGCCCGCGACGATCGCCATGCCGCGGTTGCACTGCGAGGCGAAGACGACGATCGGCTCGCCGGCGGCCGCACCGAGCGTCGCGGCTGCGATGCCGAACGTTCCGAAATCGACGGTGCCGGTGATGACGGCGTTCTTGCCGTCGGTGGGGCTCTCGAACGGAATCACTTCGATCTTGTATCCGGGCGGCGCGAACTTCTCGTAGAAGTACGGCGTGATGCCGTGGATCAGCTTGAGCGTTCCGACCTTGATGACTTTCTGCTGCGCGGTGACGGGTGACGCGAATCCGAGCAGGGCGGAAGCGGCGAGAACGGCTGCTGCAGTGCTGAGGAACCTGCGACGCGATGGCATGGAGCGCTCCTTCTGGGAGGACGTTGCACGGCGAAGGCCGCCGCGACCTGCCGCACCCCTTGAGCAACGCTTATGCCAGTTGCCGATGTGAATCAAAACATGGGGTTAGAGTGTCACCCCCGAAATGGCCGCGCTCCGTGCTAGTGCGTCGCACGCTCCGGCGCACGAACTCAGTGCACCGGTCGGTATGCGCGCTTGTATTCAAGCATCGAGCTCGCGCACGAGCGCGGCGAGCGCGCCGTCGGGATGCGCGAGCTCTTCGAGGATCGAGAAGTGGTTATGTCCCGGAAGCGCTGCGAGCTGCCCCGGCAGACCCGCGCGCGCGCGCGCCGCCGCGAACTCGCACGACTGGCGCTGAAGCTCGGGCAGCTCCGCGGTTCCATACGCGATCACGAGCGGGGCGGACGATTGCGGAAGATTCAGAAGCGGGCTCAATGCGCCGGCATCGTCAGCGGCGAGCGCGAGCTTGCGATTGAGGAAGGAGAGTCGTATCGGCTCGAGGTCGAAGATGCCGCTCACCGCAAGGCCTCCCCGCACCGCCGGATGCGCGAGCGAGATCGCGGTGAGATGGCCGCCCGCAGACCAGCCCGAGACATAGAGCCGGTTTGCGTCGGCGCCGAACCGCGCGGCGTTCTGCGCGATCCAGGTGATCGCGCTTTGCACTTCGGCGACGATCTCTGGAAGCGTTGCTTCAGGCGCGAGGGTATAGCCGATGCTCGCCACGCTGATGCCGTGCGCGAGCGGACCGCTTGCGAGGAAGCGGAACGTCTCCTTCGCCCGCATCTGCCAGTAGCCGCCGTGTATGAAGACGAGCACCGGAGCGCGCTCGCGCTGCGCGGCGAAGAAATCGAGGCGATTTCGTGCGCGTGGGCCATAACGCAGGTCGAGGTGTTGCGGATGGGCCGCGGCGGCCTCCGCGCTGCGCCGTTCCCAATCAGCGAGCACGCGCGCGCTGTCGGCGACCGCCGAGGTGTTGTCGTAGGCCGCATCGAGCGCCGCCTGGTCCATGTTGCGATAGACGTGCATGGGCTGAAGTATTGCACGGCCCGCGCTGCGGCAAGGCCGTGATGCCTTCCAAAGGCCCTTCGCCGGTGAGCGAATCGGCGCCGTGGAAGACGGGCAAGGAGAGACCCGGGAAGCTCGTCAACGACAACAAGGACATGCCGAATCCCAAAACGCCGTCGGGGAGCAGCGAGTCGGCGCCGACGAAAACGAGGTAAGGACGCTCTGCAGTATTGTCATCGCGAGGCACAGTGTGCCGTGGCTGCCATTCGGCAGCCACCTCGGCCGGTAAACGAACATGCGCGGGGATCCCCGGGATTGCTTCGTCGCTTTGCTCCTCGCAATGACAGCGGTGCCGGGCTTCAGTCGAAGAAAGCGAAAGTCCGGGTCTCGATGCTTTCGCGCGGCGGTGCGTCCGCCGGCGTCGCCGGATCGTCGAACGCGCTGTGCGCGGTGAACCGCGAGAGCTTGCCGGCGTCCGAATCGAACACCTTGAACACCAGCGCTTCGTGACGCTCCATGCGCGGAAAGTAGTACCACGTGTGCGAGGGATTGTGCGCGATGTGGTAGACCTCGCCGGTGCGGTCTTTGTAACGGCGCTCGACCCGGATGAAGCCTTTCTGCGGGATCGAGCGGCCGTCGCAGATGCCGAGCGGATCGATCAGCACCGTGCCTCGAATCGGCCGCCACACCTGGATGATGGCCCAGCGCTTCGCGAACCGGCGCTCGGCTTCCGCGTCGCCGACGATTTCGCGCAGCCGTATCGGCGCGGATTTCTCGGTGTAGTCGTTGTGCACGCCTTTCACGGTCGGCCGCGCGCCGGCGACTCTCTGCGACTCGTCGTCGGTGATGCGGATGGTGTGGTCGAACACCACGACGTCGGAGGCGCCTGAATGCTTTTTGATCAGCGCCTCGACTTCCGGATCGTAGACACGCTTGCGTTCCGCCTCGTCGGTGAAGTCGCGCACTTGCGTAGGGTGGTCGACGAA
>Ga0105106_10001739_pt1 | contig 15550 bp, 11 predicted proteins | sample PPLLaktember2015_5_FD_79109 | JGI IMG/M metagenome (GOLD analysis project Ga0105106, IMG submission 79109) | Freshwater sediment microbial communities from Prairie Pothole Lake near Jamestown, North Dakota, USA - PPLs Lake P8 Core (1) Depth... | ecosystem: Environmental > Aquatic > Freshwater >...
AGCCCCAACCCGACCGCTGGCAGCAATACGGTGCTGCTGACGGCAACGGTCACCGATCCATCGATGAGCAACGGGTTTGGTACGGAGCCTGGCTCCACTATCATGGCTGCCGAATGGTTCGAAGGTCCCGATCCGGGTCTGGGCCAGGGTACCGCGCTGGCTGCTCAAGACACCTCTTTCGATAGCAACAGCGAGGCAGTGGAAGGGTACCTCACCAACATCGGCGGTTGGACGAACGGCGACCACACAGTCTCCGTGCGGGGCAAGGATGCTGCTGGAAACTGGGGTCCGGTTTCGACCTACATCGTCAGTGTTACAGGCAATCCTCTGGCGACCATCCTGGTGGATGGCTTCGAGCAAGGCAACCTGGATAACTGGGGCCTGGCGGTTGGTAACGTGGCTGTAGGCGCTCGGCTGGATGGCGGCCTGGTTGGACTGCAGGCAAAACTGGATGGAGGCAAGTCCTCCTATCTGATTGACCGCACTCCTTCCGGCGAAGCCAGCTATCGAGCCAGCTTCCTGATGGATGCCAGCCAGGTCTCGAGCGGAGCCCGCTTCGACATCCTGGTTGGTAAGGACGCCAATGGCATCGATATCTTCGGCGTCGAGATCGAGACCAGCGCGGCCGGAGCGGAAGTGCGAGCCTGGGCTTTGCAGGCTGGCGAGCGCCAGTACTCCCAATGGCATCACACTGGTGCAGGCGCTCAAACCGTCCAACTGCGGTGGTTATCGGCCTCCAAGGGCCTGCTGGAGCTGAGCATCAACGGTAAAACCGCAGCCTTCATGCAGAACCTGGACACCAGCGCTTCTCGGCTGGAAAACGTCCTGCTCGGTGCTTCGAGCTATCTCTCACCAACCTTGAGTGGCAGTATGTACTTTGACGCTTTCGCATCGTACCGCGACGCGCTAATGCCTGGGGGACCATTCAAGTTGTTCCTCCCGACGATTAACAAATAGGGGTATCGTCATGACCGGGTTGGGTGCAGCCGCCAGGCTGCACCCAACCCATCATCTATCGAGGTCCAGACTTGTGATGTACAATAATGGGGAAGGATTGATATGAAAACAGCAGCACTCTATCCAACAGAAACTCAAAAAATGACGGGAAAACTGTTGAAATCGATCGTACTGCCAGCATTGGTGATCTTATTGGCAGTGGGGGGATACTTTGGCTACCGCGTATGGGATGCAGCTCAAAAAGCGCGTGAAGCTGCGCGTATTCTTCAAATGCAAGAGCAAGCTGCAGCTGCAATTGCGGATCGAGTGGGCGTGCGCGTGACCCAGGTGATGGTAACAGCCGATGGTGGATTGGTCGATCTGCGCTACGAAGTGATCGATTCAGATAAGGCAATTTTCTTGTTCGATGACCTGACCGTGGTGCCCCGGCTGATTGCCAAGGACGGTACAGAGATTGCCTTGGTCGATCTGCCTCACCGTCACAGCGTTGAACCTGGTCTGTCGTACTTTATCCTTTACCGTAACATCGAGGGGGCAATTGAACCCGCGGATGAAGTCACCGTGGTCGTCGATAATGTACACCTGGAACACTTTAAAGTTGCTCCGTAATCGTTTACTGGTGTTAATCTGGGCAGCTATGCTGGTGTTGGCACCCACCTCACCAGCTGCTGCCCATAGCGTAGAGCTGCTCAAGTCCGATCCGCCTGGCGGATCCGTGCTGAGTGCCTCACCTGCGAGAGTTACCGCCTGGTTCAACGAAGAAATGCAGACCGGCGTGAGCTGGCTGCGGGTGTACGATGAAAGCGGCAAGCAAGTCGACGCCGGTGATGGCGGGGTGGATTTGACCGATGCGGAGCATGCCTCAATGCTGGTGAGCTTGCCAGGCGCGCTACCTGATGGGGCCTACGAAGTTCGCTGGCAGGTTGTCCTGTTGGATGGCGATCCAAGCGAGGGGAGTTTCAATTTCTACGTGGGTTCCAGAGGCGCGGCAGCGGCAACCTTAGCTGCTTCTGCGGCGCTCGCCCCACAGCCAGAGGCGCAAAGCCAGGCTGGAGGCAGTAACCTCGTGGTGGGTGGGGGCATCGTTCTGTTGGTCGCAATCCTGGGCCTGGTGGTCTTGCGCTTTATGGGTCGTAAGCAGGTATAATCCAGTTTTAATATGACAACTTACCGTCATTCCAAACGCCAGGCAAAAGCAATACTTGCCGGGCTGCTCTTGCTTTTGATGGCGGTTCTCTCGGCTTCGCCAGGGTCTGCCCATGCAGCTCTGATTCGTTCGGATCCAGCTGATAATTCGGTTCTGAGCGTGGCTCCTAAAGAGATTCGCCTTTGGTTCAATGAGCCGATCTCAGCCGAGTTCAGCACAGCCAGGTTATTGGACATCACTGGCGAGGAAGTGCGCCTGGAAAGCTTGCGTACGGACCCCGAAGATCCTTATGCGCTGATTCTGGTCGCTCCAGAACTGCCGGCGGGGGTGTTCAGCGTTAACTGGCATGTACTCTCCGAGGCCGACGGTCACTTTACCCAGGGCTTGATGGTATTTGGCGTAGGGGAAGGTGCAGATACTGGCGCCGCTGCCCAGGGTTCGTCGGGACCGGAGATTCCCTGGTTCGAGGTGCTGCTGCGGTGGGTGAATTTTTCTGTCCTGGCAATGCTCTTTGGATTATTGGGTGTAGCGTTTTTGGTTTTGCCTCGCATGCCCCAAAACCAGGCGGAAGATGAGCTGGCTCTGGCGCGCAGACGATTGCTTGGTCTGGCGCGCAGCATGGCTCTGGTGGTTTTGTTGGTTGGTTTTGTATGGCTGGGTTTCCAATTTGTGGTGTTGTACAGCACCCTACCTGAAGGAGCTTCGCCGCTGCGGGTGGTCTGGCAGCTGATGGTGCGCACCCGCTGGGGGTGGCTCTGGCTTATCCGCCAGGGGCTGGCGATGATCCTGCTGGTGGTCAACCCGGCGGGCAAGCCATCTGGCATCCGAAGGGCATTGTCCCTGGGCTTGGCTGGGGCGCTATTGGTAGTACAGGCGCTCACCGGGCATGCGGCTGCCATCACTCCCGATACAGGCCTGGTAGTGGCTGTGGACACGCTGCACCTTTTGGCAGCCGCCATGTGGATGGGAGGCTTGTTGGGATTGGTGATGGCAGTCCTGCCGCTGGCGCGCAGCTCACCATCCAGCTTGACCCACTTGATCCAGACCGCCTGGGGGGCGTTTGGCGCCTGGGCGGCTGTGAGTGTTGGGTTGGTAGTAGCCACAGGGATCTTTAATACGGCGAAGCAGATCGCATCTCCCGATGCAATGATCACCACCCTATACGGGCGCACTTTGTTGATCAAAGTGGGGCTCATGCTGCTGGCAGGATTGGTGGGTCTGCTGAATTCGCTTTCTTTGCATCCTGGTCTTGCGGCTCGATTTGGGCGTTGGTTGGGACGCCCGCCTGATTGGAGACCTATCCAGGTGCGCAACTTGCCACGCCTTTTTTTGACCGAAGCAGGCATTGGAATGGTGGTTATCCTCAGTACAGGTTTGCTGACTTCCACACCACCCGCCAGAGGTCCAGAGTTTGCCCCTGCAGCAGATGCGCAGCTCGACTCTCTTAGTCAGAGCGTGGATGATCTACTGGTTTCTTTCTCTGCCAAACCCAACTTGCCCGGTCCCAACGTATTCACGATCCGGGTTACAAGTCGGCGCCGTCCGCCTCCAGCGGAAGTGTTACGCGTCATCCTGCGATTTACTTACCTCGGGCAGGATATGGGCACGCAATCGGGTGATGCTGAGCTTCAGGAGGAAGGCGTTTACCGGCTGGGTGGGAATTATTTGAGCCTGGCGGGTCCCTGGCAGGTCGATGTCGTGGTGCGCCGCAAGGGAATTGAAGATAGTGTTGCGCGTTTCGATTGGAATGTTTCGCCCGGCGGGCCGCCCCGAGAGGCCATCGTCTCTGACAGACCCTGGGAAACCCCGCTTTCTATAATTAGTGTCATATTGCTGGTGGTTGTGCCGCTCATTGCAGGGGTCAGCAAGCTGAGGGCTAGACGGCGCACCCCGATTGTTATATTGCTGGTCGGATTTTTCTTGAGCTTGTCTACGCCGCAAATTGCCGCTCGGGCTGCGCTTGATGATCATTCGCCCTTCTTTGAGCAGCCCAGACAGCCATATCCTGCTGAGGAGATGTTGACCGTCCTGGTAAGGCTGAAAGAGCAGACGCCGCTGCAGCTCCCTGATCGATACCTGGGAACTGACCGGCAGCGCCAGGTGATTGAGCGCTTGCAGGCGCAAGCCGAAAGATCCCAGGCTGAGCTGCGGGAGTTATTGGCGGAACGCCAGCAACAGGGCAAGGTGGCTGCTGTTTATCCATTTTGGATTTTCAATGGTCTGGCAGTGACCGCAACGCCAGACGTCATCCTGGAGCTGGCGCAACACCCAGAGGTGGAGAGCGTTGTTGTAGAACGCGAGCTTACCGAACCCACCCTGGATATTGAAGATGCTGATCCCCAGCCTAATCTGGAGGTTATCCGCGCTCCGGATTTATGGGACCTGGGATTTACAGGAAAAGGGGTGGTTGTCGCCAGCATGGATAGCGGGGTGGATGCCAACCACCCCGATCTTGCTGAGCGCTGGCGAGGCGGAGATAATTCCTGGTTCGATCCTTACAATGAGCACCCCGATGCGCCCTTTGACCGCAGTGGTCACGGCACGGCAGTGATGGGGGTGATCCTGGGCGGCGATAGTAGTGGAACGAGCATTGGGGTAGCACCAGGAGCAACCTGGGTGGCAGTAAAAATCTTCAACGATCAAGGCTCAGCCACAACCACAGCCATACACCAGGGCTACCAATGGTTGCTGGATCCGGATGGAGACCCAGCCACCGCTGATGCGCCCCAGGTGGTTAATAATTCCTGGGTTTTTTTAGACCCCGGGTGCGACCTCGAATTTGAATCAGACCTGCAGGCGCTGCGGGCGGCAGGCGTTTTGCCGGTTTTTTCAGCGGGTAACTTTGGCCCTGAAACAGATACCAGCCGCAGCCCAGCCAATAACCCGGGGGCCGTTGCTGTTGGCGCTACCGATCAAGAAGATGTCATCCTGCCCTCCAGCAGCCGGGGTCCATCCGCGTGCAACACTGAACAGACCATCTACCCGAACCTGGCAGCGCCGGGACAGGATATCTTTTCCAGTTCTCTGGCAGGATCCTATTCGGTTTTAAGCGGCACATCCCTGGCGGCGCCGCATGTCAGTGGAGGCCTGGCGCTGCTCTTGAGCGCCTTCCCGGGGATGCCGCTGGAGCTTCAGGAAAACGCCCTGGGCGCCTCAGCCCTTGACCTGGGAGCCAGTGGGGCAGACAATGATTACGGAGATGGGCGGTTGGATTTATTCCAGGCATACCGCTGGTTGGTAGAGCGCTACCAACCGCCTGAACCAGTCATCCCCCCCACACCGACTCCGGCACCTGCAGGTATCGAGCGGTTGTATTTCCCGTGGATTCAAGGGTAACGGTTAATCTGCGTATCTATCCGAAAGATAATGGTGGTTGGTCAGTTGATGTTGGTCAGCCGATCAGTAAGTCTGTAGGTCAATCGACGGTTGGTCAGGGATCAGGAGTATCGGTAGATTGAGGAGGATTACAGGTATGAAAGCGAAAACTCGTGGAGAAGCCGCAATCCGGGATGACTCCGTGTTAAATAAAACCAGGAAGAGCTGGACAGAATGGTTCCAGATCCTGGATAACTGGGGTGCGAAGGAAAAAGGTCATAAGCTCACTGCACGCTATCTGGCAGAAGAATGGCAGGTGTCGCCCTGGTGGTCCCAGTCGGTGACAATCCGCTACGAGCAGGAACGCGGTAGGCGCGCTCCAGGGCAACGGTCGGGGGGGAAATTTGCCGTCTCTGTGCAGCGCACCGCCCGCGCCAGCGCACAGCAGGCCTATGCCGCGTTTACGGATGCTGCGGCGCTTGGGCGTTGGTTCACAACCTCGGCGAAAGTCGATGCGCGTGTGGGAGGCAGCTATTCGACTGCCGACGGAGACCAGGGCAAATTCCTGGTATTGGAGCACCCGCGCCGGGTGCGTTTCACCTGGGAACACCCTCAGCATTGCCCGGGTACTCTGGTCGAAGTTAACTTTTCGCCGCGCCCGGATGGGCGTGTCACTGTGCGACTGGAGCATTCCGGTATCCAAGATGAGGCAGGATTCCAGGACCTTAGGAAAGGTTGGACGGGCGCCATGGACTCGCTTAAATCCTATTTGGAGACCGGCAAGGATATTCCATAACCCGGATGAACCTGAGCGTCCTGTAAGGGAACGCGGTATAATCCGTTATAATCCCCGTTTTTGGAGGAATAAATGGCAGAACGTAAGATCCGTGTTTTGGTTGCCAAACCCGGATTGGATGGGCACGATCGCGGTGCTAAAGTCGTTGCACGCGCCCTGCGCGATGCCGGAATGGAAGTCATCTATACGGGTCTGCGCCAGACTCCAGAGATGATCGCAGAAGCTGCTTTGCAAGAAGATGTGGATGCGGTAGGTCTCTCAATTTTGTCTGGGGCGCACATGGCATTGGCGCCACGCGTATTGGAGCTGCTCAAAGCCAATGGTCAAGGGAATGTCAAGGTCTTCATTGGCGGGATCATACCGGATGAGGATGTTCCACGACTGCATGAAATGGGCGTAGTAGGCGTCTACGGACCTGGCACTATCACCGATGAGATCATCACAGATATCCGCAGAGCAGTGCGTGGCGAGACCGTTGCTGGGGCACCTGGAACGGCTTAAACCTGATATGGAGTCCCTGGCAGAAGGCGTACTAGGTGGAAATCGCCTGGCACTGGCGCGTTTGCTCACGCAAGTGGAGAATGACACGCCTACCGGGCGCGCTGCTCTCAACGACCTGTTCCCGTTTACCGGTCACGCTCACCTGATTGGGGTGACGGGGGCTCCTGGAACGGGAAAATCCTCCCTCGTCAACCAACTTGCACGTCATTTCCGCCAGCCGCAAGGCGAGCAGGCGCCGGTTCGGGTGGGTATCCTTGCGGTTGATCCTTCCAGCCCATTTACCGGCGGGGCAATCCTTGGCGACCGGGTACGCATGCGCGACCTGTCCGGCGATCCGGGGGTTTTTATCCGCTCCATGGCCTCGCGCGGCTCCTTAGGCGGGCTGGCGTCTGCCACTGCCAGCCTGGTTTTGGCATTGGACGCCGCCGGGTTTGAGACGATCCTGATCGAGACAGTAGGGGCAGGTCAGGCGGAGGTGGATATCGCCCGCCTGGCGCATACCACTCTGGTAGTGGAAGCTCCTGGACTGGGGGACGACATCCAGGCTATCAAGGCAGGTATTTTGGAGATCGCTGATATTCTGGTGATTAATAAAGCTGACCGGCCCGGTGTAGAGAATACAGAACGCGCCCTGCGCGGTATGCTACAACTGGCTATGCCTGGACCGCGTGTTTTCATCCATCACGGTCTGGCCGATTCGTCTGGAAATACGCGCGAGAGAATGGAACCCGGAACCGCAGAAGCAGTTGCTGGTGGTCCGGTTTGGCACCCTCCGGTGCTCAGGACTGTGGCGACAGAGGCCAGCGGGATTGTGGAGCTGGCTCAAGAGATTTCTCGGCATAAGAAATATCTAAAGGAAAGTGGTGACTGGGAGCGGCGCGAACGCGCCCGCCTTCAGACGGACCTGCAATTACTGCTCCAATCTGCTCTGCTCAACCGCTGGCAGGCCCGCTTGCCCGAGAGTAAATACCAGGAGGTGGTAAACCGGCTGTCGCAACGCGAAATGAGCCCCTGGCAGGCTGTACAGCTATTGATCGAAGGAGAGGACCGATGATCTTTGGGGATGGCATCCGCTTCAGAGCCCCGGAGCGCAGCGACCTGGAGATGTTCGTTGCCTGGCTCAATGATCCCGAGGTACGTTTTGGATTGTCTCTGAGCCTGCCGCTTTCGATGGGGGAAGAGGAGAAATGGTACCAGAGCATGCTGGAGAGACCTAGCGCGGAGCATCCGATGGTGATCGAAATTCAGGAGGGTGAAACCTGGAGGCCTATCGGCAATTGTGGTTTCCATGCCATCGATTGGCGCAGCCGGTCTTCGGAGGTGGGCATATTCATCGGTGAAAAATCTTTGTGGAACCAGGGCTACGGCAGCGCGGCCATGCGCTTGTTGTTAAAAATCGGCTTTGAAACCATCAACCTGAACCGCATCTTCCTGCGCGTGCATGCCGATAACCCACGCGCCATTCGTTCTTATGAAAAGGTCGGTTTTGTGCATGAGGGAGGGTTTCGTCAGGCTGAATTTAAGGACGGTAAATTCATCGACGTGTTATTTATGAGCGTGCTGCGTTCGGAATGGCACGGATAGGGAGGCTTATGTTAATCTCACCAGGACGGCATGAGCTCAATATATATGGAGAAATCCAGTTATTTGCGGGGACCGCCTGCCCGGATCTGGCAGAGCAGATTGCCAGTTATCTGGGCTTGCAGCCGCGTGGACGGGATGTGACTCTCTTTCCGAATGATAACCTTTTCGTACGTCTGCATCGCAGTGTGCGCGGACAGGACGTATTCGTCATTCAAACAACCAGCAAACCCGTTCACCGCAACCTGATGGAGCTGCTGATCATGCTGCAGACCTTGCGCCTGGATTCTGCCGGGCGAGTGACAGCGGTGATCCCATATTTATGCTATGCGCGTTCGGATAAGAAGGACAAGCCGCGGGTGCCCATCACTGCGCGCCTGGTGGCTGATATGATTGAAGTGGCGGGGGCTGACCGCTATATGACCTTGGATCTTCATGCCGGGCAGATCCAGGGCTTCTTCTCCATTCCTGGCGATGTCTTGACTGCTTTTCACATTCTCACTAATTATCTCCAAACCCAACTTTCCGACCTGAGAGATCCGGTGGTAGTAGCCGCTGACCTGGGCTTTGCAAAAAAGGGGCGCAATCTGGCTGCCATGATCAATGCGCCAATGGCATTCATTGAAAAACGCCGCTCTGCGCAAGATAACCAGCCAGTGGCGTTGACGCTCATCGGCGATGTGGATAATCGTGATGTGATTATTGTCGATGACGAGGTGGATACCGGTGGATCGGTGGTACAGGCGGTGAACCTGGTGAAAGCCAACGGCGCCCGAAAAATTTACCTGATTTTTGTGCATGCGGTGCTTTCTGAGCCGGCGGTTAAGCGCCTGGCAGAGCTGCCGCTTTCACGCATCATCACTACCGATACGATTCCAATCCCCGAAAAGCAGAGCCAGTTGATCGCCGACAAGCTGGTGGTGCTCACAGTTGCGCCTCTCCTGGGTGAGGTCATCCGCCGAGCGCACGAAGGCCGCAGTGTGGGTGAGATGTTCGACGAATGAGCGACGCTATAGATCAGCGACACGATAAACCCGTGACGCTACAGATCAGTGACACGATAAACCAGTGACGCTACAGATCAGCGGCGCTACAGATCGGCGAGGCTAGAGAGAAGCTCCACCCAAAATAAGCGATGCCAGAACTCCCTGAAGTAGAGACCATTGCAGCCGGCTTGCGCCTCGGCACAAGCGAACAACCTGCTATCACCGGGCGGGTGGTCGAGGCTGCCTGGGTATTATGGGAACGCACGCTGGCTTCTCCCAGTTCTGATGAATTTGTCCAGCGGATTGTTGGGCAGGAAATTCTAGACGTCGGGCGGCGAGGCAAATTCCTGGTTTTTACCCTTACAGATGATGTTTTATTGGTACATTTGCGCATGAGCGGCGATGTGTTGGTGGAGCCTGTCTCTACTCCACCAGCGCAGCATCACCGCCTGTCTCTTGATCTCCAGGGCAGCTTACGCCTGGCTTTCAATGATCCGCGCAAATTTGGGCGCGCGTGGCTTACCCCGCAGCCACAAAGCATCCTGGGAAGCCTGGGTCCCGAACCGTTGGATGAGACGTTTAGCGCACAAGCGTTCCACCGAAAGCTCAGCGAACGTCACCGCCAGGTGAAGCCCCTCTTATTGGACCAGGGATTCCTGGCTGGCCTGGGCAACATCTACACCGACGAAGCCTTGCACGCGGCAGGGTTACACCCCTTAATGCTTTCCGATTCGCTCTCTTTTACGCAAGCCGAAAAATTATTGGCCAGTATCCGGCAGGTGCTGGCAGAAGGTATTCGCCGGAATGGCGCTAGCATCGACTGGGTCTATCGAGGCGGCGATTTTCAGAACTATTTTCGTGTCTACCAACGCACTGGTCAGCCCTGTCCAGTGTGTGGCAGGCCTATTGAGCGTATGGTAGTTGGACAGCGTGGCACCCACTACTGCCCGGTCTGCCAGAGACTCTAAAAAGTAGGGTATAAAGGGAGGTGCTTTATGAGCGAAGGATTCATCCTGGTGTTGGTGGGAATCATTGGGCTGGTGGTCGGTTTTGCGATCGGCCTGGCAGTTGGCGCGCTGCGATCTTCGCCTGGTGCGCCTGTGCAAAGCGTTACCGAGGGCTTGCCAACTACAGCAGAACCCACCCAGGCTGCGCCCCCTCCCGCAGCACCTCCGACTCCGCTAAATCAGGAAACAGAGCCGCTGGCTGTAGTAGCGACGCCAGTTCAAGGCCCTGAGCTTAAGCGCCCGAGTTTGAATCCTATCAATGTGCTGGCGCGGGCGATCCAATCCGAGGTGCCAAACCCACACCAACCCGATCGCAGCATCGCTGTCCAGGTAGATGAAATCTTGCAGGAGATGCTAAAAAGCTCACCATTAGCCAACCGCGCCATCCGGCTGATGGAGCTGCCGCAAAAAGGCATGGTGGTGATGATTGGACTGGACCAGTTCGATGGTGTAGAATCGGTGCCTGATGAAGAAATCCGCCAGATCCTGCGGGCAGCGGTAGCCGAGTGGGAGCGCAGGGTGAGCGGTCAGGAGAAGTAAAGCGCTTGTTCTTTTTTCAGTCGAATGATCAGGGCCTGTTTTTCATGTTCTGGTAAAAAGGCAGCCTGAGCAGCCGCCAGGGTGCGTTCTCCTAGGGAGGGAAGGGGAAGGCCAAGGAACTCGCAAGCCAGGCAATATTCGTCGCTTAATGTGATGGCGGAGATGCCGGGATCGTCGGTGTTGATGGTTACGTTCAATCCATGACCCAACATGCGGGACAGCGGGTGAGCGGACAGGTCCGTTATTGCTCCGGATTGAAAATTACTGGTAATACATACTTCGAAGGGGATCTGACTGGCATGTGCAGCTCGAAGCGCCCCGGGTGATTCCAGCACGCGGATACCGTGCCCGATCCTCTCAGCCCCAAGCTGATGGATGGCTGTTAATATCCCGTCGCCGTCCGACCATTCACCAGCGTGAACGGTGATGTGCAATCCTTTCTGGCGTGCAAAGCGCATGATCTCGATAAATGGTTCGGCGGGAAAATCAACCTCATTGCCGGCTAGGTCCAGCCCGACGATACCATCTGTCATCCTCTCGCCAGCCAATACGGCAACCTGGGCTGCCAGGGCAACGCTTTCGTGGCGATTGAAGCTGGCAATCAACCGGGTAGTGATTCCGAAATCTTTCTCAGCCTTCTGAGCCCCCTCGATCACCCAATCCATCACACGCCCGAGAGGGAACCCCTGATTGCGGCTTAAAGCCACAGGGGTAAAGCGCAGCTCGAGATACCGAACATTATCGGCAGCCGCATCGGCAATGGCCTCCATGGTGATACGCTGGATGATTTCTTGGGAGCGGTAAATCGGTCGCAGAGGCGCAAACTTGGAAAGGAAATTCTGGTAGGTGAGTGGTTCTTCGCCCAGGACCTGGACCATCCGGCGAAGCTGGGAAGTGGCTGGCAAATCCAGGGCGAGCGACCGGGCTAGCTCCCTGACTGTCTCGAAACGCAAAGAACCCTCCAGATGCCGGTGCAGGTCTACTTTCGGCAATGCCTTATAGAACTCGACCGGCTTCTGGAGGATTTCTGGTCGAACCAGGTGTGGACGGACGTTTTTGATCAGTGCCTCCTGCGACGCCGTTTTTTACTTTTGCTCAATTGTTGCTCTGACTGGCTAGGTGTTTGACCGTTTCCACTTTTGACTACGGATTCAGTTTCGACTTCTGGCTCTGCTTCATCGATGGTATCGTCGCCATCCCCGTTGGTGGGAAGGTCTGCCTCCTCCGCTGCCGCGGTTTCCGTGCGGCTGGCGCTAGCTTGCACTGCGCCCAGGTCACGCGGGCGGAAGGTGAACATGCGGGTGACCACACCAAGACGCATGTTGTTGAGCAGATCCTGGAATAATCCGAATGCTCGGTTCTTGTATTGAACCAAGGGGTCGCGCTGGGCGTAAGCTTCCAAACCGATGGAGACGCGCAGTGCTTCCATTTGCGTCAGGTAATCTACCCACAATTCGGTGATCACCGAAAGCAATAGCTGGCGGTAGATCTCGGTAAGGGATTGGCGACCCAGCTCACGCACGACAATTTCTCTCTCAGCAGGGTTGAGGTTGGAAAGGGGCTGATCAAGCGCCAACTGAAAGCGCTCATCCCCCAGCTCGCGTTGCAAATTTGCTTGCGTGGTGGCATTCAGCTCTGCGGGTGAGGAGTTCGCCAGCCGCGCCCATTCAGAATTACCCCAAGCCAGATGTACAACGTCTTGGGCCCGGTTGAGGTGCTCTAATACCAGGGTAGTAATTTCCTGGGGATCGCGGTTTTCCAGGAAACGCGCGGCAAAATGAGTGTATGTGAGGCGATTGGTGCGTTGGACGATCCGCCGGTGGGTCTTTTTATCAAAGGCGGCGCGCGATCCCTGGGGCATGAGCAGCAGAAGCTGGACGATGCCATTTTCGCCGATCTCGCCGCCCCGTCCAATGGCGTTTTCGAGATCGCGGCGCACCTGACCCTGCTCGCCCAGGTAGCGCTCTCTCCGCCTGGCATACACATCTTGAACGGCTGCCAATAGCTGGTCGGCGACCTCATCCCAGTCTGCCTGGAGCGCCTGGTTGGAGGGGATTTCAAGAGCTTCTTCCAGGCGGCGCTCAACCGACATGACCAGGCGTTCCATAGCCTGGCTGGAGAGCGCCGTTCGAATGGCACTCCGCACCTGCTCTGCAATGCTCTCGGGGTCAGCCCTCAAGGTGCGTTGGAGCTCCGGAGCCAGGCGCAGTTGGATGCGCGCCACGCTTGCCAGCTCATCTGCCAGCTGGCGGGGGGAGCGTGTATCGGTTTCGTCTTCAAGGGAGAGCCCTTCAAAAAAAGTATCCACTGCATCCAGACGTTCGGCGATCTGGCTTTCCAGGCGATCCTGTGATTGATCCAACAAGGTGTTGACCGCCTTCAGCAAGTGTTCTTCCTCCGCTTGGAGCGAATCGGCTGCGATTTGGAGCAAGGCCTGGATAACCTGCTGGCTCTCCATCGTTTTGGCTGGACCGAGGATGTGATCGACCAGCAAGCGCAAGGTAAAGGAAGGCAAAACATAAGAGCCAATTACCAGCGGCGGCTGGATCTGCTCCAGCCAGGCGAGCAGCTTCCAGGGGCCTTCCGGGTCTTGTAGCGCCTCGGGTAATCGCCGGGTGACCTCCGTGTTGAGCATTTCACTTACGTCTTCGCTGAGGTCATCTTTAGTGAAGATGCGATTTCGTTGCGCATAGATTTTTGCGCGTTGCGTATTGAGCACGTCATCGTATTCCAGCAGGTGCTTGCGTACATCGAAATTTGCACCTTCGACGCGCGTTTGGGATTGTTCCACGATGCGGCTGACCAAGCCGACTTCCAATGGCATGGCGTCATCAATTTTCATGCGCTGCATGAGCCCATCAGCCTGCTGGCCCCCAAACAAGCGCATCAGCTCATCTTCCATGGAGAGATAAAAGCGGGACGAGCCTGGATCGCCCTGGCGGGCAGAGCGGCCGCGCAATTGGTTATCGATACGGCGCGCCTCATGGCGCTCGGATCCGATTACGTGAAGGCCGCCCAGGGCCCTAACGCGCTCCATATCATCCATGTGCTTGAGGAAATAGTTAATTTCCGCTTCGTAGATGCTGAATTCACTCAGATCGGTCTTCAATAGCGCTTCACGGCGCTGCTCATCCGTCATTTCGTAAGGTGAGTCATAACCGGCGCGCTTGAGCACCCGATTGACAGCACTCAGAACTTCCTCAGCCAACTCGCCACCCAGCTTGATGTCGACGCCGCGTCCAGCCATGTTGGTCGCAATGGTCACCGCGCCGAAAGCGCCAGCTTCGGCAATGATCTGGCTTTCCTCGGTGTGTTTGCGAGCGTTGAGCACCTGGTGAGATATGCCGGCTTGCAAAGCAGAGAACAAGCGCGGCTGAGTTTCTCCGGGCAACTCTAGAATGACCAGCAGTTTATCCAGGTTGGAGGCATCCTCCGGGCTGAAAGACATTTCCAGGTCACGCGCCATCTTGCGCATGGCGGCAGGATCCAACTGGTCCAGAGGCTGGTTGAGAAATTGCAGCTCAGGCGCCTGGCGCCCATCTTCTTCGCGCTTATTCCTTTCGAACCAGGTCTGGCGGAGGAGCAGCACCTGCGCCAGACGCCGTAAAGGCTCGGCGCGCAGGCGGGCGGAGACACGCTCCGAAAGCTCCACGGAAGTGGTGCCCACCAGTAAGGGCCGCCCGAGCACGTGGTAATGCAGAATTTCACGGGTAACCGCCCGCAGCTTGGCTTCTTGGGTGCGATAGACGATATCCGGATAATCCTTGCGTTTCCAATAGACGGGCAATCTATCTGCATCCCCAATACGCATGTAATATCTAAATTTATAGCCCTGCTCGTCGCGCCCTTCGACCTCTTCCAGGCCTGAGCCAGTCAGAGTTGCCTGGTATTCCAGGTTGGTGGGGATGGAGATTACGCCCAGCTTATAGATTTTTTCGAATTCCTCGGCTTCCGTGAGGGCGGTGCCGCTCATTCCAGCCAGCTTCTCATACATGCGGAAGTAGTTCTGGATGGTGATGGTGGCATAGGTGACGTTCTCAGCCTGGACTTTAGCGCCTTCTTTGGCTTCAACCGCCTGGTGCAGACCATCTGACCAACGCCGTCCGGGCATCAGCCGCCCGGTGAACTCGTCGATAATGATCACCTTTCCAGCCTGGACCAGGTAATCTTTATTGCGCCGGAAGAGGAACTGAGCGCGCAAGGCCTGCTCCAGATAGCCCAGCATACGCGCCTGCTCGTGGGTCACGTCTTCAGGCCGGTCTGGATCGCGCAAGGTCATGCCCAGCAATTGCTCGACATGCGCTTCACCCAGCTCGGTGAGGGTGACGTTGCGGTCTTTCTCATTGACCTCGTAATCTTCGGAATTGAGCTGGCGCACCACCTGGGCCATACGCAGGTACCATTCGGCTTCATCCTGGGCAGGGCCGGAGATGATCAGAGGTGTGCGGGCCTCGTCGATGAGCACGTTATCCACCTCATCGATGATGGCGTAATAATGACCGCGCTGAACGCGGTCTTCCATGCGCATGGTCATGTTGTCGCGCAGGTAATCAAAGCCAAATTCGCTGTTGGTGCCGTAGGTGATATCGGCGGCGTAGGCCTCGGCGCGCGGCACCATGCGCAACTGGTGCTGGTCTTCATGCGGCGATTCGCGCTCCAGGTCCACGATAAAGGCCTTCTTGCCGTTTTCGGTGCGGGCAGCCATTTGCAGCACGCCAAC
>Ga0105106_10001741_pt1 | contig 15547 bp, 13 predicted proteins | sample PPLLaktember2015_5_FD_79109 | JGI IMG/M metagenome (GOLD analysis project Ga0105106, IMG submission 79109) | Freshwater sediment microbial communities from Prairie Pothole Lake near Jamestown, North Dakota, USA - PPLs Lake P8 Core (1) Depth... | ecosystem: Environmental > Aquatic > Freshwater >...
AACATCGATATCGACCGCCTTTAGAAGCAGCACCTGCGGCAGTGCGCAGGGCATGCACACGCATTGATGCGTCGGAAAGACCCCTTTCGCTACCCTGTCGGGCGATTGGGGTTTTTTTGTGCCCCCAGCCTGGCGACTTTGGAAGGTTCTCAGCCAACTGATGTGCGTTTGGTCTTATTGTGTTAGAAGGGCTCAAAGTACTCAGCGTGCAAAGGGAGTGATCCTGCAATGTGAGGAAATGTGTGGAGAGTGTCTCTTCTGCCAGCAAGCTCGCGCTTTCGCTGGTATTGATACTGGCCGTGACCTTCGGAAAGCTTCACACCGGTCTGGGAATGGAAGAGGGAGCCCCCACCGATGGTGACTGGCTCATCCGCCATCTGGGTGCCGAACCCGCCACGCTCAACCCCGTCACCGCCACCGATGCCTATGCTTCACTCATCAACAGCTACATTTATGAAACCCTGATCAAGAGGGACGAAAAGACGCTGGAGCTGGTGCCTTCCCTGGCCGAGTCCTGGGAGGTCGCAGAAGACCACCTCACCTACGTTTTTCGTCTCAAGAAAGGCGTGAAGTGGCAGGACGGCCGTCCGCTCACGGCCAGGGATGTGCTTTTCTCCTTTGAGCGCATTCGAGACCCCAAAGTGGACTCCGCCCATCTGCGCAGTTACTACCAGGACGTCGAGAACCTCGAGGTCCTTGACGACCACACCATCCGTTACACCTACCGGATCCCTTACTTCAGAGCCTTGGAGTTTTGCGGCGGTATTCCCATCGTCCCCGCTCACACCTTCACGGAGGGCGTCGATTTCAACAACCACCCCATCGGGCGCAATCCCATCGGGAACGGACCGTATCGACTGCTGCGATGGGAAACCGGACGGGAGATCGTCCTGGTTCGGAACGAGGAATACTGGGGCGAAAAGCCCCATTTCAACCGCATTGTGCTGAAGATCATCACCGATTCCACGGCGGCCTTTCAAGTCCTCAAGAAAGGCGGCCTCGACGAGATGACCCTTCGCCCCATCCAGTGGGTGAGACAGACCCGGAGCAGACGGTTCAACGAAAATTTCCTTAAGCTCAAGTACTATACTCCGAGTTACAGCTACATTGGATGGAACCAGCGCAAGCCCTTGTTTTCCGATCGAAGGGTCCGCCTTGCCATGACCCTCATGATGGATCGGGAAACGATTCTGAAGAAGATTCTCTTCGGACTGGGTACGGTCGTTTCCGGCAACTTCTACATCAAGAGCCCCGACTATAACCAGGCTCTGAAACCTCATCCGTACGATCCAGCTAAGGCCATTGAGCTTCTGCGAGCTGCGGGATGGGAGGACCACGATAGGGATGGCATCCTGGACAGGGATGGCGCGCCATTCCATTTTGAGTTTCTGCTTTCTTCAGGCTCCAAGTTTGGGGAGCAGGTGGCCACGATCCTCCAGGAGAACCTCAAAGGGATCGGAGCTCGCATGGACATCCGGAAGCTCGAGTGGGCCGTCTTCATTCAGCGGATTGACGAAAGGGATTTCGATGCGTGCACCCTGGGTTGGAGTCTCTCGTGGGAGTCCGACCCTTTTCAGCTCTGGCATTCGTCCCAGGCCGAAAAGGGCTCCAATTATGTCGGATTTGTGAATGAAGAGGCGGACCGCATCATCGAGGCTGCCCGGCGGGAATTTGACCCGGCCAAACGCCACAGGATGTACCACCGATTTCACGAGATCATCCACGAAGAGCAACCCTACACCTTCCTCTTCACGAGGGAAGATCTCGAGGCTGTGAGCAGCAGGTTTCGCAATGTGAATCTCTATCCCATGGGACCGCAACCCCGCGAATGGTGGACTCCGACCAGCCTCATTCGCTACCGGGAGCCTTGAGCTGCCGGCATTTGACGGGAGCTCTCCAACTCGCCTTCACAGGCCTTCAAGCCCGGAACTCACAAAGCATCTGCCCCGTGAATGTATCTGCAGGAATCAGCCGCTGCAAGTTGAAGACTATTCGAAAACACCGCGTGCGGCTTAATTTGCTTGCAAGACCCCCTGGGGATCATTATATGATTTTTGAACATTTCAGAGAAGTCAGGCTCTCGGCGATTCTTGTAAAATTGAACCATGATCATCAATCGTATCGTCGGAATGTTTGGCTTGTGATGGGATTAGAGGAGGAGCCGCATGCTTGTCATCGAAGATCTGCAGGTTGAACTTGCAGGAAATGTCATACTGAAACATATCGATCTCGAGATTAAGCCCGGAGAAACCCACGTACTGTTTGGACCCAACGGTTCGGGAAAGACATCCCTGCTCATGACCATCATGGGATACCCACAATATAAGGTTGTGGGTGGAACAATCTCGTTCAAAGGTGAGGATATTACGCACAGCCCGATCCACGAGCGCGCACAAATGGGGATCGGGATGTCTTACCAGCGACCTCCCACCATCCATGGACTCAAGACGAGGCAGATGGTGGACATATGTGGAAAGAACCAGGCCAATACGGAGGAGCTGGCCCGCAGGGTAAATTTTGAGTCTTTCCTGGACCGGGACCTCAACGCGGGTTTCTCGGGAGGGGAGATCAAACGTTCAGAACTGCTTCAGTTGATGGCACAGAATCCTGATCTGATGCTGTTCGACGAACCGGAGTCGGGTGTTGACATTGAGAATATTGCCCTGGTCGGTGAAACCATCGCCCGATTGCTCCAGAAGGAGTGTACGGCAACCCGCGACAAATCCAGATTGCAGATCAAGCGCGAACGGAACAAGATGGGTTTGATCATCACCCACATTGGACACATCCTGGACTATGTGGATGTGGACAAGGGTCAGCTCTTGTTCAATGGGGTTTTGAGCTGCAGTACGAATCCCCGCGAAATCTTCCGCTGCATCAGTGAAGTGGGCTATGAGGAGTGTGTCAGATGCTCAATAGACGAGAATTGATCGATCGTGCGTCAAAGGCCTCGGACAAGAAGGCCGCCATCGGTCCAGATATCGACCTGATGGACTTTGTGACTTCATCGGAGGAGCATGACTACCTGCCGGACGACAGGTTTCACGATCTCCCCGAAGACGAGAAGAACCTGCTTCTGCTGTCCGGCGTCGATGTGTTGGAAAAGGAGCGAGCTGGGACGTACTTCCAGAAGGATACATCGGTGGTTCATTGTGAGACCAAGCAGGAAGGCCTTGAAATCATCCCCATTAAGGTGGCCCTGGAGAAATACGACTGGATCAAGGATTACTATTGGAAACTGGTTTCAGTGGATGCGGACAAGTACACGTCGGCAGCTGCAACCGGATTGCACAATGGCTATGTCATTCGTGCCCTTCCCGGATCCAAGAGCGTGTATCCGATCCAGGCCTGCCTCTACATCGGCAAGGAAGGGCTCCAGCAGAATGTCCACAATATCATCATCGCCGAAGAGGACTCCGAGCTGCACATGATCACGGGGTGCTCCACCTCCCCGCATCTGAAGAAAGGCATGCACATCGGGATCTCCGAATTCTATATCAAGAAGAACGCCAAGCTCAGCTTCACGATGATTCATAACTGGGCCGAAGACATGGTGGTTCGCCCGCGATCCGCCGCCGTGGTGGAGGAAGGGGGTCTCTTCCTGAACAATTACATTTGCATGAAACCCGTTCGCTCGCTCCAGATGTACCCCACAACCCATCTGGTGGGAAACGATGCCGTGGCTCGCTTCTACAGTATCATTGTGGGTAGCAAGGGCTCCGAATACGACGTAGGAGGCCGGATTTTCCTGAAGAAACCTGGAACACGTGCCGAAATCGTTGCCAGAACGATCAGTAACGGGGGCAGGATCATCTCGCGTGGGCATCTCATCGGTGAAGTTTCGGACATCAAGGCTCACCTTGAGTGCAAAGGCCTCATCATCAACGGCGGCCTGGTCTATGCCGTTCCGGAACTGGAGGGTCATGCGGATGGGGTTGAGATGTCTCACGAAGCGGCCGTCGGGAAGATCGCACAGGAAGAGATATACTACCTGATGTCTCGCGGCTTGAGCGAAGATGAGGCTGTATCCACCATCGTGAGGGGTTTTCTCAGTGTGGATATTCCGGGACTGCCGCCTCAGCTCAAAGCCGAAATTGACAAGGCCATCGAGATGAGCGAAAAGGATGTCATGTAGGGGCTGGAATACAAACGCATCGAACCATTCAGAGGGGGAGTTAAGGTCATGAAAGCACTCTTTGCATCTCTACTGGTTGTCGGTCTGGTGTTGGCTGGATGGGCTCCTGCCGTGGCAGGGGGCTATTCAATGTCACCGTATTCGCAAGGCGTCCCTGCAGGAGCGGATTGCCCGCCAGGATGGGAGGACGCCTATCCGGAAGAGGAGCTTCGCGGTGAGCCGTCGGGCGAGCTGATTCTCTTTGATGTCCTGATTCTTCGTCCGCTGGGGCTGGCCGCCACGGCTCTGGGAACCGCGGGTGCCATCGTAGCGGCTCCCTGGTCCTGCTCGGATTGTGAAACCAGAACTTCTCAATGGGACCTCGTGGAGAGAAAGCTCATTTGCGAGCCTTACAACTACACCTTCTGCAGGCCCCTGGGCGGTGGCATCGATTATTAATGGATCTCTGCTGCCCGGGAAGACCTTGACCCGCTGCTCGTCAAATCACCAAATGGAAAGCCCACCGGGATGCTCAGTCCACGGCGGGCTTTTTTTATGGATATGCTCCAATGAATCCGATTCGCATAGCACTCACCGGCGGTATCGCGACGGGCAAAAGCACCGTTGCCCGAATGTTCGAGGAGCTGGGTGCCGTCACTCTCGATGCCGACCGGGTGGCCCGTGATGTCGTCAGGCCTGGTACGGACTGCGCCAGGAACCTGTTTGAAATCATCGGGCCGGAGTTCTTCGACGGCGACGGCGAGCTCAAGCGACGGGAGCTGAGAGAGCGGGTCATTGAGGATGAAAAACTGCGCATTAAGGTGAATTCAGTGCTTCACCCTGCCATCAAGGCCGCCATGGAGGACGAGTGGAAAGTGAAGCAGGACGCCTTCCGGGGGCAGGCCATTATCATTCTCGACATTCCACTGCTTTTCGAAACCCAGCAGCAGGAGCAATTCCAGCTGATTGTCCTCGTGTTCACCCCACGCGACGTTCAGATCGAGAGGCTCATGGATCGGGATGGCTTAACGGAGGCCCAGGCCGAGAACACCCTGTCGATGCAGTGGCCCATCGAGAAGAAGAAAGCCCTGTCCAACCTGATCATCGATAACAGCCTCAACCTTGATGAAACGCGACAGCAGGTGGCCGCGGCCTGGCAACAGATCACCAGACAAATGCGAGAAGCTCCCACGGGTGAACAACGGACGGATTGAGACCAAAAAGAGAGCCATGAGGGACTACTGCGAGAAATGAGGCCAGATGCTGTTTCCGGGTAGGGTGGGCAAGGTCCTTACTTGCCCACCGGAAGATGAAGCCGCACTTCTCGGTGGGCAACGCTACCGCTTTTGCCCACCCTACCTGAGAAATCTCATTGTCGCACTATAGCTCCTTGAGAATCTTGATGTCCGCCTGCTTTCTTCGTGCCTCAAGCCAGTTCCGCCAGACAACGCTCTGTTTCTGGGTCAGGAGTCGCTTGGCGATCGTCGGTCGCTCCTTTTCGAGGTCTGCATCGGGATCTTGCCTTCCCATCAGCTGACAGACGATGAACCGGTTGCCGACGTCGGTCAGTGGACTCTCAGGGAGTGGCTCACCCGTCTGGAGACGAAGGACGCGCGACAGTGAATCGCCTCTGAGCTTGAGGTCTTTGTCCGGCTGACGCCTCGAGAACCAGTCGGTCTTTTTCACATCGATCTTGCCGGTTTTGGCAGCCTCCTCAAGGCTCCCGGATTTCCTGGCAGATTCCAGAAGCTCCGCGGCACTCTTCTGAGCCAGATTACGGCCTTCAGCAACGCGATAGTCCTTTTCCAACCGGTCTTTCACACTCTCAAAAGGCATCGTTCGTTCCGGCTGAATGGCTCTCACCTGCACCACGGCGAAACCGTCTGCGACTTCCATCACATCGCTGACACTTTTATCCGGAAGACTGAAAAGCTTTCCCATGAATTCCGGGCCGGCACCGTCCATATCGGGCATCTGGTCAGTCTGGGCAAACCAGGTGTCGGGTTTCATGACTTCACGCTCGAAGGATTTCGACGTTTTTTCGAGATCCTGCTGGGCATAGACGACGTCCGTGAAGTCCGTAACCTTTCGAAAGGCCACGTCCCGCGCCTTCTCCTTTTTCATGGCGTTTTCGATCTCCGTCCTGACCTGCTCGAAGGTCTTGGTGCTCTCGGGCCGAACGTCTTCCACCTTGATGATGTGGAATCCGAAAGGAGTACGAACGAGATCGCTGATTTCACCCGGTTTCATTGAAAAAGCAGCGTCGGAGAACGGCTGTACCATGCGTTCACGGCCGAAGAAACCGAGGTCCCCACCGTTCTTGGCTGTTGATTCGTCTTTGGAGTGCTTCCCGGCGAGGGCCGCGAAATCGGCTCCCTTTTTGGCTTCGGCCAGAACCTTCTCCGCCTCGGCCCTGACTTTGGCCACCTCGGGTTCGGACGCTTCCTCCTTCACACTGAACAGGATGTGGCGGGCCTTGACTTCCGGGGCCTGATGGTATTTCTCCTGGTTATCCCCGTAATACTGACGGGCCTCCTCCTCCGAAATGTTGACCTGTCCCAGAAACTCGTCCACTTTGAACTTCACGTAGGAGAACTGCCGTTTTTCAGATTCCTTGTAGTTCTGCTGATGTTCCTGGAAATAGGCCTGGAGCTTGCTCTCGTCCACCGAAACCTGGCCCTCAAACTGCTTCGGATCGAAGGCCGCATAGGCGAGTTGGATCGGCTGATAGGTGAAGCGGAAATCGGCGGCAATCTCTTCCTCGGTCACCACTGCTCGTCGTTTGACAAAGCCTTCGAGCTTCTCGCGGCCGATCTCCTCTCCGACCTGCCGCTCAAAGGTCTCGGGAGTCAATCGGTTCTGCTGGAGCAGGATATTGTAACGCTGCTGGTCGAATTTGCCGTCCGCCTGGAAAGCCGCAAACTCGAGGATCCGCTGCTGAACCTCCTGTTCCGTGGCCTCCAGCCCAAGCTCCCGCGCCGCTCTGGACAGGATGAACTGGTCGATGAGGGCGTCCAGCGCCTGTCGCTTCAGGTTGAACTGCTTGAGCATCTCCTCCGACAGGCTCCCCCCCAACTGGCGGCGATAGACCTCCAGCATCTGATTGTACGTCCGATCATATTCGGCAACGCTGATGGCATGATCGTCGATGCGAGCGATTTCCGTTTGGCCATCCTCTCGGTAGGAATACCCTCCCCAGAAGACAAAGACGATGACGATCAAGGCGAAGAAAACCTTGATCACCCAGGAAGTGGCGTGCTTTCGGAAAACATCCAGCATGGCTGCGAAAATCTCCTTCCTTCTTGCGCCGAGTCGGCACAGAACCTCAAAAGGTGCCGCTCATGGAATATCTCAAATCGAGCCCGCTCGGTGCGATGCCAATTCCGGTCAGTGTTGAGAGACCTGATTGTTCACCGGACCGGCCGGGCAGGTTTCCAGGGGAATCGTCTGTCTTCGTCCAACGAGGATGTACAGAACCGCTCCGATACAGGGCAGTGTGGACACCGTGAAGAACCAGATGAGCTTTTGCTTGGCGCTGTTGAACCGGCGTTTGGGAATGTCCAGGATGGCCCAGAATGTAGGTATGAGAGGTATGGCCATCATAACCACTACCATCAAGATTTTCATCGGCATGCTTCAATCCCTTCCCCTTCAGTGACGAAGGCTTGAAATCTCTTCAATTTCCCGATCCAACTGCTTACAGTGCTCCTGCAGATCCCTGATGACTGCATCGAATTCCACGTCCCAGATATGGCCCAGATCGGATTTGAGAGCTTCTATAATCTTTTGCTCCCGACGCTGCAACCTTTTCTTATGGGAGATATGGAAGCGAAGGCTCAGCAGCAGGAGCAGGATGCAATAGCTGGCCAGCGCCGCCAGGCCTTCGGCGGAAAAAAGCGACCGAATGCTCCCGATGAGCCAGGTCAGCCCCACCTCCCATCCGCTTGCATCCGATGGAACGACTCCCCAACCGTGCAGGAACAGCCCGCCCATCAGCAGGGCGAAGAGCAAAGAGTATGCCCCATACTGCATCCACCGGAACCCCCTTGACGAGAAAAGCGGCACATCCACCAGTCTCGCCTCCAATGCGCTTCGCAGGGAGTGACTCCATCGGGCCCATCGCTCCTCGGGATTGAACAAGGCCTGAACGGGAGCGAGCAGATTCGCGGGAATGCCCTCCTGCAGGGCCCGATGGACCATTCGGTTTTCCAGCCGAGCCCATTCATCGATGAGCCGCCCGAGCACCCCGTCCCGATCGAGCTGCCAGGTCAGCGAAGCTCCCCCGGGGCACAGCCCGTTTTCCCTCTCGAGCCTCCCCACCATGCTTTGCACGACGGATCCGACACCCACCAGATCGGATCTCTGAAGGAGCATTTCTCGAACCCGGCCTCTGACCACCGCATCCACCCATTCCCCCAGAACGTCCTTGCCGATGTGGATCCACTCGGACCGGTCCTTGCCCAGCTCCAACGCGAAATCCTGCAGGATAGTCTGGAGTTTTCCCGCCTGAAGAGCCATCTCATCCAGGGAGAGCAGCAGCGTTTCCAGCTCCCGGTCCAGGTTCGCCGTCTTGATGGCACCCACCTCCTTGGCATCCCTTTCGTGGAACACCTGGTGTCGGAAGGCGTTGAACTGGTTCCAGGCAGCCGGTTCGGCATTCTGGAGTCCATCCAGAGCGGAGACGCAATAGATAAGGGGATGGTCGACGGCCTGCTCGGCAAGATGGCGATGGAAGGTCTGGACGAGGCGGGCAAGCATGTGATAACCGGCCTCGAGCTGCGTCCCTCCAAACAACTGATCGACCTTGTTCACGACGAAGAGAAAATTCTCCCTGGCCTTGGGGACCTCTTTCAAAAAGGAATAGAAGCGCTCGTCCGCATATTTTTCAGGAGACACCACCCAAACCAGGAGATCCAGGTGCTCGAGGAAATCCTTCACGTGCTGCAGGTGAAGGCCTTCCAGGCTGTCGAAATCCGGGAGGTCGCACAGGATGATCTGGCTGACGGCATCGGCACCGTGCACGTGCTCTTTCCAGGGAACGTGCGTGTGAAGGATGGTGGCAGGAAGAACGGATGAACGATGCCGATACACGAGCACGCTGTCCGTATGAGGGCGCCTGTGACTGGCTGAGGCGATCTCCGACCCAGCCAGCCCATTCATGAGAGTGGATTTACCGACCCCCGTCCCCCCGAGCAGCCCCACGCTCAGAGTGGAATCCGAGAATTCGTCCAGTTTTTGCGAAAGGACCACGGCCTCACGGCGCAGCTCTTCCGCCCTGCCATCCAGGAAAGCCGGAGCCCTTTCCCGGTTGAGAATGTCCACAACCCGGCGCAGATCATTCCTGAGCGTCTCCAGGGAGCGCTTCATGGGGTCAGCTCCCGAGCCAGAGCGCGCAGGCCGCTCACTACCGCACCGGGGGGCTGAAGCGACTCGAGGCAAGCGGCATAGCGGTCCCTCTGCAGCCGGATCACGGCCTTCACACTTTCCCGATATTTCTCAGCCAACTGCCGTCCCACCTTCTGCAGTTCATGATAGGCAAAAAGCTCCACGGCGCCGCGGGTGACGAATGGGGCGATGGCCGAATCCAACACGGCCTCGAGCAAGGTGATCCCTCCCCCGATGGCGGCCTCCAGCGACAAAATCAGGCCTCCCCAGAGGATGGAGGTCGAGTAGATGCCGATCTCCTTTGTCCTGGGGATCCCTTTGGCCAGTTCCTGAAAGGTTCGCTCCAGCCATTCGAGCAACCGCTCCTGCCCATCCCAGACGGCCTGCCGGACCTCCTCCCGAGTGAGGGCGAGGTCAAAACGGCGAAGCTCCCGGCGAAGCGGAGAATCAACGTCCTTGGGGGAAAGCTTCTCGAGGACTTCCCGGTTGAACGCCTCAATGGCTGCCATGACGGGAGCGAAGTCCATCCGCTCGCGCATCTTTTTCAAGGTTTCCTCGTGGCTTTCCGCCGGGTTGTCGGACATCAGTCCAAGCGCCCGAAACGGTGAGAGCACCACGCGCGCTACCATGCGACGGGGTTTTCCGAGGAGATCGTACTTGCTGAAATGCTTGCGGATCTCCCTTTGGATGTAGGCCCGGTTCTCCTCGCTCAGGTGCCTTTCCTGTGCTTCGAGCGCCTTGTTGCAGGCGGCATCGAAGAAGACATCCAGATGTTCGAGCCACTGCCGTCCGGCCTGGCTTTCCGTCGCCAGGGCCTCGACGATCTGGTCCACCTGGGACTTGAGCTCCCGAGCGAGCCTGCCCCGTTCCCGCTGTCTTATAACGGCTTGATTCCGCTCACTGATTTCGTCAGCAAAGACAGCGCAGAAACCCTTGAAAGCCTCGTCCCGCCGAAGGAGCTGCTCGGCATCCATCGGCGCGAAGGGAAGCATCCAGACACGCGCCGGCGGCAGACTCGCACCTCCCGCATCCAATGAGGTCAGGATGTCCTGAGCTGTCAAACGGGACTCTGTCTTGTTGACCAGGAGGAAAAACGGCTTCCCCTCCCTGCGGATTCGGTCGAGGAACTGGAAAGGGACGTCGTCGGCATATTTCTCCTGACTCGCGACGAAGATGACCAGGTCAGCCAGGAGGTAAAGGTCCTCCACCATCTGCCGGTTGTTCAGCTCGAGACTGTCCACATCAGGAGTGTCGACCAGGATCACATTTTTCAGGGCCGGGTCATCATGCTCCAGAAAAAGCAGTTCTCCTGGCGCACCGGCATTCCGGTCTGCAGTTGCCGTTGACGCATTCCGCCGTTTCAGCTGAAGACCCTGAAAGGGGAAGTGCGGCCCGAGATCCGTCTCCCGATGCCCGAAGAGGACGGGACCGCAGGTTTTGGGCCGCTCGACCCCGGTAGCGCTCAGTCTCCTTCCGCACAGAGCATTGAAAACGGTGGACTTGCCTGTCCCCGTGCCGCCGATGACCGGAACCCATATCAGGTGCGATGCGAGCTTGTAGGATGCCACGGCGCACTTCATCGGCAGGCGATGAGCCAGTCTGCGGATCTCCTTGAAGGCCGGAGTCAAGCCTGGAGAACGCAGTTCATCCCAGAAAGCCGGGCTCTTGAAATGGGTCTGATCGTCTGCACTTTCAGAGAACGGGTTGAAGTCTTTCATCGTGTGAGACCATCCCTTTCAGATCTACAGGCAGGGTCTGGGCGAGCGGCCTGTAAATGTTGAGAAGCCAATCCCCCCTGGAAGTCCGAATCATCCATCGCGACATGAGGATTCCCGGATAGATCTTCTGGAGCTCGATGTCATCGACTGGCAGCCTCACGGATTGCCTGCGGAACCTGCGCCAGTAGACGAGGTGAATGGCTTTGGAAGTGACCAGGACTTCCAGGGCGGTCGATCGCGGGACCTTTGGGATCCGCAGTGCATAGGCCCGTGCGCTCCAAACGAGCTTTTCCTCCGCCTCTTTGACGCGATCGAAGAACGCATCCAGCGCATAGGACGGCGATCGAGTCTGCATCCAGGCCGCCTCTTTCCACAAGGCACATTTCAGTCGCAGCCAGATGGCGGAGAAGAGCATCCTCACGGTGCGGAAGATCAGGGGCAGCAGCAGGCCAATGAGAATCAGCAGGGCCACGGTGATGAAAAAGCTGACCTTCGGATACGCCAGGCTCACGTAGGCCAGACCAAAGGCGCCGACATCCTCGGCGAGACTGACCACGAAGTTTGAAACGGGCTCCGGGCTGGTGTTGATGATCAGACGCGTTCCGGCTTTGGTGATGTGGGCCGCCGAAGCCAGGCTCGCCCCCAGCATGAAGACGATGACCTCCACGGCAGGTGTGGCCTCGCCCACCTGCATGAGGGCCAGCATGGCTCCTCCGAGGGGGCGGATGAGCGTGTGGATGAAATCCCAAAGGGTGTCCAACCCCGGCACCTTGTCCGCCAGGAACTCTACCACATAAAGCAGCATGGCCACGAAAATCACCGCGTCGTTCGCCAGGACATCAAACCCGGGCGGCAGTCCCTGAACCAGGTCGTACTTCGTGCATATGCCCACCACGGCCACGGTCGCGTACAGGTTGATTCCTGAAATGAAAGAAAGACCGAGCAGGCTTCCAAGTTTGGCAATGATTTCCATGTCACAGCTCCGCTTTGGTAGAATTTTTCCCTGTCATTCTATTGTGGGCGAGCCATCGAAGCAAGTGCCAGCATCACTGGCCGATTTCTCCACAGTTTGACACCAACTTATATCCTATACTATAGAAATCGATCGTGTCCGAAAACCCGGTGGGGTGAACGAGTGTTCGCGCGTTCACCCCAAAAACCATCCAGGGAGGCAGAGGAAACTCAGTGGCCAAAATCTTCATCGCGGAGCTCAAACCGAATCAGGAGGTCTCGTCGTCTTTTGTGGTGGCCGACAAACAGCTCCGCGTGACGCGCGGTGGAGCCAGCTTCATCACCCTTCGCCTGGTGGACAAAACCGGCGAGGTGGTCGGGCGCATCTGGGATAAAGCCGACGAATGGGATCAGTTGATCCCGGTGGGAGAAGCCGCTTCGGTCACCGGCCGCTGCGAAACCTACAAGGGTGAGCTCCAGCTGAACATCCGGCAGATCCAATCATTGGAGCGCCACGAGGTGGACCCCGCGGATTTCCTGCCCGTCTGTCCGCTGGATCTCGGTGCTTTGTTCCAGCAACTGAAGCGCATGGTCGCATCCCTCAGGAATCCCCCGCTGCGACGGCTCATGCAGGCCATTCTCGATGATCGCCCGCTCATGGATCGCTTCAAGCGTGCCCCGGCGGCAAAATCCATGCACCACGCCTACCTCGGCGGGCTGCTGGAGCATACCGTCTCGGTGGCGACACTGGCCGGCCTCATGGCCAAACATTATGTCGAATTGAACCGCGAACTGCTCATGGTGGGAGCCATCCTACACGACATCGGAAAGATCGACGAATTCACGTACGATCTGGCCATCGACTACTCCGATTCCGGCCGGCTTCTGGGTCACATGATCCTGGGCCTCCAGATCGTCGAGGATAAAATCCGGGCCATCGGCAGCTTTCCATCCGATCAGGCGATTGTCCTGAAACATTTGATTTTGAGCCACCACGGCGAGCACGAGTTCGGTGCTGTGAAGCTCCCCATGACTCGGGAGGCTTTCGTGCTCCATTTCGTGGACGATTTGGACGCCAAGATGAACACGCTCAAACGAATCGTCGACCAACCCGGGGATGCAGGACCAACCTGGAGCGCCTATCAACCGGCTCTGCAGCGTTTCATCTTTCGGGGCACCCCGCAACCGCTGGATGAGGGAGCCGCCGAAGATGGATCGGTCGATATGGGAGTCCAGCAGCTGAGCCTCTGGAGGAGGGATACCGTGGGCAAACCGGTTTCCACGAGCCCGAGGCCAAAAAGCGAGTCCGCGGACTCCGCCCCTGATTCCAGCGAAAGCATCCCATCTTAGGAAGGATTGCGAAGCCCATGTCCATGGCCGCCATTCCCGGCCAAACCAGAGCCAAAACGCTGCTCATGAAGATGGCCGCCAGCTCCCGCGTCCCCCATGCGCTATTGTTCACCGGTGAAGCCGGGATCGGTAAGGCCCGGGTTGCCCAGGCTTTCGCAAAAATACTCCATTGTGGCGAAATGCGTGAAGAGGATTCCTGTGACCGGTGCTCATGGTGTCGGAAGATCGACTCCGGGCAGGCCCCGGATCTATTGTGGGTGAAAAAGGAAGGGGCATTCATCAAGATCGACCAGGTCCGACAAATCAAGGAGCGGCTGAGGTACCGACCCTTTGAGGCGCCCTGGCGGGTGGTGGTGATCGAGGATGCACACGATCTCAAGGAGGAGGCAGCCAACGCTTTTCTCAAGATACTGGAGGAGCCCCCTCGGCAGAACGTTTTCATACTCATCTCCCTCGAGCCTAGGATGATTCTCCCGACCATTGTCTCCCGCTGCTGCCACATTCGCTTTCAACCCCTCGATGAGGACATCATCGAACGGATCCTCAGAGACGAGGACGGCGTGGATGCCGCCATGGCCCGCAAGGCGGCACGGCTGGCGTCGGGAAGTCTCGATCGGGCCAGACAGCTCGCCGACGTGGAGATCGTTGCCGCCCACGAGGAAATCAGAACCCGTATTCAGCAGCTTCATGCTGCCAGCATGATCGACCTCTTCTCCCTCACGGCCAGGTGGGCCAAGGAAAGCCGAGGCTTGGACGAGGATCTGGAATGTATTAAACTTTGGCTGCGGGACGTGATTCACCATCAACTGGCGACTGCCCGCCTCACTTCATTGGAGAGCGCAGATCGTCGGGCAGCCGTCCAACCCGCGGAGGGATCGGTTGAGCAACTCTTTCGTCTGTTCGACTTCGTTGAACAGGCTCATCAGCAGCTTCGTGTGAACGCCAACAAGCAGCTTGTTCTTGAGGGCGTTTGCCTGGCCATAAGGAAAACCATTGATGGAGAAGGTCATCGGTATTCGCTTCCGACCCGGGGGTAAGACTTACTTCTTTGACGCGGGAGAGCACACGGTTAAAAAGGGCGGCTACGTTCTGGTCAAGACGGAACAAGGAACAGGGCTGGGGCAGGTGGTCGAAATCGGCTACCCTCAAGTCTGCTGCTGCGCAAGACACGACATCAAGAAGATCGAACGCCCGGCCAGGCCCGAGGAGATTCAGAAGCTCGAATCCAACCGGGAATTCGAACAGGATGCCCGCGCTTATTGCCTCGAGCGAATCGAGGCCCACCAGCTGGCCATGAGCCTGGTGGATGTCGAGTACTTTTTCGACGGCAGTAAGATCATCTTCTATTTCACCGCCGAAGGTCGAGTGGACTTTCGCGAGCTCCTGAAGGACCTGGTCCGGCGGTTGAGAGCGCGGGTGGAGCTGCGGCAGATCGGCATCCGCAACCAAGCCAAGATGGTCGGCGGTCTCGGCAGCTGCGGACGCCCCCTGTGCTGCGCGACGTTCCTCAAGAACTTCCACGCCGTCTCCATCAAGATGGCCAAGGAACAGAACCTCAGCCTCAATCCCACCAAGATCTCCGGCGCCTGCGGACGTCTCATGTGCTGCCTGCAATACGAGTACGACACCTACCGGGAGCTGAAGAAGGACATGCCCAAGATCGGCAAGAAGATCGAGGTGCCCGAAGGTCGGGGCAAAGTCACCCGCCAAAACGTCCTGGAGCGGACCTACACTGTTCTCCTCGAGGATGGAAGAGAAATCGAAAAAACACTCGCCCCCCTTCAAAAGGACAGTAAAGGAAAGTAAATGACAAAAACTTTTTATATAACGACTCCCATCTACTACGTGAATGCTGAGCCCCACATCGGCCATGCCTACACCACCATCGTCGCCGATGTCCTGAACCGCTTCCACCGCCTGATGGGCTGCGAGACCTTCTTCCTGACGGGAACGGACGAGCACGGGGATAAGATCGTTCAGGCCGCGACGGGAGCCGGAGTCGCCCCCCGGGAATACGTGGATCGAATCA